>ENA-ORXD01000672-ORXD01000672.1-sediment-metagenome-genome-assembly--contig:-NODE-672-length-39217-cov-11.464154_pt1 | contig 39217 bp, 29 predicted proteins | sample MGYA00237862_ERZ511471 | MGnify/ENA metagenome assembly ERZ511471 | reverse complement strand
ATCAAGGTGAAGACCGCCGGCGGCGCGGCCACCGAGCCCGACGGCCAGGGCGGCGTCCGGCTGGTCGCCGACCGCAGCTACTACTTCTACGAAGGCGAGGACCTCATCTGTCAGCAGGACATCGGCGCCCTGGTCCAGGACGACTCGCAATACGAGCCAAAGTTCCTGCTGCTGGATCACCTCGGCTCGACGCGCGCGGAGCTGGTGTTCACCGAATCGGGCGGCGTGTTCTCCCCGGTCATCCAGGAGTACTACGACCTGATGCCCTACGGCGAAGTGATCGACCCGCCGTCAGTGCAGGAAAGCGTGCTGTTCACCGGCAAATCCAGGGATACAGAGTCAGGACTGGATTATTTCGGACCTCGAGGTTTCAACCCGAATCTTTGCCGCTGGTTGAGCCCGGACCAGCCATTTGCTGATAGTATGACCGATAATCCCCAGAGTTGGAATCTGTATGCTTATTGCCGAGGCAACCCAATTGTTCGAATCGACATCACGGGTTTTGATATTGTCGAACTGACCAAGATCGTCAGGCAGATTTCTTCTGATCTGAACCAAGCTTACAGCAGCAGTTTCCGGTTGTACCAGAGGAGGAATGGAGAAATTGTTCAGGATTCCGTTGAAGTCGGTGGGAATGTAGTCAGAACACAGACCGGAAACTATGACACCAGAGATGTGCATGATGATAACAAGCGCACGGAGGTCAGCATTCGTCCGGACAGAATCGAGATAGGAGATACCCTGGTCGGGCATTTTCATACCCACCGTGTTGAGCCAGGGTCTACATTTAGTGAGCATGATGTCAGAACAGCGGATAAGGCTGGAAAGTACTCAATTCTCGAATCCGGCACGAAACGGTATGCCATTGAAATCACCGATACAAAGGCGTTTACTTCTTTTATCAAGAAAAATCAAGGTGCAATTCAGGATGCCATGCAAAAAGCACAAGTCAAATCAAAAGCCGACGAAGTGAAGGTGATCGCGAGCTTTGCCAGCCAGAAAGGGAGCGGATTCAAATTGTATCAGACTGTCGATGCCAAGAAGGTGAAATGGGAGGAAGTAAAGCAATGACCACAAGAAGAAAACTCCTCTTTTTCTGCATTATTTTCATTTCTCTTTTAGTGGTTGCTTCCTGCCAGCAGGCTCCTATGCGCCAGGAGCAGAAGACTGTTGAACAGGAATCGAAAAGAGAAAAGATCACAGCATTGACCGATGAGGCCATAAAGCCATTCGTGGGTAAAACGGTCGGCGAATTGCTCGAATCCATTGATATCAAGCAGGAGAAGCGTATCTATTTTCAGGAACCACCTGGATTATGGGCCGGATGCAGCTATTACTTTGCAAATGAACAGGGCGTGGATGTGTTTGTTGATGATTTTCAATTCCACAATCAGCGAGACAAGAAAAGCGTTCCTCAGGATGATGCATTTGCCAAAGAGGTCATAACCGGTTACAGAATATTCGAGTGGGAACGCTAATCCGGCAAATCCAGAGACATTGAGTCAGGTTTGGATTACTTCGGCTCACGTTATTACTTCGACCAAGGCTTCAGATGGCCGAGTGTGGATCTTCTGACATTTAAAAAGTCATATATCAAGTCTCCCCAAGAATGGAATCTCTACTCCTATTGTATTGGTAACCCAATCAGATTTATTGACCCTACTGGTGAATCAGTTTATGTGGTGACTTATACGGTGGGCAACACCAAGGGCGATGAAGATCTCCGGCGTGTGGCTTTTACCAAAGCATCCCGTATCATGGAGAATAAAGGTTATGATCCGAAAAAGGATAAGGTTCTTGTTAAAGGAGTTAAGACTAAAGCAGATTTTTCCAGTGTTCTCAAGGAAGCAAATTCTCTTGAGAAATCATTTGGAAAAGTACGTGAACTAAATCTGATTTCCCACAGTGGTCGCGACCAAGGTCCTGTTTTTCACACCGGGAATGGGATGCCCATCCAATTCTCGAAGAATGAGTTGAAGGAGTTGTCTATTAACTGGGAAAGCGGGGCATCGGCGTCGTTCTTTGGTTGCAGGACTGGCCTCAATTTCGCTCAGGATTTCGCCAATTCACAAAAGGTGACTTCGTACGGATTCGAAGGTTTTACCTACTTTTCAGGCAGTTCCAAACAGCGGGTGGATCCTTCATCACAAGGCCCGTTGTACATGATCGATGCTCCAGGATTCAATAATGGCGGACTGTGGGGTTTGATTCAAACACTCTTCGGGGCGCCAGCCAATCCTATGGTTCAGAAGGATCCTGAAGAAGGTGGTGGCGAATGAAATCCAAAATAGCCACTATTTTAGTAGCGTTTGTTCTGGTTGTTCTTTCGGTTCTGCTTTATCTCACGAAATCAAATCCTGTTTTGTATGCATTTCGGGAATCTGGAGCTTCTGTCGGTGAAGCGAGTTGGTCAATTCTTCACCCATTTCGAAATCGCGATCCCGAGATTGCAGCGCAAACAATGTTGATGAATTTGAAGCGGGGGGAATATACGCACGCAACAGCTAAACTGAAGTGGACTGAAGGTGAAAAAGAAGAGATTATTGTAAGAGAAACGGCGAACCCACTCGTTGAGTGGAAACTCATAGACATACAGAGTCAACATGATCAGATTCGCCTATACTACAGAGGCTACCGCTTAAATAGTCCGACAGATTTTTCTCCTATTTGGGTTACAGTATCTTGGTCAAATCAAGGTTGGAATGTGATTAGTTATGAAGCTTGGTATTGAACGGGATAGTGCAAGAAAATCTCAAATAAGCTACTTATGCCATGTACGAGTTCGGCAACATCCTGGGGCGGGCGGTGACGGGGGGCGGGGGTGACCTGCCGAGCGCGATGGCGCTGGCGGTGGACCGGGGCTCCAACCGGCTCGTCGGCGCCGGGTACGCCTACGACGTGCTGGGGAACCTGGTGGAGATGCCGAGCGGCGCCAGCGGCGTCTTCATGTCCTACCTCGACCAGGGGCACTTCGGCACGCTCACCGACGCGGCCGGGGTGGTCTGGAAATACTACTACGACGCCGACGGCAAGCGGCGGATCAAGTCCAAGACCGTGAATGGAGTCTCCTCCATCACCGACAACTGCAGCTACTACTTCTACGAAGGCGAGGACCTCATCTGTCAGCAGGACATCGGCGCGCTGGTTCAGGACGAATCGCAGTACGAACCGAAGTTCCTCCTGCTGGATCACCTGGGCTCAACGCGGGCTGAACTTGTGTTCGACCCAGTCTCCCTGGCTCCCCAGATTCAGGAATACTACGACCTGATGCCGTACGGTGAAGTGATCGACCCGCCGACAACACAGGAAAGCGTGCTGTTCACCGGCAAACCACGGGACTCTGAATCCAAGTTAGATGCATTTGGATCAAGATTTTTTGACAACTCATCGTTAAGGTGGGCAAGCCCTGATCAGATATTTGCGGATAACTCAATATCTGATCCAAGTAGTTGGAATTTGTATTCTTACGTTCGCCTGAATCCTGTCATTTGGCTTGATCCAACTGGCAAAAAACTAAAATCATCTGAAATTGAAACACTGAGATCTATTGCTGGTGAGGATTATGCCGCGCTAATCAACGATGAGGATGATGATGGATATATCGACTCATTACACATAACGGATCTTGATCTCATGACAAATGAGGGGGTCAGTCTTATAAATGATTTAATCAATAGTGACAAATCATATTGTTATGAAGAAGACGGTTTTATACAAACTCTAGCGGGACCAAGACAGACTAGGGGAGATGTTGAGAATCTTGATAACAATCCAGATTGGCGATATAGCAGAGGGAAAACCGAGATCGACAGGCCTCCTGCGGGAGTGGATGCTATGGTCGTATTGGACCCTGGTATTAGACGGCTAGATGAAACCAGAAGAATGTCTGTTACTAAAACTGCGATTGCTTTTCATGAACTAGCTGAAGCATATGCAAAGATCGAGTTTGGTGTTCCTCGGTCCTTTGATCCAAGATCAGTGATGGATGTCGGAAGACAGAGCGCGCATCAGTACGCGATAGATAGAGAAAAAATTCTAATGTTTCAACGACCTTCTGTCAGTGAGGCCGCGGCAGGAGGGAATAACCTTCAAAGGCCACAAAGATAGGAGATGAGAAAACATGAGGTATTTTTCCCGTTTTAGACTGGTGACAATTTGCATCATCATTTCAACAGCAGTTTTGCTTTCCTTTTGTGTGCAAAAGAATCTGGACTTGAAATCATCGTCAGCCGATGGCAAAAAACAGGAGCAATATGACAGATACGACGAAGGTGAATTAAAAGGTTTCATTAAGTTACCTGAAGAGCAGTTTTCTCAAGAGATCGAAAAGCCATTCTTCGTAAAAGAAGTTAGAGGAATATGCCTACATGGTCATTATGATGAGGAGAGAGTACCTTTAGCTGGCGTCATTATTGAATTACGAGGTCCTGGCTCCGAGATGAGAATATTTGGCACTGTGTCCGATGATGATGGTAAATTCCAGTTTAATAAACTACCGGCTGGAAACTATCGTTTTAAAACTTCGCTTTTTGCATTTCAACCTGTTATAGGCCGTGTAATCGTGTCGAATTCTGCTGATTGCAGTAACATCGAGATTCGACTTATTGTCGATAACTGAAGACAGCACTCACCAAGTACCAACAGATGACGATGGGACCGTGAGCATGTCCTACCTCGACCAGGGGCACATCGGGACGCTCACCGACGCTTCTGGGGTGGTGTGGAAATACTACTACGACGCCGACGGCAAGCGGCGGATCAAGGTGAAGACCGCCGGCGGCGCGGCCACCGAGCCCGACGGCCAGGGCGGCGTCCGGCTGGTCGCCGACCGCAGCTACTACTTCTACGAAGGCGAGGATCTCATCTGCCAGCAGGACATCGGCGCCCTGGTCCAAGACGAGTCGCAGTATGAGCCGAAGTTCCTGCTGGATAAGGTAAAAAATCTTTCGCACATTCCATCGGATCATTCCCTTCAACAGCCCTTTATTTGGCACTGTGCCTGCCGGCGAGGAAGAACCGCCGGGCGAATTTTAAGATCTCCCCGATGACCTTGTAGTCCGTGATCCCCCATTCATAGATTATGGTGCGGAGCGACTTGCGCTGTTCGGGCTCGAGGTTGTAAAGAAGGCGCAGCAGGCCCGTCTTCTCCTCCTCGACCTCCTCCCCCATCAGGAAGTAGTCGGGCGGGCACTGGAAGTATTCGGACACCTGGTTGACCCGGGCCAGGGACCATTTGACCTTGCCGGACTCCAGGTCGGGCAGGATGTGAACCCCCCGGTGAGGATCTCGGAGCAATTCCTCTGCTCGTCACTATCAGCTATTGATGTTCTGCATGTTTCGGCCCACATGCTTGCTCGGAGATCTGAAGAACATGATTGCCCGGAGATTCGAACAAGCACAATACCCTGCATTGATGCTCAGTGCGGCCTGGTAGCCCTAAACACACCGCGTCATACGGCGAGCACCCACAGCACACGGCTGCGAATGCAGTGTTCGGATATATCCACGCAAGTTGTTGATGATATTGGCGCGCCCGGCAGGGCTCGAACCTGCGACCTTCGGATTCGTAGTCCGACGCTCTATCCAACTGAGCTACGGGCGCCCCGAAGGGCGGCACTATACACGAACGTCGCCGCGCGCGTCAAGGGAAAAGGCGGCGGATGCCTGCCTGCTTCGACATGATCGTCGAATGCGAGCAAAGGGCGGCCGCTGAACGTCATTTATCACGAGGCATGATTGCGTAGCCTTCACGGTTTGACAAGTGACGCGGACTCATCGAGCAATCGTTGTTGTCGAAAATAGTGACGGGCGCGCAGCCGGACGACCGGATACGCCATGAGATGAAAGGCGGAAGCCATGGCGAGAACTTGTTGCTCCATCCAAGGCGAACAGGCTTTCACGTAGACCAGATCGTGTGATTGGCGGAACAGGCGATGGACCATGGCCATGCAGAATGGGCGCAGATAGTGGGCTTCGGGTGTATGCCAGGTGCCTTCGATGCCGGTGTCGTAATGGAAAATGAGCAATCCGCCCGGCGGCAAGGCCCGGGTCATCTGCATGAGAGGCCGGAGAGGATCGAGGGTGTGTTCGAGCACGTCCACACAATGAATGATGTCGAAACGGCCGCGGATTGTCCTAGCCTTGACCGGCACCCGGCACTGGTCACCTTCTGGAATCCGTTTCATCGGCATCAAGCAACAGGTTACCCGATCCTCTTGGCGGCGAAACTTGTACCGGCAGTAGTTTACCACAACCGGATCGACATCCATCAGCACGAAGGAAAGTTCGGGCAAATCGAGCAGGTTCTCAATAAAGTTGGCCGTGCCACAACCATAGTCTAATAAACGGCGGGGGGGGGATGCCGGTCGATGATCACCATTTCCACCGACTGGTGTGGAAACCGACGCCAGATGGTCGATGACCACTTGTCGCAGCTCGTGGAACTTCCGCTGTTCCTCGGGGGTGCGGCGGTAGATTTCGTTCTGCAGGATCTTTGCCCCGATGGAATTCCAATCCCAGCCTTTCTCCCGGATGATCCGGTCACGTATCGCCCAACTTTCCGTTGTGTCCCAAGCGGCAACCCAAGGCGCCAACTCCCCAAACGGGTGCGGCCAGTCGTTCACCCGGTTGCCGAGAAACAGTTCATAGACTGATTTGGCATCATCGATGTGAAGACCGAAGAAATCGGCAAAAATCTTTATCCAGTCAATCGGTTGCCATGTCATGTGCGTAAAGCGATAGCGATCAAGTTTCGCTGACTGCCGAAAACACCCCAAAGCCGATTGCCGCATTATAACCAAGCTTGACTATTTATAGTAATGCTAATAGCTTATGTTTGAATCAAAATTGATGGAAGAAGTATGGTCATCAAATGCATCGTTGATTTATGATCAAAATCCTTGGCCATTCCAGTGACGTGCGTTGATCGACTCTATCCTCGGTTTCTTCAAAAAATATCCTATATGGCTTTTTTGATCTCAAATCAAACTGCTTGGAATTCTGTACGGAGTGGCGCACAGAATATCGGTCGGCCGGCCGAGCCGGAACCGGCGCCGGGCCGCGTGCGGGCGCTGCGCCTGGCCAGCCTGGGCGTCTGGGCGGCGCTCGGCGGACTGTTTTACCTCGTCTTCCGGCCGGGCATATTCATCACCGACACGTACGGGCAGTTCCAGGAAGCGCTGATGTTCGGCTTTTCCAACTGGCACCCGCCGGTGATGGCCTTCTGGTGGCACCTCCTGCTGCCCTTCGCGGGCGCGGGCGCCATGCTGCTGTTCCACGGCCTGCTGTACTGGGGGGGATTCGCGCTGATCGCGGACTGGGCGATCCGGGTGACCCATCGATTTCCGGTCGCGCTGGTCATCGTCGCGCTGCTGCCCACCTCGTTTCTCTACGCCCCGTACGTGTGGAAGGACGTGGGCCTGGCCGCGGCGATCCTGGTGCTGGCGGGGGCCTATCTCCACCTGCGCAGCTTCCGGTCCGCCCGCTGGCTGTGGGCGCTGGTGATCCCCGTGGCCTACTACGCGGTCAATCTGCGCCACTTCGCGCTCCTCGCCCTGTTCCCGCTGCTGGGCCTGCTGGCGGGCCTGCTCATCCAGCGGACGCGGACCTCGTTGCTCGGCTGGATGGGGGCGGTCGGGCTGGGCCTGATCGCGGGCGCCGGCCTGAATCTGGCGGGACGGGCATTCGACCGGTACGTGCTGCGTTCGGCCCCGAACACCGCCTCCCACGTCCAGTACTTCGATCTCGTCGGCACCCTGAGCCGGGCCCGGGCCATGGACGAGTTCCCCCGGGAGTTCCTGACGGCGCAAGGCACGCCGGAGAAACTGGCGGCGGCGTACGCGTCCGATCCCTTCAACGCGGACATCTTTTCCGCCTGGGGCCGTGCGGCGGTGTGGATCCAGACGAATGTGGGCGGCCGGATCGACGGCCCGTGGCTCCGCGCCATCATGGCGCACCCGCGGGGCTACTTGAGCCACCGGCTGGCGTTCGCCGGCAAGCTGCTCACCCAGACGGACTGGTACGAGTACCCCTGGGCCCACCAGTACGCGGAAAGTCAGCAGCTCATCGACTTCATCCGGGACAACCATTTCGCCGTCCGGTATGCCGACCGGAACGACGCCGACCGGGCGGCCCGCGAAACTTACCGCGCCACGGTCTTCCAGTCCAACGCCGTGTCCCGCTTCATGCCCCGGTACATCTACGGGTGCAAATGGCTCTATCTGCCGCTCCTGATGCTGGCTGTCGCGGCGCTCGTGACCGCCGGCTGCCTCTGGAAGCGGCGGTACGGCCTGCCGCCGGCCCTCGCCCTGTCGGTGATCGCCTACGTGGCGTTCCTGTGCGTCGCCGCGCCGATGACGTTCGAGCTCCGCTACCTCCATCCCTGCTGCCTGGCCACCGGGGTCAACCTGTGGTTGCTGGGCATGAGCCGGCGGTATCGGCTGGATGAACTGAAGAGTGAACAGTAAACAGTGAACGGTAAACAGTGGGAAGGGAAAAATTGGAGATAGGTGAATGGGTGAATCGGTGAATCGGTGAATGGGTGAATGGGTGAATGGGTGAATCGGGAGACGGGAGACGGGAGACGGGAGACGAGAAACGGTCTGCCTCCCAACCTTCAAACTTTCAAAACCTTCCAACCTTCAAACTGATCGATCACGATTACGATCACGATTACGATTACGAATGACGAGCACGAAAGCCGATGTTCGCGTTACGGGAACGAGCCTCTAGTCTCGAGCCTCGAGCCTCGATTACGATCACGATTACGATCACGATTACGAATTACGATTACGAATTACGATTACGAGCACGAGAAACTCCTATCTGTTTACTGTTCACTGTTCACCGTTCACTCCCCAGACGCCGGCGCCACTTCTGGTATAATGGGCGGCAATTTCGGACCGGGAGGAGCGTCGTGCTCAAGTTCCACAACACCCTGACCGGACGGTTGGACGAGTTCCAGCCCCTCGACCCGCCGCGGGTGAAGATGTACTGCTGCGGCCCCACGGTCTACAACTACGCCCACATCGGCAACTTCCGCACCTTCGTGTTCGAGGACATCCTGAACCGCTACCTGCGCTGGCGCGGCTACGACGTGCGCTACGTCATGAACGTCACCGACATCGACGACAAGACCATCCGCGACAGCGCCGCCGCCGGGATGTCGCTCAGCGCGTACACCGAAAAATACACCGCCGCCTTCTTCGAGGACCTGGCGGCGCTGCGGGTGCTCCGGCCCGACGTGGTCTGCAAGGCCACGGAGCACGTCCCCGAGATGGTGGCGCTGGTGGAGGCGCTCGCCGCCAAGGGGCACACCTACGCCAGCGACGGCTCGGTCTACTTCAAGATCGGCAGCTTCGACGAGTACGGCAAGCTGTCCAAAAAGGACTTCGGCGGCATCCAGTCGGGCGCCCGCGTCGACAGCGACGAGTACGACAAGGAGAACGCCCGCGACTTCGTCCTCTGGAAGGGGCGGAAAGAGGGCGAGCCGTACTGGGACACCCCCTTCGGCCCCGGCCGGCCCGGCTGGCACCTGGAGTGCTCCGCCATGAGCATGAAGTACCTGGGTGAGAGCTTCGACTTGCATTGCGGCGGCGCCGACCTGGTGTTCCCGCACCACGAGAACGAGATCGCCCAGAGCGAGGGCGCCACGGGGCGTCCCTTCGTCAAGTACTGGCTCCACAGCGAGTACCTCATCGTCAACGGCGAGAAGATGTCGAAGTCGAAGGGGAACTACTTCACCCTGCGCGACCTGCTGGCCAAGGGGTACAACCCGGCGGCCATCCGTTACCTGCTTCTGTCGGTGCACTACCGGAAGCAGCTCAACTTCACCGAGGAGGGGCTGCGCTACGCCCAGGCCTCGCTGGACCGGATCCACGACTTCGTGGACACATTGCGGCGCAAGCACCTGCCCGCCGGCGAATCGGCCGAGGTGACCGCCCGCTGCGCCGCCTTCCGCGACGCCTTCCAGGCCGGGCTGGACGACGACCTGAACACCTCGGCCGCCCTGGCCGCCCTGTTCGACTTCATCCGCGACATCAACCGGACGCTGGCGGAAGGGGGGCTGGCCGCCGGCGACCGCGACCGGGCACTCGCCGCCGTGGCCGACGCCGACCGGGTGCTGGACGTGCTGCCCGCCGCGGCGGCCGCCGGCGCCGACGCCGAGGTCGAGGCGCTCATCGCCGAGCGCGCCGCGGCGCGCGCCCGCAAGGACTGGGCGGCCGCCGACGCCGCCCGCGACAAGCTCAAGGCGCTGGGAGTGGTGATCAAGGACACGCCCGAGGGGACGGTCTGGCGCCGGGAGTGAGCACGGCGGAGACTAACCACAGGACGCAGAGGACACAGAGGGCGTAGGGGATTCCATTTGTCATTGGTCATCTGACATTTCTCATTTGTCATTGGTCGGAGTGCTGCATCCTAAAATGACCAATGAAATATGACCAATGAAAAATGATCAATGAAAAGGAACAAAAGGATTCTCTGTGTCCTCGGTGGTGAATAACAAGTGCCGCCACCGGGCGCGAATATGGTACAATGCCGCCCCATTGGGCGGCTCGCGCCGCCCGCCACACTCACGGACCAGGACAGCATGCCATGAACACCGGCAACGACGCTGACAGCAAGACCTCCGGCCCGCCCGCGCCGGTTCCGGCGGCGGGCAACTTCATCGAGGAGATCATCCTCGCGGACCTGCGCGCCGGCAACAACGACGGCCGCGTCCACACCCGCTTCCCCCCCGAGCCGAACGGTTACCTCCACATCGGCCACGCCAAAAGCATCTGCCTGAACTTCGGGCTCGCCCTCAAGTTCGGCGGCCGGTGCAACCTGCGCTTCGACGACACCAACCCCACCAAGGAGGACGTGGAGTACGTCGAGTCCATCCAGGCGGACATCCGCTGGCTCGGTTTCGACTGGGAGGATCGGCTCTTCTACGCCTCCGACTACTTCGAGCAGCTTTACCAGTGGGCCGAGTTCCTGATCCAGAAAGGGAAGGCCTACGTCTGCGACCTCACCGCCGACGAGATCCGCGACGGCCGCGGCACCCTGACCCGGCCCGGCGCGGCGAGCAAGTTCCGCGACCGCCCGGTGGCGGAGAACCTCGACCTGTTCCGCCGCATGCGCGCCGGCGAGTTCCCCGACGGCACCCGCGTGCTCCGGGCCCGGATCGACATGGCGTCGCCGAACCTGAACCTGCGCGACCCGGTGCTGTACCGCATCCTGCACCGCGACCACCATCGCACCGGCGCCGCCTGGTGCATCTACCCGATGTACGACTTCGCCCACGGCCAGTCGGACGCCATTGAGGGGATCACCCACTCCATCTGCACGCTGGAGTTCGAGGACCACCGGCCGCTGTACGACTGGTTCGTCGAGGAGTTGGAGCTGCCCCACCGGCCGCATCAGTACGAATTCGCCCGGCTGAACATGACCTGGACGGTGATGAGCAAGCGGAAGCTGCTGCGCCTCGTGACCGAGGGGCGCGTCCGCGGCTGGGACGACCCGCGCATGCCCACCATCGCGGGGATGCGCCGGCGCGGTTTCACGCCCGAAGCCATTCGCAACTTCTGCGACCGGATCGGCGTGGCCAAGAAGAACTCCACGGTGGATTACGCGTTGCTGGAGCACTGCCTCCGCGAAGACCTGGAGCAGCACGCGCCGCGGGTCATGGCCGTGCTGCGGCCCCTGAAGGTGGTCATCGAAAACTACCCCGAGGGACAGGTGGAGTGGCTCGAGGCCGACAACAATCCCGGCGATCCGGCCGCCGGCACGCGCCAGCTGCCGTTTTCGCGCGAGCTGTACATCGAACGGGATGACTTCCGCGAAGACCCGCCCAAAAAATACTTCCGGCTCTACCCGGGCAACGAGGTGCGCCTCAAGCACGCCTACTACATCCGCTGCGAGCGGGTGGTGAAAGACCCGGCCACCGGCGCGATCACCGAGCTGCGGTGCACCTACGACCCGGCGTCGCGCGGCGGCGGCACCCCCGACGGGCGGACCGTCCGCGGCACGCTCCACTGGGTGTCGGCGGCGCACGCCGTCCGCGCCGAGGTGCGGCTCTACGACCAGCTCTTCGCCGTGGAGAACCCCGACGAAGCGCCCGAGGGGCAGGATTTCACGGCGAACCTGAACCCGCACTCCCTGGAAGTGATCCCCGACGCGCGGGTGGAGCCGGGCCTGGCCGCCGCGGCCGCCGGGAGCCGGTTCCAGTTCCTGCGCCACGGCTACTTCTGCGCCGACCCGGACACGACGACGGAGCACCCGGTGTTCAACCGCACCGTGACGCTGAAGGACTCGTGGGCCAAGATCGAGAAGAAACAGAGCGAGTGAGAATACTCACCACAGAGGACACTGAGGACACAGAAACGCAGAGACTGCAAAGGATTCGTTGAGCGTTTCATTGATCATTTTTCATTTGTCATTTGTAATTGATCATTTCAATCAACCCGAGATAACAAATGAAAAATGTCAAATGACCAATGATCAATGATCAATAGAATTCTTTGTGATCTTTGTGTCTCTGTGGTGACTATGAAAGGAGCACTATGAGCGTTCGCGTTCGTTTCGCACCGTCCCCCACCGGCAACCTCCACGTGGGCAGCGCCCGCACCGCCATCTTCAACTGGCTGTTCGCGCGCCACCACGGCGGCACCTTCGTCCTGCGCATCGAGGACACCGACCAGGAGCGCAACCGCCCCGAGTACACCCGCTCCATCCTCGACGGCATGCGCTGGCTGGGCCTGGACTGGGACGAGGGGCCCGAGGCCGGCGGCGGCCACGGCCCGTACTTCCAGTCGGAGCGCCTGCCGCTGTACCGCGAGGCGCTGGCGCGGCTGCGGCGCGAGGGACGCGCCTACCCGTGCTTCTGCTCTCCCGAGCGCCTCGAGGCGGTGCGCCAGGAGCAGCTCGCCGCCAAGGCCAATCCCCGCTACGACGGCACCTGCCGCTCCTTGAGCGCGGCCGAGGCCCAGGCGCGCATCGACGCCGGCGAGCGCTACGCGCTGCGCATCCGCATCGAGCATGACGAGCCGGTCACCTGGGAGGACCGCGGCAAGGGGACCATCGCCTTCGCCCCCGAAATGCTCGACGACCTGGTGATCGCCAAGAGCGACGGCTTCCCCACCTACAACTTCGCCGTGGTGGTGGACGACGTCGGGATGGCGATCACCCACGTCATCCGCGGCGAGGACCACATCTCCAACACGCCGAAACAGATCCTGATCTACCGCGCGCTCGACGCGCCGCTGCCGGAGTTCGCCCACATCCCCATGATCCTCGGCGCCGACCGCTCCAAGATGAGCAAGCGCCACGGCGCCACCAGCGTGGTGGAGTACGAGAAGGCCGGCTTCCTCCCCGAGGCGTTCTTCAACTTCATGACGCTGCTGGGTTGGTCGCCCCCCGACGACTCCCGCGAGATCTACAGCCAACAGGAGCTGGTGGGCCTGTTCACGCTGGACCGCGTCGTAGCCCACGGCGCCATCTTCGACGTGGAAAAACTCAAGTGGATGAATCTCCAGTACATCAAGGCGCTACCCCCGGACGACCTGTACCGGCGCTCGGTGCCGTTTCTGGAGGCGATCCCCGGCTTCCCCGGCCCGTACGGCCCGGCGGCGCTGCATGAATTGACCGGGCTCTTCCGCGAGCGGATGAACACGCTGGCCGAGATCACCCGCCATGCCGAGTACTTCTTCCAGGAGCCCGAGGCGTACGACGAAAAGGGGCTGAAGAACGCCCTGAAGACGCCGGACCTGCCGGCGGTGGTCGAGGCGCTGGCCGCGCGGCTGGCCGCCGTGGAGCCGTTCGCCCACGACCCCGTCGAAGCGGCGGTCCGCGCCGTGGCCGAGGCGCGCGGGATCGGGGCGGGGAAGGTGATCCACCCGGCGCGCCTGGCCCTGAGCGGCCGCACCGAGGGGCCGGGCCTGTTCGAGCTGATGGCGGTGCTGGGGCGCGAACGGTGCGTGGCGCGCCTGCGGGCGTTTCTCGACCGCCGGCCCTGGGAGACGGTTGTGAGTTGAGGAGGCCGGAGGAATGTTGAGGGTTGAGCGTTGAGGGTTCCCAAACTCCGAACCACTCCGCGAAACTCTCAACTCACAACCCTCAACCCTCAACTTTCGAATAAACAATACCCGGCTGGTTGAGCAGGACCGGCATATGACAAAGAAACTTTCCACCGAATTCGTCTGCCAGAGCTGCGGACATCGCAGCGCCAAGTGGCTGGGGCGCTGCCCGGGGTGCGGGGCGTGGGAGAGCCTCGTGGAGGAGCCGGCGCCGGCCGCCGCCGGCCGCCGCGGCGGGACGACGCCGGCCGGGCGGGGCGACGGCAGCCCGCGCCGGTTCGATGAGATCGAGAGCCAGGACGGCGTCCGCGAGCCGTCGGGCCTGCCCGAGTTCGACCGGGTGCTGGGCGGCGGCATCGTGCCCGGCTCGCTGGTGCTCATCGGCGGAGAGCCGGGGGTGGGGAAGTCCACCCTGCTGCTGCAGATCGCCGCCGCGCTGGCGGCGGCGGGGCGCCCGGTGCTGTACGTGTCGGGCGAGGAGTCGGACCGCCAGATCAAGCTGCGGGGCGAGCGGCTGGGCGTGGCCGCCCCCGAGCTCTACGTCATGGCCGAGACCGCGCTGGAGCGGATCGAGCAGGAGACCGTCCGGATGGCCCCGGCCGCCCTCATCGTGGATTCGATCCAGACGGTCTACACGGCGGCGCTGGAGTCAGCCCCGGGGAGCATCGGCCAGGTCCGCGAGTGCGCCGCCCGCTGTCTGACCCTGGCGAAGTCCCACGGGATCCCGGTGTTCCTCATCGGCCACATCACCAAGGAGGGCGCCATCGCCGGCCCCAAGGCGCTGGAGCATATCGTGGACACGGTGCTCTACTTCGAGGGGGAGCGCCACCTGCACCACCGCGTCGTCCGCGCGGTGAAGAACCGCTTCGGCGCCGCCAGCGAGGTGGCGCTGTTCGAGATGACCGGGCGGGGGCTGCTGGCGGTGGCCAACCCGTCGGCGTTCTTCCTGGCCGGCCGCCATCCGGGGCAGGCGGGCACCGCGGTGATCGCCACCATCGAGGGCTCCCGCCCGCTGCTGGTGGAGGCCCAGGCGCTGGTGAGCGTCTCCAATTTCAGCGCCGGCCGGCGGATGACCCAGGGATTCGACCGCAACCGCCTGGGCCTGCTGCTGGCCATGATGGAGCGGGTGACCGGACTGAACGTGCTGGGCGCCGACGTCTACCTGAACATCACCGGGGGCATCGCCGTGGAGGAGCCGGCGGCCGACTTGGGCGCGGTGGCCGCGGTGGCCAGTTCGCTCCGCAACCGCCCGCTGCCGCTGGACGCGGTGCTGGTGGGAGAGGTGGGCCTCGGCGGTGAGATTCGCGCGGTGCCCCAGGCGGCGGCCCGGATCAAGGAAGCCCACGCCATGGGCTTCGCCCGCTGCTACCTGCCCGAGGGGAACCTGCCGGTTCCCGAGGCGCCCAAGGGATTCGAGCTGGTAGGCGTGGCCGGCGTGAACGCGTTGCTGGATGTGTTGTTCTGAGATTCGGACATCGGACTTCGGATTTCGTGCTCGTCATTCGTAATCGTCATCGTAATCGTAATCGTAATCGTAATCGTACTCGTACTCGTCATCGAGGCTCGAGGCTAGAAGCTCGAGGCTCGTTCCCGTAACGCATACATCGGACACCGGGCAGTCCATCTTCACCATAAAGATACAGAGGTCGCAGAATCTTTTTATGTCTTGAGCCCAGATCTCAAACTGTCTCCACCACTCCGATTCACCCATTCACCGATTCACCCATTCACCCATTCACCCATTCACCCATTCACCCATTCACCCATTCACCCATTCACCCTTCTCCCCTTCGAGCCCCGCCAGCCGTCGTCCAAAATGTGCACCGGCCGCCCGGGGAGGGCGGCCGGTGTGATGAAGACAGCTAAAGGGCGGGGACCAACGGGTCCCCGCCTGTCGGGATCAGGTGAGACGGCTCAATGCGTGCTGCGGATGCTAGGCGTGCACGGCCGGGCCGCGGTACGTGGCGCTGCCGAACGCCAGCATCGGGTAGAAGATAAATGGCAAGATGATCATGCCGATGGCGAAACCGATCTCCTTGCCGAACGACTTGGCCAGATCCAGCGTGATCATGATTCCGGCCACGATGTTGACGCAGGGGATGATCAGCAGCACGATCCACCACAGCGGCCGGCCCACGACTTCCAGCAGGACGATGATGTTGTAAATCGGAACGATCGCGGCCCAGCCAGGCTTGCCCGCCTTGGTGAAGATCTTCCACAGGCTGGCGATGAACAGGATGATGATCGCAGCATAGATCACGAAAAACACGCAGCCGAACCCGGCTCCGAGCATGCCCGCGACATCCTCTTCAGACTGCAACAACATCAGATACGGAGCGATCGATGGGGACATACCGACCTCCTTGGTAAGATAACTATTCAACGTCGACGTAATCGTAAGCTATATGCGAATTGTAACCCGTTCAGCGGGACTGTCAAGGGAAGATTGACGGCGGCCTTGCAAATGGCGGCGCAATCGCCGTATAGTACGCCGGTCAATTCCCGGCGCGGGCGCGCGAGGAGGTCCGGCATGAACACCGATTGGGCGGCGGAATTTCCCGGAGCGGTCACTGTCACCGACGCGGCCGGGACCATCCTCTACATGAACGCACGGGCGGCGGCCGTGTTCGCCGCCGATGGCGGGGCGGCGCTGGTGGGCACCAACGTGCTGGACTGCCACCCGGAACCGTCGCGCAGCATGCTCGCCGAGATGCTGCGGACGGAGCGCCCCAACGTCTACACCATCGAGAAGAAAGGCGTCCGGAAGCTGATCCACCAGTCGCCGTGGTACCGCGACGGCCGCTACGCCGGCTTCGTGGAGCTGTCGCTGGAACTCCCCGCCGAGATGCCCCATTTCGTGCGGGGATGAACACCGGGCGGCCGCTCTCGGCGGGTGATTCAACCGCCGATGGCCCCTCCGGATGCCGACATGGCTACACCACGTCGCCGGCCCACAACTGTTCGAGAAACACCTGCCACGGCAAGATGAGAATGCCTTCGTGTTTTCGCGGGGCGCTTTCTGTGCTGACGACAAAGGAACGTGCCGGTCGATAGTCCTGGATGAAAGCTTTCATGGATCGGAGTTCGGTGCTGTCGATGCGGTGGGTGCCCTTCACTTCGATGGCGACCTCCCCACCGTTCAGAATGAAATCCACTTCCACGCCTGACTTCGTCCGCCAAAAATTCACGTCGTAATGAAGCTCGCGATAGGAGCGATGGGCCAGCAGTTCCATCAGGATGAAATGTTCCAGAGCTTTCCCGAACAGCTCGCCCCTCAATTGTGGAATCTGACGGTTCGTGATGGCCCCGGCCACACCCACATCGAACAGATAGAACTTGCCGGCCCGGGTGATGACCTGACGGTCCTGGCGCTTCTTGAAGGGCTCGATCATCGTGCCCAACAGGGTATCCATCAGGATTTGGTAGTACTCCTTGACGGTTTTTGAGTCCACGCCGCAATCCCGGGCGATGTTGGCATAATTGGTCAGTTCGCCGTGTGAGTACCCCACGGCGTCAAAAAAGCGCGAAAAGGCGGGAATATTCCGGGTCAACCCTTCATCGAAGACTTCCTCCTTGAGATAATCATGCAGATACGCGCGCAATGACTTGCGGTATTCCGGCTGCAGGTAGTGTGAGGGGACCATCCCCCGGTTCAGCGCCCTGAGCAGATCGAATTCCGCCACTTCAACCGACACGAGCGGGTGCATCTCGTAGCGCCAGGCCCGGCCCCCGAGCAGGTTCGTCCGGCCCCGTTTCAGTTTCCGCGCGCTGGAGCCGCACAGGATGAAACGCAGCCCCTTGTTTTCAATCAACCAGTGGATTTCGTCGAGCAACTGGGGCACTTTCTGCACCTCGTCGATGATGATCGGTGCCTTCAGTTGCTGCGGCGCGGCTGCCAGAAGTTGTTCTCGAAGCAGAAACGGGCGCTTGACCAACTCCAGATACAGGTCGGTCTGCAATAAATCAAAACGCAGGCTGTCGGGAAATGTTGCACTCAAGAAAGTGGTCTTGCCCGTTTGTCTCGGTCCCCACAAGAAAGCCGACTGCTTTTTGGGCAGGGTGATTTTCAATAAACGGGCCAGATTTTCTTTCATGGAGTATACTCCGAAATAGTATAACTATTCTGGAGTATATTCCGATATGGTAGAAGTGTCAACTCCCGATTTCTCCTCGTTTTTCTGGCGATTTTTTTCTTCAGGTGGACTGGACCCGGTCGGGGTGGAATCAGTTGGCCGGTCTGCCCGGCCGGCGGTAGCGGCACAGGAATTCCCAGATGTACTGAGCGGCGTCCAGTTCCCGCGTGGCCGGACCGAGCACCCAGGCCGGGGGCGGCGCCGGTTCGCCCGGCCAGCCGTGACCGCCGCCCTCCACCACGACCAGGACCACCTGCGCCGTGGCCGCGCCGTGCGCGCGGAAGGTCTCCGTCCGCACCCGGGTGCCATCGTCGTGCCGGTCGGGTAACTCCGCGGACACCGGCGCCGGATCGGCCCCGGCCGCCCGGGCCCACCACCGCGCCGTCTCGGGCGCCGGGAGCACCCGGCCGCCGTTCGGGCTGTTGACCGCGCCCCCGGCCCAGGGGACCACCGGATCCGCGGTGCCGTGAATCAGCAGCAGCGGCGGCGCCGGCAGGGACGGCCGGCGCGTGGCCAGCCGCTCCGGCAACCCGGCGCCGACGCTCGCCCCGGCGGCCAGCAGGTCGGGCGCCTCCAGGGCCAGCCGCTGGACCATCATCCCGCCGTTGGAATAGCCGGCAGCATACACCTGCGACGGATTCACGGCTGTGTCCGCCTTCAGATGGCCGACCAGCCGGCGAACGAAGCCCACGTCGTCCACGCCGGCGCGCTCGGACGGGGTGGCGCCCCGCCCGTCGGCCCAGGTGCGCGCCACGCCGTCGGGGAAGGCGACGACGCAGCCGGTCCGGTCGGCCAGGGTGTCGAACCCGGAGACGGCCGCCATCTCCGCACCCGAGCCGCCGCTGCCGTGGAGAACGACCAGCAGCGGAGCCGGACCGTCCGCGGCCGCGCGGCCCCGGCGCCACAGGAAGGTCCGCGTGCGTCCCTGCCACTCCAGCGACCCGGATCGAAGGCCGCCCGGCGGTTCCGGGGCGGCTGCCGGCGGCGCATCGCGACAGCCGGCGGCAATCCCGACGGCCGATCCGACCAGGAACCAGGCCGCCAGACGGCGGAGATGGGGGGTGCGGCTCATGCCTTCCATTCTAACCGGTGCCGGGGACCCGTGTCGATGCGTGATCCGGACGGCGAGGCGGAGCGTCTATCTCCCTTGGGAGCGGACTTGCTACCCGCATCCGGACCTGATTTTCTCTTGACAAGTCCGTGACAATCGCGATGATGGCAGTTTAACATTCGGTCGCCCCGGTTTGAAAAACCATCTGCAGTCCCATACGCTGCTGGAGAGCCGCACATGATTCTGAAGAACCGTTTCCTCGCCGTGATCCCCGTCTTGATGCTCCTGGCCTCGACCTGGCTGGCCGCGCTGGAGCCGCCGACCCCCGAGCAGATCGCCCGGTACCGCGCCGACGGCACCCTGGCCCAGCGGATCGCCGCGGCCCGGGCGCTGGGCAACCACCAGGTCGCTCCCCGTCTGGTGGAGCGCGCCCGGTACAAGCTGGAGCGGCTGCAGAAGGGCGGCGCGGCCGGCGACGAGCCCATGGCGCCGCCGCTGGGCTGGCGGGGCATGCCCACCACGGGCACGGTGCGGGTGCTGGCCCTGCTGATCGCCTTTCAGGACATGGCCCCGTCCACCGAGGCCAGCCGGATCCAGGACCAGCTCTTCGGCGACGGTGTGGGCGGCTTCCCGCTGGAGAGCCTGCACAGCTACTACCATCGATCTTCGTACGGCCAACTGGACATCCAGGGCAACGTCCTCGGCTGGTACACCACGCCCTATCCGCGGTCCGGTGTCGTCCAGACGGATGTCGGCCGGGAGAACCTGATCCGGGAGGCGCTGACCCATTACGACACCTTGGGCCATGATTTCAGCCAGTACGACAACGACGGCGACGGCACCATCGACTACCTGGTGGTCGTCTGGACCGGTCCGCACGGCGCGTGGGCCAGCTTTTGGTGGGGGTACATGACCAACTACGCCAACTCCGGCTTCGTGCTGGACGGCAAGGTGCTGGACACGTACTCCTGGCAGTGGGAGGCCTCCACCGTCGGCGACCTGTTCATGCCCAACGTGGTGATCCACGAGACGGGCCATGCCCTGGGGCTGCCCGATTACTATGACTACGATGACGGCGTCGGCCCCCGCGGCGGCGTCGGCGGGCTGGACATGATGGACGGCAACCAGGGGGACCATAACCCGTTCAGCAAGTGGCTCCTCGACTGGATCACCCCCACGGTGCTGGGCGGCGGCAGCCACGCGGTCTCGCTGGGCGGCACGGCCGCCACCGGCGACGCGCTGGTGATCATGCCGGGCGCCACGGCGGGCGACCCGTTCTTCGAATTCTTCCTTGTGCAGAACCGGCACCGGACGGACAACGACGCCCGCCTGGCCGCCAACGGCATGCTCATCTGGCACGTGGACGCCCGGCTCGATCCGTACGGCTACAATTTCATCTATGACAACTCGTACTCCGACCACAAGCTGCTCCGCCTCATGGAAGCCGACGGCCTCGAGGAGATCGAGCAGGGCGGCACCGCCGACAGCGGCGATTACTTCACGGCGGGGATGGCGTTCGGTCCGGCGACCGTTCCCGACAGCGACCGCTACGACGGGGTGCCCACCAACATGGCAGTCACCGACATCTCCGCCCCCGGCGCCACCATGACGTACAACGTCGAGTTCGACAACCAGGCGCCCACCCTGGGCGGCATCACGATTTGCGCCAACGCCAGTGAGACGATCATCGGCTGGGAGACCAGCGAATACGCCGAAGCGGGCCTCATCTACGGCCGCGACCTGGATCTGACCGGCGAGGCCTTCTCAATGAGCGCGGGCACGGTCCACAGCGTGGCGCTGCCGGGGCTGCAGCCGGGCGGCCTGTACATGTTCCAGGTGTTCTGCGCCGATCCCAGCGGCAATGTCGGCGAGTCCGATTACCACCACTTCATCGTGCCGGACAGCGCCGGCGTCGAGGAACAGGTGTTCCAGGACGACCTGGAATCGGGCGCTCCCGACTGGACCCGCGTGCCGAACGGCCAGGGGCCGTGGTCGCTCGTCGAAAGCCAGTACGCCCGCTCGGCCACCCACGCCTGGTTCAGCACCGACCCGGAAGGCGGCAAGGACGACCTGTTGCTTCTGCCCGAACTGAATCTGGCGGGCGCGGCCTCGGCCACGCTGACTTTCTGGCACACCTACAGCTTCGAAACCGGCTATGACGGCGGCGTGGTGGAAGTCTCCGTCGACGGCGGGCAGACGTTCACCGACCTCGGCCCCGACATCCTTGCCGGCGGGTACACCGGCCTGATCGACCCGCAGACCCAGTCGGCCATCAAGGGCCGGCAGGCCTGGACCGGCGGTGCTCTCGGCACCATGACCCCGGTCACGGTGCGGCTGGACCGATTCTGCGGCCGTCCAGCCCTTGTCCGTTTCCGGTTGGGGTGCGACCTGTACGCCGGAGGCCAGGGCTGGTACATCGACGACGTGGCGGTGAGCCGCGTCACCTGCGAGCCCGTCACACCTGTCGCGGGCTGGCCCGAAGCCACCGGTGACCTGAACGGCGACGAGCTGCTGGACGCCGGTGACCTGCTCCTGATGGCCGACTACCTGGCGGGGAACGTTCTGAACGTGCCGGCCGGCATCTTCGCCGGCGACATGAACGGCGACCACCACATCACCGTGGCGGATGGGGTGATCCTGATCGGCCGCGTCATCGGGATCATGTAGCGGGATTCAGGTTCGATTCGTCCTGGCAAATGATTGATGGTTGATAGTTGATGGTTGACGGTTGGCGTTATCGTTGATGGCTGCTCCGTCTTCCGTCTCCCGTCTCTCGTCTCTCGTCTCCCGACTCACCGACTCACCGATTCACCGAATCACCGAATCACCGATTCACCGATTCTCCGCCTCGCCCATGAGCCGGGCGGCTTGCTCGGCCAGGCCGCCCAGCCCGCGCCGGGCGGCTTCCCCACGCACCGCGTTCAGGCGCCGCTCGGCGGCGGCAGCGTCGCCGCACCGCTGGTCCAGTCGGGCCATGGCGAGCTCCAGCTCGAGCTGAAGCAGGCGAAAGCCGGTCTTCGCCAGCGCGGCGCGCTGCGACTCCAGGACACGCCGCGCGGCATCGCACCGGCCCCGCGCGACGGCCATTTCCGCCTCGGCCAGCGCCGCCTCGGTCCGGGCGGCCGGCTGGGCCTCCGACAGGCTCGATCGCGGCGACGCCAGGCAGCCTGCCGCGGCCGCCGGGTTGCCGCGCCTCAATTCCACGCGCGCCCTCAGGGCCCGGGCGGTGAGTTCGCCGTCGATTTCACCCGCGTCGAGGAACTCGGCCTCCGCCCCGCGGAGGGCGGTCTCGGCGTCGTCCAGCCGGTTCTCGGCCATAGCCAGCCGGGCGAGCGACAGCCGGATATCCGGCACCTCGGTGCGCTCGCCGATGGCGGCCTCCAGCGCCTGCGCCGCCTCCAGGTCCCTTTGCGCTTCGGTGGTGCGGCCGGCCACGCGCGCGGCATCACCCCGTCCGAAAAGCGCCCAGGCCTCGTAGCTGCGGTGGCCGATGGCGCGGCTCAACGCCAGCGCCTCGTCGAACCGGCGACCGGCGCGCTCCGGCTCGGCCCGCGCCAAGTCGAGATCGGCCAGGTTGCCGAGCGCGGCGATCATCTTGACTTTTTCGCCAGCTTCCCGCCACGTCGCCAGCGCCGCTTCGTACATGCGGGCCGCCCCGTCCAGGTCGCCGGCGTCGCTGAGCACGTTGGCCAGGTTGTTGCGGGTGTGGGCCACGCTGCCCGGGGCGCCCACTTCATCGAAGATGCGGAGGCATTCTTCGTACATACTCCGGGCCAGATCCCGCCGGCCCTGATGGTAGTGCAGAGTGGCGATGCTGCTCATGATCCGGGCCTCGCTGGCCCGGGCGCCAGTCGCCCGGTAGACAGCCAGGGCCTCATTGAACCGGGCGAGGGCTTCCTCGGACCGGCCGCGGTCCTGCAGAATCCAGGCCTGGTAATTCAACGCGCTGGCTCGTTCGCGCTCATAACCGATGTCCGCGCTGAGTCGCTGTGTTTCCATAAGGAGGCGCTCGGCTTCGTCCAGCTCCCCGCGGTAGTACCTGACCAGCGCGGCCTGGGTGATGGCGCGGGCCTCGCCGCCCCGATCACCGGCGGCGGCGAAGATCCGGCGCGCTTCGGCGGCGGCGGCCAGCGCCGCGTCGAATTCGCCCAGGCCCCGGCGGGCCCGCGACTCCAGGAGGCGCGCCCGGGCCACCGCCAGGCGGCTGCCGGCGGCGGTCGCCCGCCCGGCGGCCTGTCCGGCGGCGGCCAACTGCCGGCGGTAGTCGCCGGTCGCGTCGTAGACATCGGCCATGACGAGGTCGATTCGGGGATCCCGCCCGGTGGGGGGCGCCAGACCCTGCAGCTGCTCCAGGGTGGCAAGCGCCTCGGCGGGGCGGCCCGATTCGCCAAGCACGACCGCCAGCCGGAGTCCGTGCTCCAGGTTGTCCGGGTAGAAGGTCCAGAGGCTGCGATAGATCATCGCCGCGTCGTTCCAGCGGAAGCGGGCCGCCTGCAGGCGGGCCTCGATGCTCAGACGTTCTTCCCGGCCGAGGCCGGCGGACCGGTCGAAGGCCTGCTCGGTCTCCTCGAGCGCCCGGGCGTCATAGCCCAGCACGGTCCAGGCGTCGGCCAGGGCCAGGTGCAGCGCCGGGCGGTCGGGCGACCGCCGCAGGGCGCGCTCCAGCGGGACGCGGGCGGATTTGGCGTCGAGGCGGCGCAGGTGGGCGAGCCCCTCGGCGTAGAGCCGCATGGCTTCGGGATCCTCGGGCAGGACCGCCCGGGCCGGGGCGGCGCCGTCTGTGCCTGCGGGACGGGCGCGCAGCCGCCGGAGCATCTCCGCGCTCAAGCCGGCGACCAGGCGGAACAGGTCGGACTCGGGGCCGGCGGCATCCAGCCGGGCCACGGTGCCGCCCGAAGCGACATCCTGGACCACGGCCCGGATACGGATCCGGCCGTCGGCCGCGGCGAATGTGCCGGCCACCACCAGGTCGGAGCCGATGGCGTCACGGACATGCCCCAGGGATTCGGCGGAGAGCGCCTCTCCGGCGGCGGACGCCAGCTCCAGTTCCAGGCGGCCCACGTTTTCGCCGGGGATGAGGCGGACGTCCGGTGACGCGGCCAGGTCGGCGCGGAGCATCTCGGCCAGGGCGGTGGACAACCACACCGTCCCCGCGTCTTCGGTCAGGTCGCGGAAGCCAAACACCGCCACTGCCCGCCGCGGCCTTTCTCCGCCGAAGCCCGCGAGCCGCTCCCATGGCCGCCACAGGCACAGGCCGCCGGCGAGCGCCAGCGCGGCGGCCGCCGCGTACAGCCACAGCCGGCGCCGGCGCGACGAGGCGCCGGCCGCAGTCGTCGGACCGTCCGTTTCCGGGCTGCGGACGCCGAGCGCGGCAAGGAAGTCCCGGGCCCGGGAAAACCGCGCCGTCGGCTCGCGCGCCAGACAGCGCAGGATGGCGGCCTCCCACGCGGGAGCCAGCCCCTCGACGTGCCGGCTGGGCGGCGTCGGCGGCTCCCGCAGACTCTTGACCGCCGCGGCGATGGCGTTGTCGGCGGCGTAGGGCAGGGCGCCCGTGACGAGCTCGTAGGCCACCACGCCCAGGGCGTAGACGTCGGCCGCCGGCGTGACCGGCTTTCCCTCGAGCTGCTCCGGCGCCATGTAGAAAGGCGTCCCCACCGCGCCGGTGGGCTGGGCGTCGGAGTCGGCGCCCGCCGGGACGTCCGGCCGGGCCAGTCCGAAATCGGTGACCACCGCCCGCTCGCCGCCTCCCGGTTGGGGGACCAGCATGACGTTGCCGGGCTTGAAATCCCGGTGGATCACCCCGGCGGCGTGGGCGGCGTCCAGCGCGGACGCCAGTTGAGCCAGCAGCTCTCCGGCCGCGGCCGGGGCAAGCCGTCCGCCGGTCCGCAGCCGCTGGGCCAGGGTGGGGCCCTCCAGCAGCTCCATCGTCAGGAAGACCGTGTCGGCCGCCGGCTCCGCCGAATGGGATTCGGGGCGATGCACGCCCAGGTCGAAAATCCGGCAGACGTTCGGGTGGGTGACGCGGCGCGCCAGCTGGATCTCGCGTTTGAAGCGGGCCACGGACACACCCCGCTCCGCGCGGTCGGTCCGCAGCGTCTTGAGGGCTACCCGGAGGTGGAGCTCCAGGTCGAGCGCCTCGTACACTTCGCCCATCCCGCCGCGGCCCAGGAGGCGGAGAATCTGGTAGCGCCCGGCCAGTATCGCGCCGCTCGGGAACAGCGTCTCGGGGCGCAGCGGCGACCGCACCAGTTCCATGGTGTCGGTGGAGTATGTGTCCGCCGCACGCATCGGGTGAGTTGACGAGGCGTCCTCAGTCCACAGTTCCGGCAGCGCGTCGGCGGCGGGGCGCCAGGTGGTGCTGTCGCCTCGGCGGCACGGCGTTTCGGGCCGCAGCCGGCCCGACGATGCCAGACCGGCCAGCTCGTCCTTGCTGAACGGCCCGGCCGGCGCGGTGCCTTCGTGGATGTAATAGTGTTTCACATCTGACCCCGCTGATTTGGGGAGATTATAGGAGGGCGCGGCGGGATGCGCAACCGCTCAGTGCACGATCCGGCCGTCGACAAGCGGCACGATTCGGTCGGCCTGGCTGGCCAGCGCCTCATCATGGCTCACCAGGATGAAGGCGGTGCCCAGCGTCCGGCTGATCTCTCGCATCAGGGCGAACACCGCCTTGCTGTTGGCGCTGTCCAGATTGCCGGTGGGCTCGTCGGCCAAAACCAGGGCCGGCTCGTTGATGAAAGCCCGCACCACCGCCACCCGCTGCTGCTGCCCGCCGGAGATCTGGCCGGGCCGGTAGTGCAGGCGGTTGCCCAGGCCCACGCGTTCGAGCAGCTCCACCGCCCGCTCCCGCTGCTCCCGCTCGGCCTGACGGCCCATAATCCGGCGGGGGATCAGCACGTTCTCCAGCACCGAGAACTGGGGCAGCAGGTAGTGGAACTGGAAGATGAACCCGAGGTACTGGAGCCGCAGCCGGGCCCGCGCATCCTCGTCGAGCCGGGCGGTATCCTCGCCGTTGAGCAGGATCCGGCCCGAGGTGGGCGAGTCGAGGAGCCCCATCAGGTTCAGCAGGGTGGTCTTGCCGGAGCCGGAGGCGCCGACGATGGACACGAACTCGCCTTTCGCGACCGCCAGGTCGATGTCGAAGAGCACCGGCGTGGGCACGCCGTTGCCGTACACCTTGTTCACCGCCCGGAGTTCCACAACGGGGCCCGCGTCCATCACGCCCCCCGGATCACGTCGATGGGATTGATCCGCGCCGCCCGCCAGGCCGGATAGAGCGAGGCGAGGAAGCCGATGCCCACGGCGATGGCGATGCTGCCCAGGATCAGGGCGGGGCCGAGGTCCACCGGGAACGTTTCCACCAGCCGGCCGGTGGCGCTGGCGGTGGTGCGGAAGCCGGCCAGCCACAGGCAGAGGGCGGAGCCCTGGACGGCCCCGGCGGCGCCGCCGAGTAACGACAGCAGCATGCCCTCCACGGCGAACACGGCGGTGATCTGGCGGCGGTTGGCGCCCATGGCCTTGAGGATGCCGATCTCCCGGAGCTGGCTCATCACCGACATGATGAGCATGCTGGCGATGCCGAAGCCGGCGCCGAGAATGGTGAAGCCCACAATGAGGTTCGACGACTGGCTCTGGGCCCGCAGCCCGGACAGGAGCGACTGGTTGTCCTCCATCCAGGAGCGTGTCTCGTAGGGGACCTGCAGCGCCAGGCGCCGCGCCATGGCGTCGGCGCCGAAGATGTCGCCGAGCTTCAGCCCGATGCTGGTGACGGCGGTGCCCACGCCAAAGAGAGTCTGGCCGTCGCGCAGCGTCAGATAAATGGTGCCGCCGTCGACGGCGGCGAAGCCGCTGTCGAAAATGCCGGCGACGGTGTAGGTGCCGGCGTTCCCTTCGATGCTCACCAGGCGGATCTTGTCCCCCAGCCGCAGCGAGAACTCGTCGGCCAGCTTGTAGCCGAGGGCGACCTCTCCGGCGTTGAGCCCGAAGAACCGTCCCGTCACCAGCTTCGACTGGATGTCCACCACGGCGTTGTGGCGCTCCGGGATCACGCCCACCACCGCCACCCCCTGCCGGCGGGCGCCCCGCGACATGAACCCCTGGCCCTCCACCACCGGCGACACCGCCGCCACGTCCGGATCGAAGCGCTGCAGCCGGGCGAGCCAGAACGGCCAGTCCTCGATCTTGCGCTTCTGCCGCTCCAGCCGGATCCGCTCGCCGGCGTACAGCGGCCCGTCCGGCGCCGCCGCCGCGTCGGCTACCGACAGCGGCACCCGCTCGGGCTGGCGCACGACGACGTGGGGGATGGCGCCGGTGACGCTGGCGATGAGCCGCCGCTGCAGCCCGCCGATCAGGGCGCCGAGAAAGATGATCAGGGTGACGGAGACCGCCACGACCCCCATCATGAGCAGGGTCTTGCCCAGGTTGTAGCGCAGGTTCCGCAGCGCCACGGACCAGGCGAAACGGTCGAACATGATTCGGTCTCCTCGTCGTCCGGACGGCGGGCGCTCAGGGCCGCGCCACCGGCCGGACCGTGTCCCCGGCGGCGGCCTCGGTGCCCCGAACCATCACCGCGGCGTCGGGCGGCACGCCGTCCACGGCGATCCACTCCGTGCCGCGGGCCAGGACGCGGACGGCCTGTTCGCGGACCGTTCCGCCCGTCACGACCAGCACGTGCCAGCGGCCGTCGCGCTGCAGGAGCGCGGTGGCGGGGAGGCTGAGCGCCCGCGGCAGCCGGGCCACCTCGACGCTGACGTCCACGGTCATGTCGGGGCGGACGAAGTCGGGGAGCCGGTCGGGGGTGAAGCGGAGCCCCACCACGCCGCGGCCGCTGTCCACGTCCGGGCCGATCTGGACCAGCGTGCCGGTGAAGGGCTGGTCGCGGAAGGCGGGGGTGAGCACCGTCGCCCGCTGGCCCGTCCGCAGCCGGTCCAGGTTGTTCTCGTCGGTTTCGACGTAAATCTCCGTCACCCGCAGGTCGGCCAGTTCCATCAGGGCGGTGCCCGGAGTGACGCTGGCGCCCGGTTCGGCGGCCCGGCGGATCACCAGGCCGGGGAACGGCGCGCGGATGGTCCGGCGGTCCAGGTCCTGCTCCGCCACGCGCACCGCCGCCTCGGCCTCGCGGAGGCGCGCCTCGGCCACCCGCATGTCCTCGGGGCGCGGCCGGGCGCGCAGGTCGGCCAGCGTCTCGCGGGCGGCCGCTTCGGCGGCGACGGCCTGGTCCCGCGTGGAGGCGGCCAGGTCCAGATCGGCCTGGGCGACCACCTGGTCGTCGAAGAGGGCGCGCCGGCGCGCGAAGTCCCGCTCGGCCTGGAGCCGGGCGGCGGTCGCCCGGTCCAGCTCCGCCTCGGCGCGGGCCAGCTCCTCGGGCGTGGCGCCGCGGCGGACGAGGGCCAGTTCGGCCGCGGCGGTCTGGGCGGCCTGGCGGCTCTGCTCCAGACGCGGGCGCGCGTCGTCCCGCCGGAGCTGGACGAGAGGGACGCCGGCGGCGACGCGGTCGCCATCTTCCACGAACACCGATTCGACGACGCCCGTCACCTCGCTGCCGATGGGGCTCTGCCGCTTGGCCCGGAGGGTGCCGCTGGCGATGACCAGCTCCACCACCTCCCGCTCCGCCGGCCGGACGGTTTCGACCTCGCGGACGCGCAGCCGGCTGAAGCCCAGCCAGCCCGTCGCCGCCACGAGGAGCACGCCGCCGATCCACAGGGTGTGTCGCATCCGCCGGGTCATCCGCAGGCCTCCGTCTTCGGGGATCGACCCATTTCAGCACAAAGCGGGACGCCGGCAAAGCGAATATTCCGCATCCGACGATGGCGATTCGGACGACGGCGGGTGCGATGGTGTATCATGGGGGCGCCGGGCGGCGGGGAAATCCCCCAGCCCGGGACGTCGGGCGGGAGGTGGCGGGACATGGCCGAGGCGGACGTGACGGTCATCGGCGCGGGTCTGGCGGGGAGCGAGGCCGCGTGGCAGCTCGCCCGCCGGGGCTGGCGGGTGGCGCTGTGGGAGATGCGCCCCGCCGTGATGACGCCGGCCCACCGCACCGGTTGCTTCGCCGAGCTGGTCTGCTCCAACTCCCTCAAGTCGGAGGCGCCGGCCAGCGCGCCGTTTCTGCTGAAGGAGGAGCTGCGGCACCTGGGCAGTCTCCTGCTCCGGGTGGCCGACGGCTGCCGCGTCCCCGCCGGCCAGGCGCTGGCGGTGGACCGGCAGCGGTTCGCCCAAGGGGTGGAGGCGGCAATCCGCGGCGAGGCCGGCATCGCGGTGGTCGCCGCGGAAGCGCGGACGCTGCCGGCGGCGCGTCCGGTCGTCGTCGCCACGGGGCCGCTCACGTCACCGGCCCTGGCCGAGGCGGTGCGCGGACTGGCCGGCGCGGAACACCTCTATTTTTACGACGCCATCAGCCCCATCGTGACCGGGGCGTCGGTGGACCGCGCCGTGGCCTTCGCCGCCTCGCGCTATGGCAAGGGGGGCGACGACTACCTGAACTGCCCGTTGGACCGCGAGGAGTACCGGGCGTTCATCGAGGCGCTCCGCGCGGCCGACACCTACCCGCGGCACGCCTTCGAAACGGCCGCCTTTTTTGAGGGCTGTCTCCCCATCGAGGAGATCGTCCGGCGCGGGGACGACACGCTCCGGTTCGGCCCCATGAAGCCGGTGGGCCTGGTGGATCCGCGCACCGGGGCGGTGCCCTACGCGGCGCTCCAGCTCCGCCGGGAGGATGTGCTGGGCGACGCGTTCAACCTGGTGGGTTTCCAGACCCGGCTGCGGCAGGGCGAACAGCAGCGGGTCTTCCGGCTGATCCCCGGTTTGACGCGTGCCGAGTTCGTACGGTACGGGCAGATCCACCGCAACACGTACCTCAACGCACCGGCCGTGCTGACACCGGAGCAGGAGTTTCGCGATCACCCGGGCGTGTTCGTGGCCGGGCAGTTGTGCGGCCTGGAAGGGTACGTCGAGGCCGTTGCCACCGGGCTGATGGCCGGGCTGCAGGCCGACCGACGGCTGCGGGGCCTTCCGCCCGTGCGGTTCCCCCGCGACACCGCGCTGGGCAGCCTGCAGCACGCCCTCGGCGCGGCGGATCCGCGCGGCTACCAGCCGCTCAACATCACCTTCGCGCTCCTGCCGGCGCCGCCGCCCGAGCTGGAGCGGCGGCTCCGCGGCAAGGCGGCGCGCCACACCTGGCGGGTGCAGGAATCTTTGCGGTTGCTCCGGGACTTCGCCGCCCGGGAAGAGCTGCGGCCCGTCTGACGCGTCCGGTTCGCCAAAGCGTCAGTGCACGGTCACCGGGTGTTCGTCCGGGGGATATTCGCCCGTGGCCTGCATCAGCTGGATGTCATCCGGGGAGAACTCCTCCCGGGCGTATTCGCACCACGTCAGGATGCGGCACTCCGGGCACCGGCGGCTGCACGGGATGATGACGTTGACGGCGTCGGGAAAGAGGCGATGGAATTCGGCGCTGTGCCCGTCCCGGACCTCGTCTTCGTACGTCTCGTGCAGCAGCTGCAACCGCACCTCGGGCGGGACGGCTTCGGGCAGCCGCAACACCGCCCGGAATTCCTGCCACATCTTGTTCTCGATTGCCCTCAGCTCGCGCTCCAGATCGGTTTTCATACCCACCTCCCCTCGGAATGCTCTACTCATATAAACGGATCGGTACGGAAGTGTTCGGGAACGGAGGAATGCTCGCGTGAGAATCCCGTTGATATGACTGGAGAAATATTTTTTGCCCACCGGGTCACAACCGCCGGGAGTCGCTGCTGGAACACACCGGCGACCCGGGCCGGCGCGTGTTTCGATTGCGTCAGGAATGGGAAGAAACTGTCAATGGTGGGGCGTATTTCCCCACTTTTAAAATAGTCAAGTTTATAAACTATTCATTTTAAATGAACTGTTAGAACGTCCGATTTTGGCATGACCGTTGCAAAGGGCGGGTTTGAGACTTTGAGGAGGAGGTAACACCCATGATTGGTATCCGCAAATACGACCCGTACGGTCAGCTGAACCGCGAGTTCGACCGGATGATCTCCCGGTTCTTCGACATGCCGCGCCGCTACGACGACGAGAGCGAGGCGCTGGCCTCCTGGTATCCGCGGATGGACGTGAACGAGCGCGAAAGCGAGCTCGTCATCCGCTTCGACCTGCCCGGCATGAAGCGGGAGGACATCCAGATCACGTTGGAGAACAACACCGTCACCGTCAGCGGCGAGCGCAAGTTCGAGCAGGACGAGAAGCAGGACAACTTCCACCGCGTCGAGTGCTGCTACGGCCGCTTCACCCGCAGCTTCGCCCTGCCGCGGACGGCTGACGGCGAGAAGATCAAGGCCAAGTACACCGACGGCGTGCTCGAGCTCACCCTGCCCAAACGGGAAGAGGCCAAGCCGAAGCAGATCACCGTCAACGTCGGTTAAGCGAAATCAGTCGCCCGCAGGGGGGCAACGCCCCCCTTTTTTTTGTCTCCGAAAACGAACGAAACAAGGCGAAGAACATGACAGACATTCCCATCCAACCGGAAGCCGCCGCCAACGCGGCCGAAACGGCGCAACCCCTGGACGCCGCCGCATCGGCGCCGGAGGAACGGCCGGCCGAACGCACCGCCCCGGCCGAACCGGACGCGCTCACCCGACTGCAGGAGGAGCTGGCTGCGTCCGAAGCGCGGACCTTGCGCGCGCTGGCCGACTTCGACAACTTCCGCCGTCGCACCGCCGCCTCGGCGGAGGAAGCGGCCCGGGAGCAGAAAAAGGCGCTGCTGCTGGAGCTGCTTGACGTACAGGATAACTTCACGCGGGCGCTGGAGCACGGGAGCGGCGCCGACGACGAGTTCGTCGCCGGCATCCGGGCGATCCGGCAGCAGTTGGAGGGACTGCTGGCGCGCCACCAGGTGGAGCGGGTCGCCGCGCTCGGCCAGCCGTTCGATCCCCGTGTCCACGACGTGCTGGACGCTCGCCCGGACCCGGCGGTCCCGGTGGATACGGTGGACCGAGTGTACAAGGACGGGTACCTGTTCTGCGGCAAGCTGCTCCGGCCGGCCCTGGTCGGCGTGGCCCAGGCGGCCGAGCCGCCGGCCGGCGAGGAGAACGACGATGGATCCGAATAAGATGACCGTCAAGGTGCGCGAGGCGCTCTCCGCCGCGCAGGGCCTGGCCCAGCGGCGCAACCACGCCCAGGTGGACGTGGAACATGTGCTGCTGGCCCTGCTGCAGCAGGCCGACGGCCTGGCGCCGCGCCTGCTGGCGCGCCTCGACGTGCCCGTGGCCGAATTCACCGGCCGGCTGGAGCAGGAACTGGACAAGCTGCCCCGCCTGTCCGGCGGCACCGCCGCCGAAGGCCGCTACATCTCGGGCCGACTGAACCGCATCCTGATCCAGGCCCAGGAGGAAGCCGTCCGGCTCAAGGACACCTTCCTGAGCGTGGAACACCTGTTGGCGGCCATGATCGCCGACGGGGCGGACCAGCCCGCCTCCCGGCTGTTCCGCGCCTACGGCGTCGATCGGGAACGGTTCGAGCGCGTGCTGCAGGACGTGCGGGGCAACCAGCGCGTCGACTCCGAGGACCCGGAGGGGACGTACGCGGCGCTGGAGCGGTACGGCCGCGACCTGGTCCGCGAGGCGGCGCGGGGCAAGCTCGACCCGGTCATCGGCCGCGACAACGAGATCCGCCGCGTCGTTCGCATCCTGTCCCGGCGGACGAAGAACAACCCGGTGCTCATCGGCGAGCCGGGCGTGGGCAAGACCGCCATCGTCGAGGGACTGGCCCAGCGCATCTTCAAGCGGGACGTGCCCGAGGGGCTCCTCGACCGGACGATCGTGGCGCTGGACCTGGGCGCGCTGGTCGCCGGCACGAAGTTCCGCGGCGAGTTCGAGGAGCGCCTCAAGGCCGTGCTCAAGGAAATCGAGAAGTCGGACGGCCGCATCATCCTGTTCATCGACGAGATCCACAACATCGTGGGCGCCGGCCGGGCCGAGGGCTCCATGGACGCCGGCAATCTGCTCAAGCCGATGCTGGCGCGCGGCGAGCTGCACTGCATCGGCGCCACCACCATCGACGAGTACCGCAAGCACATCGAGAAGGATCCGGCGCTGGAGCGCCGGTTCCAGCCGGTGCTGGTGGAGCCGCCGTCGGTGGAGGACACTGTCTCCATCCTGCGGGGCTTGAAGGAGCGGTTCGAGATCCACCACGGCGTGCGCATCACCGACCGGGCGCTCGTGGCCGCGGCCGTCCTGAGCCACCGCTACATCGCCGACCGGTTCCTGCCCGACAAGGCCATCGATCTGATGGACGAGGCCGCGGCGATGATCCGCACCGAGATCGACAGTCTGCCGGCCGACCTCGACGAGATCACCCGGCGGGTCATGCAGCTCGAGATCGAACAGGAGGCGCTCAACAAGGAGAAGGACGCGGCCTCGCTGAACCGGTTGCAGGACCTCCAGGGCGAGCTGGCCGAGCTTCGGGAGCGCGCCCAGACCATGAGGGCCCAGCTCCAGCAGGAGAAGGACGAGATCCAGCGCCTGCGGATACTGCGCGAGGAACTCGAGGGGGTCCGCCGCGACATCGAGGCGGCTGAGCGGGCTTACGACCTGAACCGCGCCGCCGAGCTCAAGTACGGCCGCCTCCGCGAGATGGAGGGGCAGCTCGCGGCCGCCGAGGCGCACCTCGGCGGGGACGCCGGCGCGCGTCGCCTGCTCAAGGAGGAGGTCACCGACGAGGAGATCGCCGAGATCGTCGCCCGTTGGACCGGCATCCCCGTCACCCGCCTCATGGAGGGGGAGCGCGAAAAGCTGCTCAAGCTGGACGAGATCCTCCACCGGCGCGTCATCGGCCAGGACGAAGCCGTCGGAGCGGTGGCCGAGGCGGTGCTGCGGGCCCGCACCGGCCTCAAGGATCCGAAGCGCCCCATCGGCTCGTTCATCTTCCTCGGGCCCACGGGGGTGGGCAAGACCGAGCTGGCGCGCACGCTGGCCGAGGCGCTGTTCGACACCGAGGAGAACATGGTCCGCATCGACATGTCCGAGTACATGGAGAAGCACAGCGTCGCCCGCCTCATCGGCGCGCCGCCCGGCTATGTGGGTTACGACGAGGGCGGCCAGCTCACCGAAGCGGTCCGCCGGCGGCCCTACGCGGTCATCCTGTTCGACGAGATCGAGAAGGCCCACCCGGATGTCTTCAACGCCCTGCTGCAGATCCTCGACGACGGGCGCCTCACCGACAACAAGGGCCGCGTGGTGGACTTCAAAAACACTGTGGTGATCATGACGTCCAACGTGGGCAGCCAGCTCCTCATGGACGGCATCGACCGCGCCGGCGCCATCCCCGAAGCGGTGCGGGCACGCGTCATGGAGGAGCTGCGGCTCTCCTTCAAGCCGGAGTTCCTGAACCGGGTGGACGAGATCGTGCTGTTCAAGCCCCTGACGCCGGAGGAACTGGCGCGCATCGTCGACCTGCAGTTCGAGCAGCTCCGCCGCCGGCTTCACGACCAGGAGATCGAGCTCAGCCTCAGCCCCGAGGCCCGCACGCTCATCGCCCGCCAGGCCTACGATCCGGTTTTCGGCGCCCGGCCGCTCAAGCGATTCCTCCAGCGCCATCTGGAGAGTGCGCTGGCCCGGCGGATCCTGAAGGGCGACATCGTCCCGGGCAGCCGGACGGTGGTGGCGGTCTCGGGCGGCGAACTGGACTTCCGCACCGAAACGGCCGACAGGCCGGTGAACTGAGCGTTACGCACGGACTGCATCCGACAGACTCACCGGCGGCCCCGCGGCCGCCTGTTTTTCGTTGACACCCCGGAAACCGCCAACGATAATACGCCCAGGTCATCCCCATGAGCATCACCTTCTGGCTTGAGCACAACCAGCAGCAGCGCAGTTTTACGCTGGATGAACAGATGACCCAGGTCCGGATCGGCCGGGGCGCCGCCAACGAGGTGGCCGTCGGTGAGGATCGCGGGATCTCCAAGTGCCACGCCCGCCTCTTCGCCTCCGGCGGCCGGGTCTGGGTGGAGGACACGGGCAGCCGCAACGGCACCTTCGTCAACGAGAAGCAGGTGGGCTTCCGCCACCCGCTTGAGGACGGCGACACGATCCGGCTGGGCAACACCAGTCTCGTGTTCCGCCGCCACGTCAAGGAGAGTCCGCCGGACACGTTCACGCTGCCCGGGATGACCTGCATCATCTCCATCAAGGATTTTCAGGACCAATGGAAGACCCGCGAGGCGACCGCCAAGGCGGCGCCCGAGCTGGTGGCGCCGCCGAAGCAGACAGCCGGTCCGACGGCCACCCCCGCACCGCCGCCGGCGGCGGGCCTGGCGGTGGACGCGCTGGCGGCTGAAGTGAAGCGCTTCGGCGTGCTGCAGGAAATCGCCTCCTCCCTGCTGGACCAACGGGACCTGAACCGACTCTTCCACGACTGCCTCCAGCTCATCGTCTCGGTGGTGCCCGCTCGCCGGGGCTGCCTGATGATGATCGAGGGCGGGGAGCTTCAGGTCAAATCGTACTGGACCGGCGGGCGGGTGGCGGACACGCCGGCCGCCGCCGACATCATCCAGTTCAGCCGGACCGTCCAGCGGCTGGTGATCGAGAAGAAATCCGCCGTCCTCACCACCAACGTGGAGAACGACCCGCAGCTCGAGGAGGCGCGCAGCATCATCGTCCAGGGGATCAAGTCGATCATGTGCGTCCCGCTCTGGAACGGCGAGAAGACGTACGGCCTGATCTACCTCGACAGCCCGTCCATCGAGAAGGACTTCAACAAGGACAACCTGCAGCTCCTCACCGCCATCGCCAACCTGGTGACGATGAAGATCGAAAATTACCTCTACATCCAGGAGCTGCTCGAGAAGAAGGCGATGGAGAAGGAGCTGGAATACGCCGCCGACGTGCAGAAATTTCTGATCCCCGAGCGATTTCCCCAGCTCTCGGACCTTGACGGCGCGGTCTTTTACCGGTCCTGCCTCCAGTTGGCCGGCGATTATTACCACGTGTTCGTCCTCCCGGACGGCTGCTACCTGTTCATCATCGCCGACGTGATGGGCAAAGGGATGGGGGCGGCGCTGCTCACCGCCTCGCTTCACGCCTATCTCAACTCGCTGTGCGAGCGGGAGCTGGATCTGGGCGAATTGCTGGGCGACCTGAACCGGCGGATCCACACCCAGTGCGACGGGCAGATCTTCGTGACGCTGTTCGCCCTGGCGGTGGACGCGGCCAGCGGGCATGCCAGGTATTGCAACGCCGGGCACAATGAGGCCATCCGGGTGCGCGAAGACGGAAGTTCGGATCTGCTCGTCGAGGGCGGACCCATCCTCGGGATTCTGCCCGAGGGCGTGTTCCAGATGGCGGAGGTGGAACTCGGCGACGGGGACCTGCTGCTGCTGTACACCGACGGGCTCACCGAGGCGGCGAACGATGCCGACGAGTTTTTCGGCCGGGATCGGGTGGTCCAGTTTCTGGTGCAGGAACGCGCCAACACGCCGGACGAGATCTGCCAGCGGCTCATCCAGGCCGTGGAAAAATTCCAGGGCGCCAAGCCCCAACGGGACGATTTGACGGGCATTTTGATCCGGTTTCTCCCTGGGAAAAAATGCTGTTGACATTTATATGCTCTTGGCGAAAAATTGCTTCAAAGTATAGCCTGAAGGTGTGCCATGAAGATTTTTGAGGACGTGCTTCATCCTGACGCCGCGTGGCTGCCGGCTGTGCTTTTGGCCAAGAAAAAGAAGGACGACGACATCGACGACGACAATCTGCCCGACGATCTCGATGACGACATCGACGATATCGAGGATTGGGACGAGGACGAAGTGAGCGGCGGGGAAGACGCCGAGGACGAGGAGTGGGAGGAAGTTGTGGACGACGACGAAGACGATGACGAGGACGACGACGACGAAGAAGAAGAAGAAGACGACGACGACGACGAAGAAGACGATCTGGATGAAGACTGGGACGACGAGGAATACGAGGAGTGGGACGACGACGAGGATGAGGAGGAAGAGGACGACGAGGACGAGGAAGGCGAGTGGGAGGAAGACGAGGCGCCCGACAAGACGGGCGAGTGGGACGACGACTACATCGACTACGACACCGACGACTACGATTACGAAGACTGGAACTGAGCGCGGAGCGGGCGGCGCCGAGCGACTTGGCCCATCGCCACGTTTCCGGCGAGACGATGGGCGGAGGCGCGTTCGGCCGGAGCTGCCGGCAACAGGCGTTGCCGCGAACGAAAACGTCCGACTGGACCGGGCGGCGGACGGATGGTTGGCGTCGCAATCGGTTCCGTGCTTCGCTATAATAAGGGCAAGTCACACTCACAGGAGGCGGCCATGGCGCGTCGGTGCGTGTCCCTGATCACCGATTTCGGTCTCAACGGCCCGTTCGCCGGAGCGATGAAGGGAACGATCCTCCGGATCAATCCCGAGGCCAACGTGGTGGACGTCACCCACACCATCGCGTCGGGCGACATCCTGGAAGCCGCCTTCGTGCTGAGCTGCTCGTTCCGGTTCTTCCCGGACCGGACCATCCATGTCGTGGTGGTGGATCCGAAGGTGGGCAGCCAACGGCGCGCCCTGCTGGTCTCCATCGAGAACCATTTCTTCCTGGCGCCCGACAACGGCGTGCTGAGCTACATTCTCACCCGCGAGGAGGTGTACGGAATCTTCAGTCTCACCGAGGAGCATTTCTTCCAGAAGCCGCTGAGCAGCACCTTCCACGGCCGCGACGTGTTTGCGCCCGTGGCCGGCTGGCTGAGCAAGGGCGTGGAATCCACGCAGTTCGGCGAGCCCGTCACCGACCCCCTCGTGCTGGACATCCCCAAGCCCCAGGAGGTCCGGCCGAAGGCCTGGAAGGGGTCCATCCTCTACGTGGACACCTTCGGCAATCTCATCACCAATCTCACCCCGGAGCACATCCCCCTGGACGGGCAGGGCTACCCGGCCGTCTCCAAGGTGCTCCACCTCCACGGTGAGATCACCAGATTCCGCCGCTATTTCGCCGAGTCCGCCGAAAAGGAGCCATTCCTGATGCTGGGCTCCTCGGGCTACTACGAGATCGCCGTCAACAACGACTCGGCCGCCAAGGTGCTGGGCCTGAAAGCGGGGAGCGAAATCGGCATCATCGGGAAGTAGCGGCCCGCCGCCTAAGGGGGCTCGGTCGATCGGTCAATCGATGAAAAGGTATCCACGCTCGTAAGTCGTAATCGTAATTCGTAATCGTCATCGTAATCGTCATCGTGCCTCGCCTCGGCCTGCTCACCACGAAGTCACAAAGGACACGAAGGCTCCATTTTCATTGATCATTTTTCATTGGTCATCTGTCATTGGCCGTTTCGGATTATTGGTTATTGATGATTGCCAATACTCTATTGGCTATTTGGATTCAAGCCGGATTCCGCCGGAATTTGGGACCTGGGGGCTGGGAACTGGGACCTGGGGGCTAGGAACTGGAGGCTGGAAACCAGGACCCAGAACCGAGGTCCCAGGTCCGATATCCGAAGTCCGAATTCCGATGTCCGACAATCGGGAACGAGCCTCTAGCCTCGAGCCTCGATTACGATCACGATTACGAATTACGATGACGATTACGATTACTCAGTTACTCCCGACATCTTGCCAAAATTTGGCACAATTTTAAACCGGTTTCTTCCCCCCGGTCGCCCATCCCATCATCGAGCGGCCCGATCCACGCTGTCTCGACGAAAATAGCCAGGCGCAGCCCCGCGAATGCGGGGCAGCGCCTGGAAAATCGATTGTTTTTGACGTCGCGCGCCCCTGTTAAGGGGCGCGGAGAAGATCCCCGCAGCTATCGTTCGTCGACTCCGAAGCGCCCCCTTTGATTTCCCGACCCCGGTCACACAATCGATGGGTGGTTTTGAAATCGAGCCGCGGATGGGCATGGTTCCCTCCCGAATGATGGATTCATCTACACAAACGGGCGGGAGGAATTTTTCTCCGAAGATTTGATCCGAATTTCCCCGCGCCCCTGTCCAGGGGCGCGCCGTGT
>ENA-ORXD01000671-ORXD01000671.1-sediment-metagenome-genome-assembly--contig:-NODE-671-length-39230-cov-4.545373_pt1 | contig 39230 bp, 40 predicted proteins | sample MGYA00237862_ERZ511471 | MGnify/ENA metagenome assembly ERZ511471 | reverse complement strand
CCCCAGGCCACAGGAATTGAATCAGCAGTCGGAATCAATGGATGCATGGGTTACTCCCCTTTCTCAGACACAGAAAAAAGGAAATCGGCCAGAGCGTCTTTTTCCTCAGGTGGCGCTGTCATTGGCGGCATAATGGAATTCAATTGTGGAAGTCGATCCAAAGCAGAACGAATTTCCTCTCGAGACCACCCTTGGACCTTTTTCACCAAGGGGTTGCCACCTTCCTCAAGACCATGACACATGGCGCAGTAATTTTCGAAAACATCCTCACCTGGATCATGAGCAACCACCGCTGGTCCACCCTCCTGGTTCAGGGAGACAATATACGCAGCCAAAGAATCTTTTTCATCAGCCGAACCATTAAAATCAGGCATCGCTGGATTGAGGCTGCTCAACTTGTCCAGAGCCGAGCGAATTTTGGCTTGGTCCCAGCCAGCAGTACGTTCTTTGACCAGGCCTGCTTCATGACAGAAGATGCAATTGTTGGAAAAAACCTGTTCACCAGGAAGGAGTTCCGAAACATGAGTCTCTTCAATCTTGGGTAAATCGAGGCTCTTGCCGTGCAGACCCGCGACCAGAAACGCTCCCAGGGCTTCCTTTTCTTGTTGATTCCCAACAAAGGGGGGCATAAAAGGCCTTCGTTCATGCATGGTTTCTAAATAGTTCAACATGACGGCATAGGACATAGTAGCAGTGCGCGGCAGGATATCATTGTTGGAACCACCAATGGTGTGGCAGGCATAGCATTGGAGTCGAAAAAGGTCACGGCCTGCATCGAGCATACTGTCCTGATGGACTTCCTTTAAGGCGGACCATTTGGCTTCAACGAGAAAGCCTTTCTCTTTCAGACCATCAACAGACGCAACCTCAATCCCATTGGAATAAAGAACCCCGGGTATGACAAAAGGACGGCGAGCAGCCTCGCGAGTCCATTCAAAAGCGCCCATGAAAACCAAGGTACAACAAAGGACTAACAACGCTGCGACAGGATGGTTGAAGCGAGGCTTCCAAACGGTGATCAGCAGGGAAAAGATCAGTATAACCAGCAAAACCAAAAGACCAATATCTAAAGCTCGCTGGATAGTTGGCGAGCCTCCTTGGACAAGTGATCGTGGAGCGTTGGGAAGTGAAAACAGATACCAGAGGCCGCACGGGATGGCTGCGAGCAGAGATCCTAACACCCATTTCCCGGAAAATTTAGTCATCCGGTACTTCAGGTTATGGTCCTTCAAAAAAGAGCTGGTCAAAAAGGCATACAAGCCAGCGAACATGAAAGCAACAAAGGACCGGAAGAATAATTGGGGCCAAAAGGTCGGGTTGAAAAAACCTGACCAGAAGTTGTGATCTTCCAACCAGGCGCCTGGCGTCAACATAAAGCCGAGGATGCCATTGATGATGAACAGGCTGGCCCAGGCGCTGATGAAATAAATCCAGCCAATGATGATATGCGTTCGGCGTTCCATGCTATTGAAATAATAGTAGTAGATCAGAATCGATAGGATCTCGACGAGAAAAAAGACCCACTCGGTGGCCCAAGCAAAAACAAAGGTGTGAATTAGCAGTGATGTCGCTCCGGGCTGAACCAGGGAAATAATGAACCAAATACCTACCCCGGTAATCCCTCCGAGTACCATGGTGACCAGCAAAAAAAACTTGGCGTGACTGCGAACGAAATCGAGCATGGCGAGGTTCCCCTCACGTACCGCCTTACTTTCCGCCACAACCAGGTACAAACCTCCCCCCACTGCAAAATGAGAGATAAAAACATGAAAAACAGCGATCGTGGCAATCAGGATGCCACCGCCGACCCCGGGAATAAACCAGACTGGATAATTCATGGGTGCCTCAAATGGGAAAAGAATTCATGTCAAAAAATTAAGTTCAAATGGAGTTCCAACGCCGAGGGACGCCAAGAGGATTAAAATATAACATTTCAAGTAGACGGGTGTAGAGGATTATAAATCATCCCACCCTTTTTTAGATATTCTTCGAACAACTGCCGAGCCTGATCGCGCAAAACATCGGGAATAACTTCGATTCCTCTTTTTTGCAAGGCGTGCGCCCATGCAGAGCTTTTTTCCCCTTCATCAAAGCCAAATTGTTCGGTGTCGCTGCAGCGAGCCCCGTAAACCAAGCTTCGAATTCCACTCCACGGAATGGCACCGAAACACATAGCGCAAGGTTCTGCACTGCTGACCAGTTGCAGGGATGGAAGACCCGTTTTAGAAAGATTCCAGGTACCGGCCCTTTGTTGTGCCAAGCCAAGAGCCATCATTTCAGCATGGGCATGAGAACAGTTGCTGGCCTCAACGACATTCACACCGAAGGAAAAAAGCCGACCGGTTTCGATCTCAAAAACAGCTGCGGCAAAAGGGCCACCGGTCCCGTTTTCTATATTGTGCAAGACCAATCCCAAAACGAATTCCATTCGTTCAGAGTGGGTTGCATAACACAGCCCCGGGTCAAGTTGTAACGAATCGGCCCATCCAGGGAGGCGCAAAGAGAATTGGCTTGGCAAAGAGATCATAAGGAACCTTTTTTCCCAGAAGCACCATTGTACTTGGCGCGCAGCTCATCGCCCAGCATCCCGACAGCCAAGGCAAAAGAGTTGGAACGATTCCAGGTCAAAATTGCATCGAAGTTACCCGTTACCAAAAAAGCTGAGCCTTTTTTCCCTTCGGGTAACAGGAGTCGCAGACCAAGGTTATCCGGCACCCCTTTAAGTTTAATGCCCTGTTTACGCCAGTAGGAGGCTGGTCTGAATTTCTTCCCGGCATCAGCGGGCAGGGCAATTTTTTGAGGTAATTTGACTTTGCCCCCCCACCCTTCCCCTCGCCGCCAACCGGAGTTATGCAGGTAGTTGGCAGCACTGCCCACGGCATCCGGAGTTGAATTCCACAGGTCCCGTTTTCCATCCTGGTCCAGATCCGTTGCAAATTTCAGATAGGATGAAGGCATGAATTGAAATTGTCCCATGGCTCCGGCCCAGGAACCTAGCGCATCAGGACCAGCCGCATCGCCTTTTTCAACCAGACGCATAAAATCAAATAATTCATTGCGGAAATAATCCCCACGACGGCCATCAAAGGCAAGCGTCGCGAGGCAGGAGGCAACAGGAAATGAACCTGTTCCGACACCATAGCCGGTCTCAATTCCCCATAAAGCGATAAGGTATTCAGCCTCAACGCCAAACTCCCTGACGACCTGTTCCAAGAGTATTCTGTGTTGTTTCCAAGTTTTGATGCCGTTCTCAATTCGTTTTTGGGAAACGAGATTTTTTAGGTAGGTATCAAGCGACAGGGTTGTTTCCGGTTGTTTCCGGTCAAAATCCAGGACCCGAGCCTGAAGGCTGAGGGAAGGAATGACCGCGTCAACAGCCGTAGGGGATATCCCGGCACTCAGGGCATCACTGCGCAATTTTAAAAGCCATTGGTCGAATGCCTCGTTAGAAGCAAAGACAGAGAAGGAAAGAGACAGACATAGAATTAAACAAACGAGTATACCGATTGGTTTTTTATGGCAGAACACGAAAATTCCCCTTTGAAATAAAACAGGACATAACCGCAGAACATGAAATCATGGCCTGCCAATAATATCAAAGGAAGGGGAAAAAAAAAGTTTCTAAAGAATGGCCAGGGTTTGATCCGACCATTCTTTAGAAATACGCTAGGTTCCTATTAAAACAGGAGAAGGTAACTTTTGATTTTGAAAATCTATCGTTGAATCACTTCAGAGGAACACGGTTGGTTATAGCGGTTAGAGTAGAAAGCTGGCTGCCTCTGCTAAGGCTGACCGCTCGCCGCGTAACAGGGTCATATGGCCGGCGATCGAATGAGCCTTGAATCGTTCCACCACATAAGTCAAACCATTGCTCGATGCATCGACGTAAGGGTTGTCTATCTGCTCTGGGTCGCCTGTCAATATGACTTTAGCCCCTTCTCCGGCGCGAGTAATGATCGTTTTAACTTCATGCGGGGTGAGATTCTGGGCTTCATCAACAATGATAAATTGCCTCGGGATAGAACGTCCGCGAATATAGGTCAGCGGTTCTACTTCCAGGACGCCCATATCCATCAGTTCCTTATAGCCGCGTTTCTTTTTTTCCACATCAGATCCGCTACCTCTCAACAGCAGATCAACGTTGTCATAAATCGGCTGCATCCAAGGAGCAAGTTTTTCCTCAACATCCCCAGGCAAAAATCCTAAATCACGTCCCATTGGAAAAACCGGCCTGGAGACAAGTAGGCGGCTATAACAGTCCGTCTCAGTTACACAATGAAGGCCAGCGGCAATGGCGAGAAGGGTTTTGCCTGTTCCGGCTTTACCTATCAATGTGACAAGGTGAATCTTGGGGTTGACCAGGAGATCGAAAGCGAATTTCTGTTCCCGGTTGCGCGGGGTGATTCCCCAATATCCATCACGAGGAATATCACGGATTGGAACGATCTGCCGGCCTTCGGCCTCATAACGACCGATACAACTATGTTGATCACTATCCCGATTTCGCAAAGTCATGCACTGGTTGGGCTGGAATTCCCCAGGGGGAGCCAAAACTTGTCTCTCACGATAAAATCGATCGATCAAATCTCCCTCGACTTCGATTTCAAGAGTGCCTGAAAATAAATCGTCGTAAGAAACCTTGTCCGTTTCGTAGTCTTCAGCCCGAAGTCCGACTGCGTGCGCTTTGATGCGCAGGTTGATATCTTTGGTGACCACAACAACCGGGTGCCGTCCCCGTTGTTGTTCCAAAAGAGCCAAAGCAAGAATCTGGTTATCAACGGATTCTGTGCGAAGCTCCTTGGGCAAGGCTTCAAGTTGAGAAGAACCTGAAAACACCACCCTGAGACGCCCCCCATCTGATAATTCCACTCCGCCGTTGGTCAAAACCCCTTGTTGCCTGAGGTTGTCCAGAATCCGCGCCACATGTCTGGCATTACGCCCCGTTTCCCCGCCGTCTTTTTTGAAGCGGTCCATCTCTTCAATGACCGCAAGGGGGATAACGACTTCATTGTCTTGGAAGGATAGAATGGATTTGGAATCGTGGAGCAGGACATTGGTGTCGAGAAGGAAAATTTTCCGTGCCAAGGGCTGATTCCTTTCTGAATGGGATTTAAAAAGGAACTAGCAGGGAATTGTTCAGAAATTGTTGCGCTATTCAAATTTATTCTCTAAGCCTTTGGAGAATGGGGAAACGAGAAGGGTCGAAATAAGCAGGGGAAAGGATGAAAAAGAAAAAGGCCAGATCGATTGATCTGGCCTTAATTCTTTTCTGGAGCGGGAAACGGGATTCGAACCCGCGACTTCAACCTTGGCAAGGTTGCACTCTACCACTGAGTTATTCCCGCTTAGATTAGGAGCTCGTTGTCGCGAGCGGGCTTATTAATAACAAAACGGAATTTTCAAGTCAACAAAAAATTTTGAAAAAAATCAGCGAATAATGACCCGGAAAAACTTGGCCAGATAATCGGCACCGGACCAGATGGTTAAAGCAAGGGCGATATAGAAAAAGAACATTCCGACATTATGCATGGAGACGTGGAAAATCTCCCATTTGATGCCGAACAGCCAATAGTAATCGTAGTGAAGGAGGAGCCCGATAATGGCGACCATCTGGAAGATGGTTTTGTTTTTCCCGAGATCGCTGGCGGCAATCACAATTCCTTCGGAGGAGGCAATTGAACGCAAACCGGTCACAATCATTTCACGGGCAAGGATAACAAAGACAGCCCAGGCCGGAACATGTCCGACCGGAATCAGCATGATCAGGGCTGCCATAACGATCAGTTTGTCAGCCAGGGGGTCGAGGAATTTACCCAACACCGTAACGACATCCCAGCGGCGGGCAAGATAACCGTCCAGCCAATCCGTGATAGCAGCTAGGGAGAAAACGATTGCGGCCCAAAACCCAACAGCGCGACCTTCAAACAGAAGCAGAACCACCAGAACAGGAACTGCGGCAACCCTGGTGAGGGTGAGAATATTGGGCAGATTGAGCAGCCCGCCGCGCATTTCCATAACAATCATTCCTTCCCTTGACGATAGATTTCCAGATATTTTTTAACTTTGCGAATGTAGTTGGTGGTTTCCTGGTACGGCGGAATTCCACCGTAACGTTGTACAGCCCCCGGGCCGGCATTATAGGCAGCCAGAGCCATATCAAGGTTGTCGTTGAACATGTTCAACATGGTACGCAGGTAACGGCTGCCGCCACGAATATTCTCCCCTGGGTCGTAGGGATCACTCACATCCATATCACGAGCCGTTTCGGGGAGCAACTGCATCATCCCCATGGCTCCTTTGTGAGAAAGGCTGCGAGGGTCGAAATCACTTTCCACCTTTATGACCGCCTGAACCAGAGCCTCCTCTAGATTATAGGCGCTGGACCAGTGACTGATATAATCATCAAAGCCGTTTAGCGAAGGAGAGCTGGCGCGTTTCTCTTTGCGAAAAAAAACGTAATTTCCTGTGCTGGGGGTATTGGTGAAATGCACGACTCCTCGTTCATCAACATAACGGAAAATGTCACCCTGACAAGGAGTCGGCACTATGACACAGGAAAGAAACCAAGTGATGACAATAGGTACGGTGAGTAATCGTTTCAGCATCGTTTTTCGGTTCGCGAATGAACCCCCATATTAGCAATATTTGTTGAAAATTCAACAGTTTTTACAATTTCAAAAAGCTTGACATCTCTCTTTTAGAAACCGATAATGATAAGCCGTGTGGATGCCATGGTGCCGGTCGGAGAAAAATTCCCGGCCGTCGTTTTTTATGCAATTTTTTCACCCAGCGAGGACTGGCCATGAAAATAATTTCCGATTTTCTGATTATCGGTAGCGGCATTGCAGGGCTTTCCTATGCCCTGAAGGTCGCTGAACACGGCAGTGTCAGTATCATCACCAAAAGGGAAATATCCGATACGGCTACCAATTTGGCTCAAGGAGGCATTGCATCGGTATTCTCAACCGAAGACTCCTTTTCTTCCCACATTCAAGATACCATGGTCGCGGGCGCCTTTCTTTCCCACGAAGACATGGTGCAACTGGTAGTTGAGAACGGTCCCCAGGCCATTCAGGATCTCATCGACTGGGGAGTCCAATTCACCAAAAAAGAAGATGACACCTACGACTTGACCCGCGAAGGTGGCCACAGCTACCGGCGCATACTGCATGCCCAGGATGTTACGGGGCGAGAGATTGAAAGGGCTTTGGTTGAAAAGGCCAAAGCTCATCCCAAGATCACTCTTTACGAAGACCACGTTGCTGTAGATCTGATCACCGAAGCCAAGATCGCCCACCGTCGCGTCAAACCCAACCGCTGTCTCGGGGCTTATGTTCTGAACAGGGCCAGCGGTGAGGTGGTCACCTACGGGGCTCGTTTTACTATTCTGGCCACCGGCGGTTGCGGCAAGGTTTATCTTTACACCTGCAACCCCGATGTTGCCACCGGCGACGGCGTTGCCATGGCCTATCGCGCCGGCGCCACCATTTCCAATATGGAATTCATGCAATTCCATCCCACCACCCTTTATCATCCGCACGCCAAATCGTTTCTGATTTCCGAAGCGGTCCGTGGCGAAGGGGCTATTTTGCGCCGTGCTGACGGTACTGCATTCATGCCCAATTATCATGATTTAAAAGACCTTGCTCCTCGCGACATCGTTGCCCGGGCAATTGACAACGAAATGAAAATCCATGGGGATGACTGTGTTTTTCTGGACATCACCCACAAAGGGCCGGAATACATCAAGGACCGCTTCCCCAACATTTACGAAACTTGTCTCTCCTATGGCATCGATATGACCAAGGAGCCAATCCCGGTCGTACCTGCGGCGCACTACCTGTGTGGTGGGGTTCAGGTCAACGAGTGGGGGGAAACGGATATTCAGAATCTGTTCGCTATCGGGGAAACTGCCTGCACCGGCCTGCACGGCGCCAACCGACTTGCCAGCAACAGTCTGCTTGAGGGGATCGTCTTCGGCAAACGAGCAGCTCAATGCACTATGTCGCGACTTTCCGAACCACCGACCCCCTTCCCTTCAGTTCAACCTTGGGACTCCGGCCGTGCCCGCAACAGCGATGAAGAGGTCGTTGTTGCACACAACTGGGACGAAATCCGCCGCTGCATGTGGAACTATGTCGGCATCGTTCGTTCCAACAAACGCCTGGTCCGGGCATTACGCCGCATTGAGATGATCCAGGAAGAAATCGCCGATTACTACTGGGATTTCTACATTACCTCGGATCTGATTGAGCTGCGAAATATCGCCACCGTTGCGGAGTTGATTATCCGTTGTGCGTTAGAGCGTCAGGAAAGCCGCGGTCTTCATTACACCATCGACTACCCTGAAACTGACGACATCCATTGGAAACGCGACACCACCATTGCCCGAAGAATTTTTTGATCGGAGGAACTCGGATTGGACATCAACCGGCTGCGGGAAGAAATCGACCGTCTTGATGAGGAACTGCTGAGGATATTCAACGCACGGGCCGATCTGGCTTTGAAAATTGGCGAGATCAAAAAGGAAAAATCTCTTCCGGTCTACGATCCGCAGCGCGAAAAGCGTATTTTTGATCGAATGAAAGCGAATAATCCAGGCCCGCTTGAAGATGACGCCATTATCCGTCTTTTCGAACGCGTCATCGACGAATCAAGGCGGCTGGAACGTTTGCGGACGAAAGGACTTTGATCCCATGCTTGTGGTTATGAGAAAATCTGCAGACGATACCGATCTGCAAAATGTTAAGCAAACCCTGATTGATCTTGATTTCGATTTCCATCAATCGACCGGCATGGATCGCATCATTATTGGCGTCATTGGTCACACCCGCGATTTCGACCCCCAGCGATTGCGTAAACTCCCTGGCGTTCTTGAGGTGTTCAAAATACCTGAAGATGAATAAAAAAAGGGGTGGCCAAAAGCCACCCCTTTTTACATTCTCTTTAAGATTATATCAGCCGACAACCTGAGTTCGGGTCAAAACAGCCCGCAGGGTCAACCCTTCTTTTTCGATGTTCTCCCGCGCCCCTTCCTCACGATCCACCAGAGTTATGATACCGATCACTTCAAGGCCCTCTTGGCGAGCGCGGTCCACAGCTTTCATGGAAGAACCGCCCGTGGTGGTAACGTCTTCAACAATGACAACCCGGGAGCCGGGCTTGAGATTCTTCCGCCCTTCCAGCCACTGACCAGTTCCGTGACCCTTGGGCTCTTTACGGATAATAAAGGCAGGAATCGGATTTCCCTCCATCGAACTGATCATCGAGGTCGCAGTAGCGATCGGGTCGGCACCGAGAGTAAGACCACCAACCCCTTCGATAGGACCGGGGAAGTGTTTCAGTTCATCGTAAAAAGCTTTGCCGACCAGAACTGCGCCACGGGGATGCAGGGTGGTCTGTTTGCCATCAAAATAGAAATTACTTTTGCGGCCTGACGCCAGGGTGACTTCCCGCTCTTCGTAGGAAAGCTCCCGGATGATGGCCATCAATTCTTCTCTCTCCGCATTATTCATACTCATAATGCCTCCCAATAATATTAAAGTCATGTCTCAAGAAGAGACGAATAAGTAGTCTATTTAAAAGGTAAATTTAGAAGAGTCCCAACTGTGTGTCCCCCTTCAACCTGGGGAATTTGACCGGATAGTTCCCGGTAAAACAGGCATCACAAAAATTCCCTTCACCAGCAGCAGCAAGCATCCCGGACTGGGAAAGATAACCGAGGGAATCTGATGTGATGTAACGATTGATTTCCTCGATGGTGTGAGACGAGGAGATCAACTCTTTACGGGTCGGAGTATCGATGCCGTAGTAACAGGGGAAACTGGTCGGCGGGCTGGAGATCCGCATATGAACTTCTCGGGCTCCGGCGTTGCGGATCATTTTGATAATTTTTCGCGCCGTGGTCCCACGCACCAGAGAATCATCGATAACGACCACCCGTTTCCCTTCGATGACTTCACGGACCGGGTTGAGCTTTATCTTCACGCCAAAGTGACGAATCGACTGCTGTGGCTCAATAAAGGTGCGCCCGACGTAATGGTTACGAATCAGGCCCAGTTCGAATGGAATTCCTGCTTCTTCAGCATATCCGATGGCTGCCGGGACCCCGGAATCAGGAATTGGAATAACCACGTCGGCCTCGACCTGATGTTCACGGGCCAACTGACGACCGAATCCCTTGCGCACGTTGTAAACATTTTGGCCGAAAATGGTGCTGTCCGGCCGTGCGAAATAGATATATTCAAAAATACAGGGAGTTGGGTTGACAGCAGGAAAAGGGAAAAGAGAAACCATGCCGGATTTATCAATGATGATCATCTCCCCGGGCTCGATTTCCCGAATGAACTCAGCTTCAATGAGATCGAGAGCACACGTTTCAGAGGCGACAACATAAGCCCCGTCAAGCTTACCCAGAACCAGAGGCCTGAAACCATTGGGATCACGCACAGCCACCATGCGCGTTTCAGTTAAGAAAACCAGACTGTAAGCCCCCTTGATGGCGCGCAAGGCCTCGGTAATGCGGTCAGCGAGCGAATCGCACTCCGCATGGGCAAGCAGGTGGATGATTACTTCCGTATCCGCAATCGTGGAAAAGATGGAGCCGCGATGCTCCAGTTGATTGCGCAGTTCCTGAGCATTGACAATATTACCGTTATGAGCAACAGCGATGCTGCCCCGAACGTAGTCAACCATGATCGGCTGGCAATTTTTGAAATCATTACCGCCAGCGGTGGAATAACGGACATGCCCGATAGCACTGCGACCAGGCAGCTCACCGAAAATGGAATCGCGCCGGAAAACATCAGCAACCAACCCCATGCCTCGATACGCCCGCAGTTTATGGCCATCCGAAGCAACGATCCCGCAGCTTTCCTGACCACGATGCTGCAAAGCATATAAACCGAGATAGGACAGGTTGGCGGCCTCTGGGTGACCAAAAATACCAAAAACCCCGCATTCGTCTTTGTATTTATCAAACATCTATTTGCGAACCTCTAAGCAAAGAATGGAAAATCCGGATGTAGCTCCGGGGTGATCTTAACACAGCTGCCCGAAAAAATGATATCGCCCCGAGTCATTTTTATGAAACGGGGCGGAGTGTTACAACAGTTCCTCGCGGACAAAACGGATGGCGTTCTGGTAAAGCCAGAGCCCCATCCCCTCTTCAGGAAGATGTTTTTCCCTGGTCCAGCGGGGATGATGGGTACGATGAATATACGCCTCAGGGTGAGGCATGAGGCCAAACAAGCGTCCTGTTTCATCACACAGACCGGCAATCGCTCCAGTGGAGCCATTGGGATTGAGCGGATATTCCATGGTCGGCAGTTCGCATGACGAATCGGAGTATTTAAGAACACCGAGGTGAGCTTTTTCAATGGCTGTCATGACCGCAGGAGTCGAGGTCAAAAATTTCCCTTCGCCGTGCCGCACCGGGAGGTAAATTCCGCCCAGCCCCCGAGTATAGATGCAGGGAGATTGGGGATCGGTACGGAGATAGACCCAACGATCCTCAAAACGTCCGCTGTCATTGAAGGTCAAGGTGGCGGTTTGGTTGTCGAAATCCCGGTTCAAGGCTGGCAGCAAGCCCATTTTGACCATCAATTGGAAACCATTGCAGACCCCCATGATCAATTTGCCGTCGGCAATAAACCGGCGAATCTGCTGGCTGAGGTTTTCTTTGCCACCGAGAACCGGGGCGTGCAGCAGACGATTGGCGCCCGCCTTGGCACTTCCCAGGTCATCACCATCGAGAAAACCTCCGGCCAAGTTGAGGAAGTGATAGTCGTCGAGGCTGACACGGCCCGAAAGAAGTTCGGCGATATGCACGATATCGGCAACGTCAGCTCCTGCAAGGAGGCAAGCATGAGCCACTTCCCGTTCACAGTTGGTGCCATTGCCGGAGATGACAATGGCGCGTACTTGTTTACTCATGAGTTACATCTCCCTCAAAGGAGCCTGCCAGGCTTCTTTCAGTTGACTGATATTGCTCGAAATCGCCACGTCCCCATTCATGCCGACAACGCTCAAGAACGGGTCCCTGGTCACTTGCCCGATGCGGCTGACAGCCAAACCTGCGAACAACGCTTCGAATTCCTTTTGATGCTCAGGCGACACGGTCATCAAAAGGCGGCTGGCTGATTCAGAGAAAAGCAGGGTCGTATCATTCAAAGGCGCATCAACAATGACCTGCCGCAAATCAGCAGCGATGCCGTAACCGCCGGCAAAAGCTTTTTCGGCCAGAGCAACGGCCAAGCCGCCGTCGGAAAGGTCATGACAGGATGCTATCAGACCGGCCTTCTGGGCTTTATTGACTTGACGGTAAAGTTGCAGAGCAAACTGAGCATCGACTTTGGGAACATTGCGACCGGTCACTCCGTAACGGGCATAATATTCGGATCCGCCGAGTTCATCGCGGGTAATTCCCAGCAAATAGACACCATCCCCAGGTGCTTTGACATCCATTGTTACCGCCTGCCGTATGTCATCAATCTTACCGATCACTGAAAACAGAACCGTAGGCGGGATAGATATTTTCGTCTCACCAATCTGGTAATCGTTTTTCATTGAATCCTTACCAGAGATCAAGGGCACGCCGTAGGCCAGACAGTAATCGTACAGCGCCTGGTTGGCTCGCACCAGTTGGGCGGCCTTATATTCACCGTCAGGAGTTTTGTCACTCTTAACCGGGTCACACCAGCAGAAGTTATCGAGACCTGCGACATGATCGACATTTCCGCCGACCGCTACAAAATTGCGCAGACCCTCGTCGATAGCACAGGCCATCATATGATAAGTGTCGATATCGCTGTAGCGAGGGCAGATGCCATGGGAAACGACCACCCCTTCAAAGGAATCAAACAGAGGCCGAACTACGGCGGCATCAGCAGGTCCGTCGTTGGCCACGCCGACCAGAGGTTTTAGAACCGTACCGGCCTGAACTTCATGATCATAGCGCCGCACTACGCTCTCTTTGGAGCAGACATTAAGACCAGCGAGCAGAGCCTTCAGGTCTTCGGCCGGGTCTGCGCAGACCAATTCAGGCTCTTCCAGTTCAGGGGGTGTCCAGGTGGCGGGAATAACCATCTGGGGCACGCCTTCATGGAGGAAATCCATGGAAAGGTAAGTGACAGTTTTCCCCTCGTACAGACAGTGGAAATAACCCGAATCGGTAAATTGTCCAAGGTCGGACGCCTCAACATCCATTTCCTTGGCCAGCTGAAAGAATTCGTCAAGCTTGCTCGAGGGGACAGAAACGGTCATGCGTTCCTGAGCTTCAGAAATCAGGATCTCCCAGGGTTGCAGGCCACTGTATTTGAGCGGTGCGCGATCCAGATGCATTTCGAAGCCGCCGGTATCTTGCGACATCTCACCAACAGAAGAGGAAAGCCCCCCTGCCCCGTTATCGGTAATGGAGTTGTACAAGCCTCGATCCCTGGCAATAAGCAGGAAATCGAACATGCGTTTTTGAGTGATGGGGTCGCCAATTTGGACCGCGGTTACAGGAGAGTCCTCGTGGAGTTCTTCAGAGGAGAACGTTGCCCCGTGAATCCCATCTTTGCCGATCCGCCCGCCGACCATAACGATCCGGTCACCGATCTGAGCTTCCTTTTCATGGCCGGGCCGGCCGTGCAATTCGGCTGGCATTAAAGCAGCAGTCCCACAATACACCAGCGGCTTGCCAGCAAACCGGTCGTCGAAAACGATAGAGCCGTTAACGGTAGGTATCCCGCTCTTGTTCCCGCCATGTTCAACCCCTTCAACAACCCCTTCAAAAATCCGCCGCGGATGCAGCAGGCGGGGGGGCAAAGGCCGATCATAGAAGGGAGAGGCGAAACAGAACACGTCGGTGTTGAAGATCAAACGAGCCCCTTGGCCTGTGCCGAACGGGTCGCGGTTAACACCGACGATACCCGTCAATGCGCCGCCGTAAGGATCAAGAGCACTGGGGCTGTTATGGGTTTCGACCTTGAAGACCAAGCTCCAATCCTGGTTGAAGCGAATAACCCCGGCATTGTCTTTGAACACGCTCAAACAAATATCGTCCGCACCTTTTTGGGCACGGATATCTTTGGTGGCACGGACAATAAACGATTTAAAGAGGGAATCGATAACCTGTTCGTTACCCTTATCATCACGATACTGGATGCGAGCGGAGAATATTTTATGTTTGCAGTGTTCGCTCCAGGTTTGAGCTAACGCTTCGAGTTCCGCATCGGTGAGCTTATCGCTCAAACCGACCTTGGCTCGGGCGGCGATGACCTTGGGATCGCGGATGTAGGCCTGGATCGCTTGCATCTCTTCAAGATTCAAAGCAAGCATCCCTGCCTTGCTGATGGCCAGCAGTTCGTCGTCGAAAACCTGCAGATCCATCTCTTGAACGCTAGGATCGCTACCTCCGCTGACTTTTGGAATACTGATCGGCACTCCAGCATTCTGGTCGAATTCGGCAGAGGAGAAGACCTGCCAGCGTTGGATCAGACCATTGGCCAGGAAACCGGCCGCAATTTTTTCACCGGTCTCAGAATCGACGTTTCCACGCAGCAAATACTGAACCGAGGTGTAAACCCCCTCGTCTGCAGCAAACCGACGGCCTGTCACATACTGAATGGCCTCTTTGGCGGTTCGCCCAACGTTATCAGTGACGCCGGGGCGAAACCCGACTTCGATAAGGATGTCGAAATCGTGAGCCAGGGGGCGGTTGATGGCAACAGTCTGGATAACAGGGTCACAGAAAGGGCCTTGCGCAGCCGCATTGATTTCGTCTTCAGACAAAGCGGCATCGACAGTATAAACATCGATCGTACGAACAGATTCAAGTTGAATGCCGAGGTGGTCGCGAATCTCTTTTTTAACTCGCTCACCACGAGCATCGCGTACACCTTCTTTGAGGCCAACGACAACTCTCCAGGCCATGAATTCTCCTCAAGGATACTTGGTTCAGACTGAACGAAAGGTTCTGTCATGAAAAAGTTTAAGACTGAGTTGCCAGTCTTTCAAAAACAGCCGGCAAAACCGATTCAACTGCTCATATTGAAACAAGCGCTGACCTGATGTTGAGACGCCACATGGATTTTAGGACAGCAGAGATTCTGGTTATTCAAAATGCCGCAGACAGATTCGGAGGCGAGTTCAGGCAGGTTGTTCTCTTCGCTTAAATGGGCAAGAAAAACAGCCTCAAGTCCTGGCCAAAGTAGCTGTTGAACCAGATCGGCGGCAGCGCCATTTGAAAGATGTCCGTGATTGCTGCGAATTCTTTGTTTCAAATGCCAGGGGTAAGGCCCGTCTCGTAACATGAGCTCATCATGATTCGCTTCAATGATCAGTACCCGACAACTCTGTAAGCGATCAATGACTAGCCGCGTAGCAATACCTAAATCAGTGGCAATGCCAATTTTCCCCAGATCTGTGTGAATAGAATAACCTAAAGGTGCGACGGCATCGTGAGTGACAGGAAAGGGTTCGATTTCCACCCCTCTCAAGCTTATCTTTTGTTGACCGTCAAGTTCGCGAACCTCGGGCAGATGGCCACAACCGGGTAATGCAGCGTGAGTAGCATAATGCAGATAGACAGGTAAGCGATAACGGCGGGCCATCACGCCTAAACCGTGACAATGATCGCGATGTTCATGGGTCACGAGGATAGCGTGCAGTTGGGACGCCTGAACTCCAATTTCTGCAAGGCGTTTTTCAGCTTCACGGCCGGATAATCCGGCATCAACCAGGAGCTTACACTCCTTCGTTTCAATGTAAAGGGAATTCCCTTTACTGCCGCTGGCTAACAAACAGACCCGCAATAGATAATCTCCTGCCAAGAAAAGCGAGCCCTTTATACCGAAATATACCGTGACCTGCAAGCGAAAACCGGGCAAAAATACCCTTCTTGACAGAGCCGACTAATTCAAGGTTCGGTGGTTTAATAATAGTGGAAAATATCAAGAACGGGGGCAGGAAATTGGTAGAGAAATCTACCAGACATCAACCGGCAGATGAATCGTCACGAGGGTCCAGGTCTGTCCTGCCCGCCCTACAACTTTATGAGCTTCAAGAATTCCTTGAGTAGGTGGTTGGGATTGGGGCAAACGCAATAATACATTAGCAACATGACGGCCGGTTTCCCGTAGGTTGCAATAAATTTCTTCACTCCAGTTCTCATCGGTCGCAAGTTGTTCAAGAGTGGCAAACAGATTACGGGTCACCAGTTCCTGCTGACCAATGCCCAACAACTGTTGAGCTTTTCGGTTACCAAAAACGATATTGTCATTCCGGTCTCCTACCAACAGAGGATCGGCAGCCTGATCGAGCAGAGCTTGATACATGTCGCGACTTTGGCCGAGCTCACGGCTGATAACTTCCAGAGCTTCATAAGAATCCTGCAGCAGTCTGTTGGCCATCTCCAATTCATACACAGCATCGTCTCCACCCTCGTCGAAATTCGATGAGATGCTGGCCACGGTCTTATCTATAGGGATGGAATCGGCGTCCCTTGAGGTGCCAGGTAAACCAGGAGTGGCTGGCGAATCTGCAGATACGGCGGGCCTTGCGCAACGACGTAACAGGAAAAAGGTTCCAGCAATAAAAAGGGGGCTAAAAAGAATAAGACCGATAACGAACTTAAACATCACCGGCCAAATGAAATCTGAGCCAAAACTACTTTTCAAACCGAGGCGGATAATGCCCCCAGCTTCCCCCCCTGCCAATTGAAAAGGGAGAACGATTTCGGTGTAATTCCCAAACGGCCCAGGTTTTAGAACATGAACACCATTGTCTTGGGAAAAACTCAATTGAGTGTTGTCAGCCAACAGAGCGGTGGCAAACCGGTTATAAAGGTTCAAACCGTTTTTATCAGTAACATGACAAAAAATGACATTGGGATTGTGATCTAGGATAGTTCCGCACTCAGATTCAATCCTCGTGCGATCAACGAGAAGCTGATACGCGTCTGGATAGCTTTCGAGGGATTTTTTTAGAGTTGTGGCGAGAATTTCGCCTTCAAAACGAACGAGTTGCTGATAATTTTTAAAAAGGTCAGAAAGAAGAAAGACAAAGAACAACAAAGAGAAAAGGCAGAAACACCCCCCAACGAAACTCAAACATTTCCAATAAGGAAAAGTCAGAGCGGACTGCGGCTGCAGACCGTTGTCGCCTACTGTGTTCATATGAAAACTCTTTCTCATTTAAGCTGGCAAGCGGACGCAAGCTGCAAGATTCTAAGAAAGGCGCTTGCGTTTTGCCGGCGGTCGGGTAAATTTCCTGAGTGTCAAAACCCAACACATCGTTTGAGATAAAATCTCAGAAGATGGATTAAAATTACCCTTCGGCATTGTTCAATATCATATTTGGCAAACCAGGACAATATTGAATGCACTTTTGCCGTAAAAACTGTTGACGCTTCGGACTCCCTTTGGCTATCATCCCGCAAGTTTAGCCATTTCATATTTCTTTATTTAAATAGAGTTGAAACTTTTCTAAAGCCCTTTTTCGCCCGGGAGGTATTCGCTCATGGCTGCAAAAATTGCTATCAATGGATTTGGTCGTATCGGTCGCAACGTTTTTCGCGCTTCCATCAACTGTTCTGAAATCGACATTGTTGCTATTAACGATCTGACTGACGCAGCCACCCTGGCCCATCTTCTCAAATACGACTCGGTCCACGGCATTTTTTCTGCCGAGGTTAGCCATGACGGTAAAAACCTAATCGTTAATGGCAAAACGATCCGTGTTTTCAAAGAGAAAGACCCTGCATCCTTGCCCTGGAAAGAACTTGGTGTTGACATCGCTATTGAGTCCACCGGTCTCTTTACCAATCGGGAAGACGCTGCCAAACACATATCGGCTGGTGCGCGCAAGGTTGTTATCAGCGCCCCAGGTAAAGATGTCGACCTGACTGTCTGCATGGGCGTCAACGAGAAAGTCTATTCTGCCTCGTCTCATCACATCATTTCAAATGCCTCCTGTACGACCAACTGCCTCGCACCTGTGGCCAAGGTTCTCCTTGAGGAGTTCGGTATTGTCAAGGGTCTGATGACTACTGTTCATGCCTACACCAACGATCAGCGTATCCTTGATCTGCCTCATAAAGACTTGCGACGGGCTCGCGCCGCTGCAGAATCCATGATCCCGACGACCACCGGTGCCGCAAAAGCCGTGGCCCTTGTGCTTCCAGCCCTTAAAGGCAAGTTGGACGGCATGGCGGTTCGCGTCCCCACCCCCAACGTGTCCTTGGTGGACTTGGTTGTTGAGACCGAGAAACCGGCTACGGCCGAAGAAATCAATAAGGCGATGAAGCAAGCTGCTGAAGGTCCATTGAAAGGGATCATGGCCTACACTGACCTGCCGTTGGTTTCCAAAGACTTTAATGGGACCGCCGTCTCTTCGACTGTTGATGGAGAGTGCACCAAAGTCCTTGGCGGCAATATGGTAAAGGTTCTCGCTTGGTATGACAATGAATGGGGTTATTCGAACCGGATTCTGGATCTGGTGAAATTCATCGCTGCACGGTAAATTACATCGGATGTCCTTTCAGGGCAGGGTCACCAAAATCGACCCTGCCCTTTGCTATGCCCGTACCTCTAATAAATTTGATCTTTACATATTAAATCCACTCTGGAGGATTGAATTCAATGTTGAATAAGCTCACTGTCGAGGATATTGATTTCAAGGGTAAAAAAGTACTTTGCCGGGTCGATTTCAACGTACCCATCAAAGACGGGGTGATCACTGATGACACCCGTATCGTCGGTGCATTACCGACCATTCGTCGGATCATTAACCAGGGTGGACAGTTGATACTCTGTTCTCATCTTGGCCGCCCCAAAGATGCCCCTGATCCTAAATACAGCCTTGCACCCGTTGCTCCTTATCTTTCTAAATTATTAGGCCAACCCGTAGTTATGGCCAAGGACTGCATTGGCCCCGAAGTTGAAAAGCTGGTAGCCTTGATGCAGAACGGTGATGTGGTTCTGCTTGAAAACGTTCGTTTCCATCCTGGCGAAACCAAAAACAATCCAGAGTTCAGCAAGCAACTTGCGGGCTTGGCCGAAATTTTCGTTAATGATGCTTTCGGTTCAGCCCACCGTGCTCATTCTTCGACAGAGGGGGTTGCGCATATCCTGTCCCCTGCAGTTGCCGGTTATCTCATGGAAAAAGAGATTCGCTACCTTGATCAAGCCCTTGCTGAACCTAAGCGCCCCTTTCTCGCCATACTGGGAGGCGCAAAGGTCAGCGATAAAATCCCAGCCATCGAAAACCTTCTCAACAAAGTCGATGCCCTGCTGATTGGCGGAGGCATGGCTTACACCTTCCTGACAGCTCAAGGGATTTCTGTTGGTAACTCCCTGGTTGAAAAAGACCGCATTGAAATGGCCAAAGATTTATTAGCTAAAGCTGAATCCAAAGGTGTCAAAATTTTCCTGCCGATTGACCACGTTGTTGCCGCTGAATTCAAAGCAGATGCTGCAACCAAAATCTGCACGAACGACGACATTCCTCAGGATTGGATGGGGCTTGATATCGGCCCGCAAACCATTCAATCCTATTCGGTGGAAATTCGGAAAGCATCGACAGTTGTCTGGAATGGCCCCATGGGTGTTTTCGAGTTCCCGGCTTTTTCTAAAGGCACCTTTGCCGTTGCCGAAGTCTTGGCCGACTCCGAAGCCATGTCAATAATCGGCGGGGGGGATTCCGTTGCAGCAGTGAATCAATCGGGGCTTGATGATCGCATGACCCACATTTCTACCGGTGGTGGAGCATCTCTGGAGCTTCTTGAAGGCAAAGAGCTTCCTGGACTTGTGGCATTGACGGACCGTAACTAAGCCATACAATCATATTCAACAGGAGGAACCGACTCCATGCGCAAACCACTGATCGCCGGCAATTGGAAATTGTTCAAGACCATACCTGAAGCGCTGCAACTCGTTGAGGGTTTGAAACAACGTCTTGCTGACATTGAAGATGCAGACATCGTTGTCGCTCCTGTATTCACGGCGTTGGCATCCGTGTCCGATTGCCTGCGAGGAAGCAATATCGCCGTCGCTGCCCAGAACTGCTATCCGGAAAACAGCGGCGCTTTTACGGGGGAGGTCTCCCCTGCCCTGATCAAAGATGCTGGTTGTACCTACTGTATTATCGGACATTCCGAACGGCGGCAGTTGTTTCATGAACAGGACGACTTCATCAACCTCAAGGTTCATGCGTCCCTCGCTTCTGGCCTCCAAGTGATTCTCTGTGTCGGCGAAACACTGGAAGAAAGAGAGCAAGGGCAAATGTTCGAAGTGCTCACCAATCAGTTACAGGGAAGTCTGAAAAATGTATCTGCAGAACAAATGAATCAGGTCATCATTGCCTACGAACCGGTTTGGGCTATTGGTACTGGAAAAACAGCAACGGCGACTCAGGCAGCTGAAGCCCACGCTTTTATCCGCGGCGTTTTAATGGGCGATTATGATCCGACCATTGCCCATGCGACCCGCATTCTTTACGGTGGCAGCGTCAAACCCAACAATGTCGATGAGCTGATGGCTGAAGATGACATTGATGGAACCCTGGTAGGCGGTGCAAGTTTGCTGTTGGACGATTTCGACCGGATCGCCCATTTTGCTCGCAAGTCCTAATTTTTCATTGTGACAGGTCCGTAGACTGTGATATAAGTTGCGGATTAAACAAATGTTGAGCAAAAAAGGAGCTGAACTTTACTCATGAGCTTACTGCTGATCATCCTGCATGTGGTTGTTTCCATTGCCCTGATTATCATTGTACTGCTGCAAGCCGGCAAAGGCGCAGAGATTGGTGCCTCCTTCGGAGCTGGCGCCAGCGCAACAGTTTTCGGTGCATCCGGTGGCCGCAACTTTATGGGCAAGCTGACCGCTGCGGCTGCTGTTATCTTTATGCTGACCAGCTTGACCCTGGCCTATTTCCACGGCCAACCCGGTTCGACCAGCATCATGCCAACCAGTGTTGCCCCGGCTACTTCCGAAGCTCCGGTTACAACTCCGGAAGCGGCCCCTGCACCGGCAGTACCCGCCGTGCCTGAACAATCTGCAGCTCCTGCAGAGAATAGTGAAAAACAGTAAATTTCGCCTTGACACTCACAAGGCAAATCAGTATAAATACTCTCCGTTGCACGCCGAAGTGGTGGAACTGGTAGACACGCCATCTTGAGGGGGTGGTGGCCAATTGGTCGTGCGAGTTCGAGTCTCGCCTTCGGCACCAAACAAATAAAAAAGGCTGAAAACTTAGGTTTTCAGCCTTTTTCTTTTTTCAATGCCAACCTTCTTCCAAAAGTAAGCCGACCTTAAATCCCGATTAGCGGAAAAAGTAACCGCCAAAGGTCCAGCGACAAATTCCATCCCATTTCAAAATAATGGTTTCAACCGCCTTCTCTTTGTGCTCAAAAAAGGAATCCATAACGATGAATAGATATTCACCGTCAGGAGCTCCAGGCAAAGTGGTTCTTGGCTGAATGGTTTTAATAATCCTCTGGTTATTGCTCCCCAATAATGGCCGCAGTGAGGACATCTTTCGAACCCACTCCTCTCTCGAGATATTGGCCTGAAACACTGGATTGGCCTGATCCCAACAATCACCATATTGAGCATTATCCAGTTGCACCAAAAATGAATCCACAACCTGTTTCGCCGCGTATGGATAATCAAAATCCGTTGCGAGCACCGGGACGGCCCATAACAAAAAGAAAAGAAAACCCCAAACTATTTTACCCATAATTCATCCCCTCAAAAAAAATCGATCATGGTTATTAATGTAACCGAATTCCATTCTTTTTGAACATCAGGGAAACCCTGATTTTGGGGTGCGAAAAACCTTAGCTTTGTACCAAACAAATAAAAAACGCCGCCCCCTTTAATAGAGAGCGGCGTTCAAAAATTCCCTAATTCAAATTCAGCTTTTACTGATTTCTAAGCCATGGACCCATTCCGCATAAAACATATTGGCTTGACCGCGAGACTTTGCTTGCAGATAGCAGCGGGTTGGGCAGATACAGATCATCGATTCTGCAAATGACAGGCAATAGGAACAATTGGGGTCGAAGGAAACGGCAAGCGCGACGACCTCCCCTTTTTGCACTGGAGCAGAAGGACAGGTTTCACCACCCTTTAGACAAGCAAAATTTTTCCTGCAATGGCTGGTAAGCTTTAGAATATCGTCTGGTATCTCAGGCTGTTCCATACCCTCTCCCAATTTTCATAATTAATCCTTTTTAACCTTAATTGTAAATTATTTCAACTGAATATTGAGGGAATCTAAGAAAGCAGCGGGAATGTTGCATTAAAGCTTTAAGACGCTAATATGAAGATAAAAAGAAACGGAGGGGGGGCATGCGACAAGCTGTGGTTGGAGTGGTTTTATTCTTATTCGTTTTTGTGACTCTTGGTTGGACAATGGAAGGTCCTACGGTTGAACTGGGCCGACAGTTATTTGAATCCAATTCCTTAGGATACAGCGAAAAAAGCTGTTCAAGCTGTCACGCTGAAGGAAAAGGGTTGTCAAAACTTAGCGCCTATGAAGATGCCGATTTGAAGGAAATGGTTAATTACTGCATTGAAAAAGCCCTGAATGGAAAACCTTTTGCGTTGGAATCACAAGAACTTGATTCGCTGCTTCTTTATTTACGCTCTTTACCGCAAACGCCCTGAACATTGCCCGGCATGACTGAGGTTACTTAACAACCACAACCGCAGTTGTGACAAACAGTGCGATTATTCTCTTCAGGCTCGATCGTTTCCGGAGCAAAGGCGACCCGGTTTATACCGCGTTTCAAATCCTCGAACAGATTGGCGTGCGGACTCGGACCAATGATATGTCCGAGACATTTACTGGAGATGCCATCCTGGGGAGATCGAATTCGCACGGCGTTCAACAAATCTCCATACCCATTGACCTTCATCGTTATGTTCTCGTCCTCAACGAATTGAATTCCAACATCGTAAGTGCTCAACTCGTTGCGAATTTCATCCGAAAAAGCAGCGAGCTGTTGAGGGTCAATCTCATATTTCCAATCACTGCGCGGGAAATGCCGCCCATAAAAAACAACCGTAATCTCTTTGGCCATAAGGAAATATCTCTTTCTCAGTCCTTGGGGGATTTTTCCGGAAAAATCATCTGCACTTGGGGCACATCAGTTCCCGGGGAAACGAGCAAGGACCGTTTTAAACTCTTTCGATGCAATCCAAGCTTGCCAGGACGCATGAATTCGAGAACCAAACTACTGCCAACTTCTCCCCACAACTTATTACGAACGACTTGATTGAAATCGCTACCAAGCAGTGGCGTTCCATCCACTTTGACAATGAGATCACCGGGAAGAATCTGTTCCAGATCAGCGGAAGACCCAGGAATGACACTTAGAACCACGAGTTCTCCTGTGCTGGTGGGAACAACCTGAAGCCCCACGCCACCAAAGGACTTTTCAGCTGCAGCAAAGGACGGAGAGAACAAACCAAGGAATAAAACAAACAAAAAACCAACCCAAAAGGAACGATTTAAAAATTGGAAAATTTCAGAAAGCAATTGCCGCATCATGCCTGCGTGATCCAGGAGGTTTCACCACTACCTTGACGCAGGATTTCAACCTGATCGTCAATCAAACCAATGACCGTAGACGGATCTCCGAGCAGGATTCCTCCATCAATAACCAGATCAACGGTTTTTCCCATCAACTCGTGCAGCATGACTGGGTCGGTCAGGGTTTCCTCCCCAGAGATATTGGCGCTAGTCGTGACCAGAGGATGCCCAAGTTCGCGAACGATTGCCAAGGAAATAGGATTGTCGGGAATTCTGATGCCGACTGTTTTTTGTTTTGTGGTAAGGAGGTCGGGGACAATACGCGTTGCCTCAAGAACGAACGTATAAGGTCCGGGGAGGTTGCGTTTCATAGTTTTAAATGCAAAATTGCTGACCTGCGCATAATTGGAGGCATCGGAGAGATCCGCACAAATAAAAGAAAACGGTTTGCGGGGGTCACGTTGTTTAATTTGGTAGATCTTTTTTACCCCTTTTCGGTTGAAAATATCACAACCGATACCGTAGGTCGTATCCGTGGGATAAATAATGACCCCGCCTTGCTTGAGACACTCGACGACGCGAGTAATTAACCGGGGCTGAGGGTTAACAGGATTGATGGTCAGCAGCATTTATTCCCTCCGAAGAATCGCTCAACTTTGTAGCAAAGTTTAGCATACCCCTTAAAAAAAGCACAGACTTAGCTCACAGAAGATATTTAATTCCAGGGACCTGACGTAATTGAGAATAAATAGCATGCACTTGTGGCCAGTCAGTAACACGCACCACCACAGAGACTGAGACATAGTTTCCGCCGGAACTGAGTTTCTCTTTCATTGCATCCAACGGAATGGGAACAACACGACTGACAGCCTGTTGAACAGCCTTAGAGAATTGCCCTAAAGGGTCATTCATACCGACCACCTTGAAAATAAAGTCACATGGAAAATCAAGATGAGGCTGTTCAGAGACTTCGATCATTCCCCTCCCCCTTGCACACCAGTATGACCGAACCCGCCAGCATTGCGAATAGTGTCATCCAGCTTTTCAACTTCTAAAAGCTGAGCACGTTTGACTGGAGCGATCACCAGTTGTGCAATTCGATCCCCATGCGACACAGTGACTTCTTCCTGACCATGGTTGATGACTAGGATACCAATTTCTCCCCGATAATCAGCATCGATAGTTCCGGGACTGTTGACAAGGGTAAATCCCTTGCGTAGCGCGAGCCCGGACCGTGGCCGCACCTGCCCTTCATAACCAGGCGGGATAGCCATGGCAATACCGGTCGGAATTAGGCTGCGTTGCCCGGGTTGAATAATTTGCGGAGAATCGAGGGCGGCAAACAAATCAAGACCGGCAGCAAGTTCGGTCATGTAACAGGGAACCACGGCATTGTCGCGGGTTTTCTTGATTTGCACGGGGATGGTTTCAAGCATGGCAATACCCGTTGGGTAGGAAGCTGCGGCGGATCAGGAAAGGGTCAAATCAACCAGAGGGAAATCGGTCTTTTTGATGCGCCCGATCAATTGCAGGTTAAGGCTGTCGTCGCAAAATAAAGAGTGGGCAAGAGTTTGAATGTCTTCGCTGCTGACGTTGTTGAAACCTTCGAGGATTTCTTCGAGTGGCAGGTACCGACCATGATAAATTTCACTCTTGGCCAATCGAGACATGCGACTATCGGTGCTCTCAAGGGAAAGAAGAAGATTGCCGCGCAACTGATCTTTGGCCGCTTGAAGTTCTTGCCCTGAGACCAATTCATTTTTAAAACGCCGCATTTCATGCAGCATAATCGAAACAGTTTTGGCAGCATCATCGGGAGAGGTGCCGGCATACACAACCAGAGACCCGGCGTCGGAATGGCCATTTAAATAACTGTAGATGGAATAGGCCAACCCACGTTCTTCACGGACCTTTTGGAACAGTCGGGAACTCATGCTCCCACCCAAGATGACATTAAGGATAAAGGCAGCAAACCGTTGCGGATGATCTTGGGGAAGAGCCTTCGTTCCTAGGCAGATATGCACCTGTTCAAGTGGTTTCTCTATGATATTAATGTGCCGATCACAGGCCGGAACCACACAAACCGGGATGCGTTTGGACGGTTTAATGCGCTGAAAGGCCTCACTGATGTGAGACACAGTATCTTCGTGGCGGATATTCCCTGCAGCGCAGATGATAATTTTGTCGCCGCAATAGCCTTCTTCCATGAATTCGAGAAGGATATCGCGCGACATGCTGCCTACGGTGTCGCGATTGCCAAGAATAGGTAAACCGAGCGGATGGCCATTCCAAAAGGTCTGACTGAAAAGATCGTGAACGTGCTCATCAGGAGAGTCCTCCTGCATAAAGATTTCCTGCAGGATGACCTTGCGTTCCTTTTCGATATCATCAAGCTGAAAGACGGAGTTCAGAACGATATCGGATAGCAGTTCGATGGCCATGGGAAATTTGTCGGCCAGAACCTTGGCATAATAACAGCTGTATTCGCGACTGGTAAAACCGTTCAGCACCCCTCCGACAGAGTCAATTTCCTTGGCAATATCGGAAGCAGAACGAGAGGGCGTTCCCTTAAAGAGCATATGCTCAATAAAGTGGGAAATGCCGTTAATCGAAGGCTTTTCGTGGCGCGATCCATTCTCCACCCAGAACCCGAGAGTGGCGGAATGAACGGAGGGAATGGTCTCGGTGATGACGCGGATCCCGTTATCCAGAACTGTTTTGCGGACCATAAACGTGGATAGGCTCCCTGATACGGAAAATACCTGATTCAATTAAGAAAAACCGGCCAGAAGGTGAACGGGATCACCGACTGGCCGGCTGCTTTTATACGATTAAGCCTCTTCGGGAAGAGTCTGGCCGAGTGCTTCTTTGCGGGACAGTTTGATCTTGCCTTGCTTGTCGATGCCGATGCACTTCACCAGAACCTGATCACCCTCGTTGAGGATGTCGGTCACGTTTTTCACTCGGCTCGTGTCGAGTTCAGAAATATGCACCAAGCCATCGGTCCCGGGGAAGATTTCGACAAAGGCGCCGAACTCCATAATCCGCCGGACAGTTCCCATATAAAGCTTGCCAACTTCGGCTTCCTGAGTCAGATCACGAATCATGCGAATCGCTTTTTTGCAGGCATCACCATCGGCAGAAGCAATGTTGATCCGACCGTCATCCTCAATATCCACGGTACAGCCGGTCGCTTCGATAATTCCACGAATCGTCTTGCCACCGGAGCCGATAACAGTACGCACCTGATCGGGTTTTACCGAAATGGTCGTGATCCGCGGCGCGTAGGGAGACAGTTCTTCGCGAGGTGCAGCCAGACACTCGGCCATTTTGCCAAGGATGTGAATACGCCCCTGGCAGGCCTGAGCCAAAGCCTGTTTCATGATGTCGCGAGTGACACCGGTAATCTTGATATCCATCTGCAGCGCAGTGACGCCAGACTCGGTACCAGTGACCTTGAAGTCCATGTCACCCAGGTGGTCTTCGTCGCCGAGGATGTCGGACAGAACCGCAACATCATCCCCTTCCTTGATCAGACCCATGGCAATACCGGCCACCGGTTGTTTCACAGGGATACCGGCATCCATCAAGGCCAGAGAGGAGGCACAGACAGTAGCCATGGAAGAAGAACCGTTGGATTCAAGGATTTCGGAGACGATACGGATGGTGTAAGGGAACGAGTCGTGTTCGGGCAGAATTTTGGCAACGGAGCGCTCCGCCAAGAAACCGTGCCCGATTTCACGCCGCCCCGGGAACAGGCGCATGCTGGTTTCACCGACGCAAAACGGAGGGAAATTGTAATGCAGCATGAATTTCTTGAATTCCATCCCCTGAACATTGTCCATGCGCTGTTCATCAATAGACGTCCCCATGGCAATGCCGACCAGGGCCTGCGTTTCACCACGGGTGAAGAGTGAGCTTCCGTGAGCCCGAGGAAGCAGGCCAGCTTCGCAAGTGATGGGACGGATTTCGGTGGTCGAACGACCATCGATACGAACTTTTTGATCGATAATCATTCGGCGGACAACGCGCTTATTGATCGAGCCGAGGATGGAGGAAATCTCCCCGGCCCGGCCTTCAAATTCTTCCGCCAGAGCAGCCTGAACTTCTTCCTCAGCCTGGGCAATGGCAGCGTACCGTTCCTGTTTTGTCCGAATAGCAACGGCGGCGCGAATTTTTTCTTCTGCCAGGGCTGTCACGCGGGCTTCAAGCACGGGGTCTTTTTCAGGAGCGGCAAAGGCGCGCTTTTCTTTTCCAACGAGTTCGCGAAGTTTGATCTGCAGATCGATCAACGGTTGCAGGGACTCGTGACCGAAGAAGACAGCTTCCAGCATGTCGTCTTCGGAAAGGAATTGAGCTTCCCCCTCAACCATGATAACGGCATCACGTGAACCGGCCACGACGATTTCGACATCGCTCTGTTCGATCTGCTGCAGGGTCGGATTGGCGATCAACTGGCCGTTGACCCGACCGACGCGAACTGCGGCGATAGGTCCGAGGAACGGGATATCGGAAACTTCGACAGCTGCAGAGGCAGCCACGATTGCCAGAGTGTCAGGATCGTTAACCTTATCGGCCGAAATCACGGTCGGCATGATCTGGGTTTCAAACATGTATCCCTTGGGGAACATGGGACGCATGGGACGGTCTATGAGACGGCAGATCAGAGTTTCACGCTCCGAAGCACCGCGTTCACGACGGAAAAAGGATCCGGGGATTTTGCCGCTGGCGTAGAATTTTTCCTGGTAATTAACGGTCAGGGGGAAGAAATCCTGTCCTTCACGCATTTTCTTTGCGGAGACCACAGTGCACAGCACTTTGGTTTCGCCGTAGGTGATGACGGTAGCGCCATCAGCCTGACGAGCCATCTTTCCCGTTTCGATGGACAACGGTTGACCGTTGAATTCAATTTCTACCTTATGGTAAGCCATATTTAAATCTCCTTCTGGAACAGCTTAAAAACTACTTGAGCAATTCACTATTAACTGCTTATTTTCAAAACAAAAAATGGCAGTAGGAGGATGGCCCGAGACAGTTCCTGAAGCTTGCCATCAACTTCAGTTCCTCTCTCCGGACAGCCTCCCTTGCCATCCAAAAACAAAAGGCAGCATGCTCCCGGTTTCAGCCGAAGAACCTGCTGCCCCATTCTAACGACGGATACCCAATTCTTGGATGACCTTGCGATAACGCTCAACATCCTTTTTCTTCAGGTAGTCCAGAAGCCGCCGTCTCTGGCCGACGATCTTCAGCAGACCACGCCGGGAGTGATGATCCTTTTTGTGGGTGCGGAAATGATCCGTCAAATAGACGATCCGCCCGGTCAAAAGAGCAATCTGCACTTCCGGAGAGCCGGTATCCCCTTCGTGAGTCTTGAAACGGTCAATAATTTCCTGTTTTTGGTCGGTTCCTAACACTGTGTCACCTCCTTTCAAATATCCATCCGTGTTTCCGAACCAAGTTTCTCAAGGTCCGTGAAACATTCGGTTTTTCTATCACAAAAAACTCCAGCTGTAAAGGGACTTTTACTTCATTTTGCGGCAAATGGAAAGACCCTCAAAAGGAGAAAATCACCCCGACTTTCCGTAGTGCGTTCCGGTTCAAACCTGGCCATGGCAATCAGACATTCACCATCAGTCAAAGCGACATGACAACCCGGATAAATAGCGTCTCCATGCACAGCATCCTGACAGGGCGGAACGCCATTTTTCAGTTTTTCTAAAGCAGGCTCAGCGACTTGGACACGCGGCCATCCTCGCAACGCTTCCAGATAGGGCATCAATTGGAATTCTCCACGGTTCAGAGCCTCTTCAAGCTCCTCCAGCGTAATGGCATCCTGTTCGGTAAACACCCCGCTGCGCGTCCGACGCAGTTGCGTCATATGGGCACCCACACCCAGTCGTTCTCCAATATCTTGGCAAAGCGTACGAATATACGTCCCCTTGGAACAATCGACACCGATATCGATGAGCGGCAGATCGACCCGTTCAATATCCAAACGATGAATAACGATATTCCGAGGGGTGCGTTCAATCTCCACCCCTTGCCGAGCCAGTTTATAAAGAGGAACGCCGTCTTTTTTCAAGGCGGAATACATGGGGGGGGTTTGTTCAATGGGGCCCACAAACGCCTTGCAGGCCTGAACTAAATCATCCATGGACAGCGGAGGAACTGGGGTTTCTTTAAGAACTTGTCCTTGGCTGTCTTGAGTATCGGTGGTAATGCCAAGCTTCAGGGTGGCCCGGTAGGACTTTGCGTCGGCCATGAGGAATTCAATCAGCCTGGTCCCCTCGCCTACTCCAACAACCAGCAGCCCAGTCGCCAGCGGATCAAGCGTTCCAGCGTGTCCAACACGACGTACACTCAGCAAGCGGCGCACTTTACGTACAACATCGTGAGATGAGATGCCGAACGGTTTATCAATAATCAGCAAACCGTGCATTATTTAAGAAGAGCACTTATCCGAGAGAAGACCAGGTTGCGGACATGTTCAAGGGAACCTTCGACCATCGCACCGGCGGCATTATGGTGACCGCCACCGCCCAGGTCGCGGGACAGAGCGCCCACGTCGACAGCCCCCTTGGAACGGAAACCGACCTTAAACTGGTCGGGTCCGACTTGGCGGAAAAAAAGAGCGACCTCAACTCCGCGCAAGGAACGGGGATAGTTGACAAACCCGTCGGTGTGCTCAGAATTGGAGCCTGTGTCCTGATACATCTGGGTCGTTACACTCACCGAAGCGAATCGACCACAAGGGGAAACCGACAGCGTGTCCAGAGCCTTGGCAAGAAGACGCAGACGGGGTTCGGAGCGGCTTTCATAGAGGCCCGCAGCGATTTCCCAGGGTTTCACCCCTAGCGAAACCATTTCCGAGGCGGTTTGAAAGGCCTCAGGGTTGGCATTGGAATAACGAAACGAACCGGTATCAGCTAAGATGGCGGTGTAGATGCATTTGGCAACATCAGAGGAGATGGGAAATCCTCCTTCACGCAAGATACGATAGACCAACAGGCCAGTCGCACATGCTTCAATGTCGACGTAGCAGATTTCACCAAAGTCTTCGGAATAAGCGTGGTGATCAACATTGATCAGGGTCGTGCACCGGTCGCGCAGAAAACTGCCAGCCCTTTTCAGCTCGCCGGCATCAAGGACAAAACCGACATCGAAATGAGCATCGTCGGGGATGGTGTCTGTTATGGTCTCTGCACCGGGAAGAAAATCGTAATCGGCAGGCAGGCCATCACGATTGAATGCGACGACCTGTTTCCCCAGCTCACGGAGAGCCAGAGACAAAGCCAGAGTAGAGGAAATGGCGTCACCATCAGGTCCCTGATGGGAGGCGACCACAAAGAATTGCCCCTGGTTAATTGCCGTCAGAATCCTGTTGATCATCGGCCTGGTCCGTTTTGATATCCTGCAGTAGTTTTTCGATACGGTTGCCGTAGGCAATGGAAGAATCGTAATGGAAGGTCAGATCAGGAACATAGCGCATGCGCAGACGTTTACCGAGCTCCCGGCGCAGAAAAGGCACCGAATGATTCAAGCCTTCCTGGGTAGCGAGCTGAGTTTTTTCGTCCCCCATCACGGTGAAATAAATCCGCGCCAGATGCAGGTCAGGGGTGACCTCAACACCGGTAATCGTGACAAACCCGATGCGCGGATCTTTAAGCCCTTTGATGAGCAGGGCAGACACTTCTTTATGGATCGCTTCGCCGACCCTGTGAGAGCGTTGGAATTCCAAGCTATTCATCCTGTGAGTAATGGAGAAATTCGACAAATCGATCGCAGATTCGACCGATTCCTAGGCTTTCGATCTCTTCTTCAATCTGATCGAAAACGCGGTGGACCCGACCTTGGTCGTGATCCACCATACTGAATCCGAGTTGGGACCGCTGCCAGAGATCATGGCAACCGGTTTCTGCGCAGGACACGGGAAAGCGGACTCGACAGCGGCCGAGAGCCTTTTTCACCATGCCCCGTTTTTCTTTGAGACTTTGCGGAGCATCCAGAATCAGTTCAAGCTGCAGGACGCCAACCACCATATAGACTCAGCGAAGGAATCACGCTCCCTCAAGACGCGTCTTGACCGCTTCCATCTCAAAGACTTCGATGATATCGCCAACTTTGATGTCGTTATAGTTTTCCAGTCCGATACCACATTCATATCCGGAGTTGACTTCACGAACATCATCTTTGAAGCGTTTGAGTGAGGCAAGCTTGCCGGTCCAGATGACAACGTTGTCGCGGACCAGGCGAACCAGAGCGCCGCGCAAAATTTTGCCATCGAGGACATAGCAACCGGCAATGGTGCCGACCTTAGTAACGCTGAAGGTTTCCCGGACCTCAACACGACCGAGGGCCTTTTCGCGCATGGTCGGAGCCAGCATCCCTTCCATGGCGTCGCGGATATCGGCAACAGCATCGTAAATGATGTTGTAAAGGCGGATATCGACCCCTTCGGCTTCAGCCAAAGAGTTGGCCTTTGGTTCCGGACGCACATTGAAGCCAAGGACGATGGCGTCAGAGGCCGAAGCCAAGGTGACATCGGATTCAATGATCCCGCCGACACCGGCATGGATCGGAATGAGGCGACAATTGTCGGTGGAAAGCTTGACCAGTGCGTCTTTGACTGCCTCGACGGAGCCTTGAACGTCGCCCTTGATGATAACCTTGAGCTCTTTGACATCGCCTTGCTGAATACGGGCGTAAAGCTGCTCGAGAGAAATTTTGCTCGACTTGGCCAGTTCCGCTTCGCGCAGTTTCTGCGAACGATGCTGGGCAACCTCTTTGGCAGACTTTTCGTCCTCAACGGCATACAACAGGTCGCCGGCATCAGGGACGCCGCTCAGACCAGTCACCTCGGCCGGGAAAGATGGCCCGGCTTCAGTTACACGGCGACCACGGTCATCGGTCATTGTCCTTACGCGACCGAAATGGGTACCGGCAACGATCGGGTCCCCAATGCGCAAAGTCCCTTCCTGGACCAAGACGGTGGCGACAGGGCCGCGTCCTTTGTCAAGACGTGCCTCGACGATAGTCCCCTTGGCACGCTTACCTGGATTTGCCTTGAGTTCCATAACCTCGGATTGCAGGAGGATCATTTCCAGCAACTGGTCGAGGTTTGTCTGCTGTTTGGCAGACACTTCGACAAAAATGGTTTCCCCCCCCCACTCTTCCGGAACCAATTGGAATTCGGTCAATTCCTGTTTGACTCGTTCGGGGTTGGAATCAGGCTTATCAATCTTGTTGATAGCAACAATGATCGGCACACCGGCAGCCTTGGAGTGGTTGATCGCCTCTTTGGTTTGAGGCATGACGCCGTCATCGGCAGCAACAACCAGGATAACGATGTCGGTCACCTTGGCGCCACGGGCACGCATCGAGGTAAACGCCTCGTGCCCCGGTGTGTCGAGAAAGGTGATCTTTTTACCATCCAGTTCAACGTCGTAAGCACCGATATGCTGGGTAATGCCACCAGCTTCGCCAGCGGTTACGTTAGCGGCCCGAATGGCATCGAGCAAACTGGTCTTACCGTGGTCGACGTGACCCATGATAGTGACAACAGGAGGACGCACGACGCGCTCTTCTTCCTGTTCCGCTTCAGTCTTGTCACTGGCGTGAACAAGAAGAGTTTCTTCATCAAAAGCGATATTTTCCACCTCGTAATGGAAATCGGAAGCCAGCAGAGCTGCCGTCTCATAATCAAGGGGATGATTAATGGTGACCATGGTCCCTTGACGCATCATTTCCTTGATCAGGTCTGTAGCCTTGATGCCCATGCGTTTGGCAAGTTCGCCAACGGTAATGGAATCGCTAATCCGGATAATGCGTTTAATCGCTTTGCTCAAAGTCGGCTCAGGCTTCTTGGGCAACTGACGTCCGCCTCTTTTAGCTTTACGATAACGGGTATCCTGGTCCTGGTCCGGTTCGAACACCTCACGACGTCCACGACGCCGCGGTTGATCACGCACGGTGGCGCTTTCGTCGAACTCGGCACCGCGACCCTTCTTGCGTTTTTTACCACCGCGAGGTTCTTTGCCGGGCAAAGCCTCAACAACATCTGTCGCCGGCGGAGGGGTGCCAGGCTTGGCTGGCCGAGGTGGCCGTGCCGGACGATCACCTGCCGGAGCGGGTTTACCTGGCCCGGGACGACCTGAAATTTCAACTGTTGTGCGACCACTGGGGCCTGCAGTGCGACCACTTGGGCCTTCGCTGCGAGCCGGAGGAGTCTGTTGGGGACGACCACCGGGAGTAGGAAGTTCCACTCGGCCAAGGATTTTTGCCCGTGATGCAGTCGGCTTATCAACCTTGGAGGGCTTTCTCTCTCCGCCTTTAGGTTCAAAGGTTTTAGGCGGAATCGGCTTCGCTATCGCAGCAGGAGCTTCAGACTTAACCGCCGGAGCAACTGGCTCTGCAGGAGCAACAGGTTCCTCAACGGGAGGCGCAGCTGCAGCAGCAACCGGAGCAACGTCTTCGGTCACGGGCAGTGTCGGTTCGGGCTCTGCCGCAGGTGGCTGGCTAACGCCGACCGCCGCAGGGGGTTCTTCAACGACCGGCTCAACAACAGGTTCGGCAGCCGCGGTTTCTGCAACCGGCTCAGGCTCGGCGGCAACGGGAGCTTTAGGCTCTTCAGCAACAGCAGGTTCAAGCGCCTCAACCGACTCTTCTTCAGAGACGTCCTCCTCAACACCAGCAGCAGATGCTTCCTGGGGTTGCGGTACCTCCTTGCGGCGGCGCCGAATGATACCAGAGGAAATGCGTTGTTCTACAACCTTCTCAGCGGAAGGGTTGGAGGCAGCTTCCAATTTCTGCAGATCTTCTTCTTCAAGCACGCTCATATGTGTTTTCGCATCCACCCCGGCAGCCTTGAGACGATCCAAGATTGCCTTGTTATCCAAACCAAGTTTTTGTGCCAACTCGTAAACTCTCGTTTTTCCCATCAACCATCCCCTACAACAGATCTGTATCGAATCAGTTCCACGAGTAAAGAGTCTGCCAGTGAACCTGTCTTAAATCCAATAGTACTGCGTTCTTCTTTGCCAAGGAGATCACCTAAACTCTCCTTATTGACAACCTTGAACCACGGCACCCCTTTATCAGTGGCTTTACCCGCTACCTTATCAGCAATCCCGGAACTTGCATCCTCAGCAAGCAGGACAAGACCAAGGCGCTGAGGCTCTCTAAGTGCATCCAGAACCATGTTGCTACCGGAGATGATCTGACCGGACTTCCGTCCCATACAGACCAACCCGAGAATACGATCGAGCAGTTGAGCGGTCACCGCTGCCAGCAAGGCCTCGATGTCAACCTGCAGCTCATTCATCTTGAAGGAACGCTGAAACCGCTTGCGGCGCACGGCGTCAATCAGACACGCCCGCTTGAAACAGGCATATGCGCCCCGGCCCGGCAATTTTCGACGCAGATCAGGATGTATCTTCAATTCCGGAGTCACGACAAAACGCAGTAGCAGATCTTGATCAAGAACCTGCTGGCACCCCAGACAGCTGCGTTGAGCTTTTTCCTTGGCGGTCAAAGGGGTTCTCCGGCTAAGCACCAACGAGCTTATTTATCCTCGTCGGCCGTGGTTTCGACTTCGCCAGCGTCTACAGTTTGATCTGCAGACTCTTCGGTGCTTTCGTCAGCCGTTTCATCGTCCTCATCTTCAGACAATTCTTCGAGTTCAGCTTCGGCAGCACGAGATTCGCTCTTAATGTCGATTTTCCAGCTGGTCAGCTTGGCGGCCAGGCGCACATTCTGCCCCTTTTTGCCGATAGCCAGAGACAACTGATCGTCAGGCACAATAATTTCCAAGGCCTGCTCGTCATTATCGACGTAAACCCGAGTCACTTCAGCCGGAGCCAAAGCAGCACAGGCAAAACGAGCGATATCCGGAGTCCACGGAATAATATCAATCTTCTCGCCGCGCAACTCAGAGACTACATTCTGAACCCGGGAACCGCGCATGCCGACACAGGCTCCGACCGGATCAACATCCTGGTCGTGGCTGCAAACGGCAATCTTGGCGCGACTGCCCGGCTCGCGAGCGACCCCTTTGAGCTCCACAATCCCTTCAGCGATTTCAGGAACTTCTGAAGAAAACAGTGCCGCCACCAGGCCGGCATGGACACGAGACAGAATGATCTGCGGTCCCTTGGGAGCCATTTTGACTTCAGTGATATAAGCACGGACACGGTCGCCTTGGCGATAATTTTCGCGAGGCACCTGCTCACGCTGAGGAAGAAGCGCTTCTGCGCGACCAAGGTCAACAATCAGATCGCCACGTTCATAACGTCTCACGATACCATTGACAAGTTCGCCAACACGATCTTTGAATTCGTTAAAAATGCCTTCTCGTTCAGCCTCCCGCACCTTTTGAATAATAACCTGCTTGGCGGTCTGGGCAGCGATGCGGCTGAAATTGGAAGCATCCATCTTCATCCCGAGGGAGTCACCGACTTCAACCTCAGGGTCGATTTCGCGAGCCTCATCAAGATCGATCTCCTTGTAGGAGTCGACAACCTCATCCACCACGGTTACGAACTCGAACAATTCGACCTCACCGAGTTCATCGTTGTAGTGAGCTTCCAGGTCACGGGTGTTGCGATATTTCTTGTTGGCCGCAGACAGAACCGCGGATTCGAGCGCCTCTACCAGAATGGCGCGATCGACACCCTTATCTTTCACAACCTGGTCGATAATATGATTAAGATTGACGACCATCCAAACATCCCCCTATATCACGATTCCTGTTACCAGCCTGCTTAGTGCTGGCGTTTTCCTGCATTGTTCTCGAATCAAAATTCCGGATCGAGATGGGCCAACGCAATATCTGTCAGGGCTAACTCAATCAGCCCACCTTTTTTGTCTAACTGCAGAAGCTGAACTCGATCATCTTTGAACCCTTGCAATTGGCCGACAAATGTCTTGCGGTCATAACCACGCTGGTCCGGGTCAAGCTTCTCGTATGTCTTTAGTTTAACGCGTTCTCCCTTGAAGCGCTCGAAATCGGCCGGTTTTTTTAGGGGACGATCGAGGCCAGGAGAAGAGACTTCCAGTCGATAGGCCACATGAATGAAATCGGCGACCTCGAGAACGGTATCGACCTCTCGACTGAGGTCTGCACAGTCATCAAGCGTGACGCCACCAACCTTGTCGATAACAATGCGCAAAAACCAATCTCGGCCTTCGCGCTTAAATTCCAGATCGACCAGCTCAAGGGCCATGGAGTCGACAATCGGTGTAATGAGGTCTTGCACCTGTTCGACAATGTTGCCTTGCGCCATACTGCACCTTCAAAATAAAAAAAGTGAGCGAAATGCTCACTTTCACGTGAACTAACAAACAACGGTGCAATGCTTACCATGCCGCGCACCAAAATGCAAGAAAAATTTTAGGTTATCGATGGGTTTTCCCGGACTTAACCGCTCTCTGGAGAATCACTGGTCAGCAGGAAATATCTGAGCGGCGCAGCAGGGTCAAGCTTTCGATATGATAGGTCTGCGGGAAGAGATCGACGGGACGAGACCAGACCAAATCAAAACCGTTATGCAGCAATGATTTCAAATCCCGGACAAGGGTGGAGGGGTCACAGGAAACATAAAGGATGTGCCCTGCCGTACTGCTACCCAACTGTTTACACAGAGAATACGCGCCGCTACGTGGTGGATCAAGAAGGATCAAATCAAAATCCGTCTGACCTTGCGACGTCGAGAAAAATTCTTCGGCCGCACAAGCCTGAAAATGAACAGAACTGATGTCGTTGACTTCGGCGTTGCGACGGGCCTGATCGATCGCCGGAGCGAACTCCTCAACACCCCGAATGTGCGGGACGCGGCGGGCCAGTGGCAAGGTGAAATTGCCCATTCCACAATACAGATCAAGCACACGCTCTGGAGAAATGTCAGTGACAGTCTGAACGACAGCCTCAACTAAGCGACGATTCTGCTCCAAGTTGACCTGTGCGAAGCCGCCCGGACCATAACTGAGTCTGATGGGCGGCTCATCCACCAAGATGGAGAGCAGTTCTTCTCCATGCACTGTTTGCAAACTGGCCTTGCGTCCCGTCTGTACAAACATATCAAGGTCATGTTGTTGGCCAAAATCCTTCAATCGGCCAATGCACCCGGCAACATCTTCGCCAATGAAATGAACAACCGCACGCACCCCACCTTCATCACCGACGGACAGATCGACCTGAGGAATTTGATGCACATAAGGTGTGGTTGGAAGGAACTGACGCAAGATCGTCAATGCCGAATTAATCTGCGGATCAGCAATGGGACAGGATTCGACATCGACCACGAAGTGGCTGCCCGGCCGATAAAATCCCATCACAAAGCCCTGGGCAGTCATCCGGCACTTGAATTGAACACGACTACGGTAATGCCAGGGAGCATCAGCAGCCAGAATGGGTCGGATCAGATTCGCGGTCACGCCCAATTGACGCACCAGCATGTCTCTAAAAATACGTTCTTTCCACAGCGCCTGGACAGGATAAGGCAAATGCTGCCACTGGCACCCGCCGCACTCACCAAAAACCGGGCAGGCAGGCGAAATCCGCTGCGGCGATGGCACGTGCAAACTCACCAGTTCGGCTTCGCAAAAGTTTTTTTTCTCGCGCACCGCTCGAAACGTAACCTGGTCGCCAGGAGCAGTCAAAGGGACAAAGACCACCTTCCCGTCCTGACGCCCGACACCAGCGCCACCAAAACTGAGCGAATCAATCGTGACTGTTGGGGGCATGGCGAAACCGGAAAGGGCGAATGACTTTGCGGCGTTCCGTGAAGAGGTTGGCAAGATAACGACTGGCAAACTCTGGTTGGTCTAAATAACGGCCGCCGGTTGCAATAAATTCGTCAATCAGCTGATTTTTAACCTCATCCACTTGGGCGGTAGGAACGGCCATCCGCTCCAGGGTCTTTTCGTAAAGCACCTCGGAGCCAAGTTCGGCCGCCGCTTCTGCGGCAGAGGCGCCGATTCCATTATCACCTTTCCAGAAGCGTTCGACGGAGATGGAAACGACCAGGACGACATGGATGCGATGATAGTCACCAAAATAGCGATTGGATTTATCGAAAAACTCAAGCGCCAGACCATTGCCCAACGTAATAGACCGCACCAATTCGCCGGTCGAAGTCATTTTGTTCTGCACGATTCCTCCGTTGTTTAACCTGTCGGTCAATCTTTGTTTCGAAAACCGTTAACCCAGTCCACCTTGCTCCACAAACCATGCAGAATCCGCACCTCCCGGTCGTTCAGCCCGGCCCGGCCGAAAACACGCCGCAGGGTGTGCAGGATATGGTCAGGGTTCTGGGGGTCCAGAAACTCGATATCCAGCAGGGTGTTTCGCATATGCTGGAACATCGCTTCAACAACATGGCCCGTAGCAAGTTTCTTGCGACCACTCTCTTTGCCCTGCATCTGTCCAAAAGCCTTATGGATTTCGTACAGACAGACAGCAACCGATTGCGCCAGGTTCATGGAGGGCAATTGATCGCTGGTCGGAATGGTCAGCAGACGCTGGCACAGGTCGAGTTCGGAGGTGAGCAGGCCCTTGTCCTCTCGCCCAAACACCAAAGCCACGTGCCCTTTTTCGGTCATAGGGAGCAGGGATTTCGCGGCATCATCAGGATGGACGAAATCTTCCCGGTATTTTCCAAAGCGCCGAGTCGTGCCAAAAGCCAGGTGACAGTCCGCAATGGCACTTGCCAGAT
>ENA-ORXD01000670-ORXD01000670.1-sediment-metagenome-genome-assembly--contig:-NODE-670-length-39279-cov-9.048543_pt1 | contig 39279 bp, 35 predicted proteins | sample MGYA00237862_ERZ511471 | MGnify/ENA metagenome assembly ERZ511471 | reverse complement strand
TGCCCCAGGACGATCAGGGGCCCGGCCCAGAAGCCCCGGCGGGTGGTCTCGCTGATGGCCACGGTCAGCACCGGCCCGGGCATGAGCGCCCCCGACAGGCCGATGATGAAGGAAGATACGAATATGGCAGCCAGTTTTTCCACTCTCAGACCGTTTCCCCGCGGGGATGAGCGGCCCCGCGGGCTATTTTTGTGTCGACTTCCCGGACCTAATTAGGTAGTATCATGCTCCCGTGGAGGATACCAGATAAAATGATCACAAGGGCGACGTACATCCGTACTTTCCTCGTCGCCGCCGTCATCCTGTGGATATGCGGAACGGCGGGACCGGCACCGTGCCGGGCCGCGGGATCGGAAGACGGCCCGGTGAGACTGCTCGAAGACAGGGACTATTTCCCGGCACTCATGGAGGCGGTGGAGGGGGCGAGGAGCGAGATCGTCATGTCGTTCTTCCTCTTCAAGACGAACGGGCATCGGACAAGTTACCCTGACAGGCTTGCAGCCGCCCTTGCCCGCGCCGCCGGACGGGGAGTGCGGGTCCGGATCATACTGGAGAGGGGAAACGGCACGGGAGATTCCCTGGTTGACGCGAGCAACCGGGAGACGTCCTCACGGTTGAAAGAAGGGGGAATCGATGTGCGGTTCGATTCTCCGAGCGTTACCACCCACACGAAGGTGGCCGTGATAGACGGACGGCGCCTGTTCCTGGGAAGTCACAACCTGACGAGCTCCGCCCTCAAGTATAACCACGAACTGTCCGTCTGTATCGATTCCCCCCCGTTGGCGGGGGAAGTCCTGAGATATATCGATTCGCTGTATAAATGAGAGCCCTATGAAACGATTATCGCAGATAGCCTGCCTGCTTCTCGCGGTTATTGCACTCTTTGCCGCCGGATGCGCGAGGATCCCGGTGCGGGAACTCCCCCGGCCCATCACCGAGGGGATGGCGGAGGGGGCGCTCCCGGCATTCAGCAAGGCCGAAGAGGCGTTCACGGAGGGGCGCCTTGACAGGGCGATGGCACTCTACGGGACCATGCTCGAACGGTTCCCGTCCGGGAAGGCTGCATTCGTCGCCCGCCTGAGAAGAGGGGAGATTTTCGTCGCCCGCGGACAGTACGGCCGGGCCGTCAAAGAACTGGGGCTCCTCCCCGGCGGTTTTGAGGAAGATTCCCTCTATACCGAGGCCCGCTACCATCTTGCCCGGGCTCATCTGGGGCTGGGCGCTCACACAACCGCGGACAGGATCACCGAGGAGATCATCGGTACGGGGATGCCTCCCTATCTCAGGCCGGGCGTGGAGGCGCTCAAGGGGGACATCCTCGCACAGGCGGGCAGGGGCAAGGAGGCGCTCGGGTGGTATCTGAAGTCTCTCGAGAGCGGACCCGACAAAGGGATCGAAGAGACGGTGAAAGAAAAAGCCGAAACCATTATCACCACGGTCCTGTCACTCGACCAGCTCGAGGAGCTCGAGAAAGAGTACCGGCGGGGATACCCCTCGGGGTACATTCTCTACGCCCTCGCCAAGGCATCATACCGCGCGAGGGATTTTGACAGGGCGCAGGGATACCTGGACCGTTTTCTCCTGGACAGGGGACACCCACTGCTCGAAAAAGGGGAGTCACTGCGCAAGAGGATAACCGCCGCAAAGCTGGTGAACCCCCACGCGATCGGGTGTGTTCTCCCTCTCACCGGGAGATACGCCTCTTACGGCAACCGGGTCCTTGAAGCCGTCATTCTCGCCTCCGGGGTGTTCGACCCGGGGCGGGATACCCCCATAGAACTCTTTGTCGAGGATTCGAAGGGCGATCCTGCCGCTGCCCGTGAGGCGGTCAGAAGACTGGCCGATGAGCACCACGTCATCGGCATCGTCGGTCCTCTCGGAAGCACCGCTTCTCTCGAGACGGCCGAAGAGGCTCAGCAACGGGGGATCCCCATTATAACCCTCACCCAGAGAACCGGGATCACCGAGACAGGTGAGTATGTCTTTCGCAACTTCCTGACCGGCGATACCCAGACCCGCGCGCTGGTATCCTATGCCATCGACAACCTCGGCATACGGAACTTCGCCATCCTGTATCCCAACGACCCGTACGGAACGGAGATGATGCACTCATTCTGGGACGAGGTGCTGAGGCAGGGCGGACAGATCCGGGGGGTCGAATCGTACACCCCGGGACAGACCGATTTCGGCAGGGAGATCAAGTCGCTGACCGGCCTGGACGCCCCTGAAGAAGGCAAGGAACCGGGGGAGAAACCGAAACCGGTCGTGGACTTCAACGCCCTTTTCATCCCCGATTCCTCATCCGTGGTGAGCATGATAGCCCCGCAGCTGACCTTTTACGATGTCATCGGTGTGCGGCTGCTGGGAACAAACATCTGGAACTCTCCGGAACTCCTGAAAAAGGACGGAGAGTACTTCGAAGGAGCGATCTTCACCGACTGCTTTTTCCTGAACAGCACCCGCCCGGAAGTGAGGGCATTTGTCGACCGGTTTTATGTCGCATGGGGAAGGGAACCGGAAAATGTGGAGGCCCTCGCGTACGACGCGACGGATATGATGGTTCGCCTGATAGCGGGAGGCGGCATGGAGATCAGAGAGGACCTGAGGGACGGCATCTCCCGGATCGAGAACTATCCGGGCATAACGGGGGCGACCTCTTTTTCGAGGGAACGAGACGCCCGAAAACCCCTCCATATCCTCATGGTGGTTGACAACGAGATCATCGAAGTACGCCGGTGAGTCCGTTGCCGAATATCCCCTTTATTGGGGCGGGGCCGGTTCCGCACCCGTCGGTATCAGACACATGAAACGGAATGCACCCTCCCCCCTGTTTGTCAGGCAGTGTTCCTCACCGGGGGGAATGAAGATCGTATCTCCCTCCCGTATGGGAGTCTCAACCCCTTCGCTGTTCCTGGCCACGGCGCGCCCTTCCAAGACAAATATCTCATGTTCCCAGGGATGTTCGTGCAGGGGACTGGATGCCCCCGGTTCCAGATCGAAGATCCTCATGATGAAGTTGGGCGCTCCTTCTCTCTCCCCTATGACGACCCGCTTCTTGACGCCCTCCATCATCTGAACCGCTTCCACGTCCTCGTAATGACGAATGATCACTGTTCCTCTCCTCTCTTTTCCGGATGCGCCCGGTTCTTACGGCTTGGCTATGCCTCGGCGGCCGTTCTGCTGTCGGTCTTACGCCTGGAAGGGACCTTCTTGTACTTCAGCGCCGCCTTGATGATATCGACGATCTGTTCCGTATCCAAGAATTCCGTACTGATGATGAGGTCATAGTAGGCGGGGTCTTCGATATCCACCTTGAAATTCTTCTTCACCGAATCCCGACGCTCGGCGTCCTTCAGAAGGATCTGTTTCCTCGCCTCTTCCTCTGTTATACCGGTCTCCTGCGCCATATTCAGGATCCTCATCTCCAGGGGCGCAATGAACCGTACCCTCAGCGTCTCTTCGGGGGGAAGGATCAGGTTGGCGCCCCTTCCAATAATGAGGGCGTTCCCCTGTTCGCCGATGGCGCCCACCACCTTCGTCAGGTGGCGCACATACTTGTCGGCCCGGAGAAAGCGTGTTGTTTTGAGGTACAGTATCCAGTTGTCGAGCAGGCTCCGCGTCTTCTCATCCAGATAGGAGACGACCTTTTCGCTCATCCTGACGCTCTTCGCCACCTCGTGTATGATCTTGCCGTCGATGATATCGAGATTGAGCTCCTGCGAAATGCGCTGCACCAGCTCATTGCCGATACTCCCCGTCTCCCGCGAGACGGTGACGACAGGCGGGGGAGCTTCGCCCTTGTTCTTCCTTCTCTCTTTCGAAACTTCCCACTTCTTCACCTGTTCTTCGATAAGACGGTCAAGCTCTGGGGTCATGGCTTCCCTCCTCGGTGGTTGGACGTGGACTTGAAAACTCACACCTTCTCATTATCACTCCGGCTGAAATGTAGTACACTGCCGGAGGGCTGTCAATACTTTTTCGGCCTCCTGAACCTGTGCCACAGCGCAAGCAGGCGCACGGCGACCATCGCCAGAACCAGACGCGGGACCCACAGCCAGAACAGGCCGATGCCGAAGGGGAGAAAGAGCGCGGGGTCCTCGATCATGGCGTGATTGATGCCGATGGAGAGCTGGAGGGTTTCCAGTTCTTCTTTCGTAAAACCCTCCTTCTTCGCCTCTTCTACGATGACGGCACCGCCGTAGGCAAGGCCGAACAGGGCGGCGGTGATCCACAGGATGGCGACCCGCTCGCTCAGCCCCATGATCCTCAAGAGGGGGGAAAAAGCCCGGACGATTGGATCGATCAGGCCGGACACCTTGAGGAGTTCCAGGACCGTCATCACGGAGAGGATGATGAGCAGTATCTGGACGGCCAGTCCTCCCATCACCTTCCCCCACTGGATCGCCATCTCCGTAAATGTCCGGGCGGAATGAAGGGTATCCGGCACGATGCCGGCACCTCCCGGCCCGGTCGAATCGACAAAGGGCGCGATGATAAGGACGGTTATCACGGCGAGGGTGATACGGAAGAGCGTCGCCTTGATGATCCCCATCCCCGATTTTCCCTGAACGATCCCCTCCTGGATCAGGTTGTGGGCGATGAGGAGAAAGACGGCGATCAGGGTCATCTCCCCCACATTCAGGGGGAGGACCGCCATGGCGGCGATCCCGCCGTAGATGCCGGTCAGCACCCCGATCAGGAGCGGAAGCGCGGCGATGTCCGGAAGACTGAGGACCCCCATGACCGGCCGGATCACGAAATCGATCCGTTCCATCCATCCGCTCCACGCCAGGAGCGCGGTCAGAAAAGAGACGGGGACGATGATCTTCATCATCCAGACAAACCCCCGCCACCCCTTGCCGATCCCTCCGACAAGGCCCTGCTTCAGTTTTTCTTTCCGTGTCCGGTCGTTCATGAAAGGGGACCCTTCCGGAAGTGAACAGCAACCTCAGTCAAAGATGATGGTCTTCGAGCCGTACACCACGATCCGGTGCTCCAGGTGGAGTCGGACCGCCCTCGAGAGGACCGTCCTCTCGAGATCCTTTCCCTTGAGTTTCATCGTTTCCACGGAATCCTTGTGCGTGATCTGTATGACATCCTGCGCGATGATGGGCCCTTCGTCCAGTTTCTCCGTCACGTAATGACTGGTGGCGCCGATGAGCTTCACCCCCCGGTCGTACGCCTGCCGGTAAGGGCTTACCCCCGCAAAGGCGGGGAGGAATGAGTGGTGTATGTTGATGATCCTCCCCGGATACCGGCCGACAAAGTCGGGGCTCAGTATCTGCATGTACCGGGCCAGGACGATCAGGTCGATCCCCTCACTCTCCAGTTCCGCGATCTCCTTCTCTTCCTGTTCTCTCTTATTGTCCGGAGTGATCGGATAGTAGCGGTAGGGAAGCCCGAAGAGATCGGCCAGCGGCTCCATATCGCGGTGGTTGCTGATGACCAGGGGTATCTGTGCCCCGAACTCCCCCATCCGGTGTCTCAGGAGCAGGTCGTGGAAGCAGTAGACATGACGGGAGACGAAGATCGCCATCTTCGGCACATAATCGGAAAAGTGTATCGTCCAGCGCATCCCGAACCTCTCCACGAGGGGAGAGATCGCATCATCCAGTTCGTCCCGGGCAAGGGTAAACCCTTCCAGATCCCACTCCACCCGCATAAACAGCATATTCTCGGGTTGCATCGAGTACTGATCCGCGTCCAGTATGTTGCCGTTATGCTCCGCGATAAAGCCGGACACCGCGGCCACGATCCCCTTCTGATCGGGGCAGGACAAAAGCAGGATGGCCGTTGTCTTTTCCATCGGTTGTGCCCCCTTCCTGAGAGATTCTGTCCATATATGAAATCGTGGTTCCAAGTCAAGAAAGGTTTGCCAAAAGCGGGTGGTGTGATATAACGTCTCCCCATCAATTGCCCCTGTGGCACAGGGACGGGAGACACCGATGACCATGATGAAAGAGATACCGCTGCCCAACGGGCTGGTGATGCAGGTATGGGACCGATCGCGTTCCATCGCATCCGACACGACGAAGGTCGAGCTGCGGGTAACGGTGCCGGTCACGGTCACGGAAGGGCATTTCAGCGATCCCGAACAGTTTCAGCGGGTCGTCGAGGTATTCGGTCCACAGATAGCGTACGAGTACACAAAAGAGCGGACCTTCGTCAGCACGCGCGACAGCAGGAAGGTCTTCGACGAACTGCTGGAGGACTTCCGGAGAGATTCCCTCCCCTACCTTTCGAGATCGGACTTTCCCGCGCGCCTCGCCCGGTCGAAGCTGCGTGAGATACTCAGGCACCCGCACAGGTACCGGAAGACGGATTCTGAACCACACTGACAACTGACGGAGAGGCACCATGGACAAAAAGGTTTCTGTAATCGGGGCCGGTTTTGTGGGTACGATGGCCGCCCAGAGAATCGCTGAGAAAGACCTGGCCGATGTCGCCCTGATCGACATCGTCGAGGGACTCCCCCAGGGGAAGGCGCTCGACATCATGCAGTCGGCACCGATCGAGGGGTTCACCGGCAGGGTAACCGGGTCGAACGACTTCGCGGATACCGCTCAGTCGGATATCGTAATCTGCACCGCCGGCTTCCCCCGGACCCCGGGGATGAGCCGGGACGAACTGGCCCTGAAGAACGGGGGGATCGTACGATCCGTCATCGAAGAGGTTGCGCGGCACGCCCCCCACTGCATCATCATCATGGTGACCAACCCCCTCGACGTGATGACACACCTCGCCTGGAAGAGGTCGGGATTCCCCTCCCACCGGGTTATGGGAATGGGGGGGGTCCTCGACACCGCACGCTACCGGACATTTCTGGCCGAGGAGCTCGGCGTTCCGCCGTGTGATATCGAGGCCCTCGTCCTGGGGAGCCACGGAGACACGATGGTTCCGGTGGGAATGCACACCACCGTCAAGGGCATCCCCGCCGGCAGGCTCATGGCAGAGGAACGCCTCGACGCCATCATCGAGCGGACCAAACAGGGCGGGGCCGAAATCGTGGAACTCCTCAAGTCCGGCAGCGCCTGGCACGCCCCCTCATCCTCGGTGGTCGCCATGGTGGAGGCGATTCTCACCGACAGCAAGTGCTGCCTCCCCGCCTCGGCACACCTGACGGGGCAGTACGGCATCGATGACATCTATATCGGCGTTCCGGTGAAGCTCGGAGCTGGGGGGATCGAAGAGATATACGAGATTACCCTTGCGGACGGCGAACTGGAGGGCCTCCGGCGATCGGCTGAAGCGGTCCGCGAGACACTGAGAAGGCTTGGAACCTGATGCAGCATTCATCGATTGATGATCTTCTCCCCCTCGTCCAGAAGCCGGGGAGGTATATCGGGGGAGAGATCAACGCAACGCGGAAGGATCGTGCCGCCTGCCGGCTCACCTTCGCCCTCGCCTTCCCCGATGTGTACGAGATAGGCATGTCGCACCTCGGCCTGCAGATCCTCTACGCCGTCCTGAATGACGACCCCGCGGTTGCGGCGGAGCGGGTGTACGCCCCCTGGCCGGATATGGAGGCCCTGATGAGGGAGAGCGGCATTCCCCTCTCATCTCTCGAATCGGGGACCCCTCTCTCCGAGTTCGATATCGTGGGGTTTTCGCTCCAGTACGAGCTGTCCTACACAAACGTCCTGAACATGCTGGACCTGGGGAGAATCCCGATATACGCCGCAGAGCGGGAAGAGGGCGCACCGATCGTCATCGCGGGGGGACCGTGCGCCTTCAATCCCAAACCGATGGCCCCCTTCTTCGACGCCTTCGTCATCGGTGAGGGGGAGGACGTGGTCGGGGAGATCGCACGCGCCGTGACACAAGGAAAGGAGAAGGGGTACGCACGCTCCCGCCTCCTGGACCTCCTCGCCGGGATCGGCGGGGTCTGGGTCCCCTCACTGCACGGCGACGGCACAACGATACGGAAACGGGCGGTGGCCGGCCTGGAGCGCTGGCAGGGTTCGTTGCGGCCGATTGTCCCCATCGTCGAGACCGTCCATGACCGGATCACCCTGGAGATAGCCCGGGGCTGCACCCGGGGGTGCCGCTTCTGCCAGGCGGGGATGGTCTGGAGGCCGGTCAGAGAGCGGTCCCCCGGCATCCTGGAGGCGATAGCCGACGAAATGCTCGCCTCGACGGGGTATGACGAGATATCCCTCCTCTCCCTCAGTTCCGGTGATTACTCCTGTATCGAGCACCTCCTCACATCCCTCATGGATCGATATGCCGACAGCCGCGTGGCCATCGGTCTCCCCTCTCTGCGGGTGGAGACCCTGACCGAACAGTTGATCAACCAGATCAAGAGGGTCCGGAAGACGAGCTTCACCCTCGCCCCGGAGGCCGGGACGCAACGGCTGCGCGACGTGATCAACAAGGGGAACACCGAGGAAGAACTCCTGAGCACCGCCCGGAAGGTATTCGATGCAGGATGGAGAACGATCAAGCTGTACTTCATGATCGGACTCCCCTCCGAAACGCAGGAGGACCTTGATGGGATCGTCGATCTCGCCTACAAGGTGCTGGGGGAAGGACAGGGCCGGCGCCAGGTCACCGTCAGTATCTCCACCTTCGTGCCGAAGCCCTTCACCCCCTTCCAGTGGCACCGGCAGATCACGATCGACGAGATACGTGAGAAACAGGACTTTTTCAAGAACCGCATCCGCCACCGGAACCTGCAGCTCAAGTGGCACGACCGTGAGATGAGCTTTCTGGAGGGGCTCCTGGCGCGGGGGGATGAGCGAATGGCCGACCTCGTGGCGTGGGCCTTCCGTGCGGGCTGTCGTTTCGACGGCTGGAGCGACCGGTTCCGGTTTGATACGTGGCAGCGAGCCGTCGAGGAGACCGGGATCGACCCGGACGGATATCTTGCCGCACGAAGCATGGACGATCCGCTGCCCTGGGACGTAATCGACTGCGGCGTGGAGAAGGCTTTTCTCGCCGGAGAGTATGAAAGATCGGTGCAGGGGCAACTGACCGGAGACTGCCGGTCAGCGGGGTGCCACGCCTGCGGGGTCTGTTCCGAAGGCCTCGAGATGACCATCACCGAGGCGCCCGGTGCCGCCGCACCCATCCGGAGGCAGACTCCCCTCCCCCGCGACGGGATTGTCACACGACTCAGGATACGTTTCGCCAAACGGGGGAAGGTGGCCCTGCTCTCGCACCTGGAGCTGTCGTCCGCCATCGTCCGCGCGATCACAATCAGCGGGTTTTCGTTTGCCTTCTCGGAGGGGTTCCACCCCCACCCCAAGATATCCTTCCCCTACGCCCTTCCCGTCGGGATCGAAAGTCTTTACGAATACGCTGATATCCAGCTCCGGGGATACCGGGACTCCCCGGAAGAATTTGTCCGCCGGGTAAACCGGTCCTTACCCGAGGGGATCGAGGTCCTCGACGCCGAACGAATTTCCCCCCACGGCGGATCCCTGGCCTCCCTCATCGAGGGATTTGACTATCGGTTCCATCTGCCGCCAGTATCCGCCCTCTCCCCGGAGCCCGTTCCGGCCGAGAGGATACGGACCTTTCTTGCCGCGGATACCTTCCCGGTGTCCCGGCACAAAAAGGGGGGAACCACCGTGAAGGACATACGCCCCCTGGTGACGTCCCTCTCTCTCGACACGGAGGCGAATACCCTCTCGGCATCGACGCGTTTTGATCCCAGGGGCGGGGTCAGGCCCCTCGAGATACTGACGGAGATACTCGGGTACGATGACGAATCCGCACGGGGGGCACGGATCATCAAGACGCGGATCCGATGCAAAGGGGAAGATCCTCTGAGAGGCTGAAAAGGAGACCCGCAGGACACGGCGGTTACCCGGGGACAAGGAGATGGCATACGATGCCGAAGGAAATCATCTTCAACTGCACCGAATACGAGACGCGGATCGCCGTCCTGGAAGATCGGGGACTGGCGAACTTGTACGTGGAGCGGATCGATGAACGGTCGATAGCCGGTAATATATACAGGGGGAAGGTGGTCCGCATCGTTCCGGGGATCCAGGCCGCCTTCGTGGACATCGGCCTCGAACGCACCGCTTTTCTGTACGTCGCGAATACCTGCCGCGAGATATCCGAAGATATGGATCTATTTACTAACGGGGATGATGATCCCATAGAATACTCCCCGGAAATCCCCGCCCATCCCATGGAAGATCTGCTGAAGGAGGGACAGGAGGTCCTCGTTCAGGTGGCAAAGGAACCCCTCGGGAGCAAGGGTGCACGGGTTACCATGCACATATCCCTGCCGGGGAGAAACCTCGTCCTGATGCCGACATCGCGCCATATCGGCATCTCCCGAAGGATTACCGATGAGGGGGAACGGGAACGCCTGCGGCAGGCCATAGAACGGCTGCGCCCCGGGGAGTACGGCTTCATCGCACGGACCGTAAGCGAAGGGAAAGAGGAGGCCGAACTGACGGGAGACTGCGAGTACCTGAGCAAACTGTGGGATACCATCAGGGAGACGGAACGACGCACCGGCGTCCCGGGGCTGGTCCACAGGGAACTCGGCATGACGCTCCGCGCGGTCCGCGACCTCTACACGGAAGACGTGGAGAGGATCGTCATCGACTCGGAGGAGGAGTACCACAAGACGATCGACTTCATAGACCGCTTCATGCCGTCCCTGCAGTATTCCATCGACCTGTACCGGGGGACGGTGCCCATCTTCGATCATTTCGGCATCGAGCTGGACATCGGCAAGATGCTCCACAAGAAGGTGTGGCTGAAATCGGGGGGATACATCGTCATTGAAGAGACGGAGGCCCTGTGCGCGATCGATGTGAACACCGGGAAATACGTGGGGAAGAAAAACATGGAGGAGACCATCCTCAGGACGAATCTAGAGGCCGTGGGGGAGATAGCCCACCAGCTCCGCATACGGAATATCGGTGGGATCATCATCATCGATTTCATCGATATGGAGCTGGAGGCAAACCGCGAAAAGGTGTTTGACTCCCTCACGGCGGAGATGGAAAAGGATCGCAGCAAGACCAACATACAGAAGATATCGGAGATCGGTCTGATCGAGATGACCCGCCAGAGGAGAAGGAAGAGCCTGGGCGACACCATGTGCGAGGCATGCCCGTACTGCTCGGGGAGGGGAAAGGTTAAATCCAGGACAAGCGTCTGCTACGAGATATTCAGAGAGATTGAGAGAGAGGCGGCGTACGACAGTGCGGAGACGATCTGCGTCCTTGCCCATCCGGAGGTGGCCCAGATCCTCTTGGAAGACAAGAACGACGTACTGAAAAAACTTGAGAAGAAAGTGGGGCGCACGGTCCTGGTGGAGACAGACAATACCTTTCACCGGGAAAATTTCGAGATCATCCCGGTGCCATAGTCCTCGAAAAGAGACGGGGCATCGTTCCGCTCCTCCGTACCGTCTTCTTTGCACCCGAAGCTCCACTGCCTGCGGCTTCCCGGACGCAGGGAACCCCATCCTCCGGAAATAAAAGACCCGCAGATAAAAAATGATGTTGACAAACAGCGCACGATTCCTATAATAGGCGCTTCCAATTTAACGAGACAAGGAATTGAATTATGTATGCAGTCATAAAGACCGGGGGAAAGCAGTACAAGGTCTCGGAGGGGGACTTCCTGAACTGTGAGAAGATCGAGGGAGGCAAGGGTGATATCATCTCTTTCGATGAGGTGCTGCTGGTCTCCGGGGACGGAGAGGTCAGGGTAGGGACCCCGTTCGTCAAGGGGGCAAAGGTCGTCGGTGAAATCGTATCACAGATCAAGGACACCAAGATTACCGTATTCAAGATGAAGAGACGCAAGGGATACAAGAAGAAGACGGGACACCGGCAGGATCTGACAAACCTCAAGATCAAAGAGATCGTTGTGTAACGGAGGAAGGGCAGATGGCTCACAAGAAAGGCCAGGGGAGTTCGCGTAACGGAAGAGACAGCCAGGCGCAGCGGCGCGGCGTGAAGGCGTACGGCGGGCAGACCGTATCCGCCGGGTCCATCATCGTCCGCCAGCTCGGGACCAAGATACATGCGGGGCAGAATGTCGGGGTGGGGAAGGACTATACCCTCTTTTCCAAGATCGACGGGACCGTGAAATTCGAGAGGATGGGGAAAGACAGAAAGAAGGTCAGCGTATACGCCTCATAGAAACCTCGTGTAACGTGTAAGGCAAAAAGGTGTTAGTATAGAGACTAACACCTTTTTTAGTTTTCATTCTCCGGTGGGTATGCCCCATGCGGTTTGTCGACGAAGCGAAGATATACATCAAATCAGGTGACGGCGGACGGGGGTGCGTCAGCTTCCGGAGGGAAAAGTTCGTTCCCCGCGGCGGTCCCGACGGGGGGGACGGGGGGAAGGGGGGAGATATCATCGCCGTTGCGTCCCGCAGCCACCGCACCCTGCTGGACCTGAAGTTCAACCAGCATCACGTGGCCCGGCGGGGCGGCCAGGGAGAGGGAAGCAACCGGACAGGCAGAAACGGCGGCGACGTGGAGATCGTGGTCCCCGTGGGAACCGTCATCAGGGACATGGAGACGGGGGAGTCCCTGGCGGACATGACCGAAGACGGCCAGCGGGCCATCCTGGCCCGGGGTGGAAAGGGAGGAAAGGGAAACGCCCATTTCAAGACCGCCACGAACCAGGCACCCCGCTACGCCCAGGACGGTCTTCCGGGAGAGGAGAAGACGATCGGTCTGGAACTCAAGCTGATCGCCGACGTGGGGATCGTCGGATTCCCGAACGTCGGCAAATCGACCTTGATCGCGAGCGTCTCGGCGGCACGCCCCAAGATCGCGGATTACCCGTTCACGACCCTGAAACCCAATCTGGGGGTGGTCCGTCTGAGAGATGATCATACCTTCGTCATCGCCGACATACCGGGCCTCATAGAGGGGGCTCACCGGGGAGCGGGCCTGGGCATGAAATTCTTGCGCCACATAGAAAGAACCTCTATACTGCTCCATGTCATCGACATATCGAAGGATCCCTTCGCCAGCGCGTGGGATGATTTCGAGACGATCAACAACGAACTGGCTTCCTTCAGTCCGGCCGTGCGGGACAAACCCCAGATCGTGGCGATCAGCAAGACCGATCTGCCGATCACCCGGGAGCGGCTGGACGAACAGGTGGCCGTCTTCGAGGAAAAGGGGCTGCGCGTCTTCCCCATATCGGCCGTGACGGGGGAAGGGGTACGGGATCTGATGCGGGAGATCGGAAAACAGCTCGGGGACCATTCCGGCCCCCGGGGAGAAGGCTGACCACAGGAAAGGAGTTATACGGGCGCGATGTCGGAAGAGAGGGCCAGGGTACTCAAAGGCATCAAGAGAATACTCGTCAAGGTGGGAAGCGGCGTCCTGACGGGACGCGACGGGCTCGATCTCGCCATTATCGAACAGCTGGTCGACGAGGTCTCCAAATACTCCAAGGAGGGATTGCACTTCGTCATCGTCTCTTCGGGGGCCATCGCGTCCGGTACCCACCGGATGGGGTTCACGGAGAAACTGAGAAGTCTCCCCCAGAAGCAGGCGGCCGCGGCCGTGGGACAGGGCAGGCTGATGCGGGTCTATTCGCAGGCCTTCGGCAGGCACGGGCTGATCACCGCACAGATCCTGCTGACCATGAGCGACCTGACCGACAGGCAGCGGTTCCTCAACGTCCGCAACACCCTCTCGACCCTCATGGAATGGGGAGTCGTCCCCATCATCAACGAGAACGACACGGTCTCAGTGGATGAGATCAAGTTCGGGGACAACGACAACCTTGCCGCGATGATGGCGAACATCACGGAGGCCAATCTCCTGATCAACCTGACCAACACGGAAGGACTGTACGACCGGGACCCGCGGGGGTCGAAGGCGTCCAGGCTGATCCCCCTCGTCAGGGAGATAACAGCCCAGATCGAGGCAGCCGCCTCGTCGGAGGCCGACACCGTCGGGATGGGAGGAATGAAGAGCAAGGTCATCGCCGCGAAGAAGGTGACGGCCTTCGGGATCCCCTATATCATCGCCTGCGGCAAGAAGGCCGGCATCCTGGGTGAAATCCTCTCGGGAGAAGAAACAGGGACCCTCTTTCTCCCCGGTGAGCAGCACCTGAAAAGCAAGAAGCACTGGATAGCCTTCACCCTGCGGTCCCGGGGGAAGATCTGCATCGACGAGGGGGCGAAGGACGCCATCATGAACCAGGGGAAGAGTCTCCTCCCCTCGGGGATCGTCACAGTGGAGGGGGACTTCGGCGTGGGTGACCCCGTGACATGCGTGGACGCGAGCGGTGTTACCATTGCCAAGGGACTTGTCAACTACTCATCGTCGGATATAGACAGGATAAAGGGCCTCAAGACCTCGAAGATCGAACAGGTCTTGGGGGGGAAACCCTACGACGAGATCATCCACCGCGACAACATGGCGGTATCACGGTAGGAATTCCTCTCTTACCGGAAAAAGGAGGGGGCTATCCTCCCCCGGTCATCCACTTCAACCCCTTCGAGACGCAGGAGTGCCTTCTTCATCTCGCCCCCGCCACCGAACCTGCCGATGGCCCCGCCGGCCCTGACCACCCGGTGACAGGGGATAAGGAGCGGAAAGGGATTCCGGGCAAGGGCCGTGCCGACCGCCCGTGCGGCGCCCGGCGCATGGATCGCCGTCGCCAGCTCCCCGTACGAGGTGACCCTCCCCCGCGGTATGCGCACCGTCTCACGGAGCACCCTTCTCTGAAATGCAGGGCACCGGTCCAGTGCCGCGTTGTCCGGGAACACATCGGTCCGGGTTCCCTCAAGGGCGGCCTGTATCCGTTCACAGAATCTTCCGGGGTCTTCGTCAGGGGCCTCCACGGCATCGGGGTAGTATTCCTTAGTACTGGCGGCGGTGGGTCTGCCGGGGCTCGGCAGCAAAACGTGAATAAGCGACGGCACGCCGCCCTCGGACCGCCACACGACTCCCACGTCCCCCACAAATGATGACACCAACCGATAATGGATGGTCTGCATCCCTTATTCACTCCGGAGCGTATTATATCTTTCTCTGAATCACGTAATCCGAGATGGTGAGAAGCGCCTCCCTCGCCGTCGAATCGGCGAATACCTCGAGGAAAGCCTTCCCCTCTTCGACAAGCCGTTCGGCCTTTTGGAGGGAGTATTCGATCCCCCCGTACGTGCTGATCAGGGAGGTAATCTCATGAACCGAATCCTCTCCGAAGTTCCGCACGGCCTGTTCGATACGGATCTTTTCATCGGGAGTGCACTGTTTGAAGGTCCTGATCAGGGGGAGGGTGATCTTCCCCTCTTTGAGATCCATTCCGATCGTCTTGCCGAAGTCGTCCTCCCGGGCCATATAATCGAGGGTGTCGTCGGTCAGCTGAAAGGCCGTCCCCAGCCTCATCCCGAACTTGGTCAGCGCCTCGATCTCCTCCTCCGGTGCCTGGGCGAGGAGTCCACCGATGGCGCATGCCGCCGAGATCAGGATGGCCGTCTTCTTCTCGATAACGGAGAAATATTCCCGCTCGGTGGTGTTGATGTCGCCGCACCGCGCCAGCTGGATGATCTCCCCCTCGGCCATGGCCGATGTGGTGGTCGCGAGGAGCTTCTGGATCGACTGGTCGCCGTCTTCGGCCAGGATATAGAAAGAACTCGCGTACAGGTAGTCCCCCACCAGGACGCTCGCTGAATTTCCCCAGATGCTGTTCGCGGAGGGCTTGCCCCTCCTGATGACGGCGTGATCGATCACATCGTCATGGAGGAGGGATGCCGTATGGATAAACTCCATGACCGACGCCAGAGGGAACCGCCTCTCCCCCCCGTAACCGCACAGGTCGGACGATATGACCAGCAGGAGGGGCCTGAGCCTCTTCCCGCCGCTCTTGATGATGTGCTCCGAGATCTCCGGGATGAGCTGCACGTAGGACCGCATGCGGCTCTCGATGAGGGTCTCGACCGCCTTCATGTCATCCATATACCGTTGAAAAACATCCTGTATTTCCATGCTGTGTTCCCGCTGCAGGCCCTTTGTATCCGTCTATATTGTATGCTCATCGAAATGTCAAAGCCTTTCCGGAGACGGGCGGCCCCATACCGCACGGGAGGACGCACCGGGGAAAAGGGGGGACCGGCCCTCGGAGGGGGAGCTCATGACGGAACCACCAATCATCGTTTGACTTTTTTCAGACAACGGCTTATAACCAGCGCATCCTCATGGGGAGAGGAATGCACCTCCATCCCGGCAACGGGAAACCCGGGGAAGAGGAGATATGCCCTATGCGATGGAAACAAAGATGTGTCGGTCTCGCCCTCGGCGGTGGAGGGGCGCGGGGCTTCGCCCACATAGGGGTGCTCAAGGCCCTCACACGTGAAAAGATACCCATCAATCTCATCGTGGGCACCAGCAGCGGTGCCCTGATCGGGGGGGCATACGCGAGCGGGACAACCCCTGAAGAGATGGAGCGGAAGATCGGTGCATACCTGAACAGCAAGGAATACCAATCATCAGCGGTCAGGACTATCGAACGGGCGCACGACGGGGCGCGAGCCTCCCTCACCCGGAAGATACAGGGGTTCTTTCAAAACAAATTCCTGCTCCTGCAGGCCATGTTCAAGCCGGGGATTCTCTCCTCGGAAGAATTCCAGTCCATGATCGATTTCTTCATCCCGGACGTACGGATAGAGGACACACGCATCCCCTTCCGGACCGTCACCACTGATCTGATCAGCGGGGAACAGATCGTCTTCGCCAAAGGCTCCCTGCGCGACGCCGTCATGATCAGCAGCTCGGTTCCCGGGGCGATAGAACCGCGCAGGCTGGGCAAGATGCTCCTCTCCGACGGGGGAATCATCTCTCTGGTCCCGGTTAATGCCACCCGCAGGGAGGGGGCCGATATCGTCATCGCCGTGGATATCACCCGGGGTCTCTTCTCCGACGAGAAGATCGATACCGCACCGGCAATACGCGACCGGGCGGCCGATATAGCGGCATACCACCTCAAGACGCACGAACTTGAGGGGGCGGATATCGTGATCCGCCCCCGGGTCGGTAATCTCCACTGGTCGGTCTTTTCCCATGCCGGAAACCTGATCGCGGAGGGGGAGAAGGCCGCCGAGGAAAAGATGCGCGATATCAAGAAGAAGGTATCCATCTTCGCCAGATTCCGTGCGATACGGGACACGGTACAGGCGGCAGTCCCATAGCCCTGGGCGGAGCCGATCCCGTGGCGGATTATTATTCCGCAGGGATGATAATGCCTTGATTCCTCCCCTGGTTGGGACTACAATAGTAATACTCCCGCCGGTAGTTCATATCCCGTGATACTCATCGGTGCCGCAGATCAGACGAACAGAAGGAAAAGAGTCACAATGTATCAGATGCCGCGTATCAGTTTTTCTTCCTACAAATTCAAGGGTGAACAGCTATGGGAGCGGGCGACCGGCCTCGCCTTCGCCGTCTACCGGCCGGCCTTTATCCTCCTGTTTATCCTGGACACCTTCATCTGCGCCATTGCGGCGATCGTATGCACCACCTTCTCCTCCCAGAACCGGGGGCACGCCGTGGCCCGGTTCTGGAGCCGGTTGAACCTCGCCCTGTCGGGGGTCTCCGCATCGCTGAGCGGTGAGGACCATATCCGTCCGAACCAGCCGTACATCGTCATGGCGAATCACCAGAGCCACTACGACGTCTTTGCCCTGATGGGGCTTCTCCCCCTGCAGATCAGATGGATCATCAAGATGGAGCTGCGGAAGATACCCCTCTTCGGATTCGCATGCGAGCGGGTGGGATACATCTTCATCGACAGGGGAGATCATGAAAAAGCCCGGGAAAGCCTCAAGACGGCGGGAGAGAGAATACGGGGCGGCGCATCGGTGATCTTCTTTCCCGAAGGCACCAGGAGCGCGGACGGCACACTCCGGACATTCAAGAAGGGCGGGTTCGTTATCGCGCTGGAGGCGCGGGTGCCGATCCTCCCGGTGACCGTGGCGGGGGGCAAGGAGATCCTGCCCAAGGGGACCCTGCGTATCCTGCCGGGGCACATGAAGGTCATCATCCATGAGCCTATCCCCGTTGACGGGTACACCTATGAAACGAAGGAACAGCTCATGGAACGGGTCAGGAGAGCGATAGAGCACGACTTGGCATAGGGTGTTCGCGCACCTCCCCTCTTTGCGGTTACGCGGTTATTCTGTCTGCATGTGCACATCGCGGTACCGCATACCCCCCGGCGATACACGGCGGACACCGAGCCCCCGCCGGTATGATGTGCTATTGTCCGTGTCTTCGTATATGTTTCCGGCCGCAGAAACGGAGGGGAAATGGGTTACCAGGATGATCTGATAGACGTATTCGCCAAGATATCCGATCCCGAGGAGATGCGATCGTTCCTTGAAGAAATCCTTACCCTCAAGGAGATTCAGGATCTTTCCCTTCGCTGGAAGCTCCTCCAGGAACTCGACAAGGGAACGACCCAGAGAAGCATCGCTTCCCGATACGGCATCAGTCTCTGCAAGATTACCCGGGGTTCGAAGATACTGAAGAAGGATCAATCGGTGACAAAAAAATACCTGAGGAGCGAAGAGACCGGCCAGGAGGCGGGGGTATCCAGAAAGTGATTCAAATTCCGGCGTGACTGTCTCGGCGCGTATAGTGTTAGCCGGGTCGTTGGCCGAGTCGATCCTCAGGGACGGAAGAGACCGCCTTTTTTTTGGATATCTTTTCCCGGTACATCAGCTTGTCCGCCGTGCTCCGGACATTGGCGAGAAGCGCCCCTTTCTCCCCCGTCGCGGAACCGATGGACAGGCTGAGTGGAAGATCGGGATACCCTTCATTGTGAACGGCCAGTGAATGCCGCACCCGTTTGATGGTCTTTTCCGTTACACGGGCGTCCGTGCCGGGGAGGATCACGGCAAATTCATCCCCGCCGATCCTCGCTACCGTATCTTCCGTACGGAATGATTCACGCAATACCCGCGCCGCGCGTTTCAGCAGATCGTCCCCCGCCCGGTGTCCATTGGTGTCGTTGACCGCCTTCAAGCCATCCACGTCCGCCATGACGATACTGACGGGAAAGTCTCTCCCCCGCTCGATCCGCGCCATCTCCTCCTCGAAAAAGGCCCTGTTGTACAGATCCGTCAGGCCGTCATGGGTCCCCATATACCGGAGGCTCTCCTCCATCCCCTTCCGCTCGGTGATGTCGATAATGGAGACCACGCTCTGTCCGGTCTCGGGGATCAGGGAAACGGTGATGAAGACATCCAGAATGTCCCCTCCCTTGCTGATCAACTTGCATTCATATCTCGAGGGCACGGCGGAGGGGTTTTCCCTCCTCATCCGATGGTACTGCATCATCTTTTTCACATCGTCCTCAGCGACGAATTCCGTCCATTTCTTCTTACCCTCGACCTCATCCGCCGGATACCCTATCATCTCTTCGAGCCCCCCGTTCACCATGGATACGGTCATGTCATTCTCCAGGATCAGCATGGCGGTGCCGGTGTTCTCGATGATAGTCCGGTAGCGGATCTCCGAGGCGTGCAGTTGCTCTTCCATCCTCTTGCGGTCCGTGATGTCCATGGAGCTCCCGAGGGTCGCCGGTTCTCCCTCGAACACAATGGGGGTGACGGTCTCGATGATCCAGCGGATATCGCCGGTCTTGGTAACCATTCGATACTCATAGAAGGAGGTGCGATCCCCCTTCAGCATCTCCCTGGCGCGTCTCTTCAGTGTCTCACGGTCGTCGGGGTGGACGATACTCATGGGGTCTTTCCCCATCAGTTCCTCCGGGGTATGATCGGTGTACCCCGCCGCCCGGGCGTTGATGTACAGGAACTTCCCCTTGCGTATGACGTAGATGCCGGCAAAGGACTGCTCCGCGACGGCCTGATACAGCCTCTCCGCCCGTCTCCGCTCCGTCAGGTCGCGTGTGATACCGCGAAACCCGACGGGGTGCCCCCCCGCATCCCGCATCAGCGTCGCCGACATACTGGCGATCCTCACGCTGCCGTCGGATCGTATGATCTCATAGTCCGTTATTTCCGCCGGCCTTCCCGTCCGGTAGATCTCGTTGAAGATCCGGTACATCCTCTTTGCCATCTCCGGGCTCGCGTACTCGCGATTGTTCATGCCCAGCAGTCTTTCATGAGAAGCGCCGGCGATCCTGCACATGGCACCGTTGCAGAAGGTCATGTTCCCGGCGAGGTCCACCTCATAGTACCCGTCCTCGATCGTGTCGAGGATGGTCCGGTACCGTTCCTCGCTCTGCCTGAGGGCCTCCTCCGCCCGGACCCGTTCCGTGACGTCACGCTCGAGACCGAAAAAACCGCTGGGATTCCCTTCCGAATCACGCATCAGATAGGCGGAGAGGTCCACGACCCTCCTGCCGCCGTTCCTGAGGAAGATCTCATAATCCGTCACCCTCGCCGGTCTTCCCGTCCGGTAGACGTCGAGAAAGATCTCATAGATACGACGGGCCGTCTCCGGTGCGGTATACTGCCTGTTGTTCATCCCTCTCAACTCCTCGGGAGAATAATCCAGTATCCGGCACATCGCATCGTTGACGAAGGTGAAGTTTCCGGCAAGGTCGGTCTCGAAGTACCCTTCATTCAGGGTCTCGGCCAGGGCTCGATAGTGTATCTGGCTGGCGGGCGGGTCGCCATCATACCCCGCGCCGGACAGTTTCGGCCGTTCCGGCGAAGAAATCCGCTGCCGCAGGCTGTGCAGTTCCTGGATCAGTTCTTTCTTCGTTTTTCTCTCATCATCCATCTGTTCTCACCTGAAAGGACGAAACACGCTATCATGTAACCGGGTGATGCATACGGGATGGTAGAGACGTTCGACGCACTTATTACTTACTTTTCAAATAATTGCAAGAAAAATATCCCCCTTCCCTGGAGGCGCGGAAGCGATCGCCTTCCTGCCGCGGAGAAGGGACTCAGGAGGATTTTCCCTGCCAGGAATCTCGCCGCGTCAACTCGTCGTCGATCGCGTTGAGGACCGCCATCTTGTTGATCCCCCATCCGGGGGCCAGGTAGATATCCCGGTAGCCGTCGGCGGTGAGCCGCTGGATCACCACCCCGGGGGGGAGGGCCTCGAGGATGTCACAGACGATTGAGACGTACTCCTCCTGCGGCATCATCCGGATCTCGCCTCTCTCGTAGAGATCCCCGAGCGGGGTACCGGAGAGGGCCAGGAGGAGATGGATCTTGATCCCCTGGATCGGCAGGGATGCCAGCGCCCTTGCCGTCTGCAGGATATCCTCCCTGGTCTCCCCGGGGAGCCCGACGATGATATGGACGCAGATATTGACGCCGCGGCCCGCCGTCCGGTCCACCGCGTCCAGGAATGCCGCGGAATCATGCCCCCTGTTGATCAGTTGAAGCGTCCGGTCACGGATCGACTGGAGCCCGTACTCCAGCCATACGTGCCGGTCCCGGGCGTATTCCTCGAAGAGGTCGATCACCGCGTCGGGAACGCAGTCGGGACGCGTGCCGACGGACAGCCCCACGATATCGTCCTGTGCCAGCGCCTCGTCGTAGAGGGCCTTGAGCCTGGCCAGAGGGGCATAGGTGTTGGTGGCGGTCTGAAAGTAGGCGATGAACTTCTGCGCCCCTCGCGTCCCCCGGTAGAAGGTCTTGCCCCTTTCGATCTGCTCGGTCACGGAGGGGAGAGGGCCCTGATGCCGCAGCCGGGAGAAGCGGCCGTCACAGTAAATGCACCCGCCGCGACCCGCTGTCCCGTCGCGGTTGGGACAGGTGAATCCGGCGTCGATCTGAAGCTTGTAGACGGTGCACCCGAACCGATTGACGAAGAAGCTCTTCAGATCGTAGTATCGTTTCGTATTGTTCCAGAATTGCGGCTTCGGCATCACCGCCCCCGCAGAGCGCCTGAGGCGCTCCCTATTTTTTTATTGTCTTTTCCCGGCCAATGCTATTAGACTGCTGTCGTTAATTCAAGCTATTATATCAAGGGGTACGGATGGGTTTTCCGGAACGGTTTGACGTGATCGTCGTCGGTGCCGGCCATGCCGGCTGCGAGGCCGCCCTCGCCGCCGCACGGATGGGGTGCCGGACGCTCCTCTTCAACATCAACCTCGATTCGATTGCGCTCATGTCCTGCAACCCGGCCATCGGGGGGCTCGCCAAGGGACAGCTGGTGAAGGAGATCGACGCCCTCGGCGGCGAGATGGGGAAGATAGCCGACCGGACGGCCTGTCATTTCAGGATTCTCAACCGGTCCAAGGGGCCCGCCGTCCAGTCATCGCGCGTGCAGTGCGACAAACAGCTCTACCGTCTCGCCATGAAGGAGGTGGTGGAGCGGCAGTCCAACCTGTATGTGAGGCAGGCGCTGGTGGAGGGAATCGTCGTCGAGGATGGTCGGGTCACCGGCGTCCTCGACAACACCGGCTTCTTCTACGGGGGCCGGACGGTGGTGGTTACCACCGGAACCTTTCTCAACGGTCTCGTCCATATCGGCACCTCGCGTCAGCCCGCGGGGCGGGCGGGAGAGATCGCCTCCATCGGGCTGGCCGCATCTCTCAGGCAGCTGGGATTCGAGATGGGACGGATGAAGACGGGGACCCCGCCGCGGCTGCGCGCATCCTCCATCGATTTCTCGGTTCTCGAACGGCAGGACAGCGACCCGGACCCGCGCCCCTTTTCCTTCGCCACCGAACGGCTGCGGGAAGAGCGGCTCCCCTCCTACTTCTCCGGGACCACCGTCGAGACGCACCGGATCATACGGGAGAATATCCGGCAATCGCCCCTGTATTCGGGCGCCATCACGGGGGTCAGCGCCCGCTACTGTCCTTCGCTGGAGGATAAGGTGATGCGCTTTGCCGACAAGGAGAGCCACCCCGTCGTCCTGGAGTTCGAGGGCCTGGAGACGGAAGAGGTCTACGCCAAGGGGCTGGGAAACAGTCTTCCTTTGGAGCTGCAGGACAGGCTGGTCCGTTCCGTGCCCGGCCTGGAGCAGGCCGAGATCATGCGGAGCGCCTACGCCATCGAATACGATTTCGTCCAGCCCACCCAGCTCACACAGACCCTCGAGACGAAACCGGTCAGAGGGCTGTACCTGGCCGGTCAGATCAACGGGACATCGGGGTACGAGGAAGCCGCCGCCCAGGGGATGTGGGCCGGGATCAACGCCGCCCTGGCGGTGCAGAATCGCCGCCCCTTCATCCTCGACCGCTCCGAGGCCTATATGGGGGTACTCGTCGACGACCTGATCACGCGGGGGGTCGACGAACCGTACCGGATGTTCACATCCAGGGCGGAATACCGGCTGATCCTGCGGGAGGACAACGCGGCCATCCGCCTGATGGGAAGGGGCTGCGACCTGGGGTTGATCCCCCCTGACCGCTGCCGTGCTCTGGAGGAGCGGGTGCGTGAGATAGCTCGGCGCACACAGGATCTTGCCGCCAGGAGGGTCTTCCCCTCGGCCGAGGTGAATACAGCCCTGGAGGGGATGAAGACCGCCCCCATCAGGACCCCCGTCACCTTCTCCCACCTCTTGAAGCGGCCGGAGATCTCCTATGACGACTTGAAGGTCCTGGACGGATGGGAGGAGGTCCCGGACGATGACGTGAAGCGGCAGGTGGAGATAGAGATCAAGTACGAGGGATACATCAGGCGGCAGCTCGAAGCGGTGGAGCGATTCAGGGGCCTGGAGGAGAGAAAGATCCCCCCGGAATTCGACTACTCATCCATTCCGGGGCTCTCGAACGAGCTCAAAAAGAAGCTGTCAGCGGTACGGCCGGCCTCCATAGGCCAGGCGCAGAGGATATCGGGGATGACCCAGGCGGCGCTGACCGCCGTCCTTGCCTCCCTGAAAAAGACGGAAATGACGACACACGGGCACAGAACGACAGAGGAGGGCGCACGATGAGCGAGGGATACCGGATTCCGGACAGGGTGAAGAGGTTGATGCAGAAGGGGGTGACCATCCCCACCCCTTGTTGTGTGGAGATCGGCGAAGAGGTGCAAGCAGAGCGGATATCGGGGAACGGCGTGGTCCTGCACGCCGGAACGAAGCTGTACGGTGCACAGACGCTGATCTGCGAAGGGGTGGAGCTGGGGCAGGAGACCCCGGTCACGGTGACCGACTGCCAGATCGGGCGCAAGGTAAAGCTGAAGGGGGGATTCTTCGAGGGATCGGCCTTTCTGGACGGCGTCCAGATGTCGTCGGGCGCGCACGTCCGCGAGGGATGCATCCTCGAAGAGGAGGCCCGTGCAGCGCACACGGTCGGCCTGAAACAGACCATCCTCTTCCCCTTCGTGACCCTGGGAAGCCTCATCAACTTCTGTGACTGTCTGATGTCGGGCGGCACGGACGCAAAGAATCACAGCGAGGTGGGAAGTTCTTACATCCACTTCAATTATACCCCCAACCAGGACAAGGCCACCGCGTCGCTGATCGGGGATGTCCCGACCGGGGTGATGCTCGATCAGCCGCCGATCTTCCTGGGAGGGCAGGGAGGACTGGTGGGGCCGGCCCGAATCGGTCACGGCACCGTGATCGCCGCGGGTACCGTCTGGCGGAAAGACTCCCCCGAGGGAGGAAAGCTCCTGAAGGGGGAAGCGGGCACGGCCGGCGCTCGTGATTTCCACCGGGGGGTGTACTGCGACGTGAGCAGGAAGGTCCGCAACAACATCCTCTACATCGCGCACCTCATCGCCATGAAACAGTGGTACCTGCGCGTCCGGTCCCCGCTCTTCCAGGGTCGGGAATTCGGGCCGGAGCTGTGCGGGGGCGCGATCGAAAAGCTGGATATGGCCATCGAAGAGCGGGTAAAACGCCTCGGGGCCTTTGCCAAGACCATGGCGCAAGCATCGCGCCCCTTCGGAGAGATTCCGGGGATGGCAAGCGCGGAAGCCGACCTCCGACTGGGGGGGGAGGTGTCGGACACCTGGCCGCGGATCGAGACCTGTTTCAGAGAGGGCCTGGAGGAGGCCGCCGCCCCGGACGAACGGGACCGGTTCCTCGCCGCCCTCCGGGATGAACGGCCTGCGGACGCGGGATATGTGGAGACCATGAAGGCATTGAACAGGGAGACCAAGGCCCTCGGCACGGCGTGGCTCCAGGGGATCATCGACAGGGTCAAGCGCGAGGCCTTCGGGGCGGTCCCCCCTCTGTGCCAGTGAGCACCCCTTACGCCGGCATGGAGAAGGGAAAACCCTCCGGCATCCGGAACGAGAACCGGACCGTCTCGTACGCACCGGGATCCGGGGAGTATGACCGCTCGGCGAACTCGGCACCCCCCCCCGTGTCGATCAGCATAACACTGGAAGAGCGCGTCCCGTACACCTCGCTCCGTATGAAGATGGAGGAGAGGACCCGTTCCCAGTCGAGCCCCACCCCGGTATCGGGAAGATCGGGATCGACGGGATGGGAGGTATCGGCGAGGATGTCGAATATCCCCTCGGGAGACAAATCCCGGCGGTCTGAGATGAGATCTTCCAACAGTTTCTTGCCCCGCTCAACCTTCGGCCAGGGGGTATCCATGAGGTGGTTGCTGATCCCGTGCACCCCGGGAGATATCTCGCGGAAGGCGCCGGTCATATTCGAAAAATGGAACAGGCCGCTCCGCTCCCCCAGGATCAGATTGAAGCCGTTGTACCTGCCCGCATCGGTCCGTATCTGCTGAACATACTCTTCCGGTGATTCGTCGCCGCGGAGAAAGCCGCTGACCAGGGTGCCCCGCGAAGGGGCATGGTCCTTCAAGGCATGGGGATCGCGGTAGTTGGTAATCGCGGCCAGGCGTCCCGTCTTCGTGATCCCGAGCCAGGTTCCCCCGTCTTTCAGATCCCTCCCGGCCAAGATATCGGGGGCATCCTCCCAGAAGGCAATCGGTGCCGACGGGCGCTCGTAGAACTCGTCCCGGTTTGCCGCAAGGATGAGCGGATAGACGGGATGGGACCGGTATGAAAACAGTATCAGACACATGCCTCGCTCCGCCTACATCCCTTCCCTGACCTTTTCCACCATCCGGGGCATGACCTGGCCGGCCTTCCCTTCGATCAGGATGTCGGCCCGGGAGTCATAGGGGGTGTCACCGATATTGACGATAATGAGGCGAGCGCCCGCCTCCTGTGCGTACGCCGGCATGAGGGCCGCCGGATGGACGACGAGAGAGGAACCCACGACGAGGAAAAGATCGCACCGCATGGAATGGGTCGTCGCGTCGTTCAGGACGTCGTGCGGGAGCATCTCCCCGAAGAAGACGACATCGGGCTTGAGGGTGCCGCAGCACTCCCCGCACTCGGGCACCTCGACCCCCTGCTGCAATATCTCCCTGATCTGCTCGACGGTATACCGTCTGCCGCACTCCAGACATCTGATCCACTGCATGTTGCCGTGCAGTTCGAAAACCCGGTCAGGGGAGTTTCCCGCCTTCTGGTGGAGATTGTCGATATTCTGCGTAATCACGCAGTCGAGCTTCCCCATCTCTTCCAGCTGTGCGATCGCGTAGTGGGCCCTGTTCGGTTTGACGCTGGAGAAGAGGTCCCCCTCTATCAGGATCTTCCACTGTTTTCTCCGGGTCTCCCTGCTGCTGAGAAACTTCTGTATGGTGAAGTCGTCGGGGTCGAACCGGGTCCAGATCCCCCCCGGCCCCCGGAAATCCGGAATTCCGGATTCGGTGCTGATGCCGGCGCCGGTGAAGACCACCAGTTTTCTGGAGGCCAGGATCATCTCCGCCGCCGCCGCGATCTGCGCATCCAGACGAGCCGCCGTCATCGTTTCATCCTCTCTCTTCCGTTTTCTTGCCGGATTCCGCAACGCCGGTACATGATCAGTGCTTGAGGCCGTACTTCTTCAGCTTGTAGCGCAACGTCCTCTCGGTGATTCCCAGCAGTTCCGCGGCCCGCGTCTGGTTGTTCCCGGTCTCCTCGAGGGCCTCCTCTATCCGGGTGCGCTCCAGCGATTCGATCTCGTCCTTGAGGGGTCCTCCCTCTTTATGAGCGCTGAAGTGATCGGCGGCGATATCCTCGAAGGGCAGATCCCTGACTGATATGATCCGGTCCCGCGCTATGACCACCGCCCGCTCGACGATGTTTTCCAGCTCCCGTACATTCCCCGGGTAGTCGTACTTCAGGAGGGTGTCCATGGCCTCGCTGCTCAGGCCGTCGATCTCCTTATCGTTCTCCGCCGAAAACCGTTTGGTGAAATACTCTATCAGCAGGGGGATATCCTCCCTCCGGTCCCTGAGCGGGGGGATGGTCATGGAGACCACGTTCAGCCGGTAGTAGAGATCCTCCCGGAAGAGTCCCTCCTTTACCCTCTCTTCGAGGTTCCGGTTTGTCGCGCTGATGATCCTCACATCCGCTCTCAGGGTCTGATTTCCGCCGAGCCTCTGAAATTCACGCTCCTGGAGAAACCGGAGGAGCTTCACCTGGACGGGCGGAGAGAGCTCCCCTATCTCGTCGAGGAACAGGGTCCCCCCGTCCGCCTCCTCGAACCGCCCGATCCGCCGCGCCGTCGCCCCGGTGAACGCTCCCTTTTCATGGCCGAAGAGCTCGCTCTCCAGGAGGGTTTCGGGGATGGCCCCGCAGTTGACCACGATCATCGGCTTCCCCGAGCGCGGACTCGTCGCGTGGATGAGGCGCGCGAAGAGCTCTTTCCCGGTCCCGCTCTCCCCCTGTATCAGGACGGTCGTCCGGCTCGACGCGACCCTCCCGGCCATATTGACGATCTCCTCCATTCCGGGATCCCTGTAGATAATCTGTCCCGTGGATATCTCCTTCTTCCAGAGCTTCTTCCTGAGGATCTCGTTTTCCCTGATAAGGGTCTGCCGTTCCGCGATGCGTTCGACAAGGATCAGCAGCTCGTCCAGATCGATCGGCTTGGTGACATAGTCCACGGCGCCCAGTTTCATGGCGTCCACCGCCGTTTCTATCGTGCCGTACGCCGTCATCATCACGACGTTGATCTGGGGATTGATCTTCTTGATCTCCTTCAGGACCTCTATCCCGTTCATCCCCGGCATCTTGAAATCGAGGAGGAGCAGATCGAAATGGCCGTTCCGCACTTCCTGTATCGCGGCATCGCCGTCTTCGGCCCCCGCCACCGCGTGCCCCTCACCGGCGAGGAATTCCTTCAACATCTCCCTCTGCGACTGCCCGTCTTCGACAACCAGGATATTCAATGTGTCCATCACTCAGTTCCCTTGTCCCTGCCCGCCACGGGGAGCAGGACATCGAAGGTCGTTCCCACGCCCACCGTGCTTTCAACGTGAATCTCTCCGCCGTGCCCCCGTATGATCTCATGCGCCAGGGCCAGCCCGAGTCCCAGTCCCTTTTCCTTCGTCGTATATTCCGGATCGAATATGTGGCCTATCTCGTCCGATGTCAGACCGCATCCGGTATCCGATATCTTGATGCTGACCATGCCCGTTCCGTTCGGCGTGGCGGAGATGGCGATGGTCCCCTTTCCCGAGATCGCCTCCATCGCGTTCTTCAGGAGGTTGTAAAGGGCCTGCCGGAGTTTGTCCACGTCCATTGGTATGATCAGGGGATCGTCTCCCCAGGCGGTCTGTATGGCAATTCCTTTGAGGTCGGCCTCTTCCCGCATGAGGCTGGTCATTCGTTCCAGTACCGTGGTGATGGACTGGTTGCTGAACTCCAGCCGGCGGCTTCGGGAAAAGATGACGAACTCCTCCACGATCCTGTTCAGCCGCTTGATCTCGTCGCGGATAATGCCGGTGATGTGCTGAAACGCCTTTTTCTTTTCCTCCCCCTCGGGGGGATACTCGCGCCTGATCCGCTGGCTGGCCATGCTGATCGCGTTCAGGGGATTGCGGATTTCATGGGCCACCCCGGCCGCGAGCTGCCCCAATGCGGAGAGTTTCTCGGCCTGCTGGAGGCGTTTTCCCATCTCCTCCATCCTGAGCGAATATTTTTTCTGGTTGAGATAGATGGCAAACATCGACAGGACCCCTATGGCCATGATGAAGATCGTGGAGATGATCATCCTGTTCCTGTTTTCCCGGAGGATCTTGTCGCTCCCCTCGCGGTTCAGGCCGACGCGGGCGAAGCCCGCGATCTTGCCCTCGAGGCGGACCGGAACGGTAATCTCGAGAAGGTCAGATCCGCCGGAGGTCACCTTGCGACTGGCCTTCTCCAGGTTCGCCTTCAGGACATCGAGGGCGACGGCATCGATCTCTTCCAGCCCCTCTCGAACGGCACCTGCCCGGCCCAGCACCTTGCCCTCCCCGTTGACGACGATGAGATAGGTCAGTCCCTGACCGAGTCCGACGTCATCGATCGCCTTCCGTATGGCGATCTTCGCGCTCCAGTACCTGAGACCCGGATCGTCGAGGGCCATCAGTATGGTCCCGCTGCCGTCCTTGCGGCGAAGAGCTATATAGCCAATCTCGTTGAGTTTTCCGAATTTATTGAAGAGGTCTATGATCAGGTCCTTTCCCTCGGTCATCTCGTGACTCGTCTCGGGGAGGAGCTCCGTGATAAATTCCCTGCTCTTGAAGACGATCGTGCCCCTCTCATCGAGGACGGCGATAAGCCACAGGTTTTCATGATCGGCAAGCTCCTTCAGCGTATTATCGTCGAGATGCTCGGCCTTCCACTGGGTATCGAGGTCGCGCGCCAGGGCGACGAGCCCCTTGACGAGTGCCTCCTGGGGTGAAAATTCCTCATCCCTGAGAGGGACAAAGGTGCCCACCCCTTCACCCCGATCCTCCTTGAGGGTCTGGTACAGGTATGCGAGGTTCTCCTGGGCCACGTTCTCCACGGTTGTGATGATATCGAGCCCCCTGTTTTCCATGAAGCGTACCAGCGCCTTGTCGAGGCGCCCGAGATCCATGATCCCCATGACCAGTATGAGGGAAAGGAAGAGGAACATGACGAGGGCCACGATGAGAGGCCGCAGAAAGGTCCCCTCATGCCTTGATGACGTGCTGTGCCAGGCTATCTCTTTCGGAAATTTCATTTCTCTTGTCTCCGGATGCACACCGTTGCGGCGCTGTGCCTGAATGTGAGAGCTTTGCATACTGCCATTTCGAGGAGCGTAGTGACGAGCTGTAGTCCCCTTCAGGGGGAAATCCTAACGAACCAGATCTGTTAAGATTTCTCGCTTTGCTCGAAATGACAAGGTGCTGCATGTCTGCAACGTTCTCGATGTAATCCGCTCCGGGAACATCCCCCTCGTTCGACTCGACGATCACGGGCCGGTTCACGGTATGCCCAGTCGCCCTTCCCGCGGCATGACGGGCGAATGTCCGCGAACCGTGTTCGTCAAGACACCTTATATCACAACTTATGCCGTGAGAATAGCTCGAAAACCGGCACGGTTCGACGATTTTGTCGAACCGTGTCAGGAGAGACCTGAAGAGCTATATGGTTGCCTTTCCTTGATTTTTTATAAAAGCGGCCCCGCGGTTTCGACATTTCTTTCCGCCATCCGGATCGCTTCCCCGGAACGATTTTTCTCTTATGTATTTGAATATCGAATAGTTACAAGCACGGGCATGAAAAGTGCATAAATCCCCTTACGTGATGCCGGAAAAGCCCTCCTGTTTTTCTGGCTTACACCCTTGTTGAGAAGAATCTGCGGTCTTCACCTCCTGGAGACCGCAGGTTCACAACGTTCAGCATTTCACGTGACTCACACCCCCGGCCCTTCAACCGAATGGTACCACATCACCCGCCTCGCCGTAAATTCCGGTTGACCGGACCTCTTGAAACCGTTATTGTTCAACAGAACACATACAAAAGGAGCGGTTTATGAAAACGCGCATGACTGAACTCTTCGGCATCAAATATCCCATCATGCTGGCCGGGATGAGCTGGATCAGCATACCGGAGATGGTAGCCGCCGTTTCCAACGCAGGCGGTCTGGGCATCCTGGCGACGGGCCCCCTGGATGCCAGGGAAACGCGGGAAAGTATCCGGAAGGTCCGGGCGCTGACCGACAAACCGTTCGGCGCGAACGCAACCCTTCTCTTCCCCGGAGCGAAGGAGAACGCAAAGGTCCTCCTCGACGAAGAGGTCCCCGTGATCAACTTTTCCCTCGGGAAGGGGGACTGGATCGTGCGCGCCGCTCATAAATACGGGGGAAAGGTTATCGCCACCGTCGTCACCAAGCGGCACGGGCTCGCCGCGCAGCGGCAGGGGGTGGACGGTCTCGTCGTGACGGGATACGAGGCGGCCGCGCACGGTGGGGACGCGACCTCCCTCGTACTGATCCCCGACATGGTGGACGAGATCAATATCCCCGTCATCGCCGCGGGCGGCTTCGCAGACGGCAGAGGGCTGGCCGCCGCGCTGGTGCTCGGGGCCGAAGGCATCTCCATGGGGACGCGTCTCATGGCCACACGGGAGAGCGGACTCCACGAGAATTACAAAAGGCTCTCCCTCGAGAAGGGGGTCGATGACACCATCTACGGCGAATATTTCGACGGCCTGGGATGCCGTTCCCTGAAGACCCCGGCGGCCGTGAAGGCCTACCGGAAGGGGTTTCTCGGGATGCCCAACTTTCTCGCAGCACTCGGCAATTCCCGGGACATCGCGACCATGTTGAACCTTCCCTATTTCAAGCTGCTCGCCGGCGTCCTCGCCTCCGGATTCAAAAACTCGGTGATGATGGCCTACCTCGCGAACGCCTTCAAGGCGATCAGCCTGGCGACGGAAAAGGGAGACATGGAAAAGGGGGTCCTGACCGTCGGGCAGGCCGCCGGGCTCCTCCACGACATCCCCACCGTGTCCGAGCTGTTCGAGCGGATGGTGAAGGAGGCCGAGGAGGCCCACAGGAGACTCTCCGCCGCTCTCGAGTAAGGGTCTCTCCTTTCGGAAACAGCACTCATAACCTTGTGGGGACGGGAGGTGCAGTCATGAAGACCAGGATAGGGATCATCATCTGCGATCGGTACCGCCGGTGCGCGGGGGGAAAATGTCTCCGTGCAATGCGAAACAGGGAAGGGGCGTTCAGCATCTACACGGGCGGCGAGGTCGAACTGGTCGGCTTGACGACGTGCGACGGTTGCCCCGGCGGCAACATAGAATATGCGGGCGAAGAGATGGTGAAAAACGGGGCGGATGTGATCCACCTGGCTACCGGCCTCGTCGTCGGGTACCCCCCCTGCCCGTACATAGATATCTTCAAGGCCTTTCTCGAAAAACGGTACGGCGTGAAGGTCGTGGTCGGGACACACCCCATACCGACGAAGTATCTCGATATGCACACGCATCTCGGAACCTGGGAAGACCCCGCCTGGCAGCCGCTCATCGAACCAACCATGGCGGATGAAGCAACCCGCGCGCGGTACGATTGAGAGGGCGGGAGGGCACGCCCTGCGAGACCGTTGAGATACTGTTTGATTCTTTTCACCCTGAGCGGCGCATCCTCGTCCGGGGATGCGCCGTTTTGCACCATGATCCAGGCACCGGAAGTCACACCGAGGCTCTCATCGAAGAGGTCAGCATGCCGAAGACGGAACCATTTGAAAAGTACAGCGATGCCTATGATGAGTGGTTCGAGAAAAACTCCGACCCGTATGAAATGGAGTTGGAAGTTATCCGTCGTCTCATCCCTTCAGGCGGAGAGGAGGGAATGGAAGTGGGGGTCGGCTCGGGGAAATTCGCCGCGCCGTTCGGGATACGGATCGGGGTTGAACCATCGGAACGGATGGCCATCAGGGCCAGAGCGCATGGCATCGACGTCTACCAGGGGATAGCGGAAGAACTGCCCTTTCCCGACGGCAGGTTTGACTTCGTTCTGATGGTAACGACCATCTGTTTCGTCGACGATATCGACACTTCTTTCAGAGAGGTGTTCAGGGTGTTGAAGCCCGGCGGGTGTATCATTGTCGGGTTCGTCGACAAGGAAAGCGAGCTGGGCAGGCAGTACGCGGACAGAAAAGAAGGAAGCAGGTTTTACAAAGAAGCCACCTTTTTTTCTACACAGGAGGTGCTGACACATCTCGAAACGGCGGGGTTCGAGATCACAGAGACCAGACAGACCCTCATCCCCGGAGAAGTCCCGGAAACCATCGTAGAGGGATTCGGAAGGGGTGCGTTCGTGGCCGTCAAGGGCGTGAAAAAGGTGCCCGGCCGGTGACGGAAGGCGCGGCTCCCGCCTCGGGGGAGAGCCTTCACACACTGAGGGAAAAAGAAAAAACCCGCCACTCCGGAAGGCACTCCGGAGAAACGGGCTTGTCGAATTCGCATGGTGGAGCTGAGGGGGGTCGAACCCCTGACCTCTTGAATGCCATTCAAGCGCTCTCCCAACTGAGCTACAGCCCCGCTGACAGGGGAGAGACCTAACACACGCCTCCGCGGAATGTCAATACAAATTTCTTGACAATTCAAGGTGCGACTATATAATCAGCCGCCTGGCCGGAGTGGTGAAACTGGTAGACGCAGGGGACTCAAAATCCCCCGCCCGCAAGGGCATCTCGGTTCGATTCCGAGCTCCGGCACCATAGGAAAATTAAGGGCTTATGGATTATCAAACAATCCGAAAGCCCTTTTCTTTTTCGGCCTATGGTCATTTTGTCCCGCTATAGTCCCGCTTTCTTATTTTTTTATGCCGCTTTCCAGCCATTCACGCTATAGTTTTGCAGCACGGTAATGAAGGTATTGTACCACCAGGCTGTTGTTTAAAAAAAGGCATGGGGTACGGGGGGAGGGAGCAGATAGGGGTCCCAAGTGAGAGAGACCTATGATTCCCCAGCACGCAACACACAAAGGTTACAGGAAGTAACCCTAATACTTGCTAAACAAAGCGGACGGGACGCAACTATAGGGATCGGGGCCTCACACACACGATTTGCGACGTGCATATTTTTGCATAGTAAGTTATCAAGAGAAATCTATGAGGGTACTCAGAAGTACTGATGATCTTGAACAGGCTTAAACAAACAGAAGCCCCAGAATAAAAGCATCCGGGGCTCCTGCCAGGGAATCGGGCCGAAGACGTACGAAGCGAACGACCCAGTGAAAGTGTACTCCTCTCATCTACAAAATCAAGGATTTTTTATGTCTGCTAAAACAACTCAAATGAAACAGGAGGCCCGGAGTATTTATAACAAACTGCAAAGTCCTGACGCTGAAGCATCCAAGGTGGCCATGGAAGAATACCTGCAACTGGTGGAACGGTTCTACGAGGGAAATAAGTATCTCATGGCCCCACAGCAATACGAGGCAGCAAAGACTGATTTCGAATATTTCATGAGGCTCTTGGAACTGGCGGGGGAGTGATTACCTCTGAATTTTATTTTATTCCCCCTTGACATAACGGTTATAAGTACCCTATAAAGTAAATCGATCGTATCTCCGTCAGGTCAACCGATCCATTGACCGACAATAAGAACGCCAAATCCATCGATTGTTAGAAAATTTGATAAAGGAATTTCTAATATGTCAAATAACATGCTCCAAGCTTCCATCAAGATCCTCCTCAAAAAAGAGCCTTTTCTAACCCATTCCGACATTGCCAAGAAGTTGAAAAAAGACAAGGCCAAAATCTCCGGCTACCTTGAGGCAATGGTGGATTATGGAGAGATTGAGGTTAAGAGAGCCGGGAATTCCAAGCTGTATTTTTTAAATAAGCAAAGAGGGCAACATGGCTAAGACAAAGAAAAGGGAAGCACTAACTGTAACTCGTCTTATTAATGAAGTCCTTGTAACCCAGTTAAGTATTCCTTTACGTCAAATTGTAAATGATACCTCATTTTCAAAATATACAGGGGCTAAAAGACCAGACATCCTGATTTCAGAATTTGAATTTAATGGGACAAATGAAAACCAGTTTATTAAGAATTTAGTTGCATATGCTGAAGTGAAGGACGAATGTTCATTCAATGATAAAGACTGGGAAGATGGAATAAAACAAGCAAAGGAAAAATCAAAAAGATTGGGTCTCCCATTTTTTATTGTCACGAATTGCAAAAAGTCGGTCTTTTATAATTCTGTAACTTTAGAAGAGATTACCCTCAATCTTAACCCAATCAGAGAATTTCAGACAATAGATATTTTAAGATTAATTAAGAATCGGCTGCAGAAAGATGAAAAGCTGTCAAACATACAGACAAATGTTGATTCGATTTCAACTTTTTCCGAAGCAACATTTAATAAAAAGTTATGGGAACTTGCGGGTATTTATAGGGGGATTAATTTTAAAGATAATATTCAAAAAATTGATTTTACAATTGGCTTTATCTCCCTCGAATTCTTTGAAGAAAAAGAAACACTTGAAAATAGAAAAGATGAAAACAAGATATATTGGTCGGATTGCGCAGACGAACGGGATGAAAAATTAGTAGGCAACTTATCCCAATATATTAAACGATTAGAGAGTGATACTGAGTTTAACGAATTTCAGAATTTAATGGAATCGGTAAGGATACTTATTGCAGGAGAAAGCGGAAAGCCGCCACTAATTGATACCGAAGATGTCCAAAAAATATATGAAATCATAGATTCAATGAGGCCGTTGCATGGCTGCGGTTTTGATTTGTTTGGCGCTGTATATGAGATGTTTGCATCATCCAAAGAAAAAAAGGATTTTGGCGAGTATTTTACCAAGAGACATTATGCACATATTTTTTCAAAACTACTGTTAAAGAACGAGCAGTATTACAATAAAGAACGAGAATTCACTATTCTCGACCCTGCGTGTGGGACGGGTGGATTTTTGACTGAAAGTTTTAAGGTTCTAAAAAATAACTATGAAAAAACAGGTACTTTTAACAAGAGCGCAAAGGAATTTTTATCAAAAAGATGTTTTTATGGAATAGATGTTAGGGAAGAAAACATATCCAGAACGAAACTAAATATGTTTCTTGTAGGTGATGGCCATACAAACATGTACCCATTGAACACGTTAAAACATAATTTCAAAGACCAAAGATTTGATTATGTTATTACAAATCCACCCTACGGAAGCGGAACAATTAAAGCTGATACAACAAGCATATCTAGTAATCGGACAGAGATTGCCTTTTTATGCCGGATAATCAAGATTCTCAAAATAGGTGGAAAAGCCTGCGTAATAACGCCGGATGGTGTTCTCGAAAATCCATCCTTCAAAGAGTTCAGAAGGGAACTTTTGGAGAAATGCGATATTAACGCTATCGTGAGTTTGCCGAAATTTGCTTTTGCTCCATACACAAAGGAAAAGACGTATGCATTCTTTTTCACTAAGAGAAGCGAAAAAAATACTAAGCCTCAAAAGCAATCTGTATGGATGTATATTATTGATAATGATGGCCTTGCAAATTCTGACAAGCGGTTTCCCACAAAATTAAGAAATAACAGAAATGGATGGATGCACGATGAAATATCTGGGTGGGTTAGCACAGATGGCGATGAAATGTCAGGTATACTTGAAAAAAGATGGATGAATTATGATGATACAAAGGATAAAGGGACACAATGGATCAATGAAAAGGGAATTGAAATCAAATTAAGGAAAGGCGGATTTATCAATATATCAAGAATACTGGATGACAGATATAACATTTTTCTTCCAGAATATTATTTAAGACCATTTGAGCCACATTTTCTAACAGAGCATGAACTTGAAGAAGAAATCATAAAAATAGAAAAGGAGTTACAATTACTTGTAAGATGACAATGTTTCTTGAATTATTTGAACCGATAAAAAAGGGAGATTTCGGTTTAACCGACGAAGCGATTTATAAATCCATCCAGTCCGGCAAGCCATTTATTCCAATATGGGGTGGGAATAGAACGCACTTATTTCCAGAGAGGCTGGTTTCAGTAAATGGTAAAACAAAATCGGGAAACAGTATAACTGTATTTGATGGAGAAGGGATAATTATCAGCCTTGATGGCAGTGCTGGTAGCATGACTTATAAAAAAGGCCAGAAGTTTGCGTTGAATCATCACGCAGGGTTTTTTAAGGTCAGAGACGATGCTAAAAATAAAATTTTACCAGAGTTCTTTGTTCATTTTTATGATACGCAATTAAAGAATGAAAGTGTGAGCGAAGGCTCGAAAACATTGACTCTTGATCAAATCTATAACATCCATTTTCATATTCCTGATATTCGAGTACAGGAAGAAGTTTTGCTAAGGATCAGGCCCTTGCTTGAGAAAAAAGAATTTATTAAAAAAATATTGCAGAAAATTTATTCTATTAAAAGCAAGATACTTTCAAGCCACCACACTAAATTCCAAACGAAAAACATCCCGATAAAACAAATAATTCATTATTTAAGTGGCAATTCAGGATTAACAGAAGAATTCATTTATAAAAAATCACAACACACGAGGGGGGAATATGATGTATTGGCTAGTTCTGAAGAGCATAGGGTAATTGGAAAAATTCCGATGTGCAAAATAAACGGAAGGTCGTTAAAAGTTTTTGAAGATAAAGATGGATTGCTAGTTATCAGAAAAGGCAAAGCGGGGAATACAAGGTTTTTGAATAAAGGTAAATACACCATCAATGATGATGCTTATATTCTCTATGTGAAAGAAAGCAGCCCATATAAGGTACATTTGAAATGGTTGAACATCCAATATAAAAATGAATTTTTATCTTATTCCTCAAGTTCAGATAATGGCACTTGGAATATGACGGGATTCTTCGAAAACGTAATAATCGATATCCCAGAGTATGATGTACAAATTGAAATTATCAAAGACTATGATAGATTGGAATGGTATGAAGCCAAAATACAAGAAATAATTGCCAGTATCAATGAATTGAAAGAAAAATCAATTGCACCTGCTTAGTTGTAAAGTCTGAGAAACTCCTCTCATCACTCATAAAAACGTAGAATACTCGTAATCCATAACTTCGAATTCGTCGTAGTTATTCAACGTGAGAACCACCAAACGACATGTGTCTCTATATCTATTGTTGGGGTGGAGGTTTTTTCGGGGAGCCCCCGGGGGGGCGGATGGGCGGATGGTTTATTGCCTGCAGGGTTTTGGCTGGCAATGAACTATCCGACGGGTGGCGGGGGGATAATATATAAAGCGGCGGCATCTACCTGCAAAAGAATCGCATGAGTTTTAGGGCGAAGGGTAACATAAAGCACTTTTTATGTTTAGCGATGGCCGGGGATCTGGCTGGCGGGGAGCCTGCTTTTTTTGCAGGCTGCATGATCAGCCAGACAAAGAACGATAAAGGCCTTTATCGGCTTTGCTGGCCAGAGCGACCTTCGCCCCGAAGGCAAGAGAATGAAGAAACGAAAGAGATGGAATCCGCCGCCTCCGCAAGTGTACTTAATATAGCACTGAGGGCGAGATCTTTTGCATGTCGTGTGACGGGAGTTTTCTTGCACGATAACGCGCGCGAGGCCCGTACGCCCTGAGTGCGGACTGATTCCGCAAGGCGCGTGACAGGATGCTATTGCTGGCGCGTGCCTTGCTACTCATTGCATAGCGTGTGACAGAGCATTGTCCTGGCGCAGGCTATGCTTCCTTTTTGTCTTCTATAAATTTAAAAGTCGGTGTCTCCGAATTACACAGGAGGCGTTAACCGGAGAGATCAATCTGCTCTCCAAGGTTACAGAAGGAATGAGAATTATCAAAATGAAGTGACTGTAGGAGAAAGAAGTAATTCTCGGTAAATTTTATAGTCATCCCCGTACCGCTCTGTAAGATAGAATTCAATCTGGCCTTTGAATACTTTCAGTACCTCATCATTCAAGCACAAATTTAGTGGACGCATCTGATTATAAAAACAACCCTGAAAGCGGTCTAATCTACAGATACTTTCTCGGATACCTTCGCTCGATTTCTTTGGCACGAAAAATATATTAGGAAATTCTAGTTTTCTTACTCTATCCAAAAATTTATCGGGATATTTAGCTTTTCCGTACTTATCAACCACGCTATATAGCGGTGCTACTATACATAAATTCAAGTTAATCTTGCCACCGCTACGAATGTTCCCTATCGCTATTCTTTCAGAGACGGGCGCTATCAAGATGACAGGCCTTTCTTTTGATCGTATGACTGGGAATTCTTCATTGATTTCTAATTTCGGAGAATATAATGGAGTATTGCGCTTAAACGCATCACCGGGGGAAGAGTAAATTACAAATTCAGAGGCGGATGTTTTAGTGTCATCGTAATCCTTGGGTCTCCAGAACTTAATGTCCTCATCATTATAATGAATATGAGTCCGGAAGATTTGGCCCCTTCTAAAGCTTCTTATATATTCATTTCCTACCCTTGAATAAAAAGGAGTGATTTCTTCATCAAAGAATTTCAAACTATTATTAGTATTCGTCATCTTGGTCCATTATTGCCATTGCCTTAAAATATACATCATCATAGTTTGGAGGCGTAAAATTTGTGGGGGTATACCGGTCTTTTTCTAATTTCTCCAACATCGACTCTATTTTTTTT
>ENA-ORXD01000669-ORXD01000669.1-sediment-metagenome-genome-assembly--contig:-NODE-669-length-39319-cov-4.514092_pt1 | contig 39319 bp, 34 predicted proteins | sample MGYA00237862_ERZ511471 | MGnify/ENA metagenome assembly ERZ511471 | reverse complement strand
GAGAGAGATTCTACCGAAAGTACCACTTCACCTGGCTCAAGATCAGGCTTTTCCATTTTTAAAAACACTTCCCGTCCGACCATCATTTTAGCCAGTTCATTTGTATCTGTATCGTGAATATTAACAGTATCAACAACCTCTCCATCACGCAAAACTGTCACACGATCACAGGCTGCCATAACCTCTTCTAATTTATGGGTGATAAAAATGATCGATAATCCATCATGAACAAGTGCTTTAAGTATCTTAAAAAGATCTTCCACCTCACCGGGAGTCAAAACCGCTGTGGGTTCGTCTAAAATCAATAATTCCGCCTCCCGGTACAAAGCCTTAAGAATTTCCACCCGCTGCTGCACACCCACCGGTAATTGCCAGATTTTGGCCTTTGGGTCTACTTTTAGATGATATTTCTCTCCGCTCTTGCGGATCGCTTCTTCCACGCGAACCAAATCCAGGAAAGGTTCTCGGGGGGAAGGCAACCCCAAAACAACGTTTTCAGCCACACTCAATGGCGGCACCAGCATAAAGTGCTGGTGAACCATTCCGATCCCCAGAGCAATCGCATCTTTGGCCTGATGAATTGTGACTTCTTCACCTTTCCAGATGATCTTGCCACTATCGGGCCGGTACACGCCATAAACGCAGTTCATCAGGGTTGATTTGCCAGCGCCATTCTCACCCAGCAAGGCGTGAATTTCACCCTTTTTAATTACCAGGTCAACATTATCATTTGCCACTACACCAGGGAACGTCTTTCGAATTTTTTCCAGGCGAAGGAGTTCAGTCATAGCTTTTGCCTTTACAATAAGAATCTGAACTATTTATACTTATTCGGCCAATAGCAAGTACCAACTCCCTGATCTGCACACCGGAAATTTCCCAAATCTATTTTGAAATGGTGCAGCGGAGATCAGAGCTTGATACTGGGGGTTTTCTGGCAAAAACGCGCCAGAAAACCCCCGTTACGCCACCTCACTTCAATGAGTCAAATTGCTCTGGGGGCGGATCAAATATAAACATCAGACTACAGATCCTTGCGCACCACAAGATTCGGGATGCTGGATGGATCTTCCAGATATTGCCGCTCAAGATCGACGATATCTTTCTCAATTTCTGGGGGAACCAGTCCGTAGAATGGATTAATTTTGTTTCCACCTTCCAACAAACCAATGGAGAAGTGTCCGCCGGGTTGGCCTTCTGCGATCAGTTTCAAAACGTACTCAACCTCTTTGTCAACCATTTCCTCCCATCCACCAATCGCGAGCTCGGGAGCCAGGTTATTGCGATCTTTTGACCAGGAAATATACTGAATGTCGGTGTTGCCTTTTTCACGTTCTTCCATAATGGCTTCAATCGCGCCCGGGTCACCAGCATCGGTTACTGTAAGGAAGACGTCAGCTCCCTGCTCAATGGCGGCTTTGGTGAGTTCCTTTACCTTGGCAGCATCACCCCAGGAACCAACGTAAGCTTCGCCCCATTCCACATCACCGCGGCCAATGTCTTCACAGGCCTGTTTGGCCATCAGGATATGGTGATCCATGATCGGGAATTGGGTGCCAATGATCCACTGAACCTTGTTCGCTTTTGTAAGCTGGCAAGCCAGGCGTCCCATGAAATATCCACCCTCACCGGCTGATAAGGTAACCGTGTACAGGTTATCAATGCCGCCTTCAGAGCCGTTGGTCTGGATGAACTTTACATCCGGGTATTCTTTCGCGACGGCAGCGATCTGATCCGCGTATTCATAACCATGGGCCATCACAATGTCATAGCCGGCTTCCGCGTAATCACGAAGGATCTGTTCGGCATCTTCCACTTTGACACTCTCGGTATAAGCGACATCAAGAAGGAAATTGTCACGGGCGCCAATCAGGCCAAGGTACGCGTTGGTGTTCCAGCCGCCATCATTGACCGGGCCAGAGAGAACCGCGGCCATTTTCTTGCCTTTCAACGCGGCAACGTAATCAAATTCGGCCTCAGCCTCAACCATGACTTCTTTTTCAACCACAACGGTTTCAACAACTTCAACTTCTTTCTCAACCACAACGGTTTCCTTGACGGTAACGACCTGTGGTTCCGGCGCAGCACAGGATGCCAATAAAATAGAAAAGGCAACCAGCAACGTCATCAGGACTACAATACTCTTGTTTTTCATTTCTTCTCCCTTTATATGAAAGATTAGATATGGTGAATTTCTCTCCAGACAGTGCAAACTTTGAGAATCACTTTATTTTTCTTTTCTCTCTACCAACCTCCTTTCGATATAGGGTAATCTCCAAAATTCAGCAACAAACCTTTGTTTTTTTTGCGAGCATTTATTTTTGCTCTGCGCTATCAGCGTATCAAGTGCACCGATAGTAGTTATCGTGTGCTGAAGAACACACGGTTAACTCTAAATTCCTTTCCTGCTTAATAAAAAACCATACCGCCGTCAATATTGATAGCCTGACCATTGATGAAACCCGCTTCGTCAGAAGCGAGGAACGCGGCCAGCGCGGCGATATCGGCAGGTCTGCCAAAGCGTCCCACCGGGATGGTTTTCAGTACCTCGGCGTCCCACTCTGCCAGGGTAACGCCAAATTCCTCGGCCAGGGTTTGATGGGTGCTTTTCAGCATGTCCGTGGCAATCGGCCCCGGGCAAATCGCGTTCGCCGTGATACCATGTGGGGCCAGCTCTATTGCCAGTGCTCTCGTGAGGCCTAACACTGCCGCCTTGGTTGAGCAATATGCAATCTCTTTTGGATAAGCCATTTTGCCAGCCATAGAAGACATATTGATAAACCTACCCCAACCACGTAAAACCATATGGGGGATAACCGCTTTGGCACATAAGTACATGGATTTGTAATTAATGTCTGATACCCGGTCCCAGAGTTCCTCGCTCAAATCAACAGTGGCTGTATTATCAAAAACACCGGCATTGTTAACCCATATATCAATCCGGCCCAAAACTCGAATGATTTCCTCAACAGCTTCAAAAATTTTGTCTTTTTCGCACACATCCAACCGAAGCGGCAGCACTTTGGCGCCAGCTTCCTCGCATTTTGCAACGGTTTCCAAAGTGTTGGTGATATCCATCACGGCCACACCGGCACCTTCTTCAGCAAATCGGCAGGCTATCGCCTGGCCAATCCCCCTGGCCGCACCTGTAACACCCACCACTTTCCCTTCAAAACGTCTCATCAATACATCCTTCCCGGCCGCCAACGACGGGTGACCTTTGCGTTTGAGCCACAGCGGTCAGCCAGTAAAGTCGCGCTGATCTGGCACTGCCGCAGAATTGTTTCCTCGTCCAGGTGTTGCACGACCCCATCCTTCATCAAAATCCTGCCGTCCGCGATGGTCAGCACCACATTTTGTTCTCCACAGGAATATACCAATGAAGCAACCGGGTCGTGCACCGGAACAATTTTAGAAGAATTTAACCGAACCGCGAATAAATCTGCCCGTTTTCCAACTTCCAGCGAGCCAATTTCTTCTTCCAACCAGATCGAACGCGCCGCGTCGCGGGTTGCCCAATCCAGAATGGTCTGCGCGTCGATCACAGATGCGTCCCGCGCGGCTACTTTTTGCAGCAGCGCCGCGACCTTCATGCTCTCAAGCATATCCAGCGCGTTGTTGCTGCCTGCGCCATCTGTGCCAATCCCAATCTTCAAACCGGCTTGATACATTTCAACCATCGGCGGAATACCCGAGCCGAGGTACATATTACTGACCGGGTTATAGGAGATCTTCACGTCGTATTTCCTGTACAGCTCAATATCCGCCTGGTCTGTCACTACGTTGTGGATCGCCAGCAAATCGGGGCGCAGAAAACCAACCGTTTCCAGATAGGGAACCATATTTATCCCGTGTCTTTCCTGGCTGATTTGATTATCCACGCCGTTCTCGTTGATATGCATGGTAATTGGAGTGCGGGTCGCGTTGGCATATTCGATTGTAGCCGCCAACCCTTCATCTGTGATCGTCCACGGCGCGCCAATCGCCAGCCACACCGCCATCCGGTCCGTCGCTGGATATTGGGCATGCAACCGGGCATATTGTTCAATAAACCAGCTATAGGGAGAGATTAACGCTGGTAAAACCCCGTACTCCACCCCAAAATCGGAGATGATAGTTGTATAACGCCCGCGCAACCCGCTGTCCAGCATGGCACGGATATTGTTTTCGTGCATTTCATATCGCTGCGCGCGATAACTCATATCCACCACAGTGGTCACGCCACAATGAATGGCTTCCAGGCAGCCCGCGAGACAAAAGATATACATCTCCTCCGGACGGATATGAATGGCCGTTGGCGCTGTTACCACTTCCACCCAATCCTGAACCGGCATATCTTCTCCCAATCCCTTTGTGGAGACCTGGAACAAATGGTTATGGTTGTTGATCAAACCTGGGAAAACAATATGATCACTCAGGTCTAACACTTCCTCTGCCGAATAACGTGCCAGAATTTCCTTCGTCGGGCACAGCGCAGCGATTCTTCCCTCACAGATAGCTATTGCCCCATCATCGAGGATTTCACGTCGGTCGTTCTGGGTGACAATTGTCGCGTGTTTAATGATAATATCTGCTTTCTCAGGTATCATCGAAGTTAAACCTTATCAGAATTTAGGGCCAAGTATTCCTGTGGCGCGTTCAACAGGTCGGAAAGGTCCTGTAAAAATGCGGCCGCCTTTGCGCCATCGATAAACCGGTGATCGTAGGACAGCGTGGCCCAACATGTCTCGCGAAGGGCAACTTCACCATTCACGGCAACCGGTCTGGGACGAACCGCGCCAAAAAGGATAATTGCCGATTCCGGCGGGCGCGGGATGGGAATGCCGGAATCCACGCCCAGCATACCCAGATTGCTCACTGTAAATGTTCCACCTTCGATGTCTTCCAACCCGATCAGGCCTGATCGGGCTCGATTTGTCTGGTCAGCCGTTCTCTCGGATATTTCTTCCAATGTAAGCCTGTCAGCGTCTCGTAAAACAGTGACCAGCAGACCGGCCTCTGTTGCCACCGCCATGCCGAGGTTCACAGTTTCAAATACAATGATTTCATTTTCCACCAGTTGAGCATTCAGGTAAGGGTGCTTTGGCAGCGTGCGGGCAACCGCGGCCATAACCAGCGTATTGAGCGAGATGCTGTGATTATCCGGCCGCAGCAAATTCGCGCGGAAAAATTGAATCGCGGTAAAATCGAGCTCCCGGCTGACCTGGCTCAGCGCCAACTCCGTCAGACTGGCCTTCATCCCTTTCGCCATTGCCTTCTGAATCCGGTTGAGTTTTATCACTTGCTTTACAGGTAAACCCCTTACTTCAGCCACAATTCTTACCCTTAATCACTACCTGAATCTGGTGTTAATCTACCACAACACATGCCCGTTCAAACAGTCTGGCGCAGGCTTCTCGAGCTTCTGCCAGCACTGCTTTTTCATCCACCACTTTAATCTCTTTATCTTCCATCAGGATTTTTCCATCCACCAACACCGTGTCCACAGCACCGTTCCCCAGATTATAAACCAGCGCGGAGGGCACCTTATGAACCGGCATGGCGAAAGCAGAATCCAGGTCCACCAGGACAATATCGGCTTTCTTTCCAACTTCCAATGAGCCGATTAAATCAGGCTGCCCGAATGCCTTCGAACCGCCGCGGCATGCCATCCACAGCACATCCTCAGGCAAAACAGCCATCGCGTCCAGCGTGGAAAGTTTTGCCAGCAGCGCTGTCGTTTTCAAGGTTTCCATCATATCCTGATTATTATTGCTGCCCGGACCATCGGTGGCCAACGCAACCGGAATCCCCATCTGGTGCATTTTGGAAATCCTGGCCGCGCCAGAAGCCAGGTACATGTTGGAGACAGGGCAGTGCACAATCACCGCGCCATGTTCTTTTACCAGATCCAATTCGTGGTCATCCAGCCATACACTGTGCACCAGTTGAACATCAGGCCCCAAAACCCCCAGATCTGCCAGCCACTCAATGTGCCGGTTACCGCGACTTTCCAGATTCATATCAACCTCAGTTTTCGTCTCAGCGACATGAATCTGCGTCCCAACGCCCCATTCTTTCGCCAGGGCATAGGTTTTCAACATGGTTTCATCCGTACACCCCCACGGGATCAGAGGGCCAAACTCAAAACGGATTCTGCCGCCCCCTTTACCATGCCAGGTTTTATAAATTCGCTCTGTTTCTTTCAGAATATATTCCTGGGTCAACATGAGATCTTCATGATAATCCATATCTGCCCAGGCGTAAGACAAGAGGAAGCGCATCCCCAATTCTTCGGCTGCCCGGCATACCCCATCATCATTGGCCGGTTCCGTGTGGATATACTGGTGATCAATGACAGAAGTCGCACCACCCCGCAGGTTTTCAATCAAGCCCAGCTTCGCCGCGAGCCGCGCGTCTTCCCCTGTCAGCTTGCGCGCCACTGGCCAGATCGCTGTCGCCAGCCAATCCAACAGAGGTTTATCATCCGCCAGACCGCGTAAAAAAGTTTGAAAAAGGTGGGTGTGGCAGTTGACCATGCCTGGCATTACAGCCATCAAGGTTGCATCCTTGATCACTGCGGCCTTCTCGCGCAATGCTGCAGGTGCCTCACCAGCGCCAACCGCGGTAATTTTATCGCCCTCGACAAACACATAACCTGGCGAATATATATGGCCCTCATCATCAATGGTAACAACACTTCCTTTTTCGATCAGAACCCGTTCCATGAATTTACCCTGCCTCATGCTTTCGATGTCCAAACCGTTCTCCGCCATCCACCGCGATCAAATCCCCGGTGATGTAATCTGACTTCGCCAAAAAAACAACTGTCTGAGCCACATCTTCAGCCGTACCCCAGCGATTCAACAATGTCTTTTTAGCAGTGCGCTTGATTTTTTCATCACTGTAATCAGGCGGGGGCAGCACAGGTCCCGGCGCGATGGCATTCACCCTCACAGTGGGTGCCAGCTCCAGCGCCAGTTGTTTGCTTAATGCCAGCATGGCCGCTTTGCTTACGGAATGTGCCGCGAATTTTGGCCAGGGCTCCAGCGCGGAAAGGTCCACAATAAAAATCATCGCGCCCCCCCCTCTTTCCAGCATCAAAGGCGCGATCTCATTGGCGCAATAAAACGACCCGTGGATAATGCTGTCAATCACATAATGCCATTGGGAATAATCGGAGGTCAACAACGGAGTCTGAATGAAAGGTGATGCGCTGTTCACAAACACATCCAAACTTCCAAATTTTTCTTTTGTCTGGCGAACCATTTCCTTTACCTGATCAAGTTTTGAAATATCCGCCTGGACGACCAGGGTTTCCACGCCTAACGAAGCAGCCTCCTGAGCCGTCTTAACCGCTTCTTGATCAGAAGACCGATAATTGATCACAACATTCGCGCCCTCTCTGGCAAGAGCTAATGTAATCGCTTTGCCAACGCGATGAGCACCGCCAGTTACCAGTGCCGTTTTCCCTTTAAGATCCATTCTTTGCCTCTTTTTTGTCGCTCTATTTTCCCGAATGGGTTGACAGCGCTTTTTCCGGCATTTTGATCAGAATACTGCCGGGGTAATAACCGAAATCCACGTGGCTTCTTCATCTTCAGAAGCACACATCAGTTTTTGCAGTTTATCTCCTTCAAAGTAAATGGTGTGGCCGGGCAGCAGGACATAATCACCCAGATCCAGCCCTACCAGCAATTTCCCGGATAACACATAAATAAACTCCTCAGTTGGTTCGCGCAACCTGCGCGCAATGTTTCCTGAACCTGGAGCCAATCGTCCAAGCAGCGCTTCCATCTTCTTACCAGTGCCAACAACGAGTTTTTCATACTCAACCCCAGTTGCGGGCAGCTTAAGCCTGGGGCGATGTTCAGGTTTTATAACCGGGCTGTTCTCAAAGATCAATTCTTCACTGATCTCATCAGGAATATATTTTTGAGCACTTCCGATTTTTTCATGGGATATATTTTCTGATAAAAAATAAAAGAGGGGGACTTCAAGCGATTCAGCGATCCGCGTTAAGGATTCCAGCGAAACACTGGTTTTATCGTTTTCTACCTGACTTAAAAAAGAGGCTGTCAGATCAGTACGGCGGGCCAGCTCTCTCAGACTGAAGCCCATCTCGATACGACGCTGCTTTAACTTATAGCCCAGATCAGGACCCAGCATAAACTTGTTTCTCCCTTTCGTAGACTTCCAAAATTGACGCTACTACTTGGAAAACCAATCAATATTTTGCTGCAAAGCCACGAACGCTATCTCAACCAATTTCTATTGAATAGAACAAGTGCCCTTCTGAAACCAAAAAACTTTGTTAAAGTAAATTTAGCAGGACATGGTATGAAGGTGCCTACTATGGCTACGGGGAAATTTGAATGATGTTGAGCAGAATTTGACGATTCACTGGTTCACCACAGAAACACGATAGACTATTCTGTCATCACGATAAAATTATACATATTTATTTTCAGTTTGTAAAGCACGACTTAACTTTTTTTAAGAATTGTTAACTTTTTCGAACACCTGATCTTGATTAAATAGCAATGCTTTCCCGTTTTAAATTCCATCCAAAATACCCGGACCACAGGAAACCAGCACGAAAAGAATGAGCCCTATCTTCAAAAAAACCGCCATCTCAACTTGAATTCTTTGATTTAACTTGTTTTTGATGCCATCTTAACTGGTTCACCGCGTTTCTTCTACTTTGATCACCTGTCAAAACAGTGTGAAACCTTACCTCACACAAAATCAAGTTTTTACTTATCACAACAGTCCGCAGGCTTGACCCCAGCGACTGTCAAGTTTTGCTTTACATATATGTTGTATCTCACTTGACACACGCTTTACTTGATAGTATGCTTGAAATCAAGATTAGATGGATATGGATCAGCCTTTTAACGCACCTACATCAGAAGAATCGACAGGAAATATAACAATCTTTTACTCCCGGGAATGATGAAGTGACGATTGAATCCAGTGTTGGTTCACGCCTCAAACACCGCCGCGAAGCGATTGAGATCAGTTTACGGAAACTCGCTCAAATGACTGACCTTTCGGCCTCCTTCCTGAGCCAGGTGGAAAGGGGAAAAGCTAACCTTTCGCTCAAATCGTTAGAAAAGATCGCCAGCGCGCTTGAAGTTCCCCTGCTTTATTTCCTTTCTGAAGACCCGCTCCACGCCACATCGAACACCCCCGCCTCTGAATCTGCCAACAAAGATACACCGCAAAACTCCGGATACAATCCTGTTGTCCGCGCGAATTGTCGTTCGAAATTGATCCTGCCGGTTTCTGGGATTACATACGAACTGCTGGCTCCAAATCTCGGGCATAAAATGGTTGCGATCACCGTACAGTTATCCCATGGGACAGACAATGTCGCTCGAAGGCTGCGCGAACCTACCGAAGAATTCATCTACGTTTTCTCCGGTATATTATTAGTGGAATTGGATAGTGGTGAGTATTATCTGAACCCAACGACTCTATTTATTTTAATGGCAATTCCCTACGTAAGCTGGCCTGCGCTTCTGAAAATCAGGATGCGCTATGGCTTTCGGTCATCACACCTGCTGTATTCTAATCACAGCCCATCATCTTCTGCCTCGCGGAAACAGTGAGGGTTACAAAATGACAACCAATGATCTGGTAATTAAAAACGGAAAAATCATCACAGCCAGAGAGACGCTGGAAGCGGATCTCGCTGTTCAGAACGGAAAGATCCATTGCGTAGGCAACAACCTTTCTGGGCACCAGATGATCGATGCCACCGGGCTTTATGTCCTCCCGGGAGCGGTGGACCCCCATGTTCACCTGCAAATGCCGGCCGGTGAAACAACCTCCAGCGACAACTGGGCAACCGGCACCACCGCCGCCGCGTTCGGAGGCACAACCACAGTCATTGATTTCATTGAACCAACGGAAGGTCAATCCCTCATGAACGCCTTCCGAGAACGAAAAGCACAGGCTGACCCTCAAGCAGTAATTGATTACGCACTGCACATGACCCTCTCCAGCATCATTCCTGAAAGAATGGCAGAACTTCCCGCGGTGATTCAGGCCGGAATGACTTCCTTCAAGGCTTACACCACTTATGATGGGCTAAAACTTAGCGATCAGGATTTTCTGGAGATGTTCCGGCAGGTATCCAGAATCGGTGGTTTGGTGATGATTCATGCCGAAAACGACGCGATATGCAGTTTTGCAACCCGTGAATTGCTGGCCCAGGGTCAGTATGGACCAAATGCTCATCCCATCAGCCGTCCGGCAGTCGCTGAGAGCGAAGCTATCGAACGTGTCCTCGCCATGGCGTCGTTAACCCAAACCCCGGTTTACATCGTTCATATTTCCACCGCGCTAGGTGCCGCTGCCCTCGCGCGCGCTCAGGCGCGTGGTCAATGTGCTTTTGGAGAAACCTGTCCCCAATATCTTTTGCTGACCGATCAGGAATACAGCAAACCGGATTTTGAGGGCGCTAAATTTGTCTGCGCGCCGCCGCTGCGTAAAAAAAGTGATAACACCTTTCTGTGGAACGCGCTGTCAGATAACACCATCCAGACCATCGGCACTGACCACTGTCCGTTCTTCTTTCAGGGACAAAAAGACCTGGGGAAAGACCGCTTCACCCGCATTCCTGGCGGCATTCCTGGAGTGGAACCACGGTTGGCTCTGGTTTACACCTACGGCGTGAAAACCGGAAGACTTACCCTAAATCAATGGGTGGATCGCTGCTGCACTAAACCCGCAGAGTTATTCGGCTTATATCCTCGAAAGGGCACCCTGATACCCGGAGCAGATGCCGATGTGGTACTCTTTGATCCGGAACTGGAATACACTCTCACCCATGAGATGTTGCATGAGCATGTAGATTACACACCCTATGAAGGCTTTCCACTGAAGGGATATCCAGTCATGACTTTGCTGCGTGGTGAGATGCTGGTCAGCAAAGGTCAATTGCATGCAAGACCTGGTCAGGGACATTTTCTGAAATGCGATTTGCCGCGCTTTGAGCGGCGGGTATAAAGGATCATTGGGCTAATATTTAGCAGAATTTTTGTCAGGAGAGACGAATGAGCACAACAATAATTCTCCCGGAATGGTTAATTACCAGCGCGCTTCAAAAACCCAGACGTGGTTGGGGAATCCGTATCGTAGACGATAAAATCGACGACATCGCCCCCAACGAAGAGCTCCTCTTCCGTTACCCCAAAGAACAAGCCTGGATCGCTCCGGGCCAGATATTGGCTCCCGGCTTTGTCAATTCCCACATCCATATTTATGGAGTGCTGGCACATGGCATCCCACTGGTGAAAGCACCTTCAGGTTTCTGGCCTTTTCTGGAAGATTTCTGGTGGCCGCTGGTAGAAAACCGCCTGGATCATGAGATGATCCGAGCCACAACCGAACTGCGCTGTGCCCAGCTCCTCAAAAGCGGTGTGACCTCTTTCTTCAATATCACAGAAGCTCCCAATGCCTTGCCAGGTTGCCTTGAATCGCAAGCCGAAGTCGTCCGCAAATGGGGCCTTCGCGGTGTGCTTACATTCGAAGCATGCGAACGCGTCAGTCAAGAAAATGGTCAGCTTGGTCTAAAAGAGAACGCCGATTTTGTGGATGCCTGCAAGCGCCGCAATGATCTGGTAACTGGCGCAATCAGTATTCACACCACTTTCACCTGTTCCAAAGACTTTATCCGGCAGGCAAATCAAATTGCCGGAGAACGCAACGTGCTGCTTCACGCCCATGTCTCTGAAGGCACGTACGAGCCCGATTTCGCACTTAAAACTTTTGGCATGCGCACAATGCACTACTATCAGGAACTCGGCATCACCAGCCCGGACTTCCTGGCATCGCAATGCGTTCAGCTCGACCCTTCAGAAGTGGATCTGATCGCCCAGGCTGGCGTACGGGTAAGCCACATGCCCCTATCCAACTGCGAGGTCGGTGGCGGTATCGCGCCCATCCCTCAACTGGTTGAAGCGGGTGCCACAGTAGGGCTCGGCAGCGACGGTTATATCGACGACTTCTTTGAAGTAATGCGGGGCGCCTTCCTGATTCATAAAGCCAACCAACTCAGCCCGTTGGTCATGCCAGCTCATATCGTGTGGCATATGGCCACTGAAGGCGGCGCGCAGGCCATTGGACTCAAGCATGTTGGAAAGATCGAGAAAGGCTGGCAAGCTGATCTTCAATTGATCGATGGGAATCTCCCCACGCCTCTCGAATCGCACAATCTTTATGATCAGTTGCTGCTCTACCGTACCGAGAAAAATGTTCAGGCAGTATGGGTTGCCGGGAAGCTGCTTGTGGAAAAGGGCGAGGTCATTGGAGCTGATTGGGAAAAAATCTTTGAAGACACACGCGCTGCCGCGCGGCGCCTGTGGGACAAAGCAAGGAAGTAGCCCGCTATAGCTGAGCCCTGTTTGCTCACGTTTATCCGAATGGTAAACAAATCTGGAAAAATTTGTATTTATGGCAAAAGCTGAATAGATCACCTGTTGTTGGAGGCAATGATTATGCATATTGATTTCACTCTGAATGGAGAACCTGTATCCGTAGATGTTCCCGAGAAAATGACCCTGCTAAAATGCCTGCGCGAAGTGCTGGGGCTGACGGGCACAAAAGTGGGATGTGAAAGCGGGGATTGTGGCGCTTGCTCTGTTATTTTTAACGGAAAGCTGACCAAATCGTGTTTACTGGAAATGCCGCTGGTCGCTGGAAAAGATGTCATTACTATCGAGGGTGTCCACGCTCCTGATGGTGGACCGGGTGATGTCCAGCAGGCATTCCTGGACCACGGCGCGGCTCAATGCGGCTACTGTACGCCGGGGATGATCCTGGCTGGTGAAGCGCTGCTGACGCGAAAGCCCGACCCCGACCGTGAAGAAATTCGCCGTGCTATATCCGGAAACCTCTGCCGCTGCTCCGGGTATACGCAAATCATTGACGCAATTGAAGATGCCGCGCGAAAACGTCTGGTAAAAACCCATTAGCCGACCTGGATCAGGAGCAAGCAAATGAGTAAGCTGAATTATGTAGGTAAACCCACCGCCCTTCAGGTGGACGCGTATGACAAAGTGATGGGAACAGCAAAATATGTTGGTGACATGTATCTGCCGGGCATGCTCTACGGTAAAGTCCTGCGCAGCCCGATCCCGCATGGAAAGATCGTCAGGCTGGATACTTCCCGGGCTTTTCAGGTACCTGGTGTGAAAGCTGTCATCACCAGCGCGGATTTTGTAAACAATGGATTGTGGGGCTGGCCGATTAAGGACGCCTATATTTTAGCCCATGGAAAAGTACGCTATGTCGGTGATCCGATCGCAGCCGTTGCCGCTGAAACCGAAGCGGCAGCCATTCAGGGGGTTGAAGCCATCGAATTTGAACTGGAACCCTTACCGGTAGTCTCTGACCCCCACAAAGCCCAATCTTCTGAATCGCCCTTGATCCCAGACGAATGCCCCACCGACAAAAACAATCTTTGCAACATCCATATTGTGCGCAATGGCGACCCGGCAGCCATTATCGAAAAATCAGAACACATTTTTACCGGCAGCTATGTTTTCCAGCACCAGGAGCATGCCTACATTGAGACCGAAGGCGCTCTGGCAATCCCTGACGCGGATGGCAGTGTCACGGTTTATGCTAACGATCAAAGTCCTTTTATCAATCGCGGAAATATTGCCTCCGTTCTGGGATTGGAACAGGATTACGTCCGGGTTATCCAACCTCCGGTGGGCGGCTCGTTTGGCGGCAAGGATGATATCGGTTACCAGACCTCTTCACAGGCTGCAAAACTGGCACTGTTGACGGGGAAACCTGTCCGCATCACCCTCGCCCGCGAAGAATCCATGGCTGCTTCTTACAAGCGCGAGTGGATGGAAGTCGGCCTCAAAATCGGCGCGGATAACGAGGGCAAACTCAAAGCGGTGCAGGCCAACCTGCTTGCAGACAGCGGCGCGTACTCTTCCATGACGCCGCTCTCCTCCTGGCGGGCTACGATGCACGCTGGTGGAAGTTACCGTTACGAAGCAGCTTCTGTAGATACCGAATCGGTTTACACCAATAACGGCTACTGCGGCGCTTTCCGTGGTTTCGGGAACAACCAGGCTACCGGCGCGATCGAATGCCTGATCGATGAAATGGCCGAGAAATTTAACATGGATCCCATCGATTACCGGATGATCAACCTCCTCAGGGAAGGCGACAGAGCCTTCACCGGCAACAAACTGATGCACCGCCCCAATGCGGACCGTTGTCTGGAGTGGGTTCGGCTGCAATCCGGTTGGGACCGCAAGCGCGCCGAATATGCCAGCCAGGAAGCCGGCGCGCCCAATCGGCGCGGGATAGGAGTCGCTTGCTACTTCCATGGCTCCGGTCTGGGCGGCGAGGGAACTGATTTTGCCACCGCGAATATACGGATCAATGGGGATCACACCGTGACTCTCCAATGCGCGCTGACCGATTACGGTCAGGGCAGCCGCACTGTCTTCACCCTGATCGCGGCGGAGGTGCTGGGCGTCAATCCAGACCGGATCCAAATGTTGCGCCCCGATACCCAAACCGCAACCGACTCAGGCCCCACAGTGGCCTCTCGCGCTTCCATCGTCGGTGGAAACGCCGTTCGTGTCACCACTGAAAAAGTGGCTCACCTTCTGAATTTAGCCGCGGCTGACCTGTTCAAATGCGATCCTGCGCAGCTCATCCGCGTGGAAGAAAGCTACATTGGCCCACAGGAACAGCCAATCAGCTTTGAAGAAGTTGTGGACCATGCCCGCGAAATGGGTTTCCAGCTTTCCGCTCACGGCTACTGGCAGATTCCCGAAATACACTGGGATTTTGACAGCGGAACCGGAGTGCCTTATTTCACCTATTCTTATGGCGCCCAGATCGCCGAAGTAGAGGTCAATCGCAAAACAGGTGTTGTGAAAGTAATCAAAATCTGGGCCGCGCATGATGCCGGGAAAATTATTTACCCGCTGGGAGCTAAAGGTCAGATGCTGGGTGGCATTGCCCAGGGATTGGGCTACGCCCTGACCGAAGGCTTTACCTACAAAGATGGCTACCCACAGAAACTGGACTTCAACACCTACCATATTCCTACATCGCTGGAGATGCCCGAAATGGAGTATAAGTTCATCGATAACATCCTGCCTGAAGGCCCCTTCGGCGCGAAAAACCTGGCTGAACCAATGATGATCTCTGCCCCGCCAGCCATCGCCAACGCAGTTTATCAGGCCACAGGTGTGCGGGTCCATGAATTCCCAATCAATCCCAACCTGCTGAAAATGTGATCCCGGGGTGACTGTCAGCCATTCAAACAGGGAACTATTGCAATTGCTTATTTTGCAGAATTTTTGATATAAAGACTTCCAAAGGAATCCTCTCTTTGGAAGTCTTTATTTAATGCCACAACCTGCTGGTTTTGAATAATACAGACTATTTTTCAGGCAACACTATATTAAGCTGGCGCAACCAGTTCCCGCTCATGATATTGGCGATATCCTCTTCCGAATAGCCTTTTTCCAATAGCAGCGGCGCGAGCTTTTGCAAATCGGCGATGGAATCAAACTCCATGGGTGTTTCTTCCACCCCATAGATACCGTCAAAATCCGAGCCGATCCCCACATGCAGACTATCTCCGGCAAGCTGGCACAAATAATCAATCTGCGCCACCAACCGGTCAATGTGCACCAGGTCTCTGCGCATCTGCTTCTTCTTCCAGCCAGCCAGCAGGAAATTGTTAAATGGCACGACACCGATCACGCCATCCCGCTCTACAATTCCACGAATTACCCTATCGGAAAGATGTCGGTTGCTCTCAACACCTTTCAATAATTCAGCAGCATTCGCATGACTTGCCATAATGACACCTTCATACTGATCCAGGGCTTGAAGGGTTGCTTCTTCATCCATATGACTGATATCAAGCCCAAACCCGATCTCTGCCATACTTTCCAACAATGCCTGCCCGTCCCTGGTTAGAGGCCCTGGTTCGTGCGTCCCACCACAGTAGCGGGTACCGACCCATGCTGGTCCGATAAATCGCAGCCCCAACTCCCACCATTCCGGCAATTCATCCGGGCTGCGGATTCCTTCCGCAGCCTCCATCAGCAGCACCAGCCCCACAGGCCGTCCGGCAGCGCCTTCTGGCAGCGGCATTTTCCACAACCCAAGAATTTCACGCAAATCAACCCCCGAGCGGATCAACCGGAATTGATCCGGGTGTTTATCCATCCATCGATAATAGAAGTCAACCTGATCCCGGTAAAGCTTACACGCTTCATTGGTGTCGCGATAAACCAGCTTATCCCACGCCCCCTCTTGCTTCCGGATCGGTTCAGCGAATAAGGTAGAGAACACTACGCCAACATTTCCATTCTGGTAAGCGTCCCAACCTAACATTGTGTTTCCAGTGACATCCGGAATATAGGTACCCTTCTCCAAAATGCGCGTTTTCGCCAATGGGTTGGTATAATCCCGTCCAAACGTCAGCATATTCCAGGCCAGGTCCTGGTGCGCGTCAACGATAAAATAAGGTTTTTGCATCCAATTTCGCTCCAAGTAAAAAAGGTCAGGTCTGCTCCAGTGCCAGCCGAATGCCCAAACCAACCAGAACAAAACCTGAAACACTATGCAGGATCTGCTGCCAGGCTGGTCGGGTAAATATATGCTGGAGCTTCCCCATCATGATGTTCAGAAGCATCAGACATAAGAAACTCATCCCAATATGGATTCCCCCCAGAAAAAGCGATTTCAGCAGCACGGGCTCCCCTGCTTTGATGAACTGCGGCAGGAAAGCAAGATAAAATACCGCCACTTTGGGGTTCAACAGGTTCGTCAGGAATCCTTGCAGGAAAGGTCGATTGTCCCTTTTCTCTCCCTCATTCATTTGCATACCTTCTGTTCCTGCAGGAACACCCTGGCGCGCGTTCCACAGGGATTGCCCACCCAAAAATACCAGATAACCAGCGCCCAACAGCTTGACTACCGAAAAAGCCGCCGCCGATTGCACGAGGATCAACGAAACACCCACTGCCGACAGCGTCACGTGCACCATCAGCCCCGCGCAGATTCCGAGGGTAGTTCGCGCGCCAACCCGCTGACCACCCGATAGCGCGCTGCGGATCACCAGCATCACATCCGCCCCCGGTGTCACCGTTAGCAGTGCCACAATTCCAAGGTATGCCCAGATCTCAGCCGTCAAGAACATTTCGGTTTACCTCAAGTCGTTTCCCATAACCCCATTATTATACCTGCCATCCCAAAAACCAAAAAAGAACCGCGCAGGTTCTCTTTTGGTTTTCTTTGTTCTATGCCAGTTGATAGCATCCCAGGAAAGACTCTTTCTTCATCAAGCGCATCAATTCAAAGCCTATGGAGTCACCCCCAGGTAGGACCGCTTCAGCACTTCGTAATTAATACGCCCTGCACGAAAACTATTCCCGGTGGAAAGATTATTGATCTGAACCACCGCCGGGGAGTGCAGATCCATCGGAATTTGATAGAAATCACGTCCCGCATCCTCATAGATTTCCACAAATGGCCGGCCATACACCCTTGAAACGGATGAGGTGACTTTTTGAACAACTGCTTCGCAGGCTTCATCGGTTGATTCAACATACAATGTCGCGATACCGCCATACAGCAGCGCGTCATTGATCCGACCAAAAGCCTGTACCTCATCATTTGTCAGCGGCGGAATCACGCAGTAGCCCTGTGCCTGGCGCAGAGTCTTTACATCAAAACCCTCTTCATCCAGACGGTGCAGAGTCTGTTCTATAATCCGCGCCGATACCTGAATCGCGCATACCAGGCTTGCACTGGGGGCGAACAATATGGTCAGGTTTTCTGGCTTTAGTCCGCATGCTTCCGCTACCGCGTTGGCAGTATTCACCGTAATTGGATCAGGTGTTTGAATACAAATCACCCCCTCGTGATACGCGTCCCGATAAGGTTCAATGATTTCAAAATAATGATCCTGATTTGAATTCAGCGCTCTGGCAGGGCCCGCGCCAATGGGCGCGTTTTCCCTGGCTTCCAACCGCCATCCCGCGATCTGAGAAGCAACACAGGCAATCTGCGGCAAGTCAGCAAGCACCCGCACCGCCGAAAGCGCGTATTCACCCAGCTGAAAGTGTTCATAGCTGAGATCTCCCAACCCGCCCAGGGTGATCAAGGTGTAGTATTTCCCGGCCACCCAGCCCCCAGGAGCCTCCAATCCCATATCAATCACTGTGGTGCCATTTTCCAGTTTGGAGACCTTCACGCCGATCGCTTCGGGCGTTTCCAGAATTTTTCGGACAATCTTCATCGACTCGCGGTTAATGCTGAGCATATTTCGTTTCTCCCATTTTCAACTTTACCCCTTAGGCAGCGGGCCAGCCTCCCGGACGCTCATCCCGCTGTCCACTGGCAGGATGATCCCATTGATATAGCTGGCATCCTCAGATGCCAGAAACAACACAGCCTGAGCCAGTTCCATAGTTTGCCCAATCCGTCCGCCGGGGATGTAACGGGCCAGATTTGCCAGGATTTCCGGGTCAGAGAATCCAGCCTCGAGCGCCTCTGTCCGGATCATGCCCGGTGAAACTGCGTTGACCCGGATATTGTCTGCGATCAATTCAACCGCCATTGCCCGGGTCAGAGCTTCCACAGCGCCTTTGGTAGCGCAATAGACCGATCGTCCCGGAACCGCGAGTTGGGCCAGGATAGAGCTGATATGAATGATAGCGCCTTGCTTCCGCGTTGCCATCCGGCGGGCAACCTGCTGGCTCAAATAAAACAACCCGCGCACATTGGTGTTGAAAGAATGGTCAAATTCTTCCAGGCTGACGTCTAAGAAACTATCCCGGTTAAAAGCAGCCGCGTTGTTGACAAGCACCCGGATGGGCCCAATCCTTTCTTCAACTTCGCTCACCATCCGGTCCACATCTTCCTTCTTCCCCACGTCCGCCTGATAAACCAGCGCGCTGCCACCTTCCGCCCGGATTCTGGATTGTGTCTCCAGCGCGCCTTCCGTGTCGCTGCGGTAATTGATCACCACTTTGGCGCCTTCAGCCGCAAACGCGAATGCGGTGGCGCTGCCAATCCCTCGGGATGCGCCTGTTACCACCACAATCTGGCCTTCAAATCGCTGTTTCACCATTGGTGTTTATTTTTCCTCAATCAGGCACAAAACGCTTCCAACAGCGATTTCTTCGGTACCATCCTCAACCAGAATTTTCGCTATCACTCCGGAAGCTGGCGCCTCCAACTGGTTGGAGACCTTATCAGTCTCAATATTAGCCAGTGCTTCACCCTCTTCAACTTCCTGGCCTTCCTTCACCAGCCATTCGGTTAAAGTGCCCTCTTCCATTGTCAGCCCCCATTTTGGGAGAATTACTTCTACTGCCATGCTCAATCACCTCCAATATTTACTTCAAAGTTTTCTTTGCTGCCAGAACAACATCATCTTTGTTTGGCATAATCAGCTTTTCTAAAACCAGGGAGAATGGGATCGGGGTATCCAGCGCGCAAACCCGCTCAACAGGTGCTTTCAGCTCAGAGAAAGCTTCTTCCGAAATTACCGCGCTCACATCCGCGGCAAGGCCGCCCATTTTTGGCGATTCATTCACCACCACCGCCCGGCCGGTCTTTTTCACCGAATCCAACACTGTCTCATGGTCCCACGGGCGCAGCGTCCGCAGATCAATCACTTCAACAGAGATCCCCTCTTTTTCCAATTCAGCGGCCGCCTCCATTGAATCGAGCACAGTTTTCATGCTGGCGACCAGAGTCACATCCACGCCCTCTTTCAACACCTTGGCTTTGCCAATCGGAACAGTGTACTTCTCTTCTGGTACCTCTCCCTTGGTGCGGTACAGCGCCTTATGCTCCAGGAACAAAATCGGGTTATCATCTTCTATACTGGCAATCAGCAATCCTTTTGCGTCATACGGATTTGAAGGTGCAACGATCACCAAACCGGAAACATTCATAAACCAGCCTTCCACAGACTGTGAGTGATGTGGTCCGCCGCCAAAGCCGGCGCCGCAGGCTGTGCGCACCACAATCGGCGATTTGAACTGGCCGTCGAACATATAGTGCATCTTGGCCGCATTGTTGACCAGCTGGTCGTAGCAGGTCGTAATGAAATCAGCAAACATGATCTCAGGAACCGGCCGCATTCCAACCACTGCCGAGCCAACCGCCGCCCCGATGATTGCGGCTTCTGATAATGGCGTGTCGCGCATGCGTTCAGCGCCATATTTTTCAAACAACCCGCGGGTCACGCCAAAGTCTCCCCCCATCCAGCCAATATCTTCACCCAGGCAGTATACTCGCTCATCTTCCGCCATTTTGATATCCAACGCATTGTTCAGTGCCTGAACCATTGTCATCCGGGTCATTTCGCTTTTACCTCCCAACCAACATAAACATTCGCGGTAGCTTTTGCGGGATCGGGCATGGGACTTTCCTTTGCGTAGCTCACCCAGGATTCAATCTCTTGCTCAACCCCTTGCTCCAGTTCCAACAATTCGGCTTCCGTCGCGATACCTTTTTTGAGAATATGCGCCCGCGCCATGGAAAGTGGTTCGTGCTCAACCTTCCAGTAATGGACCTCTTCTTCCGGGCGGAACTCACCGCTGAAAAGACCCTGCCAGCGCCAGGTTTTATATTCAATGAATGCCGGCCCGTTCCCTTCTTTGATATACTCGGCGGCTTTCAAGGTCGCCTCATAGCACGCCATCAGGTCATTCCCATCCACCTGTACCGCGGGCATCCGGTAGGAACGCGCGAACTCGTACAGTTCAGCCGTCGCGTGGCTGAATCCAACTGGTGTCGAAATAGCATAGCCATTGTTTACACAACAGTACAGCAATGGCAGCTTCCAGGCTGCCGCCAGGTTGAGGCTCTCATGCCACTCTCCGCGGCCCGAGGTTCCATCTCCTACCATGACCGCCGCAAAACGGTCTGTGTCATGCATCTTCCAACCAAGCGCCACACCCAAAGCGGTCACCATGAAAGAGCCTTCCACACCATTGTCACCAAAATTATTCACACTGGCATCGGCGGAGTGCAATGACCCGCCCTTTCCGCTGCAAACTCCCGTTGCTCTTCCAAACAGTTCCGCCATGATCTTCTTGCCAGGCGTACCTTTCAAAAACAGAAGGCCGTGACAGCGATGATCCGGAAACAGCCCATCCTCTGTTCGCAGCACATTCGCGATCGCCGCCAGAGTTGCTTCCTGACCGACACCGATATGCAGCATTCCAGGCACATTCCCTTTTTTGAACTCACGCTCCAGCGCCTGTTCAAACACCCGGATCAACCGCATATCCCGATACATCTTCAGATAGAATTCAGGGCTTACGTCTTGCATATATCCTCCAATAAACTGGTTTACCTGAGCGAAACCAATACCATTCTGCATAGATTGCTAAAACATGGGGGGAGTCATTACCGAAAGCCAAACAACATCCTCGTTTCTTGATGCGCAGGTCATTTCTTTTAAGTCTTCGCCATCGAAATACACCGAATCTCCAGGGTACAGGAAATATCTATCCTCCCCCAGTGCGATTTGCAGAGAACCGGAAAGCACCAGGATTATTTCCTCGGTAGGCTCACGAAGCCGCCGGGCTTTGTAGGTTTGGCCAGGTTTCAATTGCCCAATCGTGGCTTCCATCTTCCGGGCCAGGTCATTGGAAAGCAGTTCATAGACCACATGCTCATTCGGCAGAGTCAATTGTGGACGGCTCCCTGACCGGACAACCGGGGAATAACGGACATTTTTTTCTTCCTCACCATCTATCTGAACCGGAGAGGCCAGGATCGAGCCTCCGGGCGGATTCTCCGAAAAGAAATATGCCATCGGCACTTCCAGCGCGCCCGCCAATCTTCTCAGCGAATCCAGCGAAGCGGATACTTTTCCTCGTTCAATCTGGCTGATGAATGCCGGGGATAGACTTGCCTTTTCTGCTAATTCCCGAATCGAATATCCTTTTTCACTTCGGCGATGGTGAATCCGCGAACCAATCTCTTCATCTGTGATCATCAAATCCTACACCTTCATGATCTATCAAACCTTTTATTTTGTTTACTACAATACACGATTTTTTCTATTTTGTCAATTATTTATAAATTTTGTGTGTTATATATAAACATTTTCCACAAAAAGATCTCTTTTGGTCGTTTCGGCGTGTTTTATTTATCATTACGTTTGTTTTTATCAAACACAGTAGATTCTACTTACAACCTGCTTCAAACTTCTCTCATGATTTTTCAATCGTGTTGAAATGATAAAATAGATAAAACATCTGCTCCCTGGGTGTTCCATTCCAAAACAAATAACTGACACGCCTGTAAGGAAACAAATGATCTATTTCGACAACGCCGCGACCTCGTGGCCCAAACCACCAGAAACCACGAAAGCCATGACCCACTTCCTCGAAAACATTGGCGCGAACCCGGGACGCTCCGGCCATCGCCTTTCGGTTGAGGCGTCCCGTGTGGTCTACGCCGCGCGCGAAAGTGTTGCGGCACTTTTTAACGTTACCGATCCGATGCAGGTGGTCTTTGGAAGCAATATCACCGAAGCTCTTAACCTGGCCCTGCTAGGTCTGCTACGCCCAGGGGATCACGTCATCACCAGCAGCATGGAGCATAATTCGATGATGCGTCCGCTGCGCGCGTTGGAAGCGCGTGGGATAAAACTGACCGTCATTCAATGCACGCCGGAAGGCTCCCTGAACCCAATAAGCCTTGAAGCTGCAATTGGCCCGGATACAAAAATCATCGCGCTCAACCATGCTTCCAATGTCGTTGGAACGCTGTTGCCCATCGCAGAAGCAGGCGCGATTGCCCGGAAACACAATCTGCTTTTGTTGGTGGACACCGCTCAGACCGGTGGAGCTTACACGGTGGATATGCAGGATTTGCAGATCGATTTATTGGGCTTCACCGGACATAAATCCCTGTATGGTCCTATGGGAACTGGCGGATTGGTCATTGGAGAACGGGTGGACATCTCAAAAATGGAACCTCTGAAGCGGGGTGGCACCGGCAGCCATTCCGAGCACGAACACCAGCCCAATTTTCTACCAGATATGTTTGAAAGCGGCACCCCTAATGCCGTCGGACTGGCCGGGCTCACTGCCGGCATCGAATGGGTATTACGCGAAGGGGTGAAGGCTATCCGCGCTCATGAACAGGTACTTACCCAAGCTATGATCGAAGGATTGCAAAATATTCCCGGAGCGATCATCTATGGCAGCCTGGACGCAATGCGCCAGACCGCAACCATCTCATTTAATTTGTCCGGTATGGCACCTTCTGAAGTCGGCCTCCGGCTGGATGAAGAATATCAAATCATGTGCCGGGTCGGTTTACACTGCTCGCCCGCCGCTCATAAAACATTGGCGACTTATCCCGGCGGCACCGTCCGATTTGGGTTGGGAGCGTTCAATACGCTGTCAGAAGTAAATTTCGCCCTCAACGCCATCCACCAACTGGCAAAGGAGAAAAAATGATCACCAGTAAATATTCTGCAATCCTGGTGTTTTCCACCGGGCACGCTATCCGGTTAGAGCATGTCCTCAACCAGCAAAAAATTGAAACCAAATTGATCCCTGTCCCTCGTTATCTCAGCTCCACCTGTGGAAACTGTGTCCGCATTAAAACCACCGATACCGAAGCTGCGAGCAAAATCATTGAGAAGAACCGGATTGAAATTCAAGGCATCAAAGAACTTCAGGAATACTGACATTTCATAGAACCCACAGCACAAATCAGAAACATTCACAGCCGCAAGCTGTTAAGACAGCCTGCGGCTTTTTAATTGCGGAAACATTCCCTGATTGCGCTCGCTTACCCCAGCAGCCCCTTCCATATACAATCCACTGTTCTCATACGCCTCATTTTCCTGCTGGGATTTTTCGCCGGAATTAATACTCCTTTTATGTATCACATACATTTTTCTAATAGACGTCTCTTAATATTAATAGTGAATGAAAACAACAAAAGTTATTTATAAATTTTCTTCTTGATAAAAAAGGAGGTTGAAATGCTATATCGAAGATACTCACCCTTATCCATGTGGGAAGAAATGGAACGTCTGCAGCGACGAATGGACCGAATGATGAATCGTAGTTACCGCCACGCGCCCGCTTTCCCGGCCATGAATATTTGGACCAATAATGAAGGCGCAATTGTTTCCGCGGAGATCCCGGGCATCAATGTAGATGACCTGGATATCTCTGTGGTGGGCGAAACGCTCACCCTCAATGGAAGCAGACAGCTTGAACAGATGGATGAGAATTCACGCTATCATCGCCAGGAGCGCGGCTACGGCAACTTCACCCGCTCGATCGAACTACCCTTCCAGGTTGAAGGGGACAAAGTGGAAGCAATTTACAAGAATGGTGTGCTCAAGATTTCTTTGCCGCGGGCAGCAGCCGATAAACCCAAGAGAATTGCTGTAAAAACCGCTTAAGAAGTGATTCGGTCTAATAAGTATGACCAATAAGTATGAATGGAAGAAGCTCGTATTTGGAGGTATAAAATGTCTGAGGAAACCAAAGCAATTGAAATTGAAAATAAACAGGAACTTGCTCCTGAAGAAAATGCTGAACGAACCCGCGAATGCCAGTGCTACGTCCCCCGTGCTGACATTTACGAAACCGAAAATGAGGTTGTTGTCGTAACGGACATGCCGGGCGTTGACCAGGATTCGATTGAGATCACGCTCGAAAAAAGCACCCTGACAATTAACGGTTACGTTGAACCGGATCCAATGGAAGGCTACGCCCTCGCACATGTTGAATACAGCATTGGCGATTTTGAGCGCAGGTTTACCATCTCTAACGAGATTGATCGCGAAAACATCGAAGCTACCATCAAAGATGGTGTGCTGCGCCTGGTTCTGCCGAAAGCTGGTCCTGCCAAAACACGAAAAATCAGTGTCAAATCAGGTAAGTAGTTCGAATAGAAATTTATTTTACTTGCCAGAATAGAGAATGTGTTCTCTATTCTGGCACAAGAAGCATTTTTGAAAAAAATTAGAAAAGGAGGTGAACACGATGGCTATAAAAGATTTGCTTCCTTGGAACCGGGATACGAAATTAGAGGTTTTGCGCGAAGAAGAGGAGCCGATCAACTCGCTTCTCAATATGCAAAACGATCTGGATCAAATGTTCGACAATTTCTTCAACCGGCCTTTTGGATTGGGTAACTTCGGCGACTTCCAGCCAGTCTTCTCTCCAAAGGTTGATATCGCTGAAACCGATAAAGAGGTCGTCATTACTGCTGATCTCCCCGGCCTTGAAGCGGATGACGTAGAAATTTCATTGGCCAATCGCGTTTTGACGATTCGCGGCGAGAAAAAATCCGAAAAGGAAGAAAAAGGCCGCTATTTCCACCGCAAAGAACGCTCTTACGGTTCTTTCCGCAGGGATATTTCCCTCCCGGCAGAAGTGGATGATAACCAGGTCGAGGCGGTATTTAAAAACGGCGAGTTGAAAATCTCTGCGCCTAAAACAACCTCTTCCATTGCGAAGCGTATTTCCGTCCGCAAGAATTAAGCATTGTCGCTAAACAGCTCAACGCCGCCTGAAAAGCAAATCACCGCTATTCAGGCGGCGTTTGTTATGTATCATATAATTTTGATTTTTAAGAAACTCTTATCTGCTTCAAACAACTTCTTAACAAGTTTATGGATTAATTAATGCTGAATAAACAGTTTACAAATTTTTCTAGATCAAATATTGTCTTCATGAAAATGAAGCGCTTTAGGAGGTACACATGAACCGAAGAATCCAAATCACTTCTGTATTAATACTCACGATGCTCCTGTTGACCAGTTGCGGCGTGCTTCCTTCTCTTCCAATCGCGTCATCCATGACGGCGGAAGAAAGTAAAGAAGCACCAGCCCAATCAGCAGAGAATGTCACCTCACCGGAAGCAGTTAACACTGTCAGCAATACTGCCTCAGATCTGGAGGCCTCTGAAATCCTTTCCGCGCTGGAAACCGCTTACGGAGAGATATACAGCAAAGTAATCCCATCCGTGGTCAATGTCAGCGTGATTCAGACCGTTTCAACCCAGTCATTCCAGCTTCCCGATCTGCCTGATCTACCCTTCCTTCCTAACACACCTTTCGGCGAAGAAGAACAACCTCAGGAACGCAAAAGCAGTTCGCTTGGATCAGGTTTTATTTGGGATATGGATGGCCATATCGTTACCAACAACCATGTTGTTGAAAACGCGGACACCATCACGGTGACATTCTATGACGGTTCTAGCGTAAAGGCTGAACTGGTCGGAACTGATCCGGATAGTGATCTGGCAGTTATCAAGGTGGATGTTGCCAAAGAAAAACTTCAGCCCGTTCAGGTAGCTGATTCTACAAAGGTAGAAGTTGGCGATATTGCCATCGCGATTGGTAATCCCTTCGGGCTGGAAGGCAGCATGACCACTGGCATTGTCAGCGCGCTTGGCCGGAGCCTCAACCTGAACTCGGCCTCCTTTTCCCTGAATGGCAGCAGCTACACCATCCCGGATGTTATCCAGACAGACGCTGCCATCAACCCTGGCAACTCCGGCGGTGTTCTAGTGGACAAAAACGGCAACCTGATCGGCGTGACCACCGCTATCCAATCCACCGCTGGCTCTAATGCGGGGGTTGGTTTCGTGGTGCCATCCATCATCGTTCAGAATGTAGTCCCTATGCTGATTGAGGACGGTTTTTACCAGCATCCGCGCATTGGCTTCAGCGGCACAACCCTGACTTCCGATCTGGCCCAGGCAATGGATCTCGGCCCCGATCAACGCGGCGCGCTGGTGATAGATATAACCCCCAACAGCCCAGCGGAAGAAGCCGGCCTGCAGGGCAGCGACCGTCAGGTAAAGATCGATGATGTGGAGTACCGCGTGGGCGGTGATGTGATCGTTCAGATCGATAACCAACCCGTAAATGACTTTGAAGATATTGTTGCCTATCTCGCGCGTTATACTGATGTTGGCCAGACTGTCAAGCTTACTGTTCTGCGCGATGGCAGCACGGAAACCCTGGATGTGACTCTGGCAGCCCGGGAACAACCCGCTTCGACAGAACAACCTGCCCAACAGCCCGATAAAGCCAGCACGGCATGGTTGGGAATCCTCGGAACATCAGTCAATGACGACATCATAGAAGCAATGGATCTTGATAAAGACCAGACGGGTGTGTTGATCCAGCAGGTTGTGCAGGGCAGCCCAGCAGATAAAGCTAAGCTGAACGGATCCTACAAATCTGCCACCATCAACGGGCAGGAGATTAAGGTCGGTGGTGACATCATAACCGCCCTGAATGGCGAAAACATTGAAAATATGAATACCCTGAAAAACACCTTGCAATCTCTCAAGCCTGGCGATGAAATTGAGCTGACAGTGCTCCGAGATGGGGAGAACGTCACAATCTCAGTTACCTTGGAGAAAATGCCGTAACATCAAATCATCAAAAAATAAGTGTTCAAATCCGTCCTGCGAAAATTACAGGACGGATTTTTTTACTTCTGTCTCTTTACCCAGTTAGCTGATTTAGCAGCCAATAACCTGGATATTCGCTAAAAGTTTTTGGATGAACTATATACAATTTATATACAATCGTTTTTGTCAGTCTTATACTTTCATCATTGCTATTACAAATCATATTTAAAAAGATTGCAGATAATTATGAAGGCATCAACTAAAAAACAACCGATGAGCAGTGATCTGAAGAAAAAACTGGCATTAATTTTCGGGTTCGTGTTTGTGGACCTGCTGGGATACAGCCTGATCCTTCCGCTCCTGCCTTATTATGCCGATACTTTCGGTGCGTCTATCACTCTGGTAGGCCTTCTGGGGACTTCAAACGCCCTGGCGCAACTGGTTGCCGCGCCCATTATTGGCAGACTTTCAGACCGCTATGGAAGGCGTCCCCTGCTCATTTTCTCCATCGCCGGCACAGTATTCAGCTTTTTACTGCTGGGGTTCGCCCGTTCTTTGACTATGTTATTTATCAGCCGGATCATGGATGGGTTGCTGGGCGGCAATATCGCATTGGCTAGAGCCTATATCACCGATGTTACCGACGACAAAACGCGTTCCCGCGGCCTGGGAATAATTGGAGCAGCTTTTGGAGTAGGCTTCATCATTGGCCCAGCGATGGGTGGTTTCCTGAGCCAGTTTGGCTTCAACGTTCCGGCCTTCGTTGCGGCCGGGTTATCCACAATCAACCTCATTCTGGTGATAGCGCTTTTGCCAGAATCGCTATCCGCGGATGATCGCAAAAAAATGCGCAGTAGCCCGCACACACGGTTCACCTTTACCAAATTAAGGGAAGAGTTAAAACGGCCCTGCGTAGGGAACCTGCTGTACATCGGTTTGTTCTACAGCCTGGCGTTCACACTATTTCAGTCCAACTTCGCCTTATTTACCAAGCAGCGGCTCGGTCTTTCTGCCCAGAGCACGAGCTTCATCCTGACCTATGTTGGCCTGTTATCGGTGTTTGTGCAGGGCTTCGCGATTGGATTTTTGACAGACCGTTTTAAAGAACGAACATTGATACTGAGCGGAGCAGTTATCATGACCGCTTCTCTGTTCGCCTGGGGTTTCTCTCCAAACGTGCCTTTCTTACTCGTTGTCCTGGCACCCATTTCACTCTCAGCAGGCATTTTGAACGTCGTTCTGACCAGCCAGTTGACCAAATCGGTGTATAAAGAAGATGTGGGCGGCACACTCGGCCTATCCGCTGCCTTGCAGACCGTGGCACAGATTGCCATGCCGGGTATTGGCGGGGTGTTGCTGGATTATATCGGGCCCGCGTCATTGGGTCTCACCGGCGGTACGATCATGGCAGGCACTGCTTTATTTATTTATTCTTCCCTTATGAGACAGCCTGAACAGCACGGGCCTTGCTGCCGGTGTGAGGAAGAAGATTTAAATGCCACTCCAGAACCTGCTTAGTTTTCTATCCTCATAAAAAAAATCTTTACCAGGCAGTAAAAATTACTACCTGTACCTATTTAAAAATATCCCAACCCGTACATTGTTGGTGTGGGTACAATAGTAGGAGTGATGGTGTCGTCGAAAAAACCCGTCAGGATCTCAATGATCGTGAGAATAATGGGCAGTACAAATATCATAAGCAGAAAGAATGACCGCAGCCGGATTCCAATCCTGCTCTCGACTGAAACGCCTGCTTCATCATTCTGTTCTGGAACAACTTCCTCGTAATACGCGCTCATGTCATATCTCTTCAGCGTCCGAAGCATAACAAACCTGCTAATTGAAGGGGTATTGTCATCATGTAGTGTGGATCCATTGTAGCATGAAGGAATCCCGGGGGAAACATCCTGTAATTCAGGTTTGTTTCATCCGCCGCAACTGGCCAAGAACCGCCGCCAGCATCATCCCCAGCGCGATCAACAAGTATACGGATGGCGTGTTTTCTCCGGTAGTGCCCAAAAAATCCAACGGCTGGAAACGGCTCATCGGCCCAATATACCACAACACCACATAAACCACTTCAAAAACCTTGTTCGAAGCACTCAATGTTCCCAGCCCCAGCGCAAGCGAAGGGATAAAAACCACCGCAGCGGTCCACGCGATCAGACCGGCTGTGTTGCCTGCAGCAAACCATCGAAACGCGATTCCAGCTCCGCACGTGGCAGTAAACACCAGGCCTGCCAACCATGCCGCCGGCAACTGGCGGGCAATCGGCCGTGGGGCGCAAAAAACCAATGACTCGGTTTGAGTCCGGGCTGCCCGGCACCCCAGATCAGACCATACCAGCAGCGGCCACACAAAAGCCAGCGGCAGAACTACCTCCTGTAGAGAATCCATTTGAACAGTGAACTGGACCACAAGCAATACGCCCCATATTGCCCACCACCACCAGGGCCGTCCTTTCAGCAGTAACATCAATTCACCCCGGAAAGTTGAAAAGAATCGGAATCGCTGGCCCGTATTTTTCAGCGGAGTCAATTGGGCTGTGCCCATATCTTGCTCTATGACGCAGGTTTCAATTTCTGAAACGATCGCTTTTTTGAGTTTGAATTTGCTTAAGAACGGTTCCTTCTCTTTCGGAAGCTTTCTCTTAGCCGGATCAAACCGGTTGAAAAACAAGGCCGACAGAGCGGCAATACCCAACGCGACCACAATCCAAATCAGACGTTGCGCGATCAGACCGGCATCCCAGACAACGCCCTCCCAATCGAAAACCTGCAATGATTGGTGTGTTCCTCCCACGTTAAGAGTGAAATCTCCTTGATAGTCTCCAAACAAATTATTGGCTGCTGTCGTCATTTCAGACATAAAGAATTTTATCCCAGTGGGGTCAAGAGACGCCCATTCCGCAGAAAGATATTCCAGGCCTGTGATCTGGACAAACAGGAACAAAAAGAAGTACACCACATTCCCCAACCCACCGCTCAGCCATGGAATCGATTCAAACAATACAGCCATGGCAGCCACCAGAGCCATCATCGGCAGAGCGACAAATACCAGGGGCGCTAAAAGCGCGCCAAATTCAATCACAGGCGCTTCATGTCGCAGGACCTGCATCAACACCGCCGCTATCGCCAAAACAAACACCATAATTGATAACAGGACAAAATTGCTGAGCCACTTCCCAATGGTATACATCGGACGTGAGATTGGTGTGGTGGCAATGATCTGGCCAACGCGGGTTTGTTCATCTCTCTTGATCGAATCGTTAACCAGATAAAAACCAAACAAACCCAAAAAGAAAACAATCACCAGCGCCATCATACTGCCTACCCAAGCCGAGTTAAATACACCGCGGTATGCTCCCAGGCGCAAAGTAATCTGACCAGAATTGCATAGATACCCCAGATATACCACCAAACCAGACAGGATCAGGAAACTATACCGCCGGGTGCGTTCGAGAAAATCTGCGCGTGCCATCTGAAACAAAACCCGAATGGTCTTCATCGCGTTCCTCCGGTGTTATGGTTGGAAATATGGTAAAGGTAAGCCTCTTCCAGGGTTGGCTCAATCCGTTGGGCTGTATCTCCAGGTTTGTTTGCGGAAACAATTCGGACATGGACGCCATCGCTGCGCCGGATGGTACCGCTGACCTGGTAGTGTTTTTTTACCGTCCCAAGCTCCGCGCTGGGGACAACCATACCCCAGGTTTTCCCTACCACTTCTCCCAACAGGTCTTCAGGCGCGCCTTGCCGGAGCAAGCGTCCATTCTGGATCAGCGCGATTCGGGTCGCGACAGCTTCCACGTCCGACACAATATGGGTAGAAAGGATCACAATCCGCTCGCCGGACAGGTCTGTTATCAGATTTCGAAACCGGACGCGCTCCTCCGGGTCAAGGCCAACAGTTGGTTCATCCACAATTAACAATTTCGGATCATTCAATAAAGCCTGCGCAATCCCCACCCGCTGGCGCATCCCGCCTGAGAAGCCCCCTAAAGGTCTTTTGGCTGCTTCCATTAGATGGGTAACCTGAAGCAATTCATCAATTCTACGCCGGGCTGTTTTCCGATCCAGACCTTTGATGGCAGCCATATATTCGAGGAATTCCACCGCGTTGAGGTTGGGATAGATTCCAAAATCCTGAGGAAGATAACCCAACACCTTTCGCAGATGATTAGGTGAGCGAACTATATCCTCTCCTTCCCATCTGATACTTCCTTGGGTCGGACGGGAAATTGTCGCCAGAATCCGCATCAAAGTGGATTTACCGGCACCATTCGGTCCCAAAAGCCCTAACACCCCATTTTCTATATTTAAGTTAAAATCTCGTAGGCCCCAGATCTTCTTGGCATACACTTTACTGACAGAATTGATTACCAACCCCATTGAAACACACCTCATTTCATAACAAATTATTTACTGAATTTTTCTTTATCCCCAACAATATACGCAACTTTCCGCAAAAAGGTTGTATTTAAAAAAACTACAGTATCCAAAACTCAAACCTTGATCCTTTTGTGTTCACAAAAGTTTCCCATATTCACCCAATTAATCAGCATTGCCTGCTTGCCTTTTCCCCGGTTATACTATCCATGATAAAGTTTATGATCGTTCACCTGCACACCCACTCTTATTTTTCTCTACAGGAAGGGCTGGCTTCGCCTGGAGCGCTGGTAGAAGCCGCAGTCAGGCATGGTATGCCTTCTCTCGCGTTGACAGATCATCTGTGCCTGTCCGGAGCGGTGGAGTTTTACCTGACCTGCCGCGAAGCAAATATCAAGCCCATCCTTGGGCTTGAGCTTGACATGCAGTTGCCTTCCGATTATTCCATTGGCAATGGAACCGTTCACAGCGGGCGGCTTGTGCTTCTTGCCATGAATTTGGACGGGTGGGCAAATCTCTCCCGGTTAAGCAGCGCGCTGCTCACCGACACCAGTTCAAAAGAGCTTCCCTCATGTTCTGTCGATTTCCTGGCGCAGTACACCAAAAGCCTGCTCTGCCTGACCGGAGGGGTCAAGGGGCTGCCGCACCAACTCCTCAAAAGAGGGCAGGCGCAAACTGCCCTTTTGCTGTTGAACCAGTTGAACGATCTTTTTCCGGATCGATTGTATGTCGAACTGCAAAAAGCAGTCCCTGAAGATGAGCGCGTTGTGCTCCAGTTGGAAGAAATCGCGCGCTCACTGACTCTTCCTGTCGTCGCCACGCATGCCATTGCCTATTTAAAACCTGAACAGGCTGCCTTGCAGCGCACCCTGACTGCGATCCGCCTCAATACCCGGATAAACAAAATACCCGTAGAAGCGTCAGCACTCCCACGAGCATATTTCATTCCTCCCAAAGAGCTTAGCCAGCAATTTAACAGCCATCCTGAAGCGTTGGAAAATATTTCTGCTGTCGTCGAACGCTGCAATTTAGATTTTCCGCTGTTCAAGCCCCAATTTCCGCGGATTCCCCTGCCCTCAGGGACCACCGCCCTGGAACTGCTCCGTCAAAAAGCATTTGCTGGTGCAGTCCGCCGCTATGGAAAAATTACTCCCGAAATCACCTCCCGGCTGGAGCACGAACTGAACGTCATCGGCGAGCGCGGTTATGAAACCATTTTCCTGATCGTCGAGGATGTGATGGATTACGCCCGCCAGGCGGGTGTACCGACTTCATCCAGAGGTTCCGCGGCATCTTCTCTGATCGCCCATTGCTTGGGTATCACTACACCCGATCCGCTCTATCACAACCTTTATTTTGAACGTTTCCTGAACCCGGCCCGTTCCACGCCACCAGATATCGACACTGACATCTGCTCGCAGGGCCGTGATGCGGTCATCCAGCATGTATTCGACACCTATGGCGCAGACCGCGTGGCTATGGTAGGTACTATCAACCGTTTTCGGCCGCGTTCGGCCATGGCGGATACAGCCAAAGCCCACGGCTTACCTACAGCAGAGATCAAAAAACTGACTCACCTGCTGCCGCGCAGTTTCTATCATCTCCTTGCCCGGCGCGCGTATTCCGAGCAGGAACTTTTTGAAAAGCTGTCTGCACAATTTGCCAAACCGGTCTATCGTACAATTTTCAGTCAGGCCCAAAGCCTGATTGGCATTCCGCGCCATCTGTCAGTCCACGCCGGGGGTTTGGTGGTCGCACCCGGGCCTTTGACAGACCTGGTGCCTGTACAGCGCTCAGGTACAAAAGAAATCATTATCACCCAGTTTGATCATAAATCTGTGGAGAGCATGGGATTGGTTAAAATCGACCTGCTGGGAATCCGGGGCTTATCCGTACTGGGTGAGGTGGCAAAAGCTATCCACTCCTGGCGCCGGAAAGACTTTGTTTATTCCCTGGATGTCCTCGAAACAATCCCGGAAGAAGACCCGGAAACCGCTGAAATCGTTGAGAACGCCCGCACTATTGGGTGTTTCCAGATTGAAAGCCCGGGCATGCGCGGCACGTTGCGCGACATCCGCGCCCATTCCGTGGATGATATCATCCGCGCTCTGGCACTTTACCGCCCCGGCCCGCTCAAAGGCGGACTTCACGACGCCTATATCCGCCGACACAAAGGGCTGGAACCTGTCGCTCAGATCCACCCAGCACTAAAGCCCATTCTCGAAGAGACCTACGGGGTCATCCTATACCAGGAACAGGTCCTCCGTATCGCCAACGAAATCGCCGGGTTTTCACTGGCCGAAGCTGAATTGCTGCGTCGCGGTATCAGCCGATTTGACCCTGAAGATAAAATTAAAACACTGCACAATCATTTCATCATCGGCGCGCGGCAAAGACACAGTATTTCTTCGGAAATCTCACAGCAAATCTGGGATATGATGGTGGCTTTTTCCGGGTACGGGTTCCCCAAAGCGCACGCGGCCTCATATGGCCTGGTCGCCTGGCGTGCCGCGTGGTGCAAAGCTCATTTTCCCGCAGAGTTTATGTCCGCCGTACTTGCAAACTGGGGTGGGTATTACAGCCAACGGGTTTATCTCAACGAAGCCCGCCGCATGGGTCTCACAGTCCGACCGCCGCATATCAACCATTCCCTGAATAATTTTAGAGTAGCCTACCCCAAGGGGAAACCCGTTCTATATATGGGACTGGACCAGGTGAGGGATCTCACCCGGCGGACCCAGCAGCGTGCCATTAACCTGCGTCCCTTTGACACACTGGAAGAATTTATGGCAAAAACCAATCCCCGTCAGAAAGAATTAGAGAACCTGATCCAGGTCGGCGCCCTGGATGGACTGGGGACAATCCCCGGCCTGATGCGAAAACTGGAACACACTCACCACCATCCAGGACAGCTTTCCTTGTTTGATTCCAGCCCGGAGTACAACGATCAACCTGATTGGTCACTCAGCGAACGGGTTGAAGCCCAGGAGCGCATTCTGGGAATCAGCGTGGATGCCCACCCCCTGGAACTGTATGCCGGCCAGCTGGCCACCGAAAAAATCACCACCTCCCTGGATGCCATCCAGGAAATTGGACAGCGTGTGCGCGTGGTCGGCATCCGTCAGACCAGCCGCCATATCCGCACCGCTAAGGGGCAGGTGATGGCATTCCTGACTCTGGAAGATCTGGAAGGGGTTCTGGAAGTGATTGTGTTCCCTCCAGTCTACCAGCGTTATCGAGCTGAGCTCACCGGTTCTACCCCGCTCGTGGTTGAAGGAATTATGGAAAATAACCCGAACCGTGAGGAGCCCACCCTGCACGCGGAGAAAATCTGGCGGTTGGAGTAAATCTTTACAGAAGAGGGGTTGGATTTATTCCAAGAACAATTTGCTTTCCTGCGAGGGTTTGTAGCACAAAAACGCTTCCAACAGTTTTTCAGGAGATTCCTCTACGATCATCATCCTGTTGTGCGCTTCTTTGATGAACTTCTCCTGTACTGCGTGATCCAGAAATTCCACCAGATGGTTGAAATAACCATCCACATTCAATATACCGCACGGCTTGTGGTGCAGGCCAAGCTGCGCCCAGGTCAGCACCTCAAACAGCTCTTCAAACGTCCCCAAACCACCCGGCAGCGCAATAAATCCATCCGAAAGCTCAACCATCAGCGCTTTGCGTTCGTGCATGGTGTTGACAACCTTAAGCTCTGCCAGCCCCTTATGGATCACCCCCATTTCCACAAACATGGCCGGCGTGACGCCAATCACCTCCCCATCACCAGACAGCGCCCCATCAGCAACCGCGCCCATCATTCCCCGATCTCCGCCGCCGTAAACCACTCCAATTCCACGCTCTGCCAGTAGCGCGCCAAGCTGGTTAGCGGCTTCAAGATACGCCGCTTTACCACCGCCATTGGAACCACAATAAACACATAACCTTCTCATCTAAGCGCTCCTTCTAACAACCAATATTTTATGCCAATATTATGACACAAAAAACTCCCGGCAAAGCATCGCAAACATCCAATAAAAACTATTTCGATGATGTTGCCTTATAATTTTAATTTACGGTTCTGATTCGACGCATCAAAAGGTATAATCCTCATATTGACCATTCTCGGAGGAATCCATTCAATGACAAAACCAACTTTTTCAGAGAAACTTCAGGCCGGAGCCATCCTGGTCTCCGACGGCGCCACCGGCACCAATCTGCAGGCCCGCGGGCTGGCAAAAGGCATGTCCGCTGAAAGATGGGTGCTGGATAACCCGGAACAAATCGTAAAACTGCACCGCGACTTCATTGAAGCCGGTTCAGATATCATCCTGACCTGTACATTTGGGGGCAGTGAAATTCGCCTGGCGCACAGCGATCTGGCAGACCGGGCAGAAGAAATCAACACCCGCGCCGTTGAGTTGGCCAGGCAAGCCGCAGAGGGAACCGATGTGTTTATCGCTGGCTCAATCGGGCCCACCGGGCAAATGCTCAAACCTCTGGGGCCGTTGGAAGAGCAGGATGCGGTAGTCACCTATGCCAATCAGGCCCGTTATTTGACCCAAGCCGGGGTGGATTTTCTGGTCATCGAAACTCAATTCGATCTTGCTGAAGCCGAGGCCGCCCTGAAAGGTGTCCGTTCCGTTTCCAGCCTCCCGGTTGTGCTCTCGTTCAGCTATGATCGCGGCACCCGCACCATGATGGGCGTCCGCCCAGCGCAGGTCGTAAAACAATTCTCCAACGCGGGGTTGGCAGCGTTGGGGATCAACTGCGGGCGCGCCCTGGATGAAAACCTGGAAGCGCTGAAACAGCTTCGCGAATCCACCACCCTGCCAATCTGGTTCAAACCGAACGCCGGACTGCCAAAGCTTGACGTGGAGGGGAATCCCACCTACGAGGTCACCCCGGATATCATGGGCAACCATGTTGCGGATTGGCTCGAAAACGGCGCGCAGATCGTAGGCGGCTGCTGCGGTAATTCTCCCGCGCACCTGCGCGCGATTGCCCAGGCTGCGAAAGCATGACCATACCCAATACCGCTGAACGAAACAATGTCCTTTGAAACGCAAGAATCGAGCAATCTGCAACTCATAAAAATTGATTTTGAACCCCTTGGACGCCGTATAGAGGTGCCGCGGGGTGATTCAATCCTTAAAGCCGCCCAATTGGCCGGGATTGATCTGGTTGCCATCTGCGGTGGGATCGGTGTTTGCGGCGCCTGCCGGGTACGGTTAATGGAAGGCCAGCTCTCTCCGGTGACAGGCGCGGAGAAGAAAGCGCTGGATTCCAAACAGCTCTCAGACGGATTTCGTCTGGCTTGCAAAGCGCACGCTCTCACAGATATCCGCGTTGAGGTGCCCCCAGAATCGCTGAATATGTCACAGAAACTTCAGCTGGAAGGGATCGAATCCGCGTTTGATCTTGCCCCTGCTGTCATTCCGGTTGATCTGCGGCTTTCACCGCCCAACCTCCTGGATTTGCGAGCCGATTTAGCCCGCGTCAATCACCGCCTGGCGGAGTTGGGTCACCCACCGTTATCCGCGAGCGTGGAAATGCTGGCCACGCTTTCCAGCAGCCTGCGTAAATGGGATTGGTCTGTCCGGATCGCGATCATCCCCGGTCAGGAGACCGCCGAACTGGTTGGCGTGCTGCCCTCCTCCCAACCATTGCTGGGGGTGGCTGCCGATCTTGGCTCAACAAAACTCGCCTTTTATCTGGTTAACCTTGAAAAAGGATCCATCCTGGCCCAGACAGGCCGCATGAATCCGCAGATCGCGTACGGCGAGGATGTCGTCAGCCGAATCGCTTTCGCCAACCAGTCTGAAGAAAACGAAAAACTGCTCCAGACCCGACTGGTGGAAACGGTCAATCAGGCGGCGGCAGAACTCTGCGGAGAAGCCGGTGTGAACCCGCGCCAGATCGTCGATTCCGTTTTTGTCGGGAACACCGTCATGCACCACCTGTTCTGCGGGCTGCCGGTCAGGCAGTTGGGAACCGCGCCCTACATCCCCGCCATCGCCAGGCCGTTATCCTTCCATGCGCGGGAAATCGGTTTGGACTTCAGCCCGGGAGCGCGGGCTTACCTGCCCGCCAACATCGCCGGATACGTGGGGGCTGACCATACTGCCGCCCTGCTGGCAGGGGGCTTCACCGAAGATGATCGCACCGCTGTTCTGGTCGATATCGGCACCAACACCGAGATCAGCCTGATGGTTCATGGCAAAATTTTTTCCTGTTCCACAGCCTCCGGCCCGGCATTTGAAGGCGCGCATATCCGCGATGGCATGCGGGCTGCCCCCGGCGCGGTGGATGATGTCACCTTTTCAAACAGCGAATGGATCATTTCCACCATCGATGACCTGCCTCCAGTGGGTATCTGCGGCACAGGCATCCTCAACGCGGTCTCCGCGCTGCTGGAAACCGGCACCATCAACAACCAGGGACGGTTGGTAAAGGGTTCTCCGCGGGTAAAACTGGAAAACAAGTCCCCTGCTTTCATCATTTCAACTGAGGGCGCGGCGGATAACAGCCGCGAAATCCTCATCACCCGCAAGGATATCCACGAGATCCAATTGGCGAAGGGTGCCATCCGGGCTGGCATCGAAGTTTTGCTGGAAAAAGCAGGGATCAGCGCTGAAGAAGTACAGGATTGGATCATCGCCGGCGCGTTCGGCACCTACCTGCGTCTGGAGAGCGCCATCCGGATTGGTTTGCTGCCCAATGTGCCGCTGGAGCGGTTTGTCCAGGTGGGCAACGCCGCGGGCGTGGGTGCCCGGCAGATGCTGCTCTCCACCCACAAACGTGAACAAGCCCAACTCCTGGCTGAAAAAGCCGAGTATATTGAGTTGACAACTTATCTGAAATTCACGGAAAAGTTCGTCGAATCCATGTTTTTCTCATAAATTAAAACAGCCCCGGCCAGGATACCCCTTACCGGAGCTTTGATCTTCTCAACCCGTCATAACCTCTAAATCAGAGCTTTTTGTTTCCACCTCGCGGGGAGGCATCTTGTTGGGTTTCGCTTTGTTCCCGGAGTGAATTTATCCATCTGCAAATCGCTCAACCCAACCTGCAAAATTCAACCATCTGTCCCTGTGCTCACTACTCTGCTAACAACCATCCTGTAGGAATCCAATTTCCCGGCAGCGGATAGGCTGTTTGTTTCTCCAGATTGATCAACACCAGACTCCCTCCTTTTTCTTCGGAACGATAATTGGCATACACCGCCAGGGTGCTGCCATCCGGGGACCAAATGGGATAGGGATTAGCTGGAAGATCACTACCGGATAAATAATGCCCGGATGAAATACAGGTATCCGTGACCTCACCTGTTTCAATATCCAGAAAGGCGAGGGTAAATGAAATTTTATTTCGATCGAGATTTCTATCATATTTGGTTTGCCAAAATGCCAAGCGGCTTTCATCGGGAGATAGAGAATAGTAATCGTCTAACAGGTAATCCAGACCAGAATTTTTAACAAAGATATAGTCCGGGTTGAACCGTGTAAGTTTTTTAAGCTCCCCATCCG
>ENA-ORXD01000668-ORXD01000668.1-sediment-metagenome-genome-assembly--contig:-NODE-668-length-39446-cov-11.563591_pt1 | contig 39446 bp, 35 predicted proteins | sample MGYA00237862_ERZ511471 | MGnify/ENA metagenome assembly ERZ511471 | reverse complement strand
GCTGAAACACACACCGGTACGTACAGAGTGGAAATTCACAATCGCCATCGTTTGGTTCCGGCTCCGCCGGGTTGGGATCACGATCACGATTACGATTTACGAGCACGGATCCGCACTCCTCACTCCTCACTCCTCACTTTCTTTTCCCCGGTGTATACTAGGCCCACAATCGGCGGCTCAGGTGCTGGACGACCATGACCCGAGCGGATGACGACACTCCCGGCGCCGGTCCGAACCCGACGCCCTCCGCGGCATACAAGCGCCTGGCGCGCGCAGGCGCCAAGCCCGGCGAGCAGTTGACGTGTGTCTTCCTGCTCGGCGTCCCCCTCTTCCTGATCGGGGCCGCCATCATCATTCTCTTCATCGTCATGCCGAAAGGCGAAGACGACCTCTGGGTCATGGCGGCGGTGGGCGGGATGTTCGGCGGCGTGGGCCTGCTGCTTCTGGTCGCCGGTCTCAAGGGTTGGCGGAGCCGGAAGATCCCCTGGACCGAACTCAGCATCTCGCCCGGGTCGACCCTGCGCCCCGGCCAGACCGCGCGGTTGCGGCTGCACCAGCCCGGCCCGGTGGCGCTGAAGAAGCTCACGGTCACCTCTATCAGCGAGCGGGTGTACCGCCGGCGGGTGAACCGCAAGTCGGCCGCCACCGTCGAAGACCAGGAGCGGCTGTGGGAGAAGCAGATCCTCGAGATCCGGAACACCCGCGTCCGCGAAGGCAAGGCGCTGGAGCGCGAGCGCGACTTCACCATCCCCGACGACGCCCGGCCCTCCGGCCCCACCCACCCCGACGGCCACATCCGCTGGCGGCTCGAGGTCATCGGCGCCGCCGGGTTCATGCGGGGATTTCACCATCCGTACGACATCAAGGTGGTCCCGGGGAGGACCGGGGCGGGTCCGCACGGCGCGGCTCCGGACGGCGGACCCACTGGGGAGACGGACCATGGCTAGGCGCCAGCACCCGCAGCGGGGCGGCGCCGCGCTCGGCCTGGTCCTGGCGGCGGCGCTCCTGGCCGGCTGCACCGAGAGCCGCGTTCGCGTAGCGGACCGGCCCTTGCTGGTCACCAAGCAGGACCTGGCCGGATTCGGCATCGATCCCGACACGCTCCAGGGCCAGGAAACTTTCCGGCGAAACCGCTATTTCGACGGATCGCTGGAAGTCGAATACGCGTTCGAGACGCCCGATGACGCCTCCGAGACATTCTCCATCCACTCCATCGCCGGTTTCGAAAACAGCGTGGCTGACGCCATCGACAGCTACCGCCTGCTCCGGGGCGGCATCGGCGTCGGCACCCAGATCGGCGGCGTCTCCCTCCGGGAGGTTCCCGATTTCTACCGCTGGGGCGATGAGTCGTATTGCGCCGTCGTCCCGGGCCGGGCGGGACCCGCCGGCAACGTTTTTATCACCCGTCAGGGCAAGAAAACATTTCTGGTGGCGATCGTAGGGTTATACTTCGACGATTCCAAGGCATGGGACGTGCTCGTCCGGCCGAAGCTCGAATATCTGGGCGGCTACACGCCGCGGGACGACTAACGTCCCGGACGAGGTGGCGCTGGATTCCGGCACCCTTCCGCCGCCGCCAGACGTTATCGCATCATCGGGAGGATCGTCGACATGATGGCACACCACACCTCACCCGACCCGGAGTACGCCGCTCTGGCCGCCGTCGCCGCCGACTGGATGGAGCGGGTCTGGCGGCGGCGCGACCTGGCGGCCATCGGCGAATTGCACGCACCCGAATTCATGGACCGATCGCCCGCCGGCCGCGATCCGGGACCGGCCGCCTACGCGGCGGGCGTGGCCGAGCTGTTCGCCGCGTTCCCCGATTTCGAGGCGGTCACCGACGACCTGGTGGTGGACACCGCCACCGCCACGGTGGCCATCCGCTGGACCGCGACCGGCACCCACCGCGGCGATTTCCTCGGCGCGGCGCCTACGGGGCGCCGGATCACCTTCCGCGGCATCGAGATCATCCGCATCGCCGGCGGGCGGATCACCGAACGCTGGGGCGAGTGGGACGGCCTCGACCTGCTGGACCAGCTCGGCGCCGCCGGCGCATTCGACCAAGGAGAGTACGCATGACCACGTCCCGCCGCCAGTTGTTGCTGAACCTGATCGTCCTGGCCTGCTTCCTGGCGTCCGCCGCCGCGGCGTTGCAGTCGCTGGCGGGCACGACGAGCACGGCCGGCCTGATCACCCTCATCGCCGGAGCATTCGGCGCCGGCGCGTCCCTGACCGCCGCCCTGCACGCCTACCGCGCCCGGCGCGCCGCCGAGCGACATCCCCCGGAGTCTGCCATGACCCACTATCTGCTTTTCTACACCACGGTGGCAAACTACGTGGAGCGGCGGGCGCCGTTTCGCGAAGCCCACCTGGCGCTGGCCGAGGCGGCGCGCGCCCGCGGCGAGCTCCTGCTGGCCGGCGCCTTCGCCGAGCCCGCCGACGGCGCGCTGCTGGTGTTCCGCGGCGACTCGCCCCGCGTGGCCGAGGCGTTCGTCGAGAACGACCCGTACGTGCAAAACGGCCTCATCGCCGAGTGGCGCGTGCGCCCCTGGACCGTGGTCATCGGCGGATAGGGAGCGATCCGCCGTCATGGCCGGATGAAACACTCGGGATACAAGGAGGGAATCATGCGGCTCATTGTCCTGTCATCTGTCCTGCTGTGTGTGGCGGCCGGCGCGTGGGCGGGCGCCGACAACCCCGCGGCGGCCCGAACACCGGTGGTGGACGAGCGGCTCGTGGGCACCTGGCGGCCCATCGATCCGGAAACCAACGAATTCGTCCCTATCGATTCCTCCGACGTGGTCATCACCGGCGACTCCTTCACCATGGGCGGCGGGCTGCGCCTGCCCCAGAGCGAGGACTGCGCCGTGCTGGTGGCGGAGGGAAAGATCGGCCAGACGTGCGAGCTGGGGCAGCTCATCCTGTTCCACTACGCCTTCGACCCCAAGGCCGACCGGCTCTACATCCACGGCGAGCCCGATCCGACGCCGGCGACCGAGGGCGTGGCCGTGTACCAGCGGCGTTGATCCTCCCGCCTGGCCGGCCCGGGAACAACCGACGCCCGGTCGGCGTACATCCAGAGTGTGGGGCATGTCCTTGCCTGCCCGCCAGACGGCGGTACCGCATCGGCCCGCCGGCCGGATCCGGAACGACGCGGGTGCCGGACTCGGTGGAATGCAACTTACGCGGAGGAGCATCGCCATGACATTCGCCCGATGGGTGTTCCGGATCGCTGGTATTTTCGGGATTCTCGTCATGGCGCCGATGTACTGCATGGAACACCGGATGGCCCCCGGCCTGGTGTATCCCGTCTTTTATTACGGTTTTATCGGCATCAATCTCGTCTGGCAGATTCTCTACCTCGTCCTGGCCACCGACCCGGCCCGCTACCGCCCCGTCATGCTCCCGGCCTTCCTGGTCAAATCCCTGGGCTTCGTCAGCATCACCTGGCTGTTCGCCGCCGGGCGGACGGATTTCAGCATGGTGCCGGCCGCCGGCGTGGACCTGGTCTTCGCCATCCTTTTCCTCGCGGCCTGGTGGGCAACCCGACCCAAGCCCACTCCGGAAGCGCCCGCCTAGATTCCCGGAGTCCGTCGTCACGTCCTCCGCGGTCGCCGGTGTCCTGGGGCTTGTATCCGCCTCTCCGGAATCATATAGTGGGTCGGTCCGGCCCGGGCAAGCGGCCGGCGAGCGGAGCTGTTCATGATTCAAACGGAAAACCGATCACCCGTCTGCGTCTACTGCGCCTCGAGCCCGGCGGCCGACGCCGCCTACCGCGACGCCGCGTTCCGACTGGGCGTGACACTGGCCGACCGCGGCTTTCCCGTCATCTACGGCGGCGGCGGGGTGGGTTCCATGGGCGCGCTCGCCGACGGCGCGCTCTCCCGCGGCGGCCGCATCACCGGCGTGCTCCCCCGCTTCATGGCCGACCTGGAGTGGGGCCACCCCGGCCTCACGGAACTCCGCCTGGTGGAAGACATGCGCGTCCGGAAACACCTCATGCTGGCCGAAAGCGCCGCCGCCGTGGCGCTGCCGGGCGGCTGCGGCACGCTGGAGGAGCTGCTGGAAGCCATCACGCTCAAGCGGCTGGGGCTCTACCTGAACCCGATCATCCTGGTCAACACCCGGGATTACTTCGAGCCGCTGGTCCGGCTGCTGGAGCAGGCCATCGCCGAGCGCTTCATGGACGAGCGTCACCGGGCCATGTGGCAGGTGGTCGCCGAGCCCGAGGCGGTGCCCGACGCCATCGCCGCGGCGCCGCCCTGGACCGAGGACGTTCGCCGCTTCGCCGTGCGTGACCGCTGACGCGCCGGCCGGCCGCCGCCGCCCGCGATCCCGCTGGACGGCGGCCGTCTCCTTGTATTATCATCTCCGCCGATGTTCCAGCAACCTGCGACCCTGCTTCACGTGCTTGACCTGCTCGGCGTAGCGGTGTTCGCCGCGAGCGGCGCCCTGTCCGCCGGGCGCAAGGGGCTGGACCTGCTGGGCGTGCTGGTGATCGCCGTGGTCACCGCCATCGGCGGCGGCACGCTACGCGACATCCTCCTGGACCGCCACCCCATCTTCTGGATCGCCGACCCGGTGTACCTGGTGGTGATCGCCATCGCCGCGCTGGTCACGCTCCTGTACGTCCGCCACCGCCAGCCGCCCGGCCGGGCGCTGGCGATCGCCGACGCCCTGGGGCTGGCTCTGTTCACCATCACGGGCACCCGCATCGCCGAGGCCGCCCACGTGGCGCCGCTCATCGCCGTGGCCATGGGCACCATGACCGGCGTGGCCGGCGGCATGGTGCGCGACGTGCTGAGCGCCGAGATCCCGCTGATCCTGCGCCGCGACATCTACGCCACCGCGGCCATCGCCGGCTCGACGGTCTACGTGGCGCTTCAGGCGGCGGGCGTCGGCCGGGACGCCGCCGCGCTGATCGGGCTCGCGGTGGTGGTGCTGCTCCGGCTGCTGGCCATCGTCTGGGGGTTGCGCCTGCCGGTGTTCCGGATCAAAGAATAGAGGTTCATTCATTACGATTGCGCGCACCGTCTGTCGGCGGGCAGGAATGAGGTGCCGTGAGGGCACATCCAGCGTACCCGCCGCCCGATGTTGCCACGGAAGATCATTGAATGGGTCGACAGGTGAATGGGATCTGAGTTCTGTGAGCCAGGAGCCAGAACCCAGGTCCCAGGTCCCCGACCCCAGGTTTGATTTCCGATGTCCGATGTCCAATGTCCGAAGGATGCCCATGAGCTTCGTCTTCATCACCTACGCCCCGGACGGCGAGGAGCTGGCCCGGACCCTGGCGCGGGGGCTCGAGATCCACGGGTTCCGCACCTGGTACCGCTGACGCGACGGCTGCCACGGCCCCTCGTTCGCGGGGCAGAACGAGCGGCGGCTGCAGGAGTGCGCGGCGGTGCTGGCGGTCGTAACCCCCGGCGCCGGCGCGCCGGGGGCCCGGCCCTGGTTCGGGAGCGACCTCGAATGGAGCCTGAACCTGGGAAAACCGCTGCTGCCGGTACTGTGCGGGATGACGGCCGCCGGCCTGCTCCGCCAAGCGGGCGAGACGGGCCGGACACTCACCCTTGCCGATCCGCTGGCGCTGTCGCCGGGCGACCCGTGGGATGAAATCCCGCGGATCGCCCACCGGCTGGCGACGCTCGGCGTCCAGAGGAGCCGCCGCACGGATTGGCCGCCACCGATCGCCGCGCTCATCGAACGTCATCGCCTTCCCGCGGTGGACCTGCGGCAGCCGAACGCCGCCGATCCGGATTGCGCCGGCCGCCTGGACCGGGAGTTGGCCGAGCGTTACAACGCGCTACCCATCGAGTGCACCGGCGCGGTCATCGTCGCCCTGGGCGACCCGGCACGGGCGCCGGAGGTGGCGGCGACCGGCAATTTCGGCATGTTCGAAATGGAGCCGGTCATTGCCGACCCCGCGGCGATACGGGCACTCATCCCCTGGTGCTACGGTGACGGGACGGATGGTCCTTTTCCGGTCCCTCCCGACGAGGCCTGACGGGTCAGAACCTCACGTGATGGATTCGCGGGCGCTCTTCGCCCCGGACGCCGGTGACGACATTGGCGCTGCAGTCGTCCCCCTCGAACCGGCCGTCCAGGACCAGGCCGTCGAACGCCTGTTCGGTCCGGAGTTCCCCGCTTTCGGCGTCCCAGACCTTCAGGCCGCCGTCGCAGCTGCCCGACAGAAGCGACCGCCCGTCAGGCGAGAACAGGACGAGGCTGACGATCCCGTCGTGGGCCTTGCGCTCCATGGTCCGTGCCCGCCCGGCGATGTCCCAGATGCTCACCAGGCCGAATTCGTCGCCGGTGGCCAGCTGCCGGCCGTCCGGCGAGAAACGGATGGCGCGGCTGGCGTCCCAGAGCAGCGTGTTGACCCGCTCGCCGGTCGCCACGTCGTAGATCATGGGCGCACTGTACCCGGAGAAGCCCCATCCACCCGAGGCCAAGAAGCGGTTGTCGGAAGAGAACGCCAGCGAGAAGACGCCGCCGATCATGCGGTCGCTCGAAAACGCCTCGACGGGGGGTTCCGCCCACGATTCCCCGATCCGCCAGACTCGCAGCGTGGTGGTGCCGGTTTCGCAACTGCCGGTGGCCAGCCACCGGCCGTCGGGAGAAATCTCGATCACAACGACAGCCGTGGCGTCCGCCTCCCAGGCGCAGAGCGCCTGGCCGGACCCGGCGTCCCAGATCGCGGCCCAGCCGTTGGCGGCGGCCGCGGCAAAGCGCCGGCCGTCGGGGAACCAGGCGACCGCCGTGATGGAGCCGCCGCGGACGGCCTCAAGTGGGTTCGCCCCGGGAAGCGGAGCCCCTTCCCCAAGGGCGCCGGCGCGGGGCGCCGCCGGGGGATCCTCGTTTCCCTCCGGATCCAGCAGAAGGCGGCGGCGCCGTGCGCTTTTCGCGTCCCACTCCGCCAGCACCCCGTCCACGCTGCCGGTGAGCACCCGCCGTCCGTCCGGTGAAAACCTCGCCGCCTGGATGAGAATGTCTTCGCCCATCGCACCTCGCGCCTCAACCTCGGTCGTCGCCCATCCCTGCGGGCCGGCCCCAGTATGGCACCCCGCCGTGATTTGTCAATCCACCCGTACGGAGACCCGCCCGATGGGTCATTCGTAACGGAGCGCGTCCACCGGCCGGGCCGCTGCCGCCCGGTACGTCCGGTACCCCATCGACACCCCCACCACCATCACCATCAGCCCGGAGGCAGCGAGGAATACGCCAGGGCCGATCGACACCCGGTAGGCGAACTGATTCAGCCACGCCGTCATCAGCAGGTATCCGGCCAGCCAGGCCAGCAGGTTGGCCGTCAGGACAAGGCCCGCGTACTTCCGCAGGATCAAGGTGGCGATATCCCGCGTCGGCGCACCGCACACCTTGCGGACGCCGATCTCCTTGGTCATCCGCTCCGCCGTAAACGCGGACAAGCCGAACAGCCCCAGGCCGGCCACGAAGCACGCCAGCAGGCTGAACAGGTCGAACAGCAGCCCCAACTGGTGATCGGCCCGGTATTGCCGCTGATACAACTCGCTCAAAAAAATATAGCGGAAGGGGTACTCGGGCGCGAACGCGCCGAACACCTCCCCGATCGCCGCCAACGCTTCCGGAACGCGGTCCGGCCTCACCCGGATGAACACCCGGGAGTGCCAGGGGCGATACATCCGGAACAGGAACGGCCGCACCGCCTCGCGCAGCGGCCGGGAGTGGAAATCCCGCACCACGCCGATGACGCGCAGCCGCTGGCGGTCCGGATCGACACCGGGATGGTTGAAGTGGAGGCGGCGACCCACCGGATCGGGCCACCCCAGCGCGGCGGCCGCCTTCTCGTTGATCAGGCAACCCTCAGCGGCGTCGGCGGGGAAAGCCCGCGAGAATGCCCGGCCCCGCACGACAGTCATCCGGAAGGTCTCGAAGAAATCGTAATCCACGTCGCAGTAGCCGAATCCGATCTGGTCCCGGTCCGTCCCTCCCTCGGGCCACACGCCCAGTCCCGTGCCCACATCGGTGGGATTCTGAGAGGCGGCGGTGACGCGCACGATCCCGGCGCGTGACTCGAGCTGCGCCTTGAACGCGTCGAAATCCCGGTTCAGCCGCGGGTTGTTGAACAGGACCACCACCTGGTGCTGGTTCAGCCCCAGGTCCTTGTCCTGAATGTACCGGAGCTGCCGGGCCACGACGAGGGTGCACAGGATCAGCCCCACCGAAACGGTGAGCTGGAAGACGATGAGGACCTTGCGGAACAGTACGCCGCCGCGGCCGCCGACGGCGCGGCTGCGCAGGGTGTCGGCGGGGCGGAAGGCCGACAGCACGAACGCCGGGTAGCTGCCGGAGACCAGTCCGGTGACCAGCGTCGCCGCCGCCAGGATGGCGAACATCCCCCACGCGTCGTCGCCGAATAGTCGCAGCGACAGGCCCGCCGCCTCGTTCACAATCGGCAGGAGAAGATAGCCGCCGAGCACCGCCAGCCCCATGGACAGCACCGCCAACACCATCGCCTCGGCGATGAACTGGGCGGCCACCAACAGGCGGGAGGCGCCCACCACCTTGCGCAGGCCCACCTCCCGCGCCCGGAGCGTGGCCCGCATGGTGCTCAGGTTCATGAAATTGACGCAGGCGACGATCAGGATCAACAGCGCGATGCCTGAGAAGATGACCACCCGGCTCAGGTTCGCCGGCGTCCCGTCCTCGCGGAGGTGGACCTGGGGCAACGGCTGCAGCACCGGCGAGATCATCCGCTGCATCTCGCCCAGCTCCCTCCGGAACAGAGACGCCGCCTTGGCCTCCACCGCTTCGGCGGACGCCCCCGGCCGGAGCATGACGTAGGCGGGCGCCACCCACTCCTCCCACCGCGCCAGCCGGTCCTCGCCCAGCCATTCCACCCGGCCCACTAGCTCGAACTGCAGGTGGGAGTTGGGCGGCAGGTCCCGGATGACGCCGGTGACCCGAAAGTCCTCGTCGATCTCCGCGACATGCAAAGTCTGGCCGAGCGGTTCGTCGTCCCCGAAGTACCGCCGCGCGGCGGACTCGGTCAGGACCACCGAGTGCAGGTCGGGGAGCGCCGTTTCCGGGGCCCCGCGGACGAACTCGAAGCTGAATATCCGGAAAAAATCGGGATCGGTCAGGTGGATGGCGTCCTCCTGGTGGCGGACGTCGCCGCGGATCACCAGGGAGCCGGTCCAGGGCCACACCCGGGCGCTCGCCTCCACCTCGGGGATCTCCGCGGCCATCCCGGGCGGCAGCGCGTACGACACCGCGGTGTGCAGGCCGCCGTCGCGCTCGGCGTACAGCACTCGGTAGACCCGGTCCTTGTGGACGTGGAAGCCGTCGAAGCTCAGCTCGTCCCGCACCCAGACCGTGATGAGCAGGAAGCAGAGCATGCCCACCGTCAGCCCGGCCACGTGGATCAGGGCGTACCCCTTGTAGCGGCGCATCTGCCGCACGGCGACCTTGACCATGTTCCACACGAGCGACGGCAGGAAGCAGGGCGCCTGCCAGGGCGGACGCCCGGAGCGGCGAGTGGTGTGCACCTTGTGAAACTCGGCGCCTACCGCCTCGACGTCCCCCATCCCCGCCACCGCCTCGCGGAACGCCGCCTCTTCCGCCTGGCCCGAACGCACGCGGGCGGCCACTTCGTCCCGCAGTCCCGCCTCAAGCTCCGCGACATAGCCGTCCTCCAGCGCCGAGCTGGCTGCCAGCTCCCGCTTCCACTGCCGGATGGAGTCTTCCAGATCGAACATGGCGCCCCCCTACTCCTCCGCCGCTTCGATACGGCCCCAGAGCCGGGCCAGCGAGGCCGTGACGGCGGTCCAGTCGTCCTTTTCGGTCGCCAGCCCCAGGCGCCCGGCGTCGGTCAGCGTGTAGTACTTGCGCATCCGCCCCTCTCCGGAGAGCTTCCACTCGGAGCGGATGAGCCCGTCCTTCTCGAGCCGGTGGAGCACGGGGTAGAGCATGGCGCTGGACCAGCCAAGGTGGCCGCCCGACACCCGGCGGACCCGCTGCATGATCTCGTACCCGTAACTTTCACCCGTCAGGAGGAGCGACAGGATGATGGGTTTGGCCGAAGCGGCGATCAGGGCTTTTGATGTCATATTTCCTCACTTTACATATCTAACACCTCTACATATGCAACCGGCATACCAGTTCCCGAGCGGGGACGGATTCCGCCGAACCGGCCGCTACCCCACCCGCAAACCTGAACCAGGTTTTACATTGATGGTAAAGAGGTTACAACAAGGATTACCGAGGGCAGGATGAACCATCCGCCGGTGAATCACTCAACTCAGTCCCCTTGCCGGACATTCGCGTTGTCTGAGAAGCGGACACGGCCTGTCCGGAAACGGACAGGATGCGCTCGGACTCGGATTCCTGTCATCGAATTCCGAAGTCCGATGTTCGATTTCCAATGTCCGCATTACGGGAACGAGCCTCAAGTCTCGAGCCTCGATGACGATTACGATTACGAATTACGATTACGAGCACGATTACGAATTACGAACAGAGATCAGGCTATTCACCCATTCACCGATTCACCCATTCACCGTTTCTCCCCGATCCAATCGCGCTCCGGCAGCAGGCCGTGAAATTCGTCGGCGCTCAGCTCGTGGCGGTGGTCGGCGGGCGGGAGGTGCTCCTGCCAGCCGCCCACCTGCCAGAAGCCCTGGTAGAACCGATTGTACAGTTCGTTGAACGCCGCCGCCGACCCCGGGCCCGCCGCCAGTTCCGCCGCGACCGCCGTCACGTGATCGAGCGTCACCCGGGGATCCGGCGCCTCGCCGTCCATCTCGGGCAGGGACAGCCCCACCGCCGCTTCCAGGCACCGCGCGACGGCGGCGCGCTCGCGCCGCGCCGTCGCGGCGATGCCGGTGAAACCGCGGGCCACGGCGGCCACCACCGGCGGCTCCTCATAGCCGCCGGTCCCGTCGGCGGGGAAGAACCGGCGCAGGTGCCAGAGCGGCATCACCGCCTCCAGGTAGCGGTTGCGCGACGGGAGCAGCGACTGGCCGAAGTCGATCCGGACGTAGCCGCCGCCGGCCAGGTCGTCGGGGCGCGTGGTGATGAGGTTGCCGCTGTGCCGGCCGAAGAGGCGGCACGTCCACGCCAGCGCCGCCTCGCGGCCCAGTTCCTCGGCCACGCGCGTCACCGCCGCCGGGCCCCAGCGCTTGCGCCGCGGCTCGGTGAGGGGGTTGCCCGAGATGTCGCGCAGCGACCGGCCCGCCACGGGACGCATGGCGGACCAGGCGGGGCCGGTCCAGAGAATGTCCACCACCGACAGTTCGAACACCTCGGCGACCATCGCCGCCAGGACCCGCTCCACCGCCATGTCCATCCGCTTCAGCACCAGCCGCGCCCCGCCGGCCGCCGCCCCCAGCCGGACGTGGAACGCGCCGGTGGTGGCGCCCATCACGCCGGTCTTGACGTCCTCCCAGGCCACATCGGCCACCGCCTCGGCGAGGCGCACCGGCGCCGGCAGCGCCGGGCAGAGCCGCGGCAGCACGTCCGCAAAACCGGGGAAGACGGCGTCCAGTTGCGTCGCTACGAGCGTGGGGGCCACCCGGGCCGCCACCGCGTAGACGGACGAGCCGGCCGGGAAGCGCAGCAGCGCCCCGCCGGCCCGGTCCGTGAGCAGGGGCAGGTTGCGGGCGAGGAACGTGTCGGCGAGGAATGCGGACGGATCGAACGGAATGCCCAACGCCCCGGTGGCGCCGGCCTGGGCGAACGCGACAATCTCCCGGGCCGCCGCGGCGGGGTCGGCGAAGCCGGCGAGAAAGCGCGCCACCGCCGCCTCGTCCACGGGGTGGCCCCAGGCGGCGAAGATACGGCGCAGTTCAGGCGTCAGCACGCTGGCCCCTCCGGTTCCACAGCCGTTGCAGTATAGCGGGAAACAGGTGGCGGCGTCCACCGCCGGGTCCGGCGGCGGACGGCCGCAACGGCATGGCACCGGCCGGCGACTTCAGCCGCACAGCACGTTCCTCAACCGGCAGATGCAGACTTTTTTCATCCAGTCGCCGTGGACCGGCTCCTCCCACTCCACCGGCTTCGGCGGGCGCGAGCCCGGCACCTGGTCGCCCGGCGTGTACCGGGCGGAATTTTTCGTGGCCGGCCAGAAGGTGGCCGAAGGACCCTTCGAGATATTTTGATTCCGGGTTCACCCGGCGTCCGATTCCTGACGCGCGGCCTGATTGAGAAATCGCCGGCGGCTATTTGTCTGCTTCCTTGGCCAGTTCCGACACGCGGCCCAGACTCGGCCCGATTCCATAGAATTGGGAACTGCCGGGAGAGAAAACAAACGGCTTCAATTTACCCATGTCGGGAACGCCATCCTCGCCGAGAATGGACGGGTCCGCCTTCACGTCCACGATTTCCCCGATGAACACGGTGTGCGAGCCCACCTCCACCGTCTGCCGGACCTTGCATTCCGCGATTAGGGGAAACTCCTTGACGAACGGGGCATCCACCCGCGTGCTTTTCACCGGCGTCAGGCCCGTCTTCAGAAACTTGTCCTGACTCCTCCCGGATACGCGGCCGACATACGCGGCGTACCGGGCCAGCGATTCCGAGGCGATGTTCACCGTGAAGGCCTTCCGTCCCATGATGTTGCCATGCGTGTAGGTGGCCTTCCGCAGACAGGCCGTGACGGAAGGCGGCGTCGAGGCGCAGATCCCCACCCACGCGGCCGTCATCAGGTTGGGCTTCCCCTCCTTGTCATAGGATCCGATCACCCACACCGGCGCGGGGATGATGGCGGTTTTGGCGCCCAGCGAGATTTTTTCGCCGGTTGCGCTGCTGCCGGGCGGACCCGCTTGCGGGCTGCCCGTCTCTGCCGACTGGCAGCCGCGGCTGTCGCCACGGGCAGTCACATCGTGGGACGACAGCACGATCAACCCGGTTACGGCTATAGACAATGCCGCCAAGACCCCGATCCCACCTAAATGTCGTTTCATGGAACACCTCCCGGCACGTTCTCACCAAGGCATCATTATTACAACAGATCGTGCCTTTTGAACACCGTTAACCGGATGATGGGCAATCATCCGGCGGCCAGCATCCCGCAACCGTGCCGCCACGAGCCATGATGGGCGATGCTTGATGCCACCGCGCCACGCATGGTACGATTGGTTCAGATTCTTGCTTCATCACCGACGTCCGTTAGAAACTCTGCATCCGCACCGCTGCGGCGGGCGCAGGGGCGGAGGATGTGGCGCCGCCGGGTTCGTCGACGGCACGACGGCCTGCGGCCCGCACGGACCGGACACTCACGAAGTGTTTCAGGAGGTGAATCATGAGCACGGTTCATGCAGCCGACGGTGCGGCGCCCAATTCTTCCGCCGGGACCCGGTCGACCACGTCATGCATCGTTTCAGCCGCCGCCTTGCCGCTCCTCGGCTCGCTGGCCGCCCTGGGCACGATGGGGCTATGGATCGCGAATAGCCGGTCGGTGGCCGGGGCGGAAATCTTGACTGCAATCCCCAAGCTCCACCTGCTGATATGGCTGGCAATGGCAGCCGCGGCGGTGGGTGCAGCCGTCGTCTGTCTCGTGCTCCGCGGCCTGGGTTGGCGCATTCCGGCTGCCGCCTGCTGGGCTGCCGGAATTCTTCCCTGGCTGGCCGGAGAGTTGCTGGCCCGGCCCGGCTTGGCCGAGATCGACAGGGCCGTGGCGATGGGAGTTGGGGGAATGGGGGCCGTGGCCGCCGGCCTGGCCGAGATCATGCTGTTCCCGCTGGCGGGTTCCTGGTTCGCCTGCTGGTTGCTGGCCTCAATCGGAGCGGGATTGCTGCTCCTGGCCCTGGGCGAGCGGGAACGGCGGCTCCAGCCGACGGGCATCCTTCCGGCCGCCGCGCTGGGGCTGCCGGCGCTGGGGTTTGTCGTGTTCTGGATGCTCCGCTACGAATCGTCCGTGTGGTTGGTGCTCCTGGCCGTCGGAGCGGTGATGCTGTGGGCTCTGTCCGGCTGGGCGGGACGCTCGCCAGGCGGGGTGGCCGCCGCGGCGGCGTTGGGACTGGCCTTCTGGCCGGCGGCCGGTGCGGTGGCCCTGCTGTTCCGGATCGACGCCTGCGTGCGGTTCGCCATGACCGCGTCCCACAACCTGGTCCTTTCATCTCCTCATCTGATGCTGTTGTATTTCATCGGTGGCTTCCTGGCACTGCTGCCGGCGGCATTCCTGGCCTGGCGGTACCGGCGGGACGGCGGCCGGACAACCGCGCCGATGATCCAGCCGATCGTTTTTTTGGCGATCCTGGCCCTGGCGGTTGGCGCCCACTGGTGGGTCCATCGAACGATGGCCGGATACATTCACGCGCTGGCTGAGGGGCCGGCCGTGTCCGCTCCCCCGGACCGCCTGGATCCGGCGTCATCGGATGAGGTCCCGATCGAGTTGCCGCCTCCCCCACCCTCCGCCGACGACGGCGCCGCGGACGAAATTTTCGAGGGAGGCGTCGAGGGAGGTTTCGAGGGAAGCGTCCTCGACGCACCGCCCGACGAAGGGAAGCCGGGCCGAACGGCGGCAGTGAATCCCCGGCCGGCCGGGAACGGGTCGCTTCCCGATTCGAGCGATGAACCCCCGGCCGAAATGGCCGCTTCCGCGGGCTTCCTGCAGACTGCTCTCCTGGAGCGCGTACCGCCGAAATATCCGGAAGTGGCCCTGAAGGCGCGTATTCAAGGAGTCGTCGTTTTGGAAATCCGGGTCAACTCCCGGGGTGAGGTCAGCGACGTGCGCACCGTATCCGGACATCCGCTGCTGCAGGCCGCGGCGGTGGATGCGGTCCGAAAATGGCGGTACAAGCCGATGATCCTGAGCGGCCGTCCGGTCCCGGTGCGCGGCACGGTGACCGTCCGCTTCCAGTTGGCAAAGGCAGAGAAGCCGCAGGGACAGGCGGATTCTCCGTGAATGGGTCCGTCACCCTGACGCCCCCGCCTGAAAAACGCCCCATCTCGCGGCGTGTCGGTTCCACCAATGGATGCCATCCAGCGCCGGCGCCAGTGCATCCTAAACAGACCATTGGCCAAGGGTGCGCCGCCGGCACGTAGTCTTCGATGCTCGGCGGCAGCAACCGCTTTAGGTGCCGATCCCCGTAGCGAAACGCCATGCCGGTGTGCCTCTTGGTCGTGTGGTACATCATATTGTTTACTGCCGCTTCAGCTGCGGCATTCATTCATCATCATTGGATCTGGGATCTGTCAGCAAGGACCTAGCACCCAGGTCCCGGGTCCAAGGTCCGACAACCAGGACCCAGAACCCAGGTCCCAGGTCCGATCCCCGATGTCCGATATCCGATGTCCGAAGTCCGTCGGTCGGGAACGAGCCTCTAGCCTCGAGTCTCGAGCCTCGATCACGATCACGATTACGAATTACGAGCACGATACGATTACGATCACAATTACGAATTACGAGCACGACGGACATGGAATTCCTATCTCCTATCTCCTCACTGTTCACAGTTCACCGTTCAGCGTTCACCGTTCCTCCTCCCGATTGCGCGGCGGCGGGCGGCGCATTACAATAGAGGCAACAGGCCGCCGAGGAGCACCGCCATGAAGTACCTTCTGCTGTGGGTCCTGCTCGTCGCGGGGGCCGGGCTGGCCGTCCTGTTCGCCTGCCGGGCGCCCGGCGCCGCCGGGCCCAACGGCGCCCCCGCGACACCGCCGGGGCCGCCCGACGACGACGGCTTCACGGCGCTGCGGCGCCGCATGGTGGACGAGCAGATCCGCGCCCGCGGCGTCCGCGACGAGCGGGTGCTCGCCGCCATGCTCGCCGTGCCCCGCCACCGCTTCGTCCCCGAGCCCTACACCGCCGCCGCCCACGAGGACGGCCCCTTGCCCATCGGCAGCGGGCAGACCATCTCGCAGCCGTACATCGTCGCCTTCATGACCGAGGCGATCCGCCCCCGGCCCGAGCACAAGGTACTGGAAGTGGGCACCGGCTCCGGCTACCAGGCCGCGGTGCTTGCGGCGCTGGTGGCGGAGGTGTACACCATCGAGCTGCTGCCGGAACTCGGGCAACGGGCCGCGGCGCTGCTGGCGGCGCTCCCCTGCCCCAACGTGCAGTGCCGCATCGGCGACGGCTACGGCGGCTGGCCCGAGGCGGCGCCGTTCGACGCCATCGTGGTCACGGCGGCCGCGCCGCAGGTGCCGCCGCGGCTGGTGGAGCAGCTCAAGCCGGGTGGCGTCATGGTCATCCCCGTGGGGCGGACAAACGACATCCAGTACCTGCTGCGCGTCACCCGGGAGCCGGACGGCCGCACCCGCACCGAGAACCTGATGCCGGTGCGCTTCGTGCCGCTGGTGCCGGGGAAGTAGGGCGGGCTTCATTCACCACGAAGACACGAAGGACACAAAGAGTGTTGATGGTTGATGGTTCGTGCTCGTAATCGAAATTCGTATTCGTAATCGTGATCGTAATTGAGACTCGAGGCTCGAGACTCGAGGCTCGTTCCCGCCATGCGGACATCGGATATCGGACATCGGACCTGGGACCTGGGTTCTGGGTCCTGGTTAACGATTACCAGATCCTTGAACCCAGGTCCCAGAACCCAGGTCCCACATCTCGGCAACACCTGACTCGTCTCCAAATAGCCAATAAAATATAAGCAATCATCAATAACCAATAATCCGAAATGCACAATGAAGAATGTCAGATGATCAATGACAAATGGAATCCACTGTGCCCTGTGGTGAAAAATGATCGTGCCCGTGAGCGGGGTTCGATCACGAGCACGATTACGATTACTCAGTTACTCCCGTTTTTCTGCCAATCCTTGGCAGGATTTCCGTTGCCCTGACCATTCCAATTTCGCCGGCATCGCGATCCCCAGGCCGGTTCACCGGTCTTGGATGAAACTAGCCCGTCGCTTCAGCGACGGGGAAACAGTTTTGTTGTTGGATCAGCAGCCCCCTTCAGGGGGCTTGGAACTGCCGGCCCCCGTTCCCACGGGGGCCGGAGAAACGACCAAGTCCGGTGAACCGGGCTGAACACCAATCTAACCAGACGGCGCCGACCCGTCCGTAAACGGACGGGCTACGGGGGGCACAAGCCCCGCCGAGCGGGGCTGAGAAGGCGTGTACCCAGATGAACCGTCTCGGGCCGATCCACCGCGAAACCAAGCGTCGGGTTCCGGCTCCGCCGGGTTGGGAGTACGATAACGAGCACGATTACGAGCACGACGCTCGCCGGCTCACCGATTCACCGACTCACCGACTCACCGACTCACCGTCAGACCTTGCGCAGCGCCTCGGCGAAGCTCTGGAAGTACGGCACCTCGGGGAAAACGCTGGCGAAGACGGCCGGCGCGATCCGCATTGTCGCCTCGGCGTCGAGGCAGTAGCGCATCCGGGTGAACTTCCCCCGGAACGCGGCCACGTCGCCGGCGGCATCCTTCTTTCGGATGATCACGTCGGCCAGCAGCCGGGCCAGCTCGGTGAAGTCCGCTGGCTCCATGCCGAAACGGGTCATCTCGGACACGCCCATGCGGATGCCGCTCGGATGGTAGAACGTCTCGTCGTCGGGGAGCGCCTGGTAGTTGGTGATGATGTTGTTGGCCTCGAGGCGGGCGGCGATCTCCTTGCCGTCGCCGAACGGCTTGACCCGGATGACCACCTGGTGGGTGCGGGTGAAGCCGTCGGCCTCGCCTCCCTCCACCGGGATGCCGGCGGCGTGGCAGGCGGCGGCGAACGCCCGGGCGTTGGCCAGCACCGCGGCCTGGTACTCGGCCTTGAAGTGGTTCATCTCGAGGGTGGCGGCGAGCATCGCCAGCAGCGTGCCCAGGTGGTGGTTGCTGGTGGAGCCCGGGAAGGAGCGGGCGTTGACCTCGAGCCAGAGCTTGCGCATGGGCGAGCCCTTGGGCAGGCACCCGGCGATGATGCCGCGCTGCGGGCCGAAGAAGGTCTTGTGGGTGGAGCCGGTGACCACGTCGGCGCCCTCGGCCAGCGGGTCCTGGAAGCCGGGGCCCAGGATGCCCATGACGTGGGCGCCGTCGTACATGATCACGGGCCGGTAATCGGGTGTCGCGTCCACCAGCTCGCGGAGCGGCTTCACCGGCTCGGGATGGAGGAACATGCTCTTGCCGAACACGATGATGGGCGGCCGGTGCTCGCGCACCAGTTCCAGCATCCGGGCCACATCGATCTTGTAGGGGTTGCCGGCCTCGAGGGGAAAATTGACCGGGTCGCCGTCGGCGAAGTTGAACAGGGCGCCGAACGGCTGGGCGCTGAGGTGGCCGCCGTAGTTCAGGTTGTTGTTCATGGCGGTGGCCAGACGGCCCGTCGCGGTCAGCTTGGGAAAGCCCTCGCCGGCGCCGCCGAGGAACTTGACCGTGGCCTTGAAGACGATCTCGTTGGCCATCTGGCCGCTCACGGGGCGGGCCTCCACCTCGGAGGCGCCGAGGTAGGCGCCGAACTCCCGCTTGAGCCGCTCCTCCACCTCGTAGATGAAATCGGTGGCCTGATAGTAGTAGACCTGGTCGCCCTTGAGCGCGCCGGTGCCGGTGAGGGCCTCGATCTCCTTCTTCAGCGCGGTCTTGTGCTCGGCGTAGCGCCCCGACGGGTCGCTGATTTCGCACAGCTTCACCAGCAGCGACGGGGTGTTCTCCGACGGGATCAGGTTGATGCACCGGCGCTGGCGCCACAGGTTGTTTTCCACCACCTTGGCGGCCAGCTCACGGAGCTGCTGTTCCAGATTATTCATGAAAGCCTCCCATGGGATTGATATTCGAGCTGGTGCGAAGCGGCAGTATAGTCCAGCCCGGCGCCCCGGCGCAAGCCCCCCACGGAGCGAGCCGGCGCTGGATCGGACTTCGGACTTCGGACATCGGATATCGAATGTTGGACGTCGGTCCACTCAACCGTGATCGGCAAATCTCATCAGGAATCCAAACAACCACTAACTAATAAGCCAATTAGAAATAACCAATCAATGAAAAATGAGAAATGAAAATTGATCAATGACCAATGCCATAATCTGTTCCCCCGGCGGCAGACCCGCTCCGACTCATCAGTTCACTGCCCGCCAAAACAAACGAGGGGACCCGAAGGTCCCCTCGCGATATCCGATTTCCGCCGGGCGGTGCTTACAGGTTGAAGGCCTTCTTCAGCTCGTCCACCTTGTCGGTGAGCTCCCAGGTGAAGCCGGGTTCGCGCCGGCCGAAGTGGCCGTAGGCGGCCGTGCGCCGGTAGATGGGGCGCCGCAGGTCCAGGTGGTCGATGATGCCCCGCGGGGTCAGGGGGAAGATTTCCTGGATGACCTTTTTCAGCTTGTCCTCGTCCACCTTGGCCGTGCCGAAGGTATCCACCATGATGCTGACGGGCTCCACCACGCCGATGGCGTAGGCCAGCTGCAACTCAATCGTATCGGCCAGGCCGGCCGCCACCACGTTCTTGGCGATGTAGCGCGCCATGTAGGAGGCGGAGCGGTCCACCTTCGACGGGTCCTTGCCCGAGAAGGCGCCGCCGCCGTGGGAGCCCACGCCGCCGTAAGTGTCCACGATGATCTTGCGGCCGGTGAGCCCGCAGTCGGCCTGGGGGCCGCCCATCGCGAAACGGCCGGTGGGGTTGATGTAGTACTTGGTCTCAGGGGTGATCATGTCGGCGGGGATGACCGGGGCGATGACATGCTCGCGGATCTGCGCCCGCAGCTCCTCGATGGGAATCTCGGGATGGTGCTGGGTGCTGACCACCACCGCGGGGACGCGCACCGGCTTGTTGCCGTCGTATTCCACGGTGACCTGGCTCTTGCCGTCGGGGCGGAGGAAGTGGAGGATGTTGTTGCGGCGGCACTCGGTGAGGCGCAGGGTGAGCTGGTGGGCCAGGTGGATGGGCATCGGCATCAGCTCCGCGGTCTCCCGGCAGGCGTAGCCGAACATGATGCCCTGATCGCCGGCGCCGCCGATGTCCACGCCCTGGGCGATGTCGGGCGACTGCTTGTCAATGGTGGTGATGACGCCGCAGGTCAGGTAGTCGAAGCCGAACTCGGCGCTGGTGTAGCCGATCTTCTTAATGGTCTCCCGGACGATTTCCGGCACGTGCACGTAGCAGTCGGTGGTGATCTCGCCGGCCACCAGGGTCAACCCGGTGGTGACGAGGGTTTCGCAGGCGACGCGACCGTAGGGATCCTGAGCCATGATGGCGTCGAGGACGCCGTCGGAAATCTGGTCGGCGATCTTATCGGGATGCCCTTCGGTGACCGATTCCGAAGAGAACAGGTGCTTGCCGTTGATGGCCATGGTTTACCTCCTGGTCAAAATCAAGTGGAGCAGGGTACCACACGCCCCCGGGTGTTTCAATAATTTTTCAGGAACCGGTGGCCGGCGCCGCGACTTTCTGCTAAGATGGCATCTTTTATTTGGGGGTTTTCTATGGCGTGGGACATCGTCACCGGCGGCGCGGGCTTCATCGGCTCCAACCTTGTGGATGCGCTGCTGGCGCGCGGACGGCGGGTGCGCGTCATCGACAATTTCAGCACCGGCCGCCGGGAGAACCTGGCCGGGGCGCTCGCCGCCGCGGGGGACGGCCGGCTGGAAGTCGTCGAGGGCTCCGTCACCGACGCCGCGCTGCTGCGCCGCTGCTTCACCGACATCGACACCGTCTACCACCAGGCGGCCCTGGCATCCGTCCAGCGCTCGGTGGACGACCCCTTCCGGACAAACGAGCACAACATCGGCGGCACCCTGGCCGTGCTGCTGGCCGCCCGCGACGGAGGGGTCCGGCGCGTCGTCTACGCCGCCTCCTCGTCCGCCTACGGCGACACCCCGACGCTGCCCAAGCGCGAGACGATGCCGCCGGAACCGCTGTCGCCGTACGCCCTGACGAAGCTGGCCGGCGAGATCTACTGCCGCCAGTTCCACCAGCTATACGGACTGGAGACGGTGGCGCTCCGCTACTTCAACGTGTTCGGGCCGCGGCAGAATCCCGCCTCCCAGTACGCCGCCGTCATCCCGCTGTTCATCAGCCGGATGCTCCGGGGCGAGCCGCCGATTATCTACGGCGACGGCCGGCAGTCCCGCGATTTCTCGTACATCGACAACGTGGTGGAGGCCAACCTGCTGGCGGCCGCGGCGCCGCCCGCGGCCTGCGGGCGGGTGTTCAACGTCGCCTGCGGCATCCGGGTGGACCTGCTGACCATCGTCGATCTGCTGAACCGCACGCTGGGCACCGATTTCCGGCCCGTGCACGAACCGCCCCGCCGCGGCGACGTGCGGCACTCCGAGGCCGACATCGCCGCCGCCCGCGAGTACCTGAATTACCAGCCCCGCGTGGGCTTCGAGGAAGGGCTGGCCCGGACGCTCGCCTGGTTCCAGACGCAGGCGGCCTCCGCCCCCTGAGCCGGCGGCGGGGCCGAACACCGCCGCCCGCAACGGTGCGGACCGATGCCGACCCACCGAACACACCATCAAGGAGTAGCCCTTATGCCCGTTCCCTTCCTGGATCTCAGCCGCCAGAACCACGAGATCCGCGACCGCGCCCTGGCCCTGTTCTCGGACATCCTTGAGAAGAGCGCCTTCATCGGCGGCGCCTACGTGCAGGATTTCGAAACCAACTTCGCCCGCTTCTGCGGAGTGCCGTTCGGCGTTGCCGTCAACAGCGGCACCGACGCGCTGCGCCTGGCCATCGCCGCCTGCGGCCTGGAGCCCGGCGACGAGATCATCACCGTCCCGTTCACCTTCATCGCCACGGCCGAGGTGATCACCCAGAATGTCGCCAAACTGGTTTTCGTGGACATCGACCCGGATACTTACAACCTCGACCCGCGCCAGCTCGAGGCCGCCATCACCCCGCGCACGCGCGGCATCGTCCCGGTGCACCTGTACGGCAACCCCGCTCCCATGGACGCCATCATGGAGATCGCCCGCCGCCACAATCTGTGGGTGGTCGAGGACGCCTGCCAGGCGCACGGCGCCACGCTGGGCGGCCGGGCCGTCGGCGGGCTCGGCACCATGGGCACCTTCAGCTTCTACCCCACCAAGAATCTGGGCGCCACCGGCGAGGGCGGCTTCGTGACCACCCACTCCGAGGAGCTGGCCCAAAAGGTGCTGGCCCTGCGCAACCACGGCCAGAGCGCCCGCTACGCCCACGAGTTCGAGGGGTACAACGCCCGCATGGACGCCCTGAAGGCGGCCGTGCTCAACGAGAAGCTTCGGCACCTGCCTGAGTGGAACCGCCAGCGGGCCCATTGGGCGGACGCCTACTACGCCGGGCTGCGCCACACCGGCGACCTGGTGATGCCGCCGGTGACCGAGGGTGCGACCCACTCCTGGCACCTGTTCTCGGTGCGCACGAAGCAGCGCGACGCCCTGCGCGCCTTCCTCACCGAACAGGGCATCGGCACCGCGGTGCACTACCCCATCCCGCTCCACGTCCAGAAGGCGTACTTGCATTTGGGCTACGCGGCGGAGGCCTTCCCCGTCTCGATGGAGTGTTCGCGGACGGTGCTGTCGCTCCCCCTGTACCAGGGCATCACCGAGGCCGAGGTGGCCGAGACCATCGCAGCCGTGAAAGCATTCTTCGACCGAAGCTGAACCCGGGGGCGATCATGACCCGACCGGCGGCGGCACGTTTCATGGACTGGTTGCGGCGCCACTACCTCCCCGCGTGGTGGCGGCGCATCATCATCCTGCTGTTCCTGACGGCGACGGTGGCGGCCATCCCGGTCAGCCTGTCCGCCGCCCAGATTCTGCTGACCATCGCCGTCGTCGGCGGCGCGGTGGCCTACCCCGTGCTCCGCTTCCCGAGCTGGCTGCCGCTGCCCCGGTTCTACTGGCCCCTCCTGGGTTTCATCGCCTGGTCCGTCGTCTCGGCCCTCTGCTCGGACGCGCCGCTGCTGAGCCTGTTCCACCTGAAAAAGCTGCTGCTGTTCTTCCTGATCCCCATGCTCCTGATGGTGCTAGACCGCCCGGCCCAGGCCCGGACGTTCCTGGTGCTCCTGCTGACGGCCATGACCCTCTCGGCGGGGGTGGGATTGTTCCAGTACGTCACCGTCGCCGACCCGCTCCACCGCATCCACGGCCTGATGAGCCACCACATGACGTTCTCCGGCCAACTGATGCTGGCGCTCACCGCGCTGGTGCCGCTCCTGCTCACAGACCTCCGCGCGCGCCGGACCGGCTGGCCCCTGCTCCTCGCCGCCGGCGGGCTGCTCGCCGCCGCCCTGGTGCTCACCCTGACCCGCGGGTGCTGGATCGGCTTCGGCTTCGGCGCGACCGCCGCGCTGCTGCTGACCCGGCCCCGCTGGCTGCTGGCGGCGCCGGTGGTGCTGGCCGTGGTGCTGCTGGCCGCGCCCGGCCTGGTCCGGGAACGGGTCCGGCACCTGTTCGACCCGGCCGAGGCGGGTAACGCCGCGCGGCTGGACATGATGCGCACCGGCCTGCGGATCGTCGCCGACCGGCCGCTGGTGGGCGTGGGCCCGCGGATGATCGACCAGTCCGTCTACCGCTACGGGGCGGATCCCCACATCCGGCCCGACTTCTACCAGCATCTCCACAACAACATCATTCAAATCGCCGCCGAGCGCGGCCTGCCCGCCCTGGCCTTCTGGCTTTGGCTCATGGCGCAGATCCTGGCCGACCACTGGCGGCGATTCCGGAAGTTGCGCGCCGGTCCGGGAAAAGGCGAATTGTTGTGGCCCGTGCTGGCCATTGCCGTCACTGTCGCCCTCGTCGCGGGCGGCCTGTTCGAATACAACTTCGGGGACTCCGAAGTCCTGTTGATGTTCTGCACCTTCATCGGCCTGGCCTACTTGCCCATCCTCCGTCCCGGGGCGGACCATGAGCGTGCCACCGCTTAAGCTCGCCATCCTGGGCACCCGGGGGATCCCGGCCAACTACGGCGGTTTCGAGACCTTCGCCGAGGAACTGGCCACCCGGCTGGTCCGGCGCGGCCATGAAGTCACGGTGTACTGCCGCCGACACTATCAGGACACCCCGCGGAGCGAACACCGGGGGGTCCGGCTGGTGGTGCTTCCGTCGATCCGCCACAAGTACCTGGATACCGTTTCTCACACGGCCCTGTCGGTGCTCCACGCCCTGTTCCGCCCATACCAGGTCCTGCTCGTATGCAACGCCGCCAACGCCGCACTCTGCCTGCTGCCCCGGCTGCGGGGGCAGCGGGTGGTGCTCAACGTCGACGGCCTGGAGCGCAAGCGGCGCAAATGGAACGCCCTGGCGCGATTCCACTACCGGGTCTCCGAACGCCTGGCCTGTCTTTTCCCCCACGCCGTGGTGACCGACGCCGTCGCCATCCAGGACTATTTCCGACGGCACTACGGCAAGGCGACCACCATGATCCCCTACGGCGGAGGCGTCTTCAACCGGCCGGCCGGTCCGACGCTGGCGGCGCTCGGCGTCGAGCCCGGCGGCTACTATCTGTACGTCAGCCGCCTGGAGCCGGAGAACAACGCCCGGCTGGTGGTGGCGATTTTCGAGCGCCTGCGCACGGAGCGCAAGCTCCTGGTCGTGGGCGACGCGCCGTACAACGCCGATTACATCCGCGAGCTGCGCCGGACCGCCGATCCGCGGATCCTATTTCCCGGCGCCATCTACGGCGACGGCTACCGGGAGTTGGTGAGCCATGCCCACTGCTACATCCACGCCACCGAGGTGGGCGGCACCCATCCGGCGCTGGTGGAGAACATGGCCGCCGGCAACCTGATTTTCTGCCTGGATACACCCGAAAACGCGGAGGTCCTGGCCGGCGCCGGCGTGCTGTTCCGCGCCGGCGACCCGGCCGCCGCCGCGGCCGCGCTGCAGGCCTTCGAAGACGACCCGGACCGGTTCCGGCCGCTGCGCGAGGCCGCCCGCCGCCGGGCCGCCGAGCAGTACGACTGGGAACGGGTCACCGACGCGTATCTCCAACTCTTCCACGCGAGCCGCGCCGGCAGCGAACCGACCGTAAAATGACTCCGTCCCCCACCGATTGTCCATTGACATTCAAATTAATGTATAATTGGGTCAAAAGCGGCAGGAGCATATCATGACCCACCCCAAAGGGTTTTCAACCGTAGAGGCGCTCGTGGTGATCGTCATCATGGGCATCATGGTGGTTGTCGGCGTGCCCGTCTTCACCACGGTGATGGCCGACTACCGCCTCAACGCCGCCCTCCAGGCCTACTCGCAGGCCATCCAGCGCGGCCGCTACCTGGCCTCGTCCCAAAACGCCCTGTACGTCATGGAGCTGAAAACACCGACGACGACCGGCACCCCCATAGAGATCTTCCGGGATGACAACTGGGATCTGGCGTGCACCCTGGCGGGAGAGATTCAAACCCGGGTCAACTTCAACATCACGTCTGAAGTCCGGGTCACGAGCATCGACTTCGGGACGTACACCCTCCCCGACGGCACCGCGGTCAACAAGAACCTGATCGTCTTCCTCCCCGACGGCACGCTCGGCCTCCCGACCACGCTGCCCGGCGTAGACCCGTGGGATCCGGGCACGCGTTCCCACAAGATCACCATGCAGTCGGAGGGCGGCTTCAAGACGTACGTCCGCATCGCCGGCATCAGCCGGCTGGGCCAGATCCGGACGGTCGACTCGTCAAGCTGACCACTCCTTTCCGTTCCAGGGAATCGAGCAAGCGGAGAATCTCGATCTCAGCCAGCGGCATCACCTGGCAGAGGGCCTTCACCGACACGCCCGCCCCGAGGCGGCTGAGCAGGAAACCTTCGCGGGGCGAGAGTTTTTCGCGCCGAACCTGATCCGGCGCGCTCATCTGCGGCACGTCCGTGTCGAGGAATTTCCGGCGCAGGAACGCGTGCTCCTGCTCCAGCAGCCACCGTTCCAGCTCCTGCAGGCCGGCGGGATCAACGAGCTTGCCCTGCATGTCCCGGACGAGCACCCAGGCGCTTTGGTAGAGACGCCCCTGCGCCAGGTTGCGGATTTCGGCCTCGAATTCCCGCATGTCCTTCACGGGCGGCGGGGGCGCGGCCTCGGGCGCCGCCGGCGCGGCGATCTCCAGAAAACCTTCCCGGATCAGCCGGAATGATTCAAAGCACACATCGAACGACGACCGGCGGGTGTGCATGGCGATCTCGGCGATGGAGAAGTCCCGGCCCGGCAGGGCGAGGATCTGCTGGCGCAACTCCGTCGCTTCACCGGCCGGCGCCGTCCGCTTCGGCACGATCCGCACCCGCGCCGCATCATCCGGCAGCACCTGGCGGATCCGCTCCCACTCGTCCTTGCGGCGGACGCCCTCAAGGATCAGCGAGTCGATGTTCAGGTTGATCGCCACCAGGTTGTCGGGAATGCCCTCCCGCTCCTCGAAGAAAAACACGCCGTCTTCCAGCAGGAACAGGTCGTAGACGAGCTCCGCCGCCCGCTCCCGCAGCGCGCGTTCGATCCGCCCCCGGTCCAGGATGCCCAACTGCTGGAGCACGTCGCCCAGCAGCCGTTCCCCCTCGGATTGCTCCTGGTGGGTGAGGGCCCGGCGCAACGCGGTCTCGGTGAGAAAACCTCTTGCCAGCAGGTACTGGCCGAACCGCCGTAACGGGTCGGTGGACGTGGCCGAAATCAGCACGCCTTTGCGAAAAAACACCTGGATCAGAAAGTCCCCGCAGGAAATGCGCAGGACGCCCGATTTGCGGGACAGGGATATCCATTGGAACAGGTCGGTGAGAGGGAAGGTCTTGATCTTGCCGGAAACTGCCATATGGCCGGCGGGAGACTACTTCGCGCCCTTGTCGGATTCCGATTTCTCGTCGTCCGCTTTGTCGCCCGCCTCCCGCATCGAGGTCCGGAAATTGCGGATGCCCTCACCCAGTCCCTTGCCGATCTGGGGCAGGCGGTTCCAGCCGAAGAGGAGCAGCACGATCAGGAAGATGATGATCAGCTCGGTGGGGCCCAGACCAAACATGGCGATCCTCCTGATGACGGTGCGTTCTGCGGATGAATCATAATCCCATCCCGCGGCCGGGGTCAATGGGAATATCCCGCCGGCCGGCGCCGCCGGACTCAACAGAAATACCGGTTGGCGCCGACCCGGCGGGTCACGCCCTGCCGATCCAGGTACTCCAGCAGCGGGATGGCCCGCTTGCGGGTCAGGCCGAAGAGCTCCTTGAACAGGCCCACCTCGAGGGGATCGCCCTTGGCCAGCCGCCCGCCGAGCGCGGCGACGACGTCGGCCAGCGTGTCGGGATGGACGTAGTAGTCGGGGCCCACTCGCACCAGCCGGCGGCTCTTGATTAAAAAATCCACGGCGGACGCTTCCGCGCGACCGGCCTGGGCCAGCAGGTCATGGAGGGCGGCGTCGGTGAGCCCCTCGATCCCGCCGCGCCGCAGCGAGTCCTCGACGCCGGCGATGGCGCCGGCCAGGGAGTTTTCCACCTCCAGCCGACGCCCGGCCAGCATGAGGCGCTCGGCGTCGGCGTCGATCGTCCCCTCCGCCTGGAGGGAGCGGATCAGCCAGGCGAACGTTTCGTCGCCCATCCCGGGGAAGAGGCTTCGGAGCTCCTGTTTCTTGATCCCGTGGGCGTACGGGTTGCGGCGGTCGTGCGCCTCCATCCGCTGCAGCACCTGGCCGCGGAGGCGCCCGGCCGCGTCCGCGCCGATCCAGGCGGTCCCGTCCGGGTTCAGGGACAGCAACTCGCCGGCGGGGGACTCGGCCAGCACCGCCGCCACGCGCGACGCCGGCAAACCCGTCAGGTTCACCAGCTCGGCCACGGTGACCCCGTTGTCCGCGCGGGCGCCCACCGCCTCCCGGATTCGCACCGCGTCGGTGGCGCCCTCGAGGCGGGCCAGGCGGTCCTGCACGCGCTGCCCGTCCCGCGCGCGGTAACGGGCGGCGTGAATCTCCAGCACGCGGCCGCCGCCCATGGTCCGGAGCGGGGAATACTGGCGCACGATGAGATGGTCACCCGGCCAGACCAGGGCCGGCGCCTCCAGCCGGATCTGGACAAGGGCGCTCGCGCCCGGCTCCAGGCGTGGCTGGTCCAGCAGCTGCAGCCGCCCCAACAGCTCGGCGCTGCCGTGGTAGACGTGAACCGGAATCACGGCCTTGATGGCGCGGCCGAACGACTCCAGCAGGTGGAAGCGGGCGTAGAGCATCCGGGTGGGGGTGAAGCGGTCGGGCGCCGTGACGGCCTGCCCCCGGCGCAGGTCGGCCGGCTCCAGCCCGGCCAGGTTCAGCGCGGCGCGCTGGCCCGCCCGCGCCTCCGCCGCCTCCTGCTCGTAGACCTCGAGGTGGCGGATCTTGGCCTCCCGCCCCTCCGGCAAAATCGCCACGCGGTCGTTGCGGCGGAACACGCCCGACAGCACGGTGCCGGTGACCACGGCGCCGAAACCCCGGATGACGAACACCCGGTCGATGAAGAGGCGCGGATTCCCGTCGGCGGACGGTTCGGCCATGCGGTCGGCCAGTCCGCGCAGCGCCGCCCGAAGTTCCGCCAGCCCCTGCCCCGTTACGGCGCTGGTCCGGATCACCGGCGCCGCCTCCAGGAACGAGCCGCGGACCAGGCGGCGGACGTCGTCCTCCGCGAGCTCCTGGTACTCGTCCGCCACGAGATCACACTTGGTCAGGGCGATCACCCCGTCGGTGATCCCGAGCAGGCGGATGATCTCGAAGTGCTCGCGGGTCTGGGGCATGACGCCTTCGTCGGCCGCGACCACCAGCAGGACGCCGGCGATGCCGCCGGCGCCGGCCAGCATGTTCTTGACGAACTTCTCGTGGCCGGGCACGTCGATGAACCCGATACGGTACGGCGGGTCCACCCACGGAGCGAAGCCGATGTCGATGGTGATCCCGCGCTCCTTCTCCTCCTTGAGCCGGTCCGCGTCCACGCCGGTGAGACTCTTGAGGAGCGCGGTCTTGCCGTGGTCGATGTGGCCGGCCGTGCCCAGCACGATGCTTTTGGGCGATGCATTCATCGGGTCCGCTCCGAATCGCCGTCGGCTGCCGCCAGCACGACGGGCACCGCCGCGCCGCAATCCGGACAGACCGGCCGCGCCAGGCGTTGGCGGCGGACCCGGAAGCCGGTCCGCTCGATGAGCACGGCGCCGCAGGCGGGACAGCAGGTGTTCTCCAGCTCGTGCCCGGGGACGTTGCCGCAGTAGATATACTTCAGGCCGGCCCGACGCCCCTCGGCATGGGCCCGTTCCAGCAGCGCCACCGGGGTGGGCGGGAGTTCCGTCATCCGGTAATCGGGATGGAAGGCCGACACATGCCATGGGATCGCCGGGTCCACCCCGGCGAGGAACTCGGCCACGGCGCGCAGTTCCGCCGTGTCGCTGTTGCGCCCGGGAATGATCAGCGTGGTCACCTCGAGAAACACGCCGGCGGCGTGCAGGCGGCGGATGGAATCGAGCACCGGCTGCAGCCGGGCGCCGCAGTAGGAGCGGTAGAATGCATCGGAAAAGCTCTTCAGGTCGACGTTGGCCGCGTCGAGGAACTCCGCCATCGCGGCGACAGCCTCGGCGCTCATGTAGCCGTTGGTGACGTACACGTTGCGGAGGCCCCTCCGGCGCGCCGCCAGCCCGGCCGTCCGGGTCAGCTCGTAAAAAACAGTGGGTTCCGTGTACGTGAAGGACAGGGAGTGGCACCCGTGCCGCACCGCGGCCGCCACCAGCTCGTCGGGCGTCACGGGATCGCCGGGGATGTCCGCCGCCTCGCGGGGAAGCTGGGAGATTGAATGGTTCTGGCAGAACTCGCACCGGAAGTTGCAGCCCACCGTGGCCACGGACAGTGACCGCGAGCCGGGCAGGAAATGGAACAGCGGCTTCTTTTCGATGGGGTCCACATGGACCGCGATCACGCGGTCGGCCACCCGGGTGAACAGGCGACCGCCCCGGCACTCGCGCACGCCGCAGATCCCGCGCCGCCCGTCGCCGAGAACGCAGTAGTGGCTGCACAACAGGCAGCGGACCGTGCCGTCGCCGCGCCGTTCATAGAGTTGGGCTTCGACCATGGCTGCCATATCCGCGATCAGATGAAAAAAGGGGATGCACCCGTTGCCTGAACCGATGCATCCCGCGTGAAAAAACCAAAATTATTATGGACGGTCGGGCGGACGCCGCCCCCTCAGGACGACATCTCCTTCGGAATGTCCACCGTCGATTCCGCCAGGTCGCTCTTGACGCCCAGGCGGGAGCAGGCGCCGTCGTAGATCTGGCGGGCCGCTTTCTTGGCGTTCTGCAAATCGATCAGGCGCTGCTTGACCCGGGCCAGTTCCTCTTCAATCTTTTTCTCGATGTCCTCGATCTCCTTGCGGGCCATCTCCCGGGTTTCCTCGTAGAATTTCCGTTGTTCTTTGCTGAGTTCCATCAGTGAACCTCCCATGCCGTTAGAATTTATAAAGACTGGCTCTCATGGTCGCTAGAACGACAGCGTCACGGTCTTCCAGACTTTCACCTTCACACCGTCCTTCTCGGCCGGCGTGTACCGCCACTGCTTCAGGGCCTGCTCGGCGGCGGGGCCCAGCATTTCCTTGAGCCGTGGCGAACTGGCCGAGACGACGAGCACTTTCTCCACTTCGCCGGTGTGGGACACGAGCAGCCGGCACACCAGGCGGCCCTTGATATTGAGACGCTGGACCTGAGCCGGAATCCGCGGCGAGGGGGTTTTCAGTTCCTTCGGGGGCTTGACGTCAGGCCCCAAAGCCACCAGGTCACCGGTCTTGGCCTTCTCGGCCGCCGCCGGCAGGTCCATGGAGATGCTCGCGGCCGGCGGTGGCTGGGCCGCCGGCTTCGCCGGCTCGGGCTTCGGCGCGGCCGGCTGGGCTACCGGTTCGGGTTTCGGCGCGGCGGGCTGGGCGGCCGGAGTGGCGGCGGGCTGGGTGGCCGGCTGGGCCGCGGGCTGGGTGGCCGGCTTGGGCTTCGGCGCAGCCGGCTGGGCCGTCGGCTGGGTGGCCGGTTCGGGCTTCGGCGCGGCGGGCTGGGCGGCCGGAGTGGCGGCCGGTTTCTGCGGTTCCGGCCTGGATGGCGCCGGCGGCGGCTGGGCCGCCGTCGCCGGCTGGCTCGGCTTGGCCGCGGCAGGCTGCGGCTCAGGCTTGGCATCAGGCTTGGCCGCGGTCGCCGCCGGAGTGGCGGCGGGAGTGACAGCGGCGGTCGTTGCCGGTTCGCCGGCGGCCGGGGTCGGTTCCCCCGAAGCGGCCGGCTCGGTGGCGCCCGCCGCGGCGGGTTCAGGAGTGCCGGGCACGGCCGGTTTGTTGAAGAACATCATGTAGACGGCCACCCCTGCGGCGATGACCACCAGGGCGGCGATGACGCCGATGACCAGCCCCTTGTTGGAGCTCTTCGACGCGGCCGCCACATCCCCGAACATCGGCTTTTCGGCCGCCGGTTTCTCCTTCAGCCGCTTCGTGAGAACTTTCTTCTCCTCGGCCGGCGGGGGCGCGACCTCCTTCTTCGGCGGCGGCGCCGTTTCCTTTCTGGGCGGCGCGGGCTCCACCTTCGCCTTCACCGGCTCCGGCTTCGGCTTGGCCGGCTCGGGCGCCTTCTTCTTTTCCTTGCGGATCACCGCCGGCTTTTCCTCGACCGGCGGGGGCAGCGGGGCGGCGGCCGGCCTGGGCGGGACCGCCTCCTTAACGAGCGGCGGCGGCTGGAACTTGCCGTCCACCACGATCTCGTCCGCTTCGAGCGCCACCGGCATCTCGTCGGCGGGACGAATCTCCTCGAGGCCGGCCATCTCCTCCGATTCCAGGATGACCGTCTCTTCGCTCATGGCCTTCGGCGGCAGGGCTTCTTCCCGCTCCATGAACTCGTCGAAGCTCAGGTTGCGAACCTCGTTCTCCTTCATGCCGAACGCGTCGGGGAACATCCGGGTCAGGAACGTGGCGAGGTCTTTGGGCGACGGCCGCTGCTTGCCGGTGCTCAGGTAATCGTGCAGGTCCTTGCCCATCTCCCCGGCGGTCTGGTAGCGTTGGCCGATGTCGATCTGGAGCGCCTTGTTGATGATGTGCTTGAGCCGCGGCGGCAGGGAGGGCATCTCGTTTTCCAGGATCGGGATCTTGCCGGAGCGGACCTTCTCGAGGACGTCGAATTCGGACGAGTCCTCGAACAGGACCTTGCCGCTGATGGCCTCGCAGAGCACGATGCCCAGCGAGAAGAGGTCCGACCGCTTGTCCACCGGCTTGCCCCAAGCCTGTTCGGGGCTCATGTACAGGAGCTTGCCCTTGAGCGCGCCCTTGACCGTGTGGTGGATTTTGGATTCGGCCTTTGAGATGCCGAAATCCACCAGTTTCACTTCGCCCTCCCGGGAGATCAGGATGTTCTGCGGACTGACATCCCGGTGGACGATGTTCATTTCCTTGTTGTTGAAATCTTTCTTGAAGTGCGCGTAATCCAGCGCGCTGGCGATCTGCAGGGCGATGTGGGCGGCCAGCTTGTGGGGCAGCCGGATGCCCAGCTCTTTCGCCCGGCTCAGGATCTTTTTGAAATCAAAACCGTCCACGAACTCCATGGCGATGTAGAACGAGTGGTTGATCTTGCCGAAATCGAAGATGGTGACGATGTTCTGGTGGGACAGCTGGGCGGCGATCTTCGCCTCGTCGATGAACATGGTGACGAGTTCCTGGTTGTCGGACAGGTGGGGCAGGATCCGCTTGATGGCCACGATCTTCTGGAAGCCTTCCTGGCCCCGCTTCTTGGCGCGGAACAGCTCCGCCATGCCGCCATGGCCGATCTTCCGGTCCAGAAGGTAATCCCCGAACTTGGTGCCCTCCTCGTACTCGGGCTCCGGCGGGGGAGCTGGGGCGGTCCGCGGTACCGGAGCGGCCGGCTCCGGCGTCTTGGGCTGGATCACCTTGTCGATGCTGGTATCGGACAGGCCCACGCCGCTGAGCGTGTCGCTGAGCTTCTTCTCCAGATCGGTGTCGAACGAGCGGAGGAAGGCCTCCACCGCGTCGACCTTGGGCGCGGCCGGTTCCCCGGCTTGCTTCACTTCCTTTTTCAACTGGTCGAAGCGGATCTCGCCGGTGTCGGGCCCGAGCAGCGGCGGCGGCGGCGCCGTCGCCTGGCTCGCCGATTCCACGAGTTTTTCGATGGCGGCCTCGGTCTTCTTGGCCTCGCTGACCACCGGCGGCGCCGGCGCCGGCGCGGGGGCCGCCTTGGACCTGCCCTTGCCGAGGTCGAGTCCCAGGCCGGAGAGCGTGTCGCTGAGGAGCTTGTCCATGGAATCGTCCATCTCGGCCGCCGCCGGGGCTTCCGAGGCGATCAGGGTCGCGGCGATTTCCTGCTCGAACCGACTTTCCACATCCGTGGACTTCGAGGCGGCGGGTGCCGGCTGCGGCTTGGGCGGTTCCGGAGCGGGTTGAGGCGGCGGCGGCGCCGCCTTGGCCGCCGGGGGCGGCGCCGGCTTCGGTGTGGGCGCCGGCGCGGCTTCGGCCGCCGACTCCTTGGCCATCTTGTCGATGAACTCGCTCCGGTGCGTATCGATGAGACTCCGGGTGTCGCCCATGAACCGCTGGACGGTCTCCAGAACAACATTGTCAGGGACGGGTTTCTCGATGAATTCGCTGGCGCCGTTTTCGTGAATGGCCTTGTTGCGGTACTTCTGGCCCTTGTACACCGAGGTGGCGATGATCACCGGAACGTTGCGACCGGTGGGATTGTCCTTGATCTTCCGGCAGACGTCGAAGCCGTTGATCTTGGACAGCATGGCCGAGAGGAGCACGATGTCCGGCTGGTCGGACTCGAACGCGTCGAGGGCCGCCTTGCCGTCCTGCACCGTGACCACGTCGAAGCCGGCATCGGTGAAAATCTTCTTCAGCTGCTGGAGCTCCCGCGTGTTGTAGTCAGCAACCAAGATCTTCTTGTCGCTCATTCACTCACCCTCGGCTAGACCAGAATTACCCGGATTGTAACGTATCATCCGGTCAATGTAAACATGATTCACATCACGTTTTCAAGCTCTTTCACTCGCTCCGACGGCTTCTCCGGCCCTCTCGCCGCCGCTTGGCGAACGCGGCCTTCCGCTCGGCGATTTCCCGCAGTTTGTCGCGGATGCGGGCTTCGAGGCCCGCGCCCGACGGCTCATAGTAGGTCCGGCCCGCCAGGGCGGGCGGCAGGCCGGTCATGTCCGTGGTCCCCTCGGGATGGTCGTGGGCGTACAGGTAACCCTCCCCGTAGCCTTCCGCCTCCATGAGCCGGGTGGGGGCGTTGCGCAGGTGCAGGGGCACGCCCTCGGCGCTGCTCTCGGCCACGTCCCGCTGGGCGGCGGCATAAGCCCGCAGGAGGGCGTTGGACTTGGGGGCCACAGCCACGTACACCGCCGCCTGCAGGATGGCCAGCCGGCCTTCCGGCAGGCCCAGCAGCTCGTAGGCCTGCCAGGCCTGGACCGCCACGTGCAGCGCCTGGTTGTCGGCCAGTCCCACGTCCTCCGAAGCGCACTGGAGGATGCGCCGGCAGATGTTCCGCGGGTCCTCGCCCGCCTCCAGCATCCGGACCAGCCAGTAGACCGTGGCGTCGGGGTCGGAGTTGCGCATCGATTTATGGAGCGCCGAGAGCAGGTTGTAATGTTCCTCGCCGTCCTTGTCGTACAGGAGCACTTTCTGGTGAAGCACCTCGCGCAGCTCGTCGTCGGTGGGCGCGGTCCGGCGGCCGTCGGCGCTCCGCTGCTCGGCGTAGTCGGCGAGCTGCTCCAGCAGGTTCAGGCCGCGGCGGGCGTCGCCGGAGGAGAACACCGCGATCTTGTGCAGCAGCTCCGGCGGGACCCGCAGGTCCAGCCGCGCGAGTCCGCGGTCGGGATCGGCCAGGGCCTCGGCCAGGATCGACTCGATGTCGTCCGGGTCCAGCGGCCGCAGGGTCAGCACCTTGACCCGGCTCATCAGCGCGGCGTTGAGGTCGAAGCTGGGATTGACGGTGGTGGTGCCGATGAGCAGGACCTGCCCCTTCTCCACGAAGGGGAGGAACGCGTCCTGCTGGGCCTTGTTGAACCGGTGGATCTCGTCGATGAAGATGAGCGTCTGCCGGCCGGTCTTCTCGAAGAAGTAGGCCGCGTCGCTCATGACGTCCCGCACTTCCTTGATGCCCGTCAGCACGGCGCTGTAGCTCACGAAGTGGGTGTCGAGCGTGCGGGCGATGACGTGGGCCAGGGTGCTTTTGCCCGTACCGGGCGGCCCCCACAGGATCAGCGAGGGGATGCGCCGCGACTCGATCATCCGGCGCAGGGGCTTCCCCTCCCCGACGAGGTGCGTCTGGCCCCGGTATTCGGCCAGCGTCCGCGGCCGCATCCGCTCCGCCAGCGGGACGCGGGACTCCTCCGCCTCGGCGCCTTCCTCGGCCTGGAACAGGGAGGGATCATTTTTCACTTTGCCTTTGCCGCCCATCGCGTCGTTCTCCACGGCGGTCAGCGGGCTTCGCGCCGGCGGGCGCTCAGGTGGTAGAGCAGGATGGCCGCCGCCGCGGCCGCGTTCAGCGATTCCACCGGCGCCCGGATGGGAATGCGCACGGTCCGCTCCACCGCGGCGGCGATCCCGCCCGACAGCCCGTGCCCTTCGCCGCCGATGACGAACGCCTGGTCGGCCTCCGCCGGCACGTCGGCCAGGGCCACCCCGCCCTTGACGTCGAGCGCCCAGAGCCGCACGCCCCGCTCGTGCGCCTGCGCGAGAAAGTCGTCGGCGCCCGGCGGCCGCCAGTACGGCGCCCGCAGCGCCGAGCCCATGCTGGCCCGGATGACTTTATCCTGGAAGGGGGACGGCGCCGGCGGCAGAAGCACCACCGGGACGTTGCCCAGCGCCTCGGCCGACCGGAGGATGCTGCCCACGTTGCCCGGGTCCTGGACGCCGTCGAGCACCAGCCAGGGCGTCCGCCGCAGGACCTGGCCGGGCCCCTTCGATTCCTTGCGGCCGCAGAGCGCCGCCACCCAGGCCGGCGACCGGAGGCCCGACAGCTTGTGCATCACCTCCGGCGTGACCGCGAAAACCTGATGGGCCGCCACCGGCGGCAGCTTGTCCTCGTACCCCTGCACGACGAACACCTGGAGCACCGCGTGCGCCGAGCGGGCGACCTCCGCCAGGAGCTTGGCGCCTTCGACGGCGAAGCAGAGCGGGTTGTCGGACGTCCCCTCCCGCACCCGGACGAACTGCTTCACCTGGTCGTTGGTCCGGCTGCTGATGAGTTCCATGGCCGCCTCCCGGCGCCGAAATCGGTGATGAGGTGTCATTGTATGTTAAAATGCCCGGCGAAATCAAAACGATTGGGGCGGTCATGAACGACTGGCACAGCGCATTGCTCAAGGATCTGGAAGCCCAGCTCGCCGAACTGGAGCGGTTCGGCGACGACGAATCGGCCCGGCGGGCCCTGGAGATCCTCCGCGAGAAGATCCGCCAGGTGCGCCAGCGGATCCACGAGCAGATCACCCCGTGGCAACAGACCAAGCTGGCCCGGCACGAGAACCGCCCCTACACCCTGGATTTCATCGCGCGGCTCTTCACCGACTTCGAGGAGATCCACGGCGACCGCAAGTACGCCGACGACCCGGCGGTGGTCACCGGCTTCGGCTGGTTCCGCTCCCGGCCCGTGGTGGTGGTGGGCCAGCAGAAGGGGCGCAACCTGGCCGAGCGGAAGCACCGCAACTTCGGCATGATGCAACCAGAGGGCTACCGCAAGGCGCTGCGGGCGATGCGGCTGGCCGAAAAGTTCCGCAAGCCGATCCTGACGTTCGTCGACACGCCGGGCGCCTTCCCGGGCATCGGCGCGGAGGAACGCGGCCAGGCCGAGGCCATCGCCTACAACCTCCGCGAAATGGCCCGCCTGCGGGTGCCCGTCATCGTCAGCGTCATCGGCGAAGGCGGCTCCGGCGGGGCACTGGGCATCGGCGTGGGCGACCGGATTCTGATGCTGGAGAACGCGGTCTACTCGGTGATCTCGCCGGAAAGCTGTTCGGCCATCCTCTGGAAGGACCAGGCGCACGCCGAGGCGGCCGCCCGCAACCTGGGGCTGACCAGCCGCGACCTGAAGCGGCTCGGCATCATCGACGAGATCGTGCCGGAACCGCCGGAGGGCGCCCACGCGGACTGGGACGCCACCGCCCGCGCGCTGGGCGATGCGCTGGAGCGGCACCTGGACGAACTGGCCGCGCTCCCATTCGACCGCCTGACCCTGTCGCGGACGGAAAAATTCCGCCGCATGGGCGTGGTGGAATCGGCCGGGTCCCCCTGACGCCGCCGCCGCGCCCGGCTGAAAGCCCCGCCGCCCAAGGCTCTCGGACGCATTTCGGTTGACAGTCCCGCCGACACCGGTCTAAGATGGCCGGGAAATGGTTGCAAAGTATTCTCCCTGGCTTGTTGTGATCTTCCTGCCACTCCTCGGTTTTTCCGGCCTCGCGGGTGAACCGCCGAGCCCGCTGGAGCTTCACCCGCCAGTGCGGCACGTGCCGGACGCTTTCCGGATGCACGACCGCGACCTCGGCGCCTCGCCCGAGACGGACCTCATCAGCGAAAGCTTCGCCGCCTTCGAACTGGGCGAACTGTTCGCCGACACGAACAATCCCGAGTGGGCCGTCCGCGAAATGACCTACGCGCTGGAGAGCTTTTTCTTTTCCGGGATCGAGCTCAACGGCTCGCCCCTGTTCCGGGCCCGGCTGGCGGAGTTGCTGGCGCGGATCGACCTGCACCGTGACCGGCTCAACCTTTTCCCCGATGGCGACGCGGACGAGGACATCCCCGACCCGGAGGAGCCGCCGCTCGAGGCGCTGCTGGAAGCGTCCCTCACCCCGGCCGAGATCGACCCGGCAATCGAACACCTGATCCAGGATGACATTCTCCGCCAGCATTACGATTTCCCGGTGTACGTCAACCGCGAGGTGATGGCCTACATCAGCCAACTGACCACCGGCGCCAAGCGGGACCAGGTGGCGCAGGGCCTCGGCCGGCTGACCCGCTTCCACGAGATGTTCCAGCGGATCTTCCGGGAGGAGGGCATCCCCCTCGACCTGATCTACTTCGGGCTCGTGGAGAGCAACTTCAAGATCAGCGCCTACTCCCGCGCCCGCGCCAAGGGGCTCTGGCAGTTCATCCAGTGGACCGGCCGTCGTTACGGGCTGCGGGTGGACTGGTGGGTGGACGAGCGCTCCGACCCCGAGAAAGCCACCCGCGCCGCCTGCCGATACATGAAGGACCTGTACGGGATGTTCGGCGACTGGTACCTGGTGCTGGCCGCGTACAACTCCGGCGAGGGCCGCATCCAGCGAATCCTGAACCGCCATCCCGACCGCGATTTCTGGGAGATGGCCGAGCAGCGCCTGCTGCCCCGCGAAACCCGCAACTACGTCCCGGCCATCCTGGCCTCCATCATCGTGGGCAAGAATCCCGAGCGGTTCGATATCCGGGTGGAGCCGCAGAGTCCCTGGGCCGGCGTCACCGTGGAGATCCCCTCGCCCACCGACCTCCGAGTGGTGGCGGAGACCGTCGGCGTCCCCATCGAAACGCTCCAGGATCTCAACCCGGCGCTGCGGCGCATGCTCACCCCGCCGGACCACAAGACGTACCCGCTGCGCGTCCCCGTGGATACCCGCCAGGAGATGCTGGCGCTGCTCTACGACCTGCCCGTCAAGGATCGTCTCATGTACCTGGAGCACGTCGTCGTCAAGGGGGACACCCTCTACAAGATCTGTCGGAAGTACGATGTGTCGCTCTCGGCGTTGATGGATTTCAACGACATCCGGACCCGCCGGACGGTGCTGCGCATCGGCCAGGTGCTGCAGGTGCCGGTTTCGGACTTCCACCGGCCCGCCCGCGAACTGCGCGAGCCGGAACCCCGCCCCGCGGCGTACGCCGGCGCCACCTACCGGGTGCGGCGGGGCGACACGCTGTGGAACATTTCCCGCCGGACTCAGGTTTCGGTGGCCCAGTTGATGTCGTGGAACAACCTCGCCAGCCCGGCTCTAAAGGCGGGGCAGACCCTCCGCCTGCGGGAACCGGCGCGCGCCGCGGGTCCGGCGGCGCGGGCCGCGTCCGGTGGTACGGGGGGCGCGTACAGGGTCAAGGCCGGCGACACGCTGTTCGGCATCGCCCGCGGCCACGGAGTGACGCTGAACGACCTGCTGGCCGCCAACGGGCTGCAACGCAACAGCGTCATCAAAATCGGTCAGTCGCTGCGGATCCCCGGCGCCGCCGGTCCGGCCGTGACGTCAGCCGCCGCGACGCCACGCAGCGGCTCCCCGCGCTACCACACCGTCCGCAAGGGCGAGACCCTCTCGGCCATCGCCCGCCACTACGGCACCAACGTGGCCAGCCTCAAGCGCGCCAACTCCCTGAGTTCCGACCGCCTCCAGGCCGGCGCCCAGCTCGTCATTCCGAACTGACATCGCGAGGCGCGAGGCTCGAGGCTCGTTCCCGTAACGCGGACATCGGACTTCGGATTTCGTGCTCGTAATCGTACTTCGTGATCGTAATCCCAAGCCGGCGGAGCCGGAGCCAAACGGAATGATCATTCGCTCCAGCTCCGTGCCGCAATGCCGGGTCTCCGGCAAGCCCTTCCAGTTTCAAAGACAATAGCCAGGCGCAGCCCCGCGAACGCGGGGCAGCGCCTGGACAGCG
>ENA-ORXD01000666-ORXD01000666.1-sediment-metagenome-genome-assembly--contig:-NODE-666-length-39523-cov-16.581225_pt1 | contig 39523 bp, 41 predicted proteins | sample MGYA00237862_ERZ511471 | MGnify/ENA metagenome assembly ERZ511471 | reverse complement strand
GGATATCCCTCCGCGCTCGCCAGTAGCGAACCTTATTCAGATCTGTTCCAAATTGACCCAGCCTTACGCGAATATTATCAGGACCTGGGCGGCAAAGATGTGCTTGGGCCAGTAATCACCCAACCCTACAATGAAAATGAAGTGATCTGCCAGTATTCAGCGAACGCTTTATTGTGTTTTAATCCTGCCTCGACAGGCGCGAAGCGATTTTTCCTCGCGCCACTCAGTTTAAGTTTTCCTTTACCTGCCGGCAAAGCCAATCCACAAGCGACCCCTTATCCCCCCTTTCAAATCGTGATCGATAATTTGGTGGGGGTGGAAAATGTGGGTGAGGTACTGACCGGTGTGCTTTACGATCCGCGAATGGGCCGCATTGAGCAATATTTTGAAAATGTGGGCTTTTACCAGGATATCAGCAAACCCAACGGTGCCATCCATTTGCTGCCATATGGCGCCTATGTGATGAGCCTTAAACATCCCATGAATTATCCTGAGGTCATGCGACCAGATGCGCAAAAAGTAGATATGCCCTTTGCCATCGCGTTGGAAAGATTGGGGGGATTCAGTTTTCTTGGCCAACCAATCAGCGAGCCATTTATCGCCTCAGATGGAAACCTGGAGCAAGTGTTTGAGAACGCCGCCATCTTCGCCGCGCCAGACCAGCCCAATGCCGTTCACCTGCGCAATTTGCCCGTTCAACTTCAGATGATCGCTTACCCTCCGGCTGAAAAGAAATACGACCTGAGCCAGAATGTGGTTTTTTATCCTACCGAAGGTCAGTTAGGCTATCATGTTCCGGTTTTGTTTGACACATACATCGCCCAACATGGCGGTGTTGAGATCTCCGGCAAACCCATTGCCGACACCTTCCGCTATGATGACCAGATCGACCGGCAATGTTACCAGAATTACTGCCTCGAATATATTTCCCAGGCGGATCCTGACCAACGAGTGCGCCTGACGCCTCTGGGGTATCGTTATCTGGAGTTAGCTTCCATCCCAGGGTTGAGCAATCGCCAATCAGTGCCCTTGCAAACCGCCAACACCGTTGCTCCCACCCAGACAAATCAAGTCGCGGATGCCGGTCCACAAAACCAGGAGAGCATTCCCCCCACCGGCGAAACTTATTCCGAAGCGAGCGAAACACCCGTAGGTGTATTTACCCTGCGCGTCTCACGCCAATTTGCCGAGCTGCCACCGGAGGGTACCCAGGTAATTCACCTGACCGTCCATCAATCGGTGGACCTGCAACCGGTCAGTGGGATCCAGGCAAAAATCAACCTGCAAACCCCCAGCGGAGAGATTTATTATTACGCGCCGCCCACCAACAATAGCGGTCGCGCCAGTTTCGCTGTTCCCCCCATCGAGGGTGTAGAAAACGGCAGTGTCATCGGCTTTGATGTCTGTATCGAGGTGGATGGTGACAATTCAATTTGCGAGCATGGCTCTTATCTGGTGATTCAATAAATTTCCCTTCACTATTTTTCAAAACTACTTCCTGAGCTTAATAAAAAAGCAGGCAACCTTGTAAAGAATCGAGGGGTTGGGGGCTTGTTGCATTGTGTGTTTGGTATGTAAAACCAAATTACCAATTGGACAAATCCGGCCATTCCCTACTATAATCGATGTACAAAAGTTCACTCTTGGAGAATGTATGCCCAGAAAACGAAAAGCGGCAACCGCAGAGAATCCATTGGCATCCCTGAATCTCACCGGCGCCAGTCCATTATCACCAGGCGAGTCGGTTAAAGTTGGGGAAAGATTGTTTCAATTGCGCTCCTGGCGGGGATATTCCATTCGCCAGTTAGCCGAAATGAGCGGTCTGGCCATCAACACCTTAAGCTTGATAGAAAATGAGAAGACCTCTCCCAGCGTCAGCACCTTGCAGCAAATTGCTGTCGCTCTCGATGTACCGATTACTGCGTTCTTCGAAACAGAATCTAAAAAACAATCTGTCGTTTACTCTTCCAGCCAGCAGCGCGAGCAAAATCCTTTAGACGGCGCCGCGATCGAAGACCTGACCATGGGAAAATTTACCGGCACCGCCCAATCCTTGCTGGTTACCTTACCGCCTAAATCCCAATGCGGAGAGAAACACATCGTCCATAACGGGCACGAAATTATCTTCTGTCTTTCTGGACGGGTCAATTACAAAGTGGATGGTGAACCCTACACATTGGATGAAAACGACAGTTTGATCTTTGAAGCAAACCTGCCGCACTGCTGGAAAAACGAGCAAGATATCCCCGCTCGCCTGTTGATGGTATTGATTCCCGCTGAACAGCGGGATAAATCACTTGAACGGCATCTTAGCAACGTTCAGCCTTCAGCATAATTTACAGTAAAAAAAGCCCGCTTTCGCGGGCTTTTTTGGTTCCTTATTCACAACGAGCGTATTCACCGGTGTAATGCGCGCTGCCGATGATATGTCCCTGAATGGCCTTTTTCAGGTCCGCGCCGGGCAGCGCCGGGGGAAGGCTTGGTTCCAGGTCCAAAGCATAAAGGTCAAAGGTATAGTGGTGCGAAGACCCGCATGACGGACAAGGGCCGTCATACCCGACCGCGTCAAAATCATTCAATCCTTGCGTGCCAATTCCCTGAACCTGGACGACTTTTTCTATCGCCTCCGGGAGTTCTTTGCGCTTGGGATCAATGTTATACAACGACCAATGCACAAACACCCCCATTGGGCTGTCCGGGTCTTCCATCAGTAACACGAGGCTTTTCGCGCCCGCGGGCACACCCGTCCATTTGAGAGACGGGGAGATATTTTTTCCATCACAGGTCAGCTGGACGGGAATAAATTCACCATCCTGGAAAGCTTCTGCCTGAAATTCAAACTGAGACATAGATTCCCTCCTTCAATCGAATCAAACCTCACACGAGATCAACCAAAATAAAACCCGGCCAACAAAGCCGCCGCTCCCCCGGCCAGTGTGCAGATCGAATTTACCCAGTCATTCGTCAGCCATTTAAACCCGCGAACAAATTCGGTTGGTTGCCCGCAGCTATGCAGCGGGTGCCGTTCTGTCTGCTTACCACAGGCCGGGCACATATAAATCGCCTGCAGGCTGGCTGCCAACAGAGAGTCGATCAGACTGCCTAACAAGCCAGACAAACCCACCACCAGCACCAAAACCAACGGTGCATCTGTTCGTGGACCAACCAGCGCCGCCAGCAAACCGATCAACAGCCCGCCAGCCAGTCCGGCCAACGTACCCGGCAGGGTCACCGCGCCGGAAGTACCGCGTTCCACCGGCCGCAAGGTAGTGCTGAGATACGGTTGCGCTTTGCTCAGCACACCCAACTCGGTAGCCCAGGTGTCTGCGTTGGCGGCGGCCAGCGTGCCGGCAAAAGCCAGCCATGGCCAAATCGCCTGCGGGAAAAGCAGGTGGATCAGCACAAACAGACCCGAAAGTCCGCCATTCGCCAGAACCTGTCCCCAATCCCGTCGCGATCCTTTGGAAAAAGACGCATCCAGCACTGCTTTTCGTTTTCCCAGCAATTTTGACAGCGCGCTGGAGGTGATAAAAAACCCCAGCAGCAGCACTGCCCAGGGCAGTCCACCCAGACCAAATACAATCGTTCCCAAAATCGCGGCAGCCACCGCGCCGCTGGTATCCAGATTTTCCGTTCTCCAGGCCAAAAAAGAAACCACAATGGCGGTGACGGAACCAATCAAAAATTGCATGGATGCTTGCTCCTTTTGGCGCGGCGACAGATCGCCTTGCAACAATTAAATTATAAGACAAAATTTATCTATTTAGGAAATTACCCGCAACTTTGCCTTCATATCCTTATACAGGCCGCTGAATAAAAAGTGGGTTACAGTTCTTGAAACAACTCCACTGACTCACCGCTTGGGCCGGTAAAGAATGCCACCACTGCCGGGCACTTCCCGCCCAAATTGATCTGCTTGGGCTCCATGGTTACCGCGCTGCCCGCCTGGCGCGCTTTATCCAACACGAAGTTTACATCATCCACCGCCAGGGCAAAATGCGCCAAAGGCGTGACTGCGGCCTCACCGCTTGAGCTTTGCTCAGGCTCCTGCAATTCGATGAAACTGCCATCCCCACAATCCAGCAGCACAAAGCGCCGCTCTCCAATCAAGAATTGAAGGTGCTCCCGCATACCCAGCACATCCCGATAAAATTGCAGCGCGTGGTCAAAATTTGGGGCGTAAATGGAGATATGATGAAACCCGCAACCAGCAATGGTTGAGTTCAAGGTGCCTTTTGCCATGAGTATTTTTTTCCTTTCGGATTGAAATGAAGTGAGGAATAGATTTTTTTAAAACACAATAAGCAGGGTGGCGATAATTAACAAAATGGGGGTAAGGCTGCTAAACGCCCACACAAAATAACCTAACAGGCGCTGGTTTTCGTGCCGGTAAAAATACATCCCCAGCGCCAGGTCCATCGCCAACACCAGACCAGCCAATACCGGCAGCAGCAAGAGGCTCTCTGGCGGACCAGGGTCCAGCGGTTGACCGGTGGGAGAAAAACCCAAAGAGACCTGTGTGAGATTAGGGATGGTGAGCGAAACAAGAATAAACAAAATCAGGGTGAACCCAAAACCAAGCAACAGCATCCAACGCGCCCGGCGGTCGTTCCAAACATCCGCCAGAAAAGCGGCCGGACGCGCTGAAATTGGCGAAACCCTTCTCAAGCTGCCCATTTCAGCCGTGCGCAGGAACGTGTTGATAAAATCGCGCACCAGAATAGGTGAAATTACATATACTCGCTCGGGGGTGGCCACCATCAGCATTTCTGCCGCATTGGAGGCCATAAACTCGACCAGTCCCAGACCTTCCACACTCCGTGCTCCCAGGTATGCACCGGGCCAGCTCAAGGGCGGTATTGGCAAATCGAAACCCAGCTCATTGACCGGACGCAGCCACTCAACATCGCTCAGCGGAATAGTCTGCACGCGCAACCCCCAGCGCAGGGTCAGGCTCTCACGGTCAATTTCATAACCGGACTGCAGCAGCGCGTAAATTCGGTATGCCAAAAGGGGAAAGGGGACCAGCAACAACAAGGCAAGTAATAATAGCAGCAAAAAACTGGAACCAACTTGCTGGCGGGTGGAAAGCCAGAAGCAAACAGCACTTCCGCCCAGCAACAGCAGCGCCGCTGGAATTTGGATCAGCAGGCCGGTGCGCCGGGCGGGAAGAAAAACAGTCGCTTCAGACATTTGATTGGCTTAGATCAGTTCCTTTAGTGTCTGGCAAACGTATGCCACCTGCTCCTCAGTCATCCTTCCGGAGAAAGGCAGCGCGAGCCCGCGGCGTCCCAGATCTTCGGTAATGGGGAAATCGCCTTCCCGATAGCCAAAGCGCTCCACCATGTAAGGCTGCAGGTGAATCGGCAGGAAGTAAGGCCGCACCGGCACACCGCGCTCCTTTAATCGGTCGGCCAGCGCTTCCCGGTCTACTTTTTGATCTACCCGAATAACATACACAAACCAGCTCACTCGGGTGGTTTCCGGGGCCAGGTATGGGATTTCGATTCCGGCAATACCTTGCAGCCCCTGGTTATACAGGTCTGCCACTCGCTGGCGTGATTCAAGCAATTCTTCGATGCGGCTCATCTGAGCGATGCCCAGCGCCGCGCTCATTTCGTCCATCCGGTAGTTGTAGCCCAGATAGGTATGCGATAACCAGGTGTCACCGGGAGCGCGCCCCTGGTTGCGCAGAGCAGTCATCAGTTCTGCTGCCTGGGGATCATCCGTGACAATCAAGCCACCCTCACCGGTGGTAATCTGCTTGTTGGGGTAAAAAGCAAACACACCGTAATCGCCCAGCATTCCGGCCTTGCGGCCTTTATACTCCGCGCCCAAAGCTTCGCAAGAATCCTCGATCAGCTTAAGGTCATGCTTGCGGGTTGTCTGGCTGAGCTGGTCATAATCAGCTGGCTGGCCGAATACATCCACCGCCAGAATGGCTTTCAATTCACCCCGATCTCCGCTCCCACGCCGTGGAAGCCAGCGCTGCGCCGCGCCCCCACCCGCAGACAAATCGCTCGCGGCTTGCGCCACCAGTGCCGGATCCAAATTGCCGGTGCGTTCGTCCACATCCACAAAAACCGGTACGGCGTTTTCAAATAACATCACGTTCGTGGAAGACACAAAAGAAAACGGGCTGGTGATCACCCGGTCGCCGCTGCCGATGCCAGCCGCGCGCACACACAGGTGCAAACCAGCCGTGCCGGAATTCACCCCGATGGCAAACTGGCTGCCGGTATAATCGCGAAAGCAGGCTTCAAACGCCTGAATTTTGGGGCCGATGCTGAGCATAGGGGTATTGATTACCTCCCAGACCGCCTGGCGCTCCGCGTCGGTCAGGTCTGGAGAAGACATGGTTATTTTGGGGAGTTTATTTTCGCTCATAAGTTTTGGGTTTTCAATTAAATTTGGAATTTCCCGGCAGATCAGGCAGCCGGTTGCGTGGAATCGTTCGAACCAGATGAGGAATTTTCTTCCAGTGTTGGGGGTTTTTGAGTAGATTCATCCACAAAGTCAAAGCTGACGGTTTCTTCCATCGTCACCTGACCGCGCAAAAACGCGCCTTCTTCGGTAGCAAACGCGACGGTGGTCACATCTCCCCATACCCGGCCGGTGCTGCGAATTTCTAGCTTCTCAGCCAGAATGTTGCCGCGTACCGCGCCGGCGACGATCACCGTGTTGGCTTGCAGTTTTTCGCAGGTAACCCGCCCGGTCTCGCCAACCACGATCAGGCCGCGAATACCGATCTCACCTTCGAAAGCGCCTTCAATGCGCACCCCACCGCTGCCGCGCAGGTTTCCCTTCCAGTTAATGCCAGGGCCCAGCACCGAGGTGACGCGCTCGATGGGCTGGGTTACTGCTGTCTGGGGGGGAGATGACCGTTTAAACATGCTTTCCTCCTGCATCAACGTGTGTGATGTACGTTCGTTATACCAGAGAGAAGCGGATTTTGCAAAGGAATCATCTTTCCTTCTGGTAATGGGCAGTTTATTCTGCTGTCCATAGCCTGTGCGGTTCGCGCACCACAAAGCGCCAGGGGATGCTGCGCCAGGGCTCAGGTACGCGATCAATGCCCACGCGCGCTGTGGCGCTCACCAGTTCATCCGGCACCCGCGTCCCCTTTTCGATCCACAGATCATTGCTGGCGCTGAATAAAGCCAAACCATTGTACTGTCCATCGATCTCCAGCGCGCGGCATAGCTTGGCCGGGCCGTCACACCAGCGCGCCCGCGCTACTCCCGGGCGCCGCGCGGCAATTGCTTCAATTCCTTCCACCGGGTAGATCGCCCGCACCAACACCGCCGCGGCGTAGCCTTCTGCGCCGGTCACGCAATTTAGCAGCCAATGCATCCCATAGGTGAAATAGACATAAGCGTGCCCCGGCGGGCCGTACATCACCGCTGTGCGGGGTGTGCGTCCGGCGCGCGCGTGGCAAGCCAGGTCTTCTTCGCCGTCATAAGCTTCTGTCTCAGTGATAAAGCCCGCGATCCGCTTGCCATTCAGAGCGCGGACCAGTCGGCAGCCCAATAAATCACGCGCCACCTGCAGCGGTTCGCGGCGATAAAATTCATGATTGATCATCATTTCTGTGGTCATATAAAAATGCTGCCCGCTCGGCGGGCAGGGTAAGTAATTACTATCCGCTTTGCGTAAGGCGCGGGTCCAGTTCCAGGGTCAATCGCAACCCATCCGTTAAATTGATTTTCGGCGCGTAGTTCAACTTGGCTGCCGCCAGGCTCAGGTCGGCGCACATTCGGCTCGGACCGCCCACATTTTTGGGGTTGACCACAATTTCGGGTTGCTGGCCGGTGATGTCCCGGACCAGATTGGCCAGGTCCAACACACTGGTTTCCTCGCCGCTGCCCACGTTGATCACATCATGATGAATATCCGGCGCGGTGGAGGCAGAAACCATCGCCCGCACCACATCATCCAGATACACATAATCGCGGGTTTGCTTGCCGTCGCCGTGAATCACCAACGTGCCTTCCAGCAGCGCCTGGCGCAAGAAGTTGGGAATTACCGGGGTATACACAGGGGGGATCTGCTGGCCGGGACCATAGGCGTTGAATACCCGCAGGCTGAGGGTTTCAATTCCCCATAATTCCCCGATCGTGCGCACGTAAAATTCCGCCGCCAGTTTGGATACCGCATAAGGTGAGCGCGGCTTGGGAATAAATTTCTCACGCAATGGCTGCACGCTTAGGTCGCCATAAATGGCGCCCGAAGAAATCAATACCACCCGGCGCACGCCCACATCGCGCATGGCTTCCATTAATGTAACAGTTCCGCCGACATTGACCTGATTATATTCGCGCGGATATAACACGGACTCTTGCACCAGCACGCGTGCCGCCAGATGATACACACAATCCACGTCTTGCATCAGCGTCCACAGTTTCGGGCGGTCGTTGATGTCTCCGCGGGTGAAATGCACCTCGGGGAGCAGGTTGGCAGGGTCGCCAGTGGAAAGATCATCCAGCCCACGGACCGTGTTACCTTCCCGCACCAATTGGTTGGCAAGCGCAGACCCTAAAAAACCAGCTGCGCCGGTGATTAAATATCGCATAGGCTCACTTCAATCATAATGAGATGGAATCGCATTATAGCACAAACCGGATTTTTGCCCGATAGATTTTTATTAACCCGTTGGGGCTTCTGCAATACGCTCTTGCAGGGATTATGTATAATCTTTGTATATATTTTCGATTGTCAGGCGCGCCTTTTAATTTATAATCAATCTTAATAAATTTGTAAAATAAGATTTTTAAAGGCTTAAAAATGTCGAACATAGAGATGAAAAACAAAACTGTTTTAATTACCGGCGCCACCAATGGCATCGGTTGGATTACTGCGCGCGAATTGGCCCGCATGGGCGCGCGAACCATTCTGGTCGGACGCAGCCCCGAAAGGACCCGTTTAGCCGCGAACGACATTCGCCAATTGACGGCAAACCCCAATGTGGATTATTTCGTTGCGGATCTATCTTCCCAGGCGCAAATCCACAGATTGGCAGCGGAATTTAAACAGCGTTATGAGCGCCTGGATGTGTTGGTGAATAACGCCGGAGCGATATTTAACACCTTTGAGCGCAGCGTTGACGGGATTGAGCTTACCTTCGCCCTGAATCATCTTGGGTATTTTTTGCTCACCCATCTGCTGTTAGACGTGCTTAAATCAAGCGCTCCCGCCCGCATTATTAATGTATCTTCCATGGCGCATGTTGGCGGAAAAATCAACTTTGCCGATTTGCAGTTTGAGCGCGGCTATAGTTCCTGGGGGGCTTATGCTCAATCCAAATTAGCCAACCTGGCTTTTTCCTATGAGTTGGCCCGCCGTCTGGAAGGCAGCGGGGTTACCGTGAACGCGCTGCATCCCGGTTTTGTTAACACCAATTTTGGCAAAAGCAACGGCGGCTTCTACAAAACGATGATTGGCGCCATCCAATCGGTATTTGCGGTATCGCCCGAAAAAGGCGCCGAGACCTCCATTTACCTGGCCTCTTCCCCTGCAGTCAAGGGGGTCACTGGCAAGTACTTTATCGAACAAAAAGCGGTGAAATCATCCGATCTCTCTTATGATCCAGACATTGCCCGTAAGTTATGGGATGTCTCAATGGAAATGTGCGCTCTTTCAGAGACCGCTTGATCCCCGCATAGAAAAAGACCAGGCCCCAACAGCCTGGTCTTTTAATTTTCTCTAAACATACATTCAATAATTAAGCGTCCCGCTTATCATAGTAACCGCTTCACCACTGATAAAAACTCGCTCGCCATCCAGGCGCAAGCGCAGCTCTCCTCCCCGCGCCGAAGCCTGGTAGGCCGAAAACACCGTTTTTCCCATCCGTTCAGACCAGAAGGGGGTCAGATAGCAATGCGCCGACCCGGTGACCGGGTCTTCATTCACCCCCCAGCGCGGCGCGAAATAACGCGATACGAAATCATACAAACGTGAATTGGCCGCTTCGCTGGTCAGAATCACCCCATGAATGGGATATTGCTTCAACTGCTCAAAATTAGGCTGGGCGCAGCGCACCTGTTCTTCATTTTCCAATTCCAGCAAATAAATTTCCGCCTGGCTGTTCCAGGCCACCGAACGCGGGCGTGGAATATCCAGCGCGGCTGCCATTCCTTCCGGCAAATCCACGGCGACCACCGCCCTGGCAGGAAAATCCAACTCAATCCGGTTGGAGACCTTGCGCGCGGTGAGTAAACCACTACGGGTATAAAAACGCGCGGGCTGATCCACATCCAGCTTGCCGGTCTCCCATAAAATATGCGCGCTGGCCAGGGTGGCATGGCCGCATAAATCCACTTCCAGGGCAGGGGTAAACCAGCGCAGGCGATAGCCGTCTCCTTCGGGTAGCAAGAAAGCTGTCTCCGAAAGGTTCATCTCGCGGGCCACACTAAGCATCCATTCTTCAGAACGTTGCGCGGACAGCAAACACACCGCGGCCGGATTTCCGCTGAAGGGCTTGCTGGTAAAAGCATCAACTTGGTATATGGGGGTATTAATCATCTTGTGCCGTTTAAATCTTTCTCACACTCAAGAAACCTGCTTCTATTTTAACCGAAAATCCATCTTTGATGATTTCCGCTTTGCGCAATCTACATATCCCGCAACTTGCAACCGGGATTAAGTAAATATTTTCTAATATTGATTGCCTTGCGAGGTTTGTGCAGCGAATCTATAATACCTTTTACCTGGCGTTTTCATCGAAGAATTGATATCGTTCAGGTAAGGACGCGCATGTCTGTTACAGATGAGATTAAAGCTCGCATCGATATTATTGATTTGGTATCTGAATCGGTGAAACTGCGGCGTGCAGGTCGCAACTATACAGGTTTCTGCCCATTTCATACCAACACGCGAACGCCTGCGTTTGTAGTCTTTCCCGATTCTGGCACCTGGCGCTGCTTTGGGGAATGCAACGAAGGCGGTGATATCTTTAAGTTTGTTATGAAGAAAGAGGGCTGGGACTTTCGCGAAGCCTTGCAAAACCTAGCGATGCGCGCTGGCGTGGAGCTGGAACCTCTCACCCCTGAAAAACAACAACATGACGACCAGCTCGACCGCCTGCATAACCTGCTGGAAGAAGCGGTCATCTTCTACCGGCACCAATTATTACAAAGCGATGCCGGCGCGCCGGCGCGCGCCTACTTGCAGAAGCGCGGATTACAGGTGGAAACCATCGAGGCTTTTGGCATCGGTTACGCCCCAGAAAGCTGGGATGCCGCGCTCAATTACTTCAAGAATAAAGGCTACACCACCGAAGAGATGACCCAGGCCGGGTTGCTCACCGAAGGCCGCAATGACAGCGTTTACGACCGCTTTCGCAATCGCATTATGTTTGCCATTCGCGATGCGCGCGGCCGCATGACTGGCTTTGGCGCGCGCGCCCTGCACCCCGACGATGTGCCCAAATATCTCAACTCGCCCCAGACCGATCTATTCGACAAAGGCCGCCTGCTTTACGGCCTGGACCGCGCGCGTAAATCGATTCGCGCGCTCGATCAGGTGGTGGTGGTGGAAGGCTACATGGACGTGATCGTCCCGCACCAGGCCGGGTTTACCAATCTGGTCTCACCCATGGGAACCGCCCTAACCGAAGACCATCTGCGCCAGCTCAAACGCTATACGCGCCGCATCATCCTGGCGCTCGACCCAGACGCCGCCGGTCAAAAAGCCACTTTGCGCGGCCTGGAAATCGCCCGCCAGACTTTGGACCGCAGCGACGAACTATCCTTTGACGCGCGCGGGCTGCTGCGTCACGAAGCCCGCCTGCAAGCCGACCTGCGCGTGACTACCCTGCCCGAAGGCCTTGACCCCGATGAAGTGGTGCTGCGCGATCCGCAGGAATGGCAGCGCATTATCGACGCCGCCAAACCGATCCTGGTTCATGTGATGGAGACCCTGGCCGCCCAACGCGACATAGACGACCCAAAGACCAAAGCCGAAATCGCCGCGCAGGTGCAGCCGCTCATCGAAGATGTGCCCAACCCGGTCGAGCGGGAAGCCTACCGCCAGCGTCTGGCGCGCCTGTTGAAAATCGATGAACGCGCTTTGGTGGGCGCGCGCATTGCCAGCAGCAGCGGCGTTCAACGCCGCCGGTCAGCGCATGCTGCCACGCACCCCGCTGACGCCACCCCGGCCGTGCAGGGCAGCGTGCAGCGCGCCCGTGGACTGGAACGCCACATTGTGAGCTTATTATTACGCAGCCCGGAAGTTTTGTTTAACCTGGATCGCAACTTGCAAGATTCCGGACTGGTGCGGATGAGCAGCCAGGACTTCGACGACAGCGAACTGCAAACCATTGTGGGTCTGGTTCAACAATCCGTTGTGCAGCCAGAACAAGATCCCATGCACTACATTGAGAAGAACGTCCCTGAAGAGTTGTCCGAGCGGTTCGAAGCGCTGCGCGCGCCCCTCGAAAAGGGCGACCCGCAGCCCGACCAGCTTTTGGAAGATTTGTTTCACAGTGTCTTGAACTTGCGGAGTATCCGCATCAGCGACCAGATTAACCAGCTGCAATACCTGGAGCAGGAATTTCGTGGAGAGGCTTTTAATCAGCAGGTGGGGCAAATCGCGCTCACCAAAGCCCGCCTCGACGCAGCCTTTGCCCGCCAGGTGCAGGTGGACTAAACTAGTTTCATGGTATAGTTAAAACATGCCCAGAAAGAAATCGCCCTCAACCCTTCCCGATCCATCCGATAACCCACAGGATGAGCTTTCCCAACAAGCCGCCTCCGCGGGCAAACCAGCCGCGCGCGGGCGAAAAGCCACCAAGAAGACCGTTCGCTCAACCAAGGGTAAGGCGGGGGCAGCTCGCGCCAAGGTTCCATCTGAAGACGCCGCTTCAGAGGAAGAGTGGCCGGCTGCGATTGACACTGAAAGCGAAGACCTGACCATCGAAGATCCCATCGAAATCCTCGAAGATCCTGCCCTGGCCGTCGAGCTTTCAGAAGACCCTGTGCGCCTGTACCTCAAGGAAATCGGACAGATCAATTTGCTGGACGCGGAAAGTGAATTCCGTCTGGCGACTCGCATTGAAGCCGAGCGCCTAATCGAGAGTTTGGACAAACAATCCAAACTTAAAAGCCGCCACCCAGACCATTACCATCGCCTGTATATGGATGTTCTGGAAAAAGTGGAAACCGCCTGGCGCAACGTGGAAAAGGAAATCGCCGACCTGGAAGTGGGCGCGCCCCCCGACCTGGCGTTGACCCTGTCTGAAGCGCAGCTGCTGCAGCGCAGCTGGCAATCCGACGATCCCTCGTATCTGCGCGCCTACCTGGATAACGGCATGTGGGGGCGTGACGCCGTTTGGGATAACATGGTCGGCCAGATGTTTGTGGTATTTCTCGGGCTGTATATGCTGCCGCCTAAAACCGCCTTCAACCTGCTCAATCTCCTCCAGGAAACCGGAGACCTGCCTGAACTGGCGTTCTTTGAAACCAACCTGCCCGAAGAAGATGAGCTTGAAATTGAAATCGAGCGCATTCACTGGCGCGCCGAAGAAGCCAACCAGGCTCTCATTCGCGCCAACCTGCGCCTGGTGGTCAGCATTGCCAAACGCTACCTTGGCCGGGGAATCTCCTTCCTCGACCTGATTCAAGAAGGCAACCTGGGGTTGCTGCGCGCGGTGACCAAATTTGATCCCACCCGGGGATTCAAATTCTCAACTTACGCCACCTGGTGGATTCGCCAATCCATCAGCCGCTATATTGCCGAACAGGCGCGCACCATTCGCATTCCCGTTCACCTGTTTGAGGCCATCACCCGCTTATTGCGCATGCAGCGCCAGATGGTCCAAAAACTGGGCCGCGAACCAACCAACGAAGAACTGGCCCTCGAAGCGGGCTTTCTCTCCGAGGAAGACACCATTCGCATCAAACGCGCCATCAAAGAAGACTTAACCCTCGATCTCGAAACCCAGCGCCGTTGGATGTGGGCCACCGCCAAAGTGCAGCGCGTGTTGCAATCCGCTGAGGAACCCATCTCGCTCGAACGCCCGGTCGGAGATGAGGACAGCTCTTCTCTGGGTGATTTCATCGAAGACGACGACGCCCTCGAGCCAATGGATGCCGCCGCGCGGGAAATGCTGCGCGAGCAGGTGCAAAATGCCCTGGCCGCCCTTTCTGAGCGCGAGCGCCAGGTATTGGAATTGCGATTTGGGTTAATCGACGGAAAAGATCACACCCTTGAAGAAGTGAGCCGCTACTTCAATGTTACCCGTGAGCGTATTCGCCAGATTGAAGCCAAAGCCCTGCGAAAACTACGCCACCCCACGCGCAGCCGTAACCTGCGCGAGTATCTGATGTGACCGGCTCTTTCTCAACCACGCTTTTGTAAACACGGAGTGAGAAAAGACCTCCATGTCGCTTCAGGTATTGCTGGTTCAAAAAGAGACAAGGCCTGCCCGTTCCCTCGCGCGCTTTTTCAAAAAGCGTGGCGATCAGACCTGGCAGGCCTGGCAGCTTAAGCAAGCGGAAAACCTGCTCGCGCAAATGCCCTTTGACCTGATTCTGCTGGAAATGGATTTTCCACAGGCTGACTGGTATGCGTTTGTGCGCATGCTGCGCCAAAAGTACCCCCAAACCCGTCTGATTCTCACCCACAGCTACCCCGATCTGCAAAGAGAGATGTTCGCCCGCGAACAGGGCTGCGATGTTTTCGTGCGCCAGCCGTATGAGGATCGCTGGCTCGAGCGCGCGCTGGAAAAAACGGGGGTGGCGCCGCTTCAGAAACGCGCCGCGGTCGAGGTTCCGACCGAACCCCAGCGTGTGCGCACCCCGGTGCGGATCAAAATCACCATCCCATATGTCGTTCTGGCGTTGATATTCGCGCTGGCCAGCGCTTATATCGTCAGCCAGGTGGTATTGGAATCGGCCCAGGACCGGTACCTCAACCAGTTGGTCGAGACCCGCTTGCAAGCCGCCGATTGGATGGTGCGTAAAGAAGATAGCATGCTCTCCACCCTGCGCCTGATCGCCAATACCCAGGGCATGCTGGAGGCTTTGCGCGAGGACGACACAGAAGCCCTGCGCGAGCTTACCCTGCCGCTGGCGGTTAACGCCGAAGAAGAAGCCGTCGAAATTCTGGATCTCACCGGCGTCAGCCTGCTCTCCATGCGCCTGCCAACCGGCGGTCAGCCAGGAGATTACCTTTTCTCACGCAGCGAGCTCACCTTCCAATCTTTGGATTTTGTACAGGCCGTGTTGCAAGGCCGCCAGGACCAGCTGGGAGACAAATTCACCGGTCTGGCAGCCACCGATCAGGGCATGTACCTGTATTTAAGCGGGCCCATTTATGATGAACAAAACCAGGTAATCGGGGTTTTGCTGGTAGGCCGCTCTCTTGCCACGCTCGCCCGCGAAATGAAGCAAGAAACCCTGGCCGAAATCACCTATTACGACTTAGCCGGAAACGCGCTGGCCAGCACCCTCTCTCCTGCCGCCCAGCAGATGAACCTCCCGCCGGACGAAGTGGAGAAAGTAATCAACCGCCAGGATGAATCGGCCCATTTGCGCGAACTGACGGATGCCAGCGTCACCTATAACGAATTGCTCGGTCCCTGGGAAGTGCGCGGCGGATCTGACCTGGGTGTGATGGGCGTGTCGCTGGCGCAAGCTTTTCTGGTGCGCACCAGCCAGGTGACGCGCATACAAATCTTTGCCCTGATTGGTGGCGCGATTTTGCTGGTGGTGCTGGTTGGCACCTACCTGGCGCGCCTGATCACCGCCCCATTGGAACAATTGGTGCGCGCCTCCAGTGAAGTGGCGCGCGGCAACCTGGAAGTGAAAGTGGAAGCCAGAGGCGACGATGAACTGACCGCGCTGGCACATTCGTTTAATTACATGATCGCCGGATTGCAGGAAGGCGTGATTTACCGTGACCTGCTGGGGCGCACTGTATCCCCTGAAGTCCGCGAACAGCTGCGCGAAACCTTCTCCTCGGGCGATTTGCGATTGGCCGGTCAGCAGGCAGTGGCCACAGTGATTATGGCCGATATCCGCGGGTTTACGTCTATCTCCGCTCGAACTGATCCGGCCTTACTCTTCACCTGGTTGAACGAGTACTTTGGCCGTCTGGTGCCCATCATTACCGCGCATGGCGGGGTGGTGAACAAGTTTGACGGCGACGCCATGCTGGCATTCTTTGGAATCTTACCCGTGCCGCAATCCCCCGCGGCCAGCGCCTTGGACGCCTGTCAGGCGGCGATTGAAATGCTGCAATCCATTGAGCAATTCAACCGCCTGCGCGAACAGCAGGGGTTACCCCCCTTTCACACCGGCATCGGCGTGCATACCGGCGCGGTGATGGCAGGCGGTTTAGGCAGCTCTGACCGCATCCACTACACCATCATCGGCGACACTGTCAACACCACCCAGCGCCTGGAGGCCCTCACCCGCGATCTGATCGAAGGCAGTGGAATCCTGGTCAGCAATGCCACCTGGGATGCATTGGGCGAGAATCAGCGCCTCCAATTCTCCCTCTGGTCTTTGGGACAGTTTTCTGTGAAAGGCAAAGCGGATCAACTGGAAGCCTTTAGATTATTACCCCCCGAGCCGATAACTGAATCAGAGGAAATATCCGGTGAAGCGGACTGAGACCCCCATCCCATCCTTCTGGCGCATGCTGGTCCTTCTGGTGTTGGCTGCCGGATTGGCTCTGATCGCCTGGCTGTTGTTTAACCCCAATCGCACACGCGCGCTGGGCGCCACCGAGCTGCCAATTGCCATGCATTCCGGGCTGACAGCCAACTACAGCGCCGACTTGCGCGCTTACGTTGTGCCGGCCGTGCGCCTGGACCTGGTGGAAGAAGCGCTATCGGACGCCGCGGCACGTGAAGAGCAGGTCGATGAGGTGCTGCAAAACTTGCAAACCCCGGTTCCCACCGTTACCCCGCAGGTGGTGATCATTCTCCCAACCGCCACCCCCAACAATACCGATGATGACGAAAAGCCCGAACCCACCAGCGCGCCCACCAGCACCTCACCGGTGATCCCCACCACAGTCGCCGCCACCCATACCCCCGTCGCCGCGTCGGCAACCCCCCTGCCGACCCGCACCTCCACCGCGGTCAATAAACCCACCGCAACCCGCGTCAGCCCGTCCAACACGGTCGCCGCGCCAACCGCCACATCCATCCCGCCTACGGCCACCTCCTGGCCTACACTTGACCTGAATTGGCCCCCGCGCAAAACGCAACAATGGCGAAAGACCAATACCCCGTTGCCCTCCGCTACCCCGCAACCACCCGCTCCGACGGCGGCGCCTACCAGCGCGCCACCCGCCGCGACCAGCGCCCCACCCGCCGCAACCAGCGCGCCGGTGCAACCCACTGCCGAAGCGCCGCAACCTACCATCCAGCCCACCTTCAGCCTGCCGAAAAAACCGCGCTGGTGGCCAACCAGCAGCAGCTTCCTCTTCCCATTGCCCGACGAACGCGCCGAGGCCGGAGCCACCCTGCCGGTGCCCATTACCGGTACCCAAACACCCCGGCAAACCCCCTTATGGCAGGGCATCGAATCGCTCTGGCAGCAAATTCTGTCCTGGTTTTCCCAAAAGTGAGCCATCCACAATCACCCGTTTGGGGTTGACCACCAGGGGTCAATTCCCACTCTTTTAAAGCCCTTGGATAATACAAATTAAGCAACCGGAAAAGCTGGCTGCGGATTCTTACAACCGCCTGTCTGGATAGGGTGCTGCCGTGACGGTGAAAGCAAGCAGAACCACCGTCGCCGTGCGCACGGTTTTAGGCTGCATGAATATCTAAGGGACAATGTGAGACGAATCTCATCTGGGAGGAATCTATTTTCTAATTTGATATATCATTAATTCATATCATCTTTAATGGGGGACAGTACAGTTAAACTCAATATGAACCTCAAATCCACCCTCATCGCCTTTGCCCTTCTTTTCATCAGCGGATGTGTTCCATTCACTCCACGAAACACGTTCACGGTTGATCAGCCCGATATGGCTGCTACAGACTCACCGGTTGCTGCTCAACCGACCTCAATCATCCCCAGCGTTGACCCGTCTCCTGATACTGCAAGGACTGGGGAGGAAAATCAGCTTAAATTTGATGACCAATCCGGTATTTCAATGCTTCCGGAATTGTTCTCTTCTGATTGTGAAAAAATAACTTTTACTGAAACACTTGATGCGTTACCCGGTGATTTAGTGGTATATGATCATGAATCCCAAGAACCTCTCATCTGGGATTTTGGAGAATCTCTAGATTCACTGGAAAAGATCTCATATTCTTCATCCACCGATATTCGGCCACTCGCATGGGATTTGTCGCCAACCCACGATTGGCTCTCGTATGAAAATGTGAAGCGAATGGATGACTTCACATTGAATGTATACAACCCAAGAACGGATAGAATTCTACAAACAGCATTTCAAGATTATTCTATGGCTGGTTATCCTTCCTCTTATTGGTCGGATGCTGATCATTATATTGTGCCTTTGTCCAGGAAGGAAGAAAGCTTTGGATGGGTTGTATGGCAACCATTTAAAGATGAGCAATCCTTACTCGAACTGGAATTACCTGATATGGGTGATGCTCCTGATCAGTATTCGATTTTCCCCCAGTATCTACCAAACTCCAAAATTGTCATATACCCTTGCAACCAGTGTGGAACAAATGAATTTCAAGCTTACGATCTTGAATCCAATAAGGTGAAATGGACGCTGGACTTCGGTGAAGGCCGTGAGACAGGGCTACACTGGTCTTTCATTCCATCACCCGATGGGAAAAAGATCGTTTTCTTTTTTGGCCTCAATAAACTCTGGATAGTGGACACCAATGGCGAAAGTCTATTAAAAATCTCACTGCCTTTTTCTAAAAGCGATAATTGGGTGGTCGAAGCTATCCGCTGGTCTCCAGATGGAAAGAAACTTGCATTCATGCGATACACACCGGATGGAAGCGACCCGATATTGACAATCATCTCAATCCATGAACACCAGCAAACTTCTTATTGTTCAAATCTCGGTGTAGGAAACATCCACTGGTCCTTTGATGGACAATATATCGTCCACTCCATGCAAGAACAAAACGACGATGGCGAAGTCACATCTTCCATTTTCTCCGTTGTTCAATTGAATACAGGAAAAACCTATCAGAAGCGATTCCATAGAAATCTCAGTGTGATTGGTTGGCTTAAGTGATAAAAAACTGCGGGTAATAAATTTACTTAAAAAGTCTTTGCAGCGGATGCTCCGCTGTTGGTCAAAAAGTGTCAGCAATTACTTTATCTTGGAAATAAGTTTAAGGAATATTGATCACTATGGGAATTAATCTAATAGTTGCTGGAATATTCTTTGTAATAGTTATTGAATTCATGAAGCGTTTCCAATTAACCACAACAAAAATACTGTTCAGAATTGAAAGAAAAAATGAAAGCAAGAAAGCCATTACGATATCTGGATGGTGTTACCTTCAACTCATTAGTGTATATTGGATTGTAATGGGCATTCTATTAAAAATATTACCAATAAATATTGAAAACATTTATCTTCATGCTTTATTGTTATTTCTAATTTGTGGAGCACCTTTTCTAGTTGGAAAGTACTTGATAGATAAAAAGCAATATGACCCTGAGGGATAAGAATGCCGCCTCAGCGCTGTCAGAGGTTTAGAATAGCACTGGCGTGCCACTTGTAAGTAAGTAGACAAAACGGACGAAGAGGATGAGGTTATGCCAATCACCATACAAAAAAGTATTTCATGGACCTTCCTGCTAATTTTGGTCTGTCTCACTGTTGGATGGATAAGTAAAGACTCAAGACATAACTCATTTTGGTTTCTTTTTGGAATAGTTCTTGGCTTGGTCTTTGAAACAATACGATTAGGAATAAGGATACATAACAAAAAGAAATCAAACCTTTGGGCGGGCTTACTTTTCATTGTGATTGCGGCGTTAGGAATTCTTTCAGCATTCCAACCAATCCTGCTTGGTGTTGCTGCTGGATTATTATTACCGTTGACCTTTATGCATATCGTGGCTCAAATTCTTTCTCGAAGAGTCATTTCTTGGGAAGATATTAGCAAGGAGAATAGCTAACATTTGGCATCATATGAAATACTGAAAGACGAACAAAGGGTCGTGGAGCTACCTCTGTTCGCCTTTGTCTTACTTATGCCTTCAGCATAAATATAATTGTAGCCTCAGGGCTTTGAAAAACTGGATATGAATTTGCATGTACAACAGCAACCAGGTAAACGCGCAACCTGGCGCGCGGCATCGTCAACACGTGGTGACATTAGTGAGGTGCACGCCAGCTACGGCCTTACTCCCCAAGGGGGTGCTACGCAACCCCCACGGACTATCGCTACACCGGGCAGTTGTAGGTCAGTTACATTAAGTTAAACTTGCACAACTCCTGTGAGCTGGCTCATTTTGTGTAAGCGGACAGCTTAATTCTTGACCCAGGAGATCCGTTGGCGTGGGATCGGTATGCATACAGGTTGAACGATCCTCTCAATCACAATGATCCGTCAGGACATTGGTCCGATAGGGGTAACTATCGGGTCAGGGCTTGGTTATGCAGGTGGAAATTTGTTAGCTTCCAGGTATTTAGACGGGGTGAATCAAGCCTATGTTTCTCCATGGATAATGGAATATATTCCATAAGCAACATTCATACCCGAATTTTTAGGGCTTATAACCGATGAGAAAGATATATTTTTTTTTGCTAGAATGACTACAAGGACCCTCATATTAATTCCGTATTTCTTTGCCTTGATCTGTTTAGGTTTAGGTGCACAAATTGGAAAATCCAATCCGATTTTGCACTTCATTCTATTCCCACTGGCCTTTTTCTTTTTTGGACTGGCAGGAATTCCTATGATTGTGCGTAAAGAGGCCATTGTTGATAGAGATGGTTCGGCAGTCTTTATCGGAATTATTCATTTGGTCGTTGGCTGGGGCTTAGCGTTTATCCCGCTGATTTACAATACATTTATTCGATAACGAGTCCCGACTATCAAATGGAAAATTGGCGTTACGGTTTCTTAATGAGTTTATCGCTTTTCATCTAAAGCCAGGGCAGAAGGCAAAGTGTCAGCGGAGTGATGACCTTCTACCCAGGGCAGCAAACCAATCTCGAGCTGGACGGCGCTGCCGTGACGTTGAAGAAGTTCTACACCACCGTCGCCATGCGCACGTTACAGGGCAGTAATGACACCCTGAATTGGATTCTGGAGGATCACCTGTTGAAAGACATGGGTAGTGGTTTGCAGAATATAACCGCAAATGGGTGGACTTTATTTGAGTGAATCCAAATGTCACAAGTCGGGAAGTATTAGAATAACTGTAGGAATTCATAGCAAGTGGAGTATTCCAATGAAAGATAACACTTCATTCTTTATCTTTTCGGATAATACATTTCATTCTAAAAGGTATACATGGGCGACAAGCATAATTCCTCGTTCACAAATGGTCAATCGTCGATGTCATTATTGTTGCGCTGTTGAAAAATATCCCTCCGGTGAATTAGATGTTATTCTTGAAAATGGTTCTGAATTCCCCGATATGTTAGGTTGTGGAGCATACCCGTTCCTCATTCTTTCCGAAAGGGTTATTTCTACTCTTGTAGCTGAAAGGATATCTGCTTTCCATACTTTCAGCGTTGGGATTTCAGAAATAAGGTCGAAATCAAAAATACTGATGGAAACGAATCCTCCTAAATATTACCGAGTTGAAATTGATGGGAGTTGTCAAATTGATTTGAAAGCAAGTGCCTTAGAGGTGGTTCGTTATTGTCCTGAGTGCCACCATTTGGTAACAAATCCAAGAGTTCCTAATGGTCTACAAATCATTTCAGGAAGCTGGGACAAATCAGATGTGTTTAGGGATGTTCAATTTTACCCAAGAATTAATTTTTGTAATGAAAGCCTACCTGGAATCGTGAACCGTAATAAATTCACGAACTTCCGTTTTGAATTTATGCAAGGTCCGTGGAATTTATCTACTAAGGGGCTTAACATCACGAAATTGTTCAAACAGCTAATGGAAAGTCAATGACCAATTTGACTATCTACCGGTTGGGGTGATCACTTTAGGACAGGGTAAAGCTACTGGGCTTACAATGGTTTTGCACAGCTAATTGCTCCAATTTACCACGGTTTACTTCCGGCAGAACCATTGTCAACCAATGCCTGTTGGAACCAAACCCATCCTCCGGAAACGAAATTAACCCCAAAATAGCCGTTTTGCTTTTTATTTAGATTTGTAGGACCAATATGATAAACAAATTTTTTTTTCTTATGATTTTACTCAGTAACTGTTTTTTGCCGAGCTGCAGTCCAAAGATTCAGCACGCTGATTCTTTCTATAATTACAACGACAGCGATTTTCCAAAGGATCATCTTCCAGTAATAGATCCGGTTGAGGCGACACGTGATGGGCCAAATTCTTCGTGGAATTTGGAACTACTCAATAGTTTACATATTGACTTGCCCAAAAGCCAGGAGCAAGAGGTTCGAAAGGTTTACATTTATTCTCGCGTAGCAGAACTAGAAAAATTTGTCGTGAAAGATGGGGCCATCATGGCGTATTCCGGTCATGTTAATCAGCAGGCTGACGCTTACATTCGGGAGAATTTTTATCATTGGTTCGTTATGATTCCGGGTGAGGACATCACCAAAGGTTTCCACACCGAAGATGAGTTTAACCGGTATATTGAAACAATTGGTATTCAGGATCCTGATTGGCAGACGCCAGATGACGCGTTTGATACGTTTTTGAAAACTGGTTGTTTAGATTGGTTCCCGGATTGCAAATAGATACTCAAAATCCAAGTTTTTTACAGAGAACAGGTGGAAATATCAATCCTCTCATAAAGATCAAGAATGAGTTTATCGCTTTCCGGCCAAAGCCAGTGCAGAAGGCAAAGTGTCAACACGTGGTGACATTAGTGAGGTGCACGCCAGCTACGGCCTTACTCCCCAAGGGGGTGTTACGCAACCCCCACGGACTATCGCTACACTGGGCAGTTGTAGGTCAGTTACATTAAGTTAAACTTGCACAACTCCTGTGAGCTGGCGCATTTTGTGTAAGCGGACAGCTTAATTCCTGACCCAGGAGATCCGTTGGCGTGGGATCGGTATGCATACAGGTTGAACGATCCTCTCAATCACAATGATCCGTCAGGACATTGGTCCGATTGGGGTAATGCTTATGATTGGATTCAGGGATCAATCTATCAGTTCTCGAATGACACGAGCATGGGTGCAGTTGATAAAGTTGCCCTATACTATGGGAAATGCATGTACTGCAATGTGAGTGACGCCTACCAAGATGGGCAACAGGCAGGATGGATTACCAGCACCGTTGTGGAAACGGTGGAACAAGTGGTTGGGGCCTTTGTGGCTGGTGCAGGAGCAACCATGATTCCACCAACTCTCAGCGGAGGAACTATCTGTACTGGGTTGACGGTGGGGGTATGTGCATTGCCGACAGGAGGCGCTTTAGGTCTTGAGGCCGGAATGGTCCGCAGGTGCTGGCGCGGATGTTCACGGAACAAGTATGGTTGCTTTTGCTAAGAGTAACCCAATAAAGAATCCAGATTTATTTGGTGCTAACGATACCCATTTCACGAGTAAAGGCTTGTGGCAAGGGGAACAGGGAATGCTTTACGCAGAGAATCCCAATTCTGGAATTCGTAGTGAGCAAATTCATTTCCAAGAATATAGGCTGAATGGTGACAAGTGGTACCATGATCCTGTAAAACCACCTTTCTAACATTTAAAAATGGAGTACCGCCACCAAAATGGTTACTTGAGCTTATTAATGACAATCTATTCGCGTCAGCAATTAATAAGGGATTAACAGCATTAGGAGAATAGTCGAGACCAATGGAAATGAATTCCCGAATGAAAGAATTATTAGATAAAAATGGAATTGAAATTCCGGGAAGTTTACAGCCTTTACACCACGCCCTGCAAACCATACTAGACTCGGGGGTAGTTGAATTTAGGGCTTGTTTTTTTCTAAAAGCTCTTCTAGGGCGAGATTTCGATATTGACAGGGCACTAGAAGAAAGTATTGACAAAACAGAGCTTGAAGCATCAGTTAATACTATCTTCATCCAGGCAATAATCTACGAGAAACCCTATAAAATCAAAATCGATGAGAAGCTACTCTTAGAACAGGGGCTAAGTTATGGTTACCGTTTGAAAGAAAAACTAAGAGAATATGGTTTCTTCAAAGTAATTCTTAGCCTTAATTCTGCTGTTGAAGGAATGGTGGACTGTAATGTTCGCTTTTTCCTTTTCAGAGAAAGGGCGGAGTGGATTAAAGATAATTTGGAAGATTACCTTGAGGAGGCTATCATTCTTTTTTAAGCAAAGACAAATAATATTGTAAAAAATACTTACTCACCTGGAGGGTACGGCTCTGCTGGGGAGCAACCGGAGCGCCAGGTGATGGCCAAACGTCTTGGCAGAGGTATTTTGCTATCCTGTGTAGCTCTGACCATCGCGCCCACCGCCACCCTGGAGACTGTGCAGGCAAATTACCTCTACGGTGGCGCCGGCAACCTGGCGCGCGGGGTAACCCTTTTCTTTTTCCTCTTGACAAATATTGTACCGATCGGTACAATCAGCGCATGTCTTTAGAAAACCGTGACCGGATTTTGGGATGCGCCTTGCGCCTGTTTGCCTCGCGGGGTTATGCCGCGGTGGGCGTGCAAGAAATTGTCGCCGAGGCCGCCATCACCAAACCAACCCTTTATCACTACTTTGGCAGCAAGCTCGGTCTGCTGGAAACCCTGTTGGGCAGCTACATCACCCAACGCGACGCCCAGCTCAAACCGGCGCTGGTGTACCAGGGCGACGTCATTCACAGTCTCAACCAGTGCGCCGTGGAACTGTTCCGCTTCGCGCGCGCCAACCCCACTTTCTACCGCCTGTACCTGAGCCTATGGTTCGCGCCGCCCGAGAGTGAAGCCTTTCAGGCTGCCAGCCAATACCATACCCGCCTGGGAACCGCGTTGGAGGCGCTCTTTGAACAGGCCGCGCGCGACCATGGCAACATGCGCGGGCGGCAGCGCGCTTATGCCGCTTCGTTTTTGGGGCTGCTGCATACTTACATCGGTTTGGCGCTGAATGGGTTGGTAGAGCTGGACGACACGCTGGCTTACCAGGTGGTGCACCAATTTATGCACGGGATATTCTCATAGGCGGATCTTTTTTTTATTTCAAAATTATACCGAACGGTATGTACACAACAGGAGCTACGTATGAATCACTGGAGCACAGACGCCATTTTCTACCACATCTATCCCCTTGGGCTCACTGACTCGCCCCCGCGCAACAACTTTGCCAGCTTCCCCCAGCCGCGCCTGGTGCGCCTGCTCGCCTGGCTGGATCATTTGCAAGCCTTGGGAGTCAACGCCGTGTACCTGGGACCCCTGTTTGAATCTTCCACCCACGGGTACGACACCGCCGACTATTTTCACCTCGACCGCCGCCTGGGCGATGACAACACTCTGTGCGAGTGTATTCAGGCTTTTCACGCGCGCGGCATGCGGGTGATTCTGGACGGGGTTTTCAATCACGTAGGGCGTGACTTTTGGGCCTTTCGGGATGTGCTGCAAAACCGGGAAAAATCCCCCTATTGCGGCTGGTTCTCCGGCCTGCGCTTCGACGGCGACAACGGCTATCATGACGGTTTGTGCTATGCCGACTGGCAGGGGCACGCCAGCCTGGTCAAACTCAACCTGTCCAATCCCGATGTGGTCAATCACCTGCTCCACGCGGTGGGGACCTGGATCGAGCAATTCGATATCGACGGCCTGCGCCTGGATGCCGCCGATTGTGTCGATTTGGATTTTCAACGCCAGCTGCGCGCTTTCACCAGCCAGCGCCGCCCCGATTTCTGGCTGATGGGCGAAGTGGTGCACGGCGATTACACCCGCTGGGCCAACCCGCAAACCCTGCACGCGGTCACCAATTATGAAAGCTATAAAGGGTTGTATTCCTCGTTGAATGACGCGAATTTATTTGAAATCGCCTGGTCGCTGAACCGCCAGTTTGGACCGCAAGGGCTGTACCGCGGCCTGCCGCTGTATAACTTCGCCGATAATCACGATGTCAATCGGGTGGCCAGCCTGCTTAAAAATCCCGCCCACCTTTACCCGCTGTACCTGTTATTATTCAGCATGCCGGGTGTGCCCTCGATCTACTATGGCAGTGAGTGGGGATTGAGCGGGGAAAAAACGCCCACCAGCGACGCGCCCCTGCGCCCTGCCATCGGCAATCCCCAGGCGGTTAGCCCCTGCCCGCACCCAGACCTGGCCGCCGCCATCACCCGCCTGGCCGCGCTGCGCCGCGCCGCCCCCGCCCTGCGGCATGGCGATTACCAGCAATTGCTCGTCCAATCCGAACAACTGGCATTTTTACGCCAATCCCCCGAAGAGAGCCTGGTAGTGGCGGTCAATGCCGCCCAATCTCCCGCCGCGATTCAGATCACCATTCCCGGCGTCACAGGCGGCAGCCTGGTCGATTTGCTGAACCCCGGCCAGCGGTTTCCGCTGGTGCATGGCCGCGCCGACCTGCCTCTGCCGGCCAACTGGGGGCGTGTGCTGCGCGTGGAAAGCTAAACAAGCCCAAACTTGCCCGGCCCTGGCGGACAGGCTATAATGGCCAGAAAATCTTTGACGCTTAATCGGGAGGCGCGCGTGGAATTTACCTTCAAAGCAATTGGCACCGTGGAAAACAGCTGCAACGATCTGCTGGAACCGGGGGTCATTCGCGCTTTGCAATCGCGGATTATCCTCGAGCCAGAACTGGCAGCCGGATTGACGGGCTTTAAACCCGGCGACCGCTTGCTGGTTTTATTCGCTTTTCACCTGATCGAAGATGGCTTTGAGTTAATGCAGCGCCCGCGTAAAGATCCCAAGCGCGAGCCCCAGGGGGTGTTTACCCTGTGCAGCCCGCGCCGCCCAAACCCCATCGGCGCCACCGTGGTGGACTTGCTGGAGATCCACGAGAATGTGCTGCTGGTCACCGGCCTGGACGCAATCAACGGCACCCCCGTGCTGGATATTAAACCCGCTTTTAAAAGCCTTTGAAATTTCCCGCTTGAAATTGCCACAGATAAAAACAGCCCCGCGCGCGCGGGGCTGAAATTTTCTTGCTCAGGATCGATTACGCCAGTTCGAATTTAACCGGGGTGGTATTGATGGTGTTGTCCGAAATCGGGCAGCGCGCGTCCACCTCTTTGAGGAAGGCGAGCTTCTCTTCATCGGTCATATCGGCATCCATATACACTTTCACAACAACATCCTGGAAACCGGCGCGGTCTTCAGTGGTTTTACCCAATAGCACCGCGGAGTTTAAACCACCTTCCACGGTCACAGACATATCTCGAATTTCAATATTGCGTTGTCTGGCAATGATTTTTGCAATCGTAATAACACAACCGCTCAAAGCAAAAAAGAAATAATCCAGAGGGGTGGGGGCTGCGTCTTTTCCGCCGCCTTTTTCTGGTTGGTCAATATATTGGGTGTGTTTTCCGGCATTTACTTCAATCAAGAAATTTTCGACACTTTTCGCTGTAACAGTAACGGTCTTGCTGATTGCCATAACGGGCTCCTCTTTGGAATAATTTTGACTGCTTTAGTGGCGTGAAGGTTTCTTGCCGGGAGCAAGTATAGCATAAATCAGCAAATTTGCGCCAAAATATTGGGATTATTAAGGATTTTTAATCTATTTTAATCCCAATTTATTGGTTTATTTATCTAAATATCCGCGCTGCTCAACCAATTCTTTTGGCGGCGATCAATTGTTCGCGCTCGCTTTGGGAGAGAAACGCCTGCGCAAAGCCGTTGCGCTGCGCCTGGTGAATTTGTTCCACGCTCAAGCCAGCGGCTGGCGCGGCCACCTCATACTCATACGCGATGTCGATCGCGCTGATGCCCGGGTCATCGGTGTTGATCGTCGCCGCCAACCCTTGTTCCAGAAAAGCGCGCAGCGGATGGCTGGCATAACTTTCCACGGTGCTGGTTTGCACGTTGCTGGTCAGGTTGGCTTCAATGCCAATCCGCCGTTCTGCCAGCGCCGCCATCAACGCCGGGTCTTCCAGCGCCCGCACGGCGTGCCCCAGGCGCTCCGCGCCCAAGCGGTTGATCGCCGTCCACATGCTTTGCGCTCCGGCCGATTCCCCGGCGTGCACGGTGATTTGCCAGCCGGCTTCGCGCGCGCGGCGGAAATGGGCTTCAAACCACTCTGCCGGATAATTGGCTTCGTCACCGGCCAGGTCCAGGGCGGTGATTCGCTCGCGCTGGGTCAACAGCGCTTCCAGCTCTTCCAGCCCCTTTTGCTGGCCGTAAGTGCGGCTGATGATCCCGATCAAATTGGCGGGCATGCCGCTCTCGCGGGTGGCTGCCGCCACGCCATCGGCCACCGCCTCCACCACCCCGGCGGGGTTCAACCCGTGTCGTTCCGCCATAAAGCAGGGACTGAAACGCAGCTCTACATAATCCAGCCCTTCCGCCTGGGCATCCAGCACGTTCTCATAGGCCACCCGACGGCAGGCGTCGTAATCCGCCAGCACGCCCACCATCCACTCAAATTTGGAGAGAAAGGCCATCACCCCCGGCTGGGGATGGGTCACCTGCACGTGCGGGCGCAGTTCTTCCACAGTCCAGGCGGGCAGCGGCAAATTGTGTTTCTGTCCTAATTCCAAAATGGTTTGCAGACGCACACTGCCATCCAGGTGCCGGTGCAGATCAACGAGTGGAAAGGCGGGGTCGATCATGGTCATGGGCTTTCTCCCTCACGCGGAAATCAGGCTTGTTTGTTAGGATTATGCCACCACGCGCGCGGCGCGGCAAGCTTTTTGTCCCTTGCCAGTAAAAAAAAACCGGGCAGCCGCGCCCGGTCTTTGACGATGATTGAGATTAGAAACCAAACACGAAAAACACAAACACATACATCACCGTCGCTACCCCGCAGGCCAGCAGCATCACCGGCAAACCGCGCTTGCTCCACAAAGCCGGGGTGATCGGGTTGCGGGTGCGTTCAGACAAGGAAGTGACCACCACATTGGCAGTCGAGCCGATAATTGTGCCATTGCCGCCAAAACCCGCCCCCAAGGCCAGCGCCCACCAGAAAGGGGCCACATTTAAACCGCTGGCCGCCAGCTGTTGGATGACGGGGATGATCGCGATGGTGATCGGAATGTTATCCACCACCGCCGAAAGCAACGCCACCGACCAAAGCAAGATCACGCCCATCACCACCGTCGGCAAGCCACTCGCGCGGGCAATCAGGTTCGCTAGTACGTCCAGTACACCGGCCGCTTCCAGCCCGCCCACCATCACGAAAAGTGCGGCAAAGAAAATTAGAATATCCCATTCCACCTTGTTCAGGGTTTTGCGTACATCCGGGCGCACCCACGCCAAGCCCAAGGCCGAGGCGCTGAGGGCGACAAAAGATGGGTTCATGTGCATGCGTTCTTCCAACAAGAAAGCCACCACCGCCAACACAACCACCACCAGCGCGCGTTTGGCCGTTTTGGCGTCTTTCAAGGCTTCCCGCGGGTTCAACTGATCAAGCACTTCCGGGTCGCACAGTTCCACATGCTCGAAGTCCTTCTTGAACATGCGCAACAACAACCATAAAGCCGCGCCCCACACCACCAGGACAATCGGCAAGGAATGGATCAGAAAATCGTTGAAGGTCAACCCCGCCGCCGAGCCAATCAAGATGTTGGGCGGGTCGCCCACCAGGGTGCCCACACCGCCGGTGTTTGAGAGCAGCGCCAGCGCGATCAAAAAGGGTGTGGCTTCCATGCCTAAAATTTCGCAGATCAAAATGGTCACCGGGGCGATCAATACCACGGTGGTGACGTTATCCAGAAACATGGAGATGAGCGTGGTCACCGTACCCAGCAAGATCAATAGCCTGGCCGGTTTGCCGCGCGACAGCTTGCCCACCACCACCGCCAGATATTGGAAGAACCCGGTCGGTTCCAAAATACCCACCAGGATCATCATGCCCAATAAAAGGAATAAGGTATTGAAATCAATCACCGCCATGGCTTCTTCTTCGGTGTAGAAGCCAAGGATCATACCGGACGCGACCATCAGCACCGCCCCACCCAGGGCGACGATAGTGCGGTTTACCTTTTCTGAAAAGATCAGCCCCAAAGCCAGGGAAAAAATAATGGATGAAACTACAATGGCTGTCATAATTTATTTCTTTTCTGCTGAATCCCCGTTCACAATTAACCAGCTTCGCATTAAAGCGGTACCAATATCTACGTGAGAGGCCAGGCCAATTAAATCCCCCTCTTTGTTGATCACTGGCAAATCTTTTAATCCGTTCTTGTGTAAAATCGCCGCGGCGTGCATCAAGCTGAAGGTTTCCTCCGCATAAACCGGCTCTTCCATGATCTCTGAGACCTTGCGATTCAATTCAGCTTTAGAGGGTTTGCGCAGATCCAGCGCGCCAAAGCTGTGCACGAATTCAAAATGATCGATGAAGTTAATAAAGTTGGGCATCACCAGACTGAGCAAATCGCGCAGCTTCACCACGCCCACCAATTTTCCCCCGGCATCGATGACCGGCAGGGTACCCACTTTGTTTTCCACCACGATCGATACGGCCTCTCGCAAGGTGGCATCCTGGCGGATGGAAATCACTTTACACTTCATACAATCTGAAATTGGAATCATCTTTTTCCCTCAACCGGAATATTTTTTAACACAAACCAACCTATTATATCCTGTTCTGGTTGCCGCCCGCCCTAATCAATGCTATAAATAGAATACGACACTTGGCTGCCGTTCCTTTTTTGTTATACACCTGAACATCTTGCTCTATCGCTGGCGAGTTATTCCGCTCGTTACGCTTCTTTAGCCAGCCCGATCCGGGTTGCGCCGCAGAACCATTGCCACAAAAATTTCAAAGGAGAAACGTATGAATAATCGACTTAAAAAACTGGGACTACCGCGCATGAAGCAGGAGGCAGGCGAAAGGCGTGTATTTTTACCGGAATTTGTGAGCCAGCTGGTCGATCTAGGTTTTGAAGTGTTTATTGAAGAAGGATACGGTTCGCGCTCGGGATACACCTTTGACGATTACCAGCGTGGAAATCCGCTGATCAGCCGGGTGACACGCAAAGAAGCATTTTCACAGGAATATGTGTTAATTTTACGCTCACCCAATCCAGAGGAATTCGACTTAATCCCCGCCGGCACCTGTCTGATCTCCATGCTGCATTATCCCACCCGTGCGGCGCGGGTGCACAAGCTGATCCAAAAGAAGATTAATGCCATTTCCCTGGATTCCATCGTCGATGACTATAACATGCGCCTGGTGGAAAATATGAAAGCGGTGGCCTGGAACGGCCTGGAAGCCGCTTTTGATGTGTTAGAAACGCGCTTTCCAAACCTGGTTAAGCCAAATGGCCAACCTTGGAAGAGCCTGATCCTCGGTACCGGTATGGTGGGGAAACACGCCGTGGATGCCGCCACGAAATTAGGAAACATTGAACGCAATAACGAGCACATCGAGAACAACGGCCCCGGCGCCATCGCCTGGAGCATCGGTCGTAATCTCGCCTATAAAGCGGATCAGATGCGCGAGCTTTTCTCACAGGTGGATGTGCTGGTAGACGCCTCTCAGCGCCGCAATCCATCCGTACCGGTGGTACCCAACGAGTGGATTGCCTGGCTGCCCGAACACGCCATTGTGGTCGATCTGTCTGTGGATCCCTACAAATTAGACCAGGATCCGCCGGTTGTCCGCGGCATTGAGGGCATCCCGCAGGGCGACTTAAACCAGTACATCTTCCATTCCGCTGACCCGCACTGGTGCGACAAGATTCCCGAACATATTAACACCAGCGCGCGGCGCACCTCGGTGAGCTGTTATTCCTGGCCTGGCATCCACCCGGAAGCCTGCATGCGCCATTACGCGCAGCAGCTTTTGCCGCTGATGGAAGTGCTGGCAGAAAAAGGTTGTGGCGGCCTCTCGCCGGATGGCGGTTATTTTGAACGCGCTTTATACCGCGCCACTTTGCAGGCCTTTTTGAGCGAGCAAGAAGCGCACGGCTAATGAACGAACGGGGTTATTCGAGGGTGAGGAACCCGCGTTGAACGGCCACAGAGATGGCCGCCGCGCGGGAATCCACGTCCAATTTGGTGTAGATATTGGTCAGATGCGCTTTGACGGTGCGTTCGGTGATGTTCAGTTTATACGCGATCTCTTTGCTGGTCGCCCCGCGAGCCGCCTCATTTAAGACCTCCAATTCCCGCTCGGTCAACAAAGCCTCTTCCCCTGGATGGGAAGGGGTTTTTGCTTGTGAAGTCGTGGAAAAAGCCAGCAAACGCGCCATCAGATCCGGGTCTAGCAGCAGATTCCCGCGCGCCGCCGCGCGAATGGTGGAAAACAACTTCTCCCGCCCGGTATCCTTGAGCAAATAACCGCGCGCGCCGGCGCGCAGCCCGCGGGAGATCAGTTCGTCTTCGTTATACGTGGTCAAAATCACCACCGCGATGTGCGGTTGTTCCACCTGCAAGCGTTCAATGGCAGTCAGGCCATCCATCACTGGCATGCGCAAATCCATCAATACCACATCCGGCTGCAATTCACCAGCCAGTTTCACGGCCTGTGCTCCATCCGCGGCTTCACCCACACATTCGAAATCGTCTTCCGTTTCCAAAATCAGGCGCATGCCCTCGCGCACAATCAGGTGATCGTCGGCGATCAAAACGCGGATATTTTCACTCATCACGCTTGCTCCTCCCGCAAGGGGAAATTCGCTACCAGGCGGGTGCCCTGCCCGGGTTGGCTGGAAATCTCCAGGGTACCAGCCGCCAGGCGCACCCGCTCGCGCATCCCGGCCAGTCCATAATGGCCTGGCTTTTCTTCAGCGGTCTGGATCTCAATCCCCACCCCATCGTCGCCAATCTCCAGTTGCAGCTGATTTTGCACTGTTTCCACCCGCACCCAGGCTTTTTGGGCGCGGGCGTGCCGGGCGATATTGGTTAATCCCTCACCCACGATTTTAGGCAAGTGTTCGCAGATTATCTCAGGCAGTTTTCGCGTCAATTTCAATGAGACTTCACAGGCAATATTGGTGGTCGATTGAAACCGGTTTACCTCTTCCAGCAGGGCTGCGCGTAAATCCGCTTCGCTGTCATTCTCATTGCGCAGCGCGTCGATCACCCGCCGCGCTTCGGCCAGAGTCGTGCGCGCGCGGTCCATCGCCTGGCGAATGATGGCCTGGGCTCGTTCCGGATTTTGGTGATCCAGGTGCGAATCGGCGGCTTCCAATTGCAGGGTCAGTCCCACCAATCCCTGCGCCAGGGTATCATGCAGCTCGCGCGCCATGCGTTGGCGTTCGGTTACCAGCGTTAATGTTTCAATTTGGTTTGCGTATTCCTTTAATTGCTGGTTGGCTTTGGCCAGGTCATCCGCCAGTTGTTGCGCTTCTTCGCGCAATTCCATTTGGCGCACATACAAGAGCACATAGACCACCACAAACAAGGTCATCGGTCCGGCCACAATCAGCCAGCCACGCGCGGATTCCCAGCCGCCATTCAGCCACATGCTGATGGTGGATAGACTGAGAAAAATGATCAACCCTACTACCGTGGTGCGGCTGCGCCGGAAAATTCCCACCAACTCCCCGATCATGGCCAGAAACAAGCCCTGCCCCAGGCTGGGATCGGACGGAATCAAAGACAGTGTAAACGCCAGCGCTCCCTGTAAAGCCAGATAGGTGAAAGCCTGTTTCTGGGTGTGAACCATCCACGGGCTGGTCCAATGCAAGACAATGTGCAGCAAATACAAAACACTGAACCCGATCAGCAGTCCGGGTCGATCAAGCAATTGTGGATTCTGCACTAAAGTGGTAATAAACAAACCCAAAAGCACCACTGACAGCAGCCAGAAAAAAGGCCGCACGGAACGCACTTCGGGGTTATCCAGGCTAAATACACTTCGCAACCAGTTTTGTTTCGGCATGGCGTTCTTCTCTCGGGATCAGGGATATTATCCTTGATTATACAATGCCCTCTTCTTCAGTAGGGTGGCGTGGAGGGCGGCTAATTTACTTTGCGCCAAAACTTTTTTGTCGCCACCCGTACAGTGTACGAAGGTACAATGCGCCCCTGTCCAAGCGCCCGATGCGCAGCCAAACCCCACTGCATATACTGAATATAGATCAACCAAGAACGTTTTTAGCAGGAGAAATAAGAAATGACAAACAATGACTCGATTAAAAAAATTGTCACCCTGGCGCTCAAAGCCGTGGGGTTAGCCATGTCGGTTGCGGTAATTGTGCTCAACGCCTTGAAAGTGATGGACATTGAATCCCAGGTTCCTTTACTGGCCATCGGTCTGTTCTGTCTGGCGCTGGTGATGATGCAAGAGGAAAAATAAGATGACTGCTCCATTCTCTATCGAAACCACTCAATTGAAAAAAAGTTTTGGCAGTTTTGAGGCCGTGCGAGGATTGGACCTGCGCGTGACTAAAGGCGAAATCTTCAGCCTGCTGGGTCCCAATGGCGCCGGAAAAAGCACCTCCATTTCGATGATCTGCGGGCTGCTGCAGCCCACTGCCGGCCAGGTGAGCGTTTGCGGTATCGATCTGAGCCGCGACCCCCAAGCCGCCAAAGCCACCCTGGGCGTAGTGCCGCAAGATATCGCCCTCTACCCAGACCTGAGCGCGCGCGAAAACCTGCTCTTCTGGGGGCGCATGTACGGGCTGAGCGGTAAATTGCTGCGCCAGCGCGTGGATGAAACCCTGGAGATGATCGGGCTTGGCGATCGCCAGAACGGGCGGGTCGGTTCGTTCTCCGGCGGCATGAAGCGCCGGGTTAACATCGGCGTGGCTCTGCTGCACCGCCCGCAGGTGGTGATCATGGATGAGCCCACCGTGGGCATCGACCCCCAAAGCCGCCGCCACATCCTCGACAACGTCAAAGAGCTCAACCGCCAGGGTATGACCGTGCTTTACACCACGCACTACATGGAAGAAGCGCAGGAACTGTCTGACCATATCGCCATCATGGACCACGGTGAAATCATCGCCAGCGGCACACATAACGAGTTGCTGCGTCTGGTGGGCGAGCACACCCGTGTGGACCTGACCGTAACCTCCGACCCGGCTGAATTGGCCGCGGCCTGGCAGAACCTTGAAGGAGTCGCCCAGGTGATACCCAATCATCAGGTGGTGCGCCTGATGGTCACTGACAGTAATCTGGTGCTGCCGCGCGTGTTCGAATCAGCCGCCGCTTTAGGCGCGCGCGTTCAGGCCGTGGACATCCAGGAAGCCAACCTGGAAAGCGTTTTTCTGCATCTTACCGGCCGCGCCCTGCGCGACAGTCAGGGCTAAGGAGGATATCATGGCGCAAGTTCTTGCCGTGGCTTATAAAGATTTTCTGCGCTCCTCGCGCAGTATGTTTTCCCTGGGCATGATGCTGGTCGCCCCATTGCTGATCACCGGATTAATCGCCCTGGCTTTTGGTGGTCTGGCTTCCGGCAGCGGCGATATGGCCGCCCTGCGCGTGCTGGTGCTCAACGCCGACCAACCCGCTGAGGGGCAAATGGAAATCGGCGCGATGGTGTTGCCCTTCCTGCAGGATGAGAAAATGCCAACCTGGCTGCAAGCCGAATCCGTCACAGACGAAGCCGCCGCGCGCCAGATGCTGGATCAAGGACAGGCAGGCGCGTTGGTGTTGATCCCGGCTGATTTCTCAGAAAATATCGCCGTTGGGAAAGCCACCCAAATCACCATCCTGCAAGACCCTACCCTTACGATCGGTCCGGCTGTGCTGGAAGACTTGTTGCGCATTTTCTCGGGCGGCATCGCCGGCGCGCAGGTAGGGCTGACGGTCATTTCAGACCAGCTTTCCAATGCCGGGGCTCAGGTCGACGGCAATATTATTCAGACTGCCGCAATGGGCTACAGCCAATGGTTTACCGCGCTACAGCAGAATCTCAATCACGGCGCCGAACCGCAGCTGCAAATCGTTTCTCCGCTGGGTGTGGAAAAAGATAATTCAGCCAACACTTTCCAGCAGATCATCGCCCAGACGATGGCCGGTATGTTGATCTTCTTTACCTTCTTCACTGGCGCGTCATCCGCCCAGTTGTTACTCAAAGAACAGGAAGAAGGCACCCTGGCGCGTTTGTTCACCACTCCCAAAGGCCGAGACGCCATCCTGGCCGGCAAGCTGCTCTCCGGATTATTGACCGTGCTGGCTCAAAGCGCCGTATTGATGATTTCCTCAAGCCTGCTGTTTGGCGTGAACTGGGGCAGCCCGGCCAGCGTGCTGCTGGCAGTGCTGGCCACCGCCCTGGCCGCGACTGGTTTTGGTTTGCTGGTCCTTTCCGGCGTGCGATCCATGCGCCAGGCGGGTCCGGTGATCGGCGGGGTACTCAGCGCTACCGGCATGATGGGTGGTCTGATGACCACAACCGTGCCCATGCCTGATTTCTTCAATCAACTCAACCTGCTGGTACCGCAAGGCTGGGCGCTGCGCGCCTGGAAACTCACCTTGCAGGGCGCGAGTGTCACCGACGTCTTGCTGCCCGCCCTGGTACTGGCGCTGATTGGCGCGGCCTGCTTCGCCGCTGGTTCAATTATCTTTCGCAAGCGTTTCGCATAATTGATAGAGGTGTATCATGCGTATCATTTATCTGGCTCTCAAAGATCTGGCGCAAATCTTGCGCGATAAAAAATCCTTACTGTTCCTGGTCGCCATGCCCATCATCTTCACTGTGTTCATGGGCTTCGCCTACGGGCAGGGAACCCAACCGCAAGACCCGCGCCTGGCGCTGGCCGTGCTCAACCTGGACGGTGATGGCGGGGTGGCTCGCGAACTGATCGCCGACCTGCAGCGCTCGACTGTGGTGCGGGTGGAAGACATCCCGGCGACTGTGAGCGAAACCGATCTGCAAAAACAGGTCGGGCAAAACAAATTCACTGCCGCCCTGGTGATTCCGCAAGGCTTCAGCGCAGACGCCCTTTCCGGCTCGCAGGCGCGCGCCCGCCTGGTAGCGGATGCCGGCAGCGCCGATGGGCAAAACGCCGCGCAGTCGGTGCGGGCCGCTTTCATCCGCGCCCTTAGCTCAGCCGAAATTGCCCGCCTGACCCTGGACGCGGCGCAAAGCGCCGGACTGCCTGCCAGCCAATTCGACCCGCAGACCCTGGTCAGCGCCGCGGAAACCGCCTGGCAGACCCCCGCCCTCAAAGTGGAACGGATTGCCCCGCCCGCCGCGCAGGAAAGCCAATCCAACCCCTACACCCAGACTTCGCCGGGCATGCTGGTTCAGTTTGCCGTGTTCGGCCTGATCACCTCAGCCAATGTGCTGGTTTTGGAACGCCAGAACGGCGCGTTGCAGCGCCTGCAAACCACCAGCGTATCCAGCGCGCAGATCATCGCCGGGCACCTGCTGGCCATGTTTGTAGTGGTGTTCCTGCAGCAAGCCATCCTGGTGCTGCTGGGCCAATTCGCCTTCAACGTGAATTATTTTGCCCAACCCGCCGCCCTGCTGCTGGTGATGGTCTGCGTGGCACTGTGGGCTTCCGCGTTGGGCATGCTGATCGGTGTGCTGGCACACGGTGAAGATCAGGTGATCCTCTTTGCCATGGCCGCCATGTTCCTGCTCTCCGCGCTGGGCGGCGCCTGGTTCCCGCTGGAAGCCTCCGGCGGCTTGTTCGCCCAGATTGGCAGCGTATTGCCCAGCGCTCAAGCCATGACCGCCTTCCAAAACCTGATTGTGCGCGGATTGGGCTTCTCCAGCGTGCTCGTCCCTGCCGCGGTGATGCTGGCCTACGCCTGTGGCTTCTTCGGTCTGGCTTTGTGGCGCATGCGCAAGTCATAGTCAACTTCATCTCACCTGAATAGATTTCGAGTTTTCTCCCGCTCTTCCGGCTCCCCCAACTCCATGGATTTTGGGGGAGCCTTGCCTATCAAAATGGCAGATCATTGGCTGCCAATCCAACCGTTGGCTGCGCGGACAAAGCCCAGGTCATTGAACGGCGGGCGGCCACCCTCTCTGGCGGTCAACCTGCGGGTTATTTACCCTCCATCCGCAAGCGCCATCCACCGGCCTTTCCCTCTTTCATTCCCAGTCCTTTTGTGGAACCGCTGGGGCTTGTAATCCGTCTAAAAAATGCAATGATATAAACAGGAGCATATAACTATGAAACAGATGTGGAACTGGATCATCATCTTGGCCGTGTTGGCGTTATCTGCTGCATGCGCGCCGCAAAGCGCGGAAGCGCCAGAGCCGCAAGACCCGGGCTTAGGGCAAACCGCGCTGGTGGAAGAGATTGAACTGGTGTTTTTAGAGTCCTTCCCGGTGCAGGTCAACGCCATTCTGCGCGGAAACCTGCCGGATGGCTGCACGCAAATTGAGCGGGTGGATCAGGAATTAAAAGACAATGTGTTTCAATTGACTGTAATCACCAGCCGGCCACAAGATGCCATCTGCACCCTGGCTCTGGCTCCTTTTGAAGAGCGCGTGCCCCTGGCGGTGAAAGGCCTGCCAGCCGGAGAGTACACCGTCCGCGCTGGAGATGCGCAAACCAGCTTCGTTTTTGAAGTGGACAATGTGTTTCCCGGTGATTAGAAGGACCGGGTTAAAAAACGCGTCTACGGCTTCAAGGTATTGCGATTCTCTCAGTTTGCATGGTTGAGGAAAAATACTATAATGCACTTAAGCAGATCCTCTCTCGCCTAAGTTGTTTCTCCGGCCGGTTTTCATCTGGAAAAACCGGCAGGACATAAAGCGGATAATCCGATGCATTTCAATTTGTCGATTCAAATCCATCGCGCGCCTGAAGACGTGTTTGTCTTTTTGCGTGACAAGCACTTAATCCCTCAGCAAGAAGGTTCACCGGTGTTGAGTCTGGAAAAGCTTACCCCCGGCGCGGTGGGGATAGGAACCCTCTTCAGAGAGGTCGTGCGGATATTGCCTTTCCTGCGCGCTGAAATTCTCTCGCGGGTTACGCGTTTTGAGCCATATACCTGCCTGCAGGAAGAATTTTGGGGAAATTTCATGCGCGGCTGGTTGACTTACACCTTTTCCCCACACGCAGAAGGCACCTTGTTGGTTCAGGATCAAATATTTGAGCCGCTGGGGTTGATGAGGCTGCTGATCCCATTGGCGAAAAACATGCTTTCCCGGCGCTTGCTGGATCGTATTAAGACTATCCGCGCCGCGTTGGAGGGGGAAAAACCAGCAATCAGGTAAATTGCCTGAAAAAAAAGACAGCGCATGAACTGTTGGCATTAATATTCGGGAAGAGCGGTATTTTTTCTTCCTGGCAACCTTATCCCCACTGACGTGATAAAATCATCTTATCTTCACAAGGGAGGGTGCATGAAAAACATCATTCTGGGCGGGGTGCCGCGCTCGGGGAAGACACTGTTGGCGCGGGAGCTGTGCCGCGATTTGGGGCTTTCTCATCTCAGTCTGGATAGTGTGGCATCCGCGTTCAGCCGGGTGTTCCCTGGCCTGGGAATTACGCAT
>ENA-ORXD01000664-ORXD01000664.1-sediment-metagenome-genome-assembly--contig:-NODE-664-length-39588-cov-4.502721_pt1 | contig 39588 bp, 41 predicted proteins | sample MGYA00237862_ERZ511471 | MGnify/ENA metagenome assembly ERZ511471 | reverse complement strand
GCCCAGGAAGCCAGGATCCTTCTTCTCGACGAGCCCGCCACGTTCCTGGACCCCAGGCACGAGGCCGAAATTCACGGGCTTTTGGCACGGGCCAACCGCGAGAGGGGCGTCACCATCCTTTCGGTGACGCACGACATCAACAGCGCCGCGGTGACGAGCCGCCGCATCCTGGCGCTGAAAAACGGCGCCGTGGCCTTCCACGGCGAACCGGACGCGTTCATGAACGGCGAAATCCTGGCGGGGATCTACGAAAAACCGTTTCTGTTCGCCGCCCACCCCCGAAACGGGAAAAAGATTGTCGTTCCGGAATTGTTCTCATGAAGACAGGGTCCGCAGGAAAGGGAATCCGTTTCGCCGTGCTTTTCGCCCTCTCCCTCGCCGTTCTGGCGGGCGCTCCCATGGTGGGAATGAAAATCCTGCCGTTGAGCGCCGTTCTCCACCCGGAATCCGGCACGCTGGAGTCGAACATCTTCTGGATGATCCGGGTCCCCCGGATGCTTGTCTCCTTTCTTGCCGGCGCGGCGCTGGCGGTGAGCGGCATGACCTTTCAGGCGGTGTTCCGCAACCCGCTGGCCACGCCCTTCACGCTCGGCGTGGCCAGCGGCGCGTCTCTCGGGACGGCGGTCTACATACGGTTCGGCCTCGTGTTCCATTTCTGGGGCATTTCCGGCCTGTCCCTTTCCGCTTTCGCGGGCGCGGTCCTCTCCATCGTGCTGGTGTACGGCCTGACCAGGGCAGGGAGAGGATCTTCGACCACCACCATGCTCCTGGCGGGCGTGGCCGTCAGCTTCTTCTTTTCCAGCGTCATCCTCTTCCTGCAGTACATGAGCAGCTTCAGCCACTCCTTTCGAATCCTGCGCTGGCTCATGGGCGGGATCGAACCGGCCGGTTTCGAGTCGCTCCTGAACATGGCCCCGTTCGTCATCGCCGGAAGCGCGATCGTGTTCTGCATGACCCGCGAACTGAACCTGCTGATGACGGGAGAGGAAATCGCCGCCGGCCGCGGCGTGAACGTGGAAAACACCAAGCGGGTCCTGTTTTTCGCGGCGTCCCTCATGGTCGGCGGGGTGGTGGCCGTGTGCGGGCCCATCGGATTCGTCGGGATGATGGTCCCGCACATCTGCAGGCTTCTCATCGGGGCGGATCACAGGTACCTGACCGCTTTCACCCTCCTCTTCGGCGGATCCTTCCTGACGCTGTGCGACACCTTCGCCAGGACGATCGTCGCGCCCGCCGAAATGCCCGTCGGCATCGTCACCGCCCTTTTGGGGGGCCCTTTCTTCGTATGGCTCCTCCTCGGAAGGTCCGCCTCGAGGGGCGGGATTCTCTGACACGGCGCGGAAGCATCGAAAGGCGACCATGTACGAAACGACCCATTCCCTGCAATCCATGAAAAACCGGTTTCCCTTCCGGATCGGGACGACGTCCTACATCCTCCCCGCCGACCTTTTGCCCAACGTGGCGTTCCTCGCCCCTCTCGTGGACGACGTGGAACTCGTCCTCTTCGAATCCGACGAGGTCTCCAACCTTCCCGACGGGAACGTCGTCAGGGGGCTCGACGCGCTGAAACGGGCCGGCGGGATCACCTACACCGTTCACCTGCCCCTGGACATCCAGCCGGGATGCCCGGACGAGAACGTACGAAAACGCTCCGTCGAGAAATGCCTGCGGGTCGTGGAGATCACGCGGGCACTCGATCCCTTCGCCTACATCCTCCATTTCGCCGGGGAACGGCGGGGCATGGCGCCGGCGCCGGACATCGGATGCTGGCAGGCCGCGCTGGAACGATCCGTCCGGGAACTGCTGGACGGGGGGGTGAAGGCGGAAGACCTCTGCGTCGAAACGCTCGATTACCCGTTCGAGCTGGTGGCGGGAATCGTTTTCCGGAACGGGCTTTCCGTCTGCATCGACGTGGGGCATCTGCTGTTCCATGAATATCCCGTGGAGCGGTATTTCCGGAGGTACCTGGGCAGGTGCCGGGTCCTGCACCTTCACGGCGTTGTCGACGGATGCGACCACCGGCATATCGGGATGCCGGACGGGAAGGCCGTCCGCTTCGTTCTCGAACGGCTGTGCGCGGACCCGCACAGGGAGCGGGTGCTCACCATAGAGGTTTTCAGCCAGCGGGACCTGGAAAGGTCCCTGGAAATCCTGGAGGAATTTGACCGATGGCGGAAATCACGCTGATCACGGGCGGCGTCCGCAGCGGCAAGAGCCGCTGCGCCCTGGCGCTCGCCAAGGATATCCCCGGCGTCCGGGCCTTCATCGCCACCGCCGAGCCGTTCGACGACGGGATGAGGGAGCGGATCCGGAAGCACCGGGAGGAACGGGGGAATGCATTCGTCACCATCGAGGAGCCGCTCGATCTGAGGCGCGCCTTGGCGTCGGTGCCGGCGGATGCCTCGGTCGCCGTGGTGGACTGCCTCACGGTCTGGCTGGGAAATCTCATGCACCACCGCAACGCCCGGCCGGGCGATTGTCCCGAGATCGACGCGTTCCTGGCTCTCCTGGACGACCCGCCGTGCGCCCTCGTCGTCGTTTCCAACGAAGTGGGGATGGGGATCATGCCGCCCAGCGAGATGGCCCGTCTCTTTCAGGATCTGAGCGGACGGCTGAACCAGGAAACGGCCCGGCGGGCGGACCGCGTGATCCTGATGGTGAGCGGCGTTCCGGTGGTCGTGAAAGGAGGTGCACGGTGAGCCTGCTGGACAGAACGATTGCGGAAATCCTTCCCCCGGACCGCGGCCGGGAGGCCGGGATCCGGGCGCGCCTCGACAGGTTGACGAAACCACCGGGCAGCCTGGGCGATCTCGAAGAGCTGGCCGTGCGGTACTGTCTCGCGACCGGCACATCCGCACCCCGTATGGGGAAGAAGATGATCTTCACTTTCGCCGGGGATCACGGGGTCGCCGCCGAGGGGGTGTCCGCCTATCCCCGAAACGTGACGGCCCGGATGGTGAGGAACATGCTGGCCGGCGGCGCGGCGGTCAACGTGCTCGCCCGCCATGCCGGGGTGGAAGTCCGCGTGGTCGACATCGGGGTCGACGATCCCCTGGAAAACGCGCTGGGCCTGATCGAAAGAAAGATACGCCGGGGAACGGCGAACATCGCCGAAGGCCCGGCCATGACGCGGGAGGAAGCCCGGGGGGCCGTCGAAGTCGGGATCGATCTGGCACGGCGCGGGGCGGCCGAGGGAGCGACCCTCATCGGCACGGGCGAGATGGGCATCGCGAACACGACCCCTTCCTCGGCGATTTTCGCCGCCCTTTTGCCCTGCGGGGCAAAGGAGGTCACCGGCCGGGGAACGGGAATCGACGAGGAGACGCTAAGGCGCAAGATCGCAGTCGTAGAACGGGCTCTTGCGGCGAACGGGGGAGGTCTTTCGGATCCCCTGACCGCCCTTGCATCGGTTGGAGGCATGGAAATCGCCGGGATCTGCGGTCTCATTCTCGGGGCGGCGTCCCGCCGGGTCCCCGTCGTCGTCGACGGCTTCATTTCCTCGGCGGGGGCCCTCGTCGCCCTGAGGATGTGTCCCCCTCTCAAAGCGTATCTGTTCTTCAGCCATCTTTCCACCGAGACGGGCCACGGGGTCTTTCTCGAACGGTTCGGCGTCCGCCCGATTCTCGATCTCGGGATGCGCCTCGGCGAGGGGACGGGAGCGGCGCTGGCCATGTTCCTCATCGAGGCGGCGGTGAGGCTCTACAACGAAATGGCGACGTTTCAGTCCGCCGGCATATCTGAAAAGGGGGCCTGACCGGTGTTGCGGGGCCTTGTCACTGCGATGCGGACCCTTACCATCCTTCCCGTGCCGGGAAGGGAAGCGGACGGCATGGCCGATGCCCTGCCGTGGTTCCCCCTGGCGGGCGGCCTCACCGGTCTTCTGGTTTACGGGCTTTCCCGGGGGATCGGCCTCGTTTCCGGAGACTGGGCCGGGGGTGCGGCCGCAACCGCCCTCGTCGCGGGCGTTTTGCTGACCCGGGGATTTCATCTCGACGGGCTGGCGGACTGGGCGGACGGTTTCGGCGGCGGCCGGGACAGGGCGCACACCCTGGCCATCATGAAAGACTCCCGCGTGGGGTCGTTCGGCGTCCTGGCGGTCCTTGTCGTCCTGTTGCTCAAGTACGTCGCACTCCTTCGGCTGGCCGGGACGGGCGCCCTTCACCTGATCGTTCCCGTTTTCATCGTTTCGAGAACCGTCCCGGTGGATCTGTCCGTCCGCCTCCCCTACGCCCGGCCGGAGGGCGGGACGGCGGCGCCTTTCGTGGAGGGCGCCCGCCCGTTCCACCGCACCGCCGCGCTGCTCGTCGCCCTGGTGCTGCTTCTTGCCCTGAGCGGGTGGAGGGGATGGGTCCTCCTGGCTGTGGGAATGGCCGCCTCCCGGCTCCTCGGATCGTGGTTCCGCCGTCGCGTCGGCGGGGTGACCGGCGACCTGCTCGGGGCGGCCTGCGAACTCGTGGAAACGGGCCTGTTGTTCGCCTGCGCGGCGGCAGGCGGCTGGGCGCCGCCGTTTCCCGGCTGGAGGATCTTCACGATATGAACCCCGACAGGAAACCACAGGCAAAATGCCTTGCCGTCCTGGGAACCGCTTCCGACGTGGGAAAGAGCGTGGTCGTCACGGCGCTTTGCCGGATATTCAGCGACATGGGCATCCGGGTGGCCCCGTTCAAAGCCCAGAACATGTCCAACAATTCCTTCGTATCCCCGCTGGAGGGGGAGATCGGACGGGCCCAGGCGGTCCAGGCGGAAGCTGCGCGCGCGCCCATGCACGTGGACATGAATCCCGTCCTCCTGAAACCGAGCACGGACACCGGCGCGCAGGTCGTCGTGCGGGGAAAGGTGATGGGAAACAGGGAAGCGGGCGACTACTTTTCCGATACCGATTTCCTCTTCCGGGAGGCGCGGGCGAGTCTCGAGAGGCTCCGCGCCGATTACGATCTCGTCGTCATGGAAGGCGCCGGCTCCTGCGCGGAGGTGAACCTGCGAAGCCGCGATTTCGTGAATTTCCGCATGGCCCGCGTGGCGGACGCCCCCGTCGTTCTCGTGGCCGACATCGACCGGGGGGGCGTGTTCGCCCAGATCGTCGGCACGCTCGAGGTCCTTCCCCGGGAGGACCGGGAACGTGTCCGGGGGTTCATCATCAACCGGTTCCGGGGGGACCCCGGCCTCTTCAGGGACGGCATGACATACCTCGAACGGCGAACGGGGCTTCCCGTGTTCGGCCTGGTTCCCTTCTATCGCCACATCGAGATCGACTCCGAGGACGGCATGCAGCTGGATGTTTCGATCGACCCCCCGGGGACGCCCGACCCCGGGAAGATCCATATCGCCGTCGTGCTTTTCCCCCGTATCTCGAATCACACCGATTTCGCCCCCCTTTCCCGGGAGCCGTCCGTCTCCCTGCACTACCTGACCCGGCCGCGCCCGCTGGAGGGATACGACGCCGTGTTTCTCCCCGGCACCAAGAACGTCCGGGCCGACATGGACTGGCTCGTAAAGGCGGGATGGGGCAAGCGGCTTGCCGCGTATGCGGCCCTGGGAGGAAGGCTGTGCGGCATCTGCGGCGGGTACCAGATGCTCGGCCGCAGGATCCGCGATCCCTTCGGCGGCGAGGGCCCCCCCGGGGATACCGCCGGTCTCGGTCTTCTGGACGTGGAGACGGTCCTCGGCAGGGAGAAGATCCTCTCGCGGTCGAAGGGCGTCTGGACGGCCAACGGGGAAGCGGTGGAAGGTTACGAGATCCACATGGGCGTCACGAAGCGGGTCGGCGAAGGCCGTTTCGTCATCGATGTCACCGCCCGAAACGGAAAGACCGCCCGCGACGTCGACGGGGCCGCGTCTCCCGGCGGAAACGTGTGGGGAACCTATTTTCACGGGTTGTTCGATCTTCCCGGTTTCAGAAGGTCCTTTCTCGAGGACCTCAAGCCGGGATATGGAACGCAGGCGGTCGAAGACCGCGGGGAAAACGCGAAGGCCTTCAAGGACCGCCAATACGACCTTCTCGCGGAACATTTCCGGAAACACCTGGACATGGGTCGCCTGACGGCGGCCGTTGAAATTCCCCTGTTTGAGTGACCGGGAGGAACGTGGTATACGGAAGACATCCCTCAAAGAGAACCGCGGGAGGAGCCTATGACGTCCCGATCGATGGAAAAGGAACCGCTTCCCGAAAGGGAACGGAAGTACCTTCCCGAACTTCGGACCCTCCTGGAAAACCTTCCATTCCCGTGGCGGCCGGGCGCCCGGATCGCCGTGAAGGTCCACTGGGGGGAACGGGACAACCGGAGTTTTCTGCCCCCCCACTACGCCCGTGAAATCGTCCGCCACCTGAAAAGCCGGGGGTGCCTTCCCGTTCTTTTCGACACGACGGTCCTTTACTCCGGCGGCAGGCGGACGGGGGAGGACTCGCTCCGGACGGCGGCGGTGCACGGCTACAGCGAGGACTTCCTCGGCTGTCCCGTCGTCATCGGGGACGGCATGGACGGCCGGGACGTGGTCGATCTCCCCGGTTTCCGCCACTTCGAAACCGTCCAGGTGACCGCCCTGGTGGACCGGGCCGACGGTTTCTTCATCTTTTCCCATTTCAAGGGGCATCTCGGTTCCGGTTTCGGCGGGGCCGTCAAGAACCTCTCCATGGGATTCGCCTCCCGGGCCCAGAAACAGCGGATGCACGCCGACGCCCACCCGCTTCTGGACCGGGAGCAATGCACCCGGTGCGGCGTGTGCGTGGAAGCCTGTCCCACCGGGGCCGCCCGGTTCCCCGGCGAGGAGAGTTACCCCGAGTACGACACGGACCTTTGCATCGGCTGCGCCCAGTGTATCGGGCTTTGCCCGGTGACGGCGCTTCGCATTTTATGGGACATCGACCCCGCCGTCTTTCAGGAGCGGCTCGTGGAGACCGCCGCGGCGGTCTGGAGGAAGATCGGGGAACGGACGGTCCTGGCGAACGCCCTTCTCGGGATCACGACGGACTGCGACTGCTGGCCCGGGCCGAACCCGGTGATCGCCGGGGACAGGGGGTTCCTCGGGGGAACCCATCCCGTGGAACTGGACAGGATGTCCCTGGAACGCATCGGGGAGGAGACCTTCCGGCGGGCCCACCGGGGAGTCCCCTGGGAACGGCAGTTCACCTTCGCCAGGGAAATCGGTTTTTCCCGATAACCGGAGGGCGCGGTCAACCCTCCCCGCCCGGAATCTCGATCTCCATTTCAAGAAGGCCGAAGGACAGGGATTTCCCGTGGGCGTCCAGGTCCGGCGCGGAGGAAACCCCGCCGGAACGGGTCCCGTGAAGAACGAAGTTCAATCCCTGGATGGAGGGGACCTCGTATCGGAGAACCTCCCCCCGGACCATGTCCCCGAAATGGGCCTTCACGGCCGCGGCGGTGACCTGTTCCCGGAGAAGGACGTAATGCTCCGGACGGTAGGGGAACAGGGAAACGTTCGTGATGTCCCCCTTGTCTCCCGCCCTGCTGTGGGCGATCTCGTGGAGCTTTCTTTTCACGGCGCCTCCCGGATCGTGAGCTCCGTCCGGACCCGTTCCCTGGGAAGAAAGGTCGTGTAGATGGCGATGACGGGGCGGGCGGCTTTCCTGGCCCCCCCGGCGCCGGCGGGTCCGTTGAGATACAGATTTTCCACTTCCTCCCCCACCCGTTCCGCCTGCCGCCTGTCTTCGAGCCGGGCGGCCACCCGGAGCCGGGCGTCCGACGGCACAGGAAAGCCTCTCTCTGCGATCGGCCCGAGGAGGGCGTTGTAGCCGATGATCTCCACCTTCACCAGGTTCCGGGGAATACCGGCCCGCTCCAGCCGCCGCAGGACGATCTCGCCGGCCATCCGGGCCCGTTCCAGGGCCCCCCGCCCGGCAAAGGAGATCTCCCCTACCCCCAGGAATCCCTCCCGGACCCCGAGGGAAACCTTCAGGGACTCGGGGCGGGCCCGGCCGGCGGCATTGGCGATGCGGACGCGGTCCTGCCCCAGGTCCTCCATGAGGACGGCGGAGAAATCGGCCGTCACGTCAGGAGTCAGGTAGGCCGACGGATCGTGAATCTCGTAGAGCATCTGTTCCCGGCAGGTCCGGAGGTCCACCCTCCCCCCCGTCCCGGGGACCTTGGTGATGACGCCCCCGCCGTCCGGGGAGACCTCGGCGATGGGGAATCCCACGTCCTCCAGCCGGGGGACGTCCTTCACGCCGGGATCGGCGAAAAAGCCCCCCGTCACCTGGGCGGCGCACTCGAGAAGATGGCCCAGGGCCGTCCCCGCGCCGAGACGGCGCCAGTCCCCGAGATCCCACCGGAATTCGTGGATCATGGGCGCGAGGAACAGGGAAGGGTCGGCCACCCGGCCCGTGAGGACGACCCGGCAGCCCGCCCGGAGGGCGGGAAGGATCGCCTCGGCGCCCAGGTAGGCGTTCGCGGAAAGGAGCCGGTCTCCCAGGTCCCGGACAGGGGCGCCCGTCTCCGCCACGGGATCATTCCCGGCGAGGACCGTTTCGAGGACGTCGTCCCCGGTGACCGCTCCGAGCCGGAGCGGGCCCGTGCCGAGCCGGCGGGCGATCTCCAGGGTCTTTTCCAGGGCGGCGGGAGGATTGGCCGCCCCCAGGTTGGTGACGACGACGAGACCGTCCCGGGCGCAGAAAGGCAAAACCGCCTCCATCCGTTCCTCCAGGAACGGGCCGTACCCCTTCCCAGGGTCTGCCGCCTTCTCCAGCTGGGCGATGGCGATGGTCCGCTCGGCAAGGCACTCGAAACAGAGATACCGGATGTCTCCCCTTTCTGCCAGCGTCACGGCGGGATCGATGCGGTCCCCGGCGTAGCCGGCCCCGCACCCGATGCGAAGGGTCTTCGTCATGCCGACTCCACGTAAACGGGATTGGAATAGATCCAGGGCCGCCGCTTCCGGAACTTTTTCAGGAAGGCCTCCACGCGGTAAATACCCGGCCCGTCGACGGCAAAGCGAAGGGACCGGCCCGCTTCCTCGAGAAGGAGTCTCCCGTTCCGGATCACCCGGATGACGCCCGGGAAGGGAAGATCGACGGCGCCCCGGGCTTCTTCCGCCGGGCGGATCGTCTCCCCCGGATGCGCTTCCGCGCCGCCGGAGACGACGGAAAACCGGAATCCCCGGGGATCCCGGAAGGCGTCGAGGGAAACGTAGGACCGGCCCTTGCGGAGGGCGTCGAAGACGGCCTCGATGTCTTTCGCGGCGTCGCCTTCGAAAGGCCTGTCGAGAAGGACATGGGTGCGGATGAGGTTGAAAACCCTGCTGAAGGGAAACACGGGAAAGGGGATCCCGAGGAACCGCTTCACCGTGTCGTGGTTGTCGAGTTCGCCGATTCCCGGGACGGGGGCAGCCTCGTTCAGGAGATCCCACCGGCTGAGCGTGACCGGCCGGGGGCCGCGGAGAAAAAAGGCGGGGGCGGCGTAGCTGACGAGCGCCCGCACGGTTCCCGTGAGGGAGGACTGCCAGTCCGTCATGAAGTCCCAGATCCCGATGCCCGCGTATCCCTTTACGTTCCAGTCGATCCAGGGGTAATGTTTCACGTGAAACACATCGGTTCCTTCATGGTCCGGATGGGCGATGAATCCGAACCCCCCTTCCCCGTTGACGAACCGGATGTAGTCCTCCGGGGGGACGCGGTCGTCTTCCCCCACGGGGTAGGTCCGGTCGATTCCGAAGGCGAGGTAATGGTTGAACCGGGGCGCGATTTCCTGGCCCACCGCGACGAGCACGCCGTCGTGCCAGCCTTCCCAGCCGTCCCTGCGGGCCTCCAGGGTGCAGTGGTCCGTCAGGAGGAGGAAGCGGACCCCCGCCTTCCGGGCCGACCGGAGGATTTCCTCCATGGAAGCCCTGCCGTCGAAGGAGTACCGGGAATGGAGATGGATGACTCCGGGATAATCGAAGCGTTCTCTCATGCCTCCTCTCCCGTTCCCGCCGGGGGGCGGCCTTCGGAGGAAAGGGGGCATCCGCCGCAGCAGGGGACCTTGCGGCAATGGTCCTTTCCCGTCTGGACGATGAGGGCGTGACAGCGGTTGTAGACCCGGGGGTCCTCCGGCAGGGCCGCCGTGAACGTCCTCTGGATGTCCCCGTACCGTTCCTTGCCCTTCAGAACCCCGTGCCGTTCCAGGATTCTCCTCGTGTAGGCGTCGACGACGAAAACGGGCATCCCGAGGCCGTAAAGGAGGATGCTGTCCGCCGTTTCCTCGCCGATGCCCGCGATCCCGAGGAGCTTTTCCCGGAGCCTTCGGGGATCCTCCCCCTTCAGGGATTCCATGGTGCCCCCGGGCGTCGAATGGACGAATTCGGCGAAGGCCCGGAGCCGCTTCGCCTTCACCCGGAAAAATCCCGAGGGGCGGATCGCCTCTTCCAGCGCTTCCGCCCCGGCCCGGACCACGGCGCCGGGGGACAGGAGCCCCCGCTCCTTCATGTTTTCGATGGCCTTTTCCACGTTCCTCCAGTTGGTCGACTGGGTCAGAACGGCCCCCACGGCGATCTCGAAGGGGGTTTCGCCGGGCCACCACCGGAGATCTCCGTAATGTTCGAAAAGGAGACGGTACATCCGGAGGATGCACCCGTTCCTTCCATCCATGGCTCCTTTTTCCCGGACCTCTCCCGCCGTTCCCAAGCGGGTCACTTCCGGATCACCACGTAGTACTGGGCGTTTCCCCGCTTGATGAGCAGGAGCACGCTCTCCCTTTCCGCGGATTTCGCCATGACCTGGCTGTATTCCTTCAGGTTCCCGATACGCGTCCGGTTCACCTGCAGGATGATGTCCTGCTCCTCGATGCCCGCCTTCCCCGCGGGGCCGTCTTTTTTCACGGATGTCACGATCACCCCTTCCACGTTTCTCAGGCCGAAGTGCCGGGCGATCTCCGGGGTGATCTCCTGAACCGCCATGCCGAGATACTCGCTCGTCTTTCCCCTGGCGAGGAGTCTTTCCTGGTTGGGCCGTTCCGACACGGTGACGGCGAACGTCATCTCCTTCCCGTTTCGAAGGACGGTGACCTTCGTCTGGGTGCCGACCCGCATTCTTCCGATCTTCTGAAGAAGGTCATGGGTGTCCTTGATTTTCGCGCCGTCGATGGCGACGATCACGTCGCCCGTCCGCAGTCCCGCCTTTTCCGCCGGATCCCCCTCGAACACGTCGGCGACGAGGGCCCCTTCCCGGCTCTTCAGATTGAGGTTTTTCGCGATGTCCTCGCTGATGTCCTGGATGGAGACGCCCAGCCACCCCCGGACCACCTTGCCCCTGGTCTTGAGGTCGTCGAGGATGTCCTTGGCCATGTTCACGGGAATGGCGAATCCGATGCCCTGCCCCTGGGCGACGATGGCCGTGTTGATCCCCACCACCTCCCCGGCCAGGTTGAACAGCGGCCCGCCGCTGTTTCCGGGGTTGATGGAGGCGTCGGTCTGGATGAAGTCGTCATAGGGCCCGGCGCCGATCAACCGCCCCTTTGCGCTCACGATCCCCGCCGTGACCGTCTGGCTGAGACCGAAGGGATTTCCGATGGCGATGACCCAGTCCCCCACCCGAAGGCCGTCCGAATCCCCGATCGTCACGACAGGCAGGGTCCCTTCCGGTTCGATCTTGAGGAGGGCGATGTCGATGTTCGGATCCGTTCCGACGATCTTCGCCTTGTATTCCCGCTCGTCGGACAGCCGGACCATGATCTCGTCCGCCTTTTCAACCACGTGGTTGTTCGTGAACAGGTATCCGTCGGCGCTGATGATGAATCCCGACCCGAGGCTCCTCTGCTCGAATTTCCGCTCCGGCGCGTCGCCGAAAAACCGGCGGAAAAAATCCTCTCCGAAGAACTGCTCGAAGGGCGAGCCCTGTCCGAAGGGTTCCCGCAACATGCCCAAACCGCCGGAGGTCACCGTCTTCGTCGTGCTGATGTTCACCACGGCGGGCTTCGCCTTTTCCGCCAGGTCGGCGAAACTGAGAGGCGGGGCCTCTCCGGGCGCCGCGAACGCCGCCATCGGCAGGACGAACGCGAAAACCGCCAGAAAGAGCAGCACCCTGAACCGCCCGTCAGACCTCCATCCCTTTTTTCCCGAATCGCCATATATGGAAGGCATTCATCTTCCTCCTGAATTGTGTTTTGCTTTCTACCTTTGACGAACTCGTAAAAAGGCCGATTCTACACTTTTTCGAACGGCAAAGGAAAAATCTCCATAGGCAAGGCGCCCGAATCCCGACGAATGAGGCGTACTTATGGTACGTCAAAGGGAGGGGGGAAGAAGGGCAACACAGCATATGGGCTTTTTACGAAGCCGTCACTTTTCCATGATCACGGGATTGGAGAGGACCCCGACCCCTTCGATCTCCACGGTGATCCGGTCCCCCTCGTGAAGAAAAACCGCCGGATTCCGGGCAAAACCGACGCCCGCGGGCGTTCCCGTCAGAATGACCGTTCCCGGAAGAAGCGTCACGGAGCGGCTCAGATCGCTCACGATCTCCTCCACGGAGAAGAACATGTCCGAAGTCCGGGAGTCCTGCATGACCGTCCCGTTCAGAATGGACCGGATCCCGAGATCGTCGGGGTTCTCCACTGCCTCCCGCGTGACCAGCCATGGGCCCAGCGGGCAGAACGTGTCGAAGCTTTTCCCCCGGGTCCACTGGTTCTTCTGCTTGTGAAACTGCCAGTCACGGGCGCTCACGTCGTTCGCGCAGGCGTACCCCAGGATGTGGTCCATGGCGCGATCCTTTGGAATGTTCTTTCCCTTCCTGCCGATGACGACGGCCAGTTCCGCCTCGTAATCCACCTCGTCGGGCCCCGCCTTGGGAAGGATCACCGGCGCCCCGTGGCCGATGACGCTCGTCAGCGCCTTGATGAAGACGACCGGGTTTTCCGGATAGGACACTTCGATCTCCTCGGCATGCCTGCCGTAGTTGAAGCCGAGGGCATAGACCGTCGCCGGTTCCACCGGCGCCAGGTATTCCCGGATCTCCTTCTTTTTCGCCGTCACCTCGAACTTCCCGAAAATACTTCCCGAGATCAGCCTCGCCACCCCCGGCTCCTCGGGGGAAATCACACCGCAGTGCACCTCGTGGTCCTCTGAAAGAAACCGTACGATTTTCATTTGCATTCTCCTTATGAAATCCATTTATCATAACCGTTTTTCGGCCGTGACGCAAAAAGATTCCCCGGGAACCTTTCCGCCGTCCGGAAACCGTTGAAGGGATCGCCTTTTTGTGCCATAAAGAAATTGCCCGTTTCCCGAGGATCCCGTCCATCGGGAGAAAACCCCTCTCCGGGGGCCGTCCCCGGAGCGAATGCCCGGACGCCGCGGACAAACCGTCCGCCGGTTCCCGGACCGTTGCGAGGCCTCCATGATCGAAGCGATCGGCCGGATCGGAAAATCCTCCATACAGTTTTCCCGTTCTGTGGCCGAGACCATCGATCTCTCGCGGCAGATCCTCGGCACCTTCTTTCACCGCAGGACATACAACAGCGCGACCCTTTCCGTTCTCGTCAACCAGATCTACTTCACCGCCGTGGAGATCCTCCCGCTGTTCATCACCGTCTCCATCGTCCTCGGTTCCCTCGTCATGGGGCTCGTCCTCCAGACGCTGAAGAACATGGGACTCTCCCAATATCTGGGAAACATCCTCATCGGGTTCGCCGTCAACGAACTGTCCCCCTTTGTCACCGTCCTCCTCATCGCCCTCCGGTCGGGATCGGCCATCAACACGGAAATCGCCGTCATGAAGGTGAACAAGGAACTGGACACGCTCCGGGCGTTCCGGATCGATCCCGTCAATTATCTTTTCTTCCCCAGGATCGTCAACGGCATGGTCTCCCTGGTTCTGCTCACGGGCCTCTTCTCCATCGTCCTCATCATCAGCGGCGGGCTCTTTTCCCGGATCATCTTCGGAATGGGGCTGAACATCTACATCGATCTCCTCGCCCGTTCCGTCCACCTCTCCGACGTGGTGATCCTGCTCCTCAAATGCGCCACTTACGGATTTTTCATCACCCTGATCCCCATTATTTCGGGAATGCGGGCCACCCACCAGCTGACCACCATTCCCATCGCCGTTCTCCACGGCATGATCCGGGTGTTTCTTGCAATCATTTTTATCGAGGTGCTCACATTAATCGTACGGTCCGTCATCTGATGCTTTTCGATCAACAGGACGCCCTGGAGCAGGAAAGGGACGCTTTCCTGAAGGATCATCCCCGGCGGGGGGTCATCTCCCTCGATTATCCCCTCATCTCGAACCTGAACGTGTGGGAGAACATCGCCCTCATCCGCCAGTTTCACGACATGTGGCCCCGGGAAAAGGCCCGGGAAGACGCCCTCGAATCCCTCAGCCTCCTCGGCATGGAGCACATCGGATCGACCCGCAATCCCGATCTCCGTGAGGAGGAGCGGTTCGCCGCCATGCTTCTGAGGGCCATCAAGCTTCCCGACGCGGAACTCCTTCTCGACCGCCCCTTCGAACTGGTTCCCACGGTTCACGACTTTTCCTTTTTCGACGGCCTGTTGAAAAAATTGACCCCCTTCTATGAGGCGTGTTATATCTTCGATTACCGTTGGAACAAGAAGGACTACGGGGCGGAATATGCCGAAGAACACTGAAATCAAGGTCGGAGTCTTTGTCGTCGCCACGATCCTTCTCATCGTCCTCTTCATCGTCTATGTCGCGTACAAGAAGGACTATTTTTCAAACGTGTCCACCTTCACCCTTTCCGCCAAGTCGGGCGAGGGGTTCAGCGAGGGAATGCCCGTCGTCTTCTCCGGTTTCGAGATCGGAAAGGTGTACGACCTGGAACTGAACGAGCAGGGGATCGTCCTCATCACGATCAAGGTCCCGGAACGCCATGTCAAGTGGCTCCACTCGGACAGCATCTTCATCCTCGACCGGCCCATCATCGGCTCCCCCAAGATCACCGTCTACACGGGAAACCTGCAAAGCCCCGTTCTCTCGACGGACGCCACGGCGGAAGTCTTTCCCGTGGACAGCATCGACGACGCCATCCAGCGGATTCAGCCCCTCATCGAAAAGGCGGGAACCGTGGCGGACAACATCGTCCGGATCACCTCCACCCTCTCCGAGAGTGAAACCCTTCTCGAGATGGCCGTGGGGGACCGGAAGTCCGTGGCCGCCGTGAACGAAACGCTGCAGAAACTGACCGTCCTGGCGGACCGTACGGAAGGCATCCTGACAAACCTGGAACACATCACTGCCAAGTTCGACGGAATGGCGGGAAAAACGGACGAAAACCTGTTCGGAAGCGACGGGGTCCTCCCCCTGGTCTCCTCCATTCTGAAGGACATCCTGGCAAAGCTTAAAACGCTCGACGCCGCCGTCGGGGACATCCCCCGGCTCACCGGCGACGTCACCCGCTCCACGGACAACCTGGAGCTGCTCCGCAAGGACATCGACCGCGCCGTGGATTCGGTGAACGAGGTCCTGAAAGGCGTCGAACGGCTCATCCCGGTGAAAAAGGAAAAGGAGATCGGCCTGCCATGAAGCGGCTTTCCCCGTTCCTTTTCGTCGTCCTTCTCGTCCTGGCCCTTGCCGCGGGCTGCGGCTCGAAACCGGTTCCAGACTGGAAAATGGGCGGATTCAACGCCATGGAATCCTACAAGAAGAATTTCCTGGAAGGAGACGAACGAAAGGCGGACCTCTATTTCGAACTCGCCGTCCGGGAAATCCAGAAGAGCGGCGATCCGGATCTTCTCGACCGGGTCCTTCTCACCCGGTGCGCCCTCCGGACGGCGGCCCTGGAGTCCCTTTCCCCCGGGGACTGCCTCCTGTCCGGATGGAAGCACACGAAGGAAAACGAGAACTACCTGGCCTTTCTACGGGAAGGGGCGGGTAAAGCCGACCCCTCGCTGCTGCCCCCGGCCTACCGGAAATTCGCGGACGCCCTGGAGGCGGGAAAGATCGGGCCCCTCAACGACGCCGTTGCCGGCATCGACGACCCCCTGTCCAGGGTCGTCGCATCGGCCGTCGCCGTGAAGGCGGGCCGCTTCGACGACCGGACCCTGGAACTGGCCCTGGAGGCCGCATCCCGGGAGGGTTGGAAAAAAATCGTTCTCCTGTATCTGGACCGGCTGGAGGCCCTCTCCCGGGAACAGGGAAAGATGGAACAGGCGGACCGGCTCCGCCGCCGCCAGGAAATCCTTACCGCGCCCTTGAAATAGGGTCCGGTCCCTTTTTCCACAGCCGTCATCATTCCAAAAGACAGCGACATCACTTTTTTGACGGACAAAAGGCCTTTTCGGAAGAATCCGTGCGGCGCCGGCGGCCCGTTTCGCGACAGGGCCCTTGACAGACGGGCAGGGGAATGAAAGGATGACCCGTTCCGGAAAGGAGGCAGCCCGTGGCGGAAATCAAGAGCACCCTCGATCTCATCATGGAAAGGACGAAAGACCTTCTCCCTTCGAAAGAGGAGCGGAAGGCTTTCGTCGAAAAGGAATGGTCCGGAAAGGTTCGGGGGATTCTCTTGAAGTACCTGGACGGCAGGATCGGCGTGGAGGCTCTCCGTTCGGAAGTTGCCTCCCTCGGCGAACCGCCGGGTCTGCGGATCGCCGACGTTCTGAACAGGGAACTGCCGGAGCGGATCGACCCCGACGGGGACAACGAACGGGTCTTCCTCCTCATGGAAGCCCTGGGACATGGAAACTCAGAGGGGTGGAACACCCTTCTCCGGGAGTACCGGCGGCGGCGAACGGAACGGGAAAAGGCCCTGGAACAGGCGGCCCTTTCGCGCCTTGCCGCCTCGGGAATCGGGGGAAACGCCGTGCGGCCGAATCTCGAATCGGACCCCGATTTTCTGGAATTCAGGGAAAAAGAAAGAAACGCCCTTCTCAGGGACCTGCGGGCTACCGGAGATGGGGGTACCAGTACCCCTCGATGAACTGAAAGTTCCTGCGCACCGCTTCCCGCCCCCGGACCGTCTCCCCGTGGCCGGGAAGAAGAAACTCGACGTCGAGCCCCTTCAGCCGTTCGATGCTCTCCCGGAGCTTCCGTCCCGCGCCGCCGGGAAGGTCGGTGCGGCCGATCCCCTTCGAGAAGACCACGTCCCCGGTGAACAGCGCCTTCCGGTCCTTCCAGTACAGACTGATCGAACCGGGAGAGTGGCCGGGGGTCAGCAGCACCTCGAAGGAGAGATCGCCCACGGTAAGTTCGCCCTCCCGGAGGAAGATATCGGGAGCGAACTCCGTCGCCCCGCCGCCCCCTCTCTCCAGCAGGAAACGGTATTCCTCCTCCCCCATGGCGAGAAGGGTCGGCTTCCGGAACATCCGAAGCCCCTCGATGTGATCCGGGTGGCCGTGGGTGACGATAACCAGATCCACCGACGAGACATCCGTTCCAAGCCTGCGAAGTCCCTCCTCGACGTGGCGGAACAGGTGCCTGTGGCCGGGGTCGATGAGAACGTTCTTCCCGCCCCGTACGAGAAAGGCGTTGCAGTTGTTCTCCACGGGACTGTTCCAGAGGAAGGCGTAAAGCCCTTCGGTCACCTTCACGGTCCCTTCCCTTCCCCCCGTGTCCCGGCGCCGGTCAGCTTCAGGACGTTCCCCGACACCACCTTTTCCCATTCCCCGTCCGAAAGTTTGAGCAGCCGGATCTTCGCCAGTTCCTGCCCGGGAATGCCGAAGGGAAAGTCGCTTCCGAACAGAAGCCGGTCCACGCCGTATTTTTCGATGAACCGGGTGATTTCCCCCGCCCCGGCCAGGGCGGTGTCGGCATGGACGGTGTCGTCGTCCCAGACGCCGGCCCGGAAGAGGGCGGCGAACCCGCCGTTCAGGGCGCCCATGTGGGGGATGATCACCGGGATTCTTCCCTTCACCCGTTTGAGAAAATAAAGGGTGTTTTCGAACGATTCCTCGAGAACGACGGGAAGCCCGAGGCGGTAGGCCTCCTGGAGGAACGCCTCGCATTCCGGCTCGTCGTAATGGTATTCCGGCTCGTATTCATGACGGTGCCACTTGATGCCCCGGTAGCCCTTCCCCAGTTCCTCCTTCCGGAAATCGTTCCATACGAAGTAATATCCGGAGACATGGGCCTCCGACTGCTGGAGCCCGAGCACGTATTCGTTCGCCCGCTGCCGGCAGGCGGCCCAGCCGGGGGTGTCCCGGAAGCCGAAATCGTACCGGTCGTAGATGTCCTCGACGGGGGCGAACAGGCAGGCCCCGTCGATCCCTCCACGATCCAGGTAGGAGCGGATCAGTTCAAAGGGCTGGTCCACATTCTCAACGCCGCAATGCATGTGGGAATCGATGATCAGGCCTTTCACGTCCCCTCGCTTTCCCCGCGGAGGCAGGCCTCCACGGCTTTCAGGTCCTCCGCCGTGTCCACCTCTACGGAATCGAACCGGGAGATGACCACCCGGACCGGGTACCCGTTCTCGAGGGCCCGGAGCTGTTCCAGGGACTCGAAACGCTCCAGGGTCCCCTCCGGAAGTTTCGAAAAAACCGTGAGGAAGGATTTCCGGTAGGCATAGATCCCGTGGTGCTTGAAGTACAGCCCCTTTTCCTTCCTGTCCCGGACGTAGGGAATGGGCGACCGGGAGAAATAGAGGGCGTTCCCCTTCCGGTCGCAGACGACCTTCACCACGTTGGGGTGAAAGATCTCCTCTTCCCGGTGGATGGGATAGGCGAGCGTGGCGAAGGGGATCGTCCGGTCCCCCGTGAGGGGCTCCGCCACTTCCTCCACCTGCCCCGGCTGGACCGTGGGCTGGTCCCCCTGGATGTTCACCACGATGTCCTCTTCCGCAAGAGACAGGAGGTCCGCCGCTTCCGCCAGCCGGTCCGTTCCCGACCGGTGGTGTCCCCCCGTGAGAATCACCTGCCCGCCGAAGGACCGGACGGCCGAGGCGATCCGCTCGTCGTCGGTCACCACCGCGGCAAAGGCGATGCCTTTCGCCCGAAGCGCCCGTTCATAGACGTGGCGGACCATGGGTTTCCCCAGGATTTCCGCCAGCGGCTTGCCCTCGAAGCGGGTGGAGTGATACCGGCAGGGAATCAGGCACACGACCTTCCCGTCGCTCATTTCGGACAGCCTCCCTTCACTTCACTTGAGATGGGGGTCCCGGGCGAGGAGGTACCCGCCCACGTAGTCGGCGACGGAGTCCTCGAGGGACCGGAAGGAAACGGGGCACCCGGCCCTGGCGAGCTTCTCCATCTTCGCCTCGGTGAAATACTGGTACTGATCCCGGATGGACAGGGGCATTTCCACGTATTCGATGGAGGGGGCCTTGCCCGCCGCCCGGAAGACGGCCTTCACCAGGTCGTTCCAGGTCCGGGCCTTGCCCGTGCCCACGTTGAAAATCCCCCGGACTTCCGGGTGCTGCACCAGCCACCAGACCACATCGACGGCGTCCTTCACGTACACGAAGTCCCGCATCTGGTCCCCGTCCCCCCAGGCGGGGCGGTGGGACCGGAAGAGACGGACCTTACCCGTGTCCCGGATCTGCTCGAAGGACTTGATGACGACGCTTCGCATCTCCCCCTTGTGGAATTCGTTGGGGCCGAACACGTTGAAGAACCGGAGGCCCGCCAGCCGCGTTTCCCACCCCTTCCGGAGCACCCACAGGTCGAAGAGCTGTTTCGAATACCCGTAGAGATTGAGGGGCCGCAACCGCCCCGACAGGGCGTCGTTGTCGGAGAATCCCAGGGAGCCGTCGCCGTAGGTGGCGGCGCTGCTGGCGTAGATCATGGGAACGCCCTTCGCCACGGCCCACTCGGCCACCCTGCAGCTGTAATGGAAGTTGTTTTCCATGAGGTAGTCGCCGTCGCGCTCCGTGGTGGAGGAACAGGCGCCCATGTGGATGACCCCTTCCACGGGGAAGGGGACGCGGTCCTCGACGACCCGCTCCAGGAAACGGTCCTTGTGAAGGTAGTCCCGGTACCGGAGAGGAACGAGGTTTCGCCACTTCTCCGTGTCGCCGAGCCGGTCCACCACGAGGATGTCGTCGATCCCCTCGGCGTTCAGTTTCCAGACGACGGCGCTCCCGATGAACCCCGCCCCTCCCGTGACGACGAACATGGTCTTGTCCCTACCCCCTTTTCCCCGCCCGTTCGATCCCCCGTGCCAGGGTCTCCTTGCGCTCCCGAGGCATCCTGACCGGGATGGACAGGAAAAGGGTCCGGTCCAGGATCGCTTCCGCCCCGGGGATGGTCTCTCTCCGGTATTCCGCCTTTTCCGGGTACAGCGGGTTCGTGAAGGGGAATTTCCGCGAGTTGGCGGTGGACCACGCGATGAGATGCTCCCAGTTGGGCGCGTAATGCCAGAAATTCTCCTTGAAATAGACCGCGTCGATCCCCTCCGCCTTCAGCGCCGTCTGGAAGGCCTTCGTCTCCTTCCCGCCGGGCAGGTGGAACCCGAGGAACGTCGCCGTGTCCCCCGCCGGGTCGGGAAGCCGCCGGAAGGTGACTCCCGGGATCTTCCCCAGGCATTCCCTGAGAAACGCCTTGTTCTTCCGCTGCTCCCCGATGATGCCGTCCAGTTTCCGGAACTGGGCGAGGCCGACGGCCCCCTGGAACTCGTTCATCCGGTAGTTGAACCCGAGAAGGGACCGGCCCTCCAGGGCCCGGCTCACCTTCGGGTTGTGGTCGTGCCCGTGGTCGTGGTACCCGTCCGCCCGGACATAGAGGTCCTCCCTGTCCGTGAGGACCATCCCCCCTTCCCCGGTGGTGATGGTTTTGTAGAAATCGAAGCTGAAGGTGGCCATTTCCCCGAAGGTCCCCAGTTTCCTTCCCCCGAAGGATCCCCCGAGGCTCTGGGCGTTGTCCTCGAGAACGAGAAGGCCGTGCTTCCGCGACACTTCGACGATCCGGTCGATCCGGGCTCCGGCGCCGCACATGTGGACGGGAATCACCGCCTTCGTCCGCGGGGTGATCTTCCTGGGAATATCGTCCGGGTCGAGGTTGAGGGACTCGTCGATGTCGGCCATGACCGGGAGGGCGCCGACCTCCAGGACCGCCTCGTAGGTCGCCACGAAGGTGAAGGCGGGAACGATCACCTCGTCCCCCGGACCCACGTCGAGGGACTCCAGGGCCACCTTCAGCGCCGCCGACCCAGAGGTCACCCCGAGGGCGTAGGCCGCGCCGTGATACCGGCAGAAGGCCTCCTCGAACTGGCGGACCTTGAAGACGCCTTTCCGTTCCTTGTCGAATCCGTATCGCATCCAGATCCCCGTCTCGAGAATGTCGAGGACCTCTTTTTTTTCTTCCTCACCGATCCATTCCGATCCTGCCATGGCTCATCCATTCCTTTCAGATCGTGACGGCTTCGTGAAATGTCCGTCCGCTCCGCTGCCCTTCGCCCCCCGTCCCTGCGGCGTACCGCCTGCCTCAGTCCCCGGGTTCCGGGCGTCCGGCCTCCGGAGTTTCTTCCTTCGCCGTTCGAAAAAGCGTTGCCCGGACGTTTATTCGCCGGGCCGTTGTCTCAAAAAGCCTCCCGGTAGATGCCCACGGCGTCCTCCGCGGTCACCCTGCGGGGATTGTTCGCCAGCGGCCTTGCCACGGTCATGGCGACCGCCGCCAGATCGGGAAAATCCGCTTCCCCGACTCCCAGCCTCCCGAGGCCCATGGGGATACAGCAGTCCCGGATCAGCGCATTGACGGCCTCCACGGCGAGCGGGGCCGCCTCCCGGGGAGGCATCCCGTCCACGTCCTCTCCCAGGGCGTCCGCGACGGCGGCGAATTTCTCCAGGGCACCCGGCAGGTTGAACTCCATGACCGCCGGGAGAAGGATCGTGTTCGCAAGCCCGTGGGGCACGCCGAAACGGCCCCCCAGGGGGTAGGAAAGGGAGTGGACGGCCGTGACGCCGGCATTGGCCAGTCCGAGACCGGCGTACAGGCTTCCGAGGAGCATGGCCTCCCGGGCCCGGAGATTCGGCCCGTCGTGGACCGCCGTCCGGAGGTTCGCGCCGATGAGGCGGATCGCTTCCAGGGAAACGAGGGCGCTCATGGGGCTCGCGTTCACCGACGTGTAGGATTCGATGGCGTGGCAAAGGGCGTCCATTCCCGTCGTCGCCGTCGCCAGCGGGGGCAGGCCGACCGTCAGAAGGGGGTCGAGGAGCGCCACGTCGGGGTACAGATAGGGGCTGTTCATGCCTTCCTTCTTCTTCAGGTCCTTCCGGATGAAGACGGCGGTGAAGGTCACTTCGCTTCCCGTCCCCGCCGTGGTGGGGACCATGATCGTGGGAAGGCCGGGGCCCGGAACGCGGTTCAGGCCGAGGAAATCCACCGCCCGCGCCCGGTTTCCCGCAACCGCCGCCATGGCCTTGGCCGCGTCCATGGCGCTACCGCCTCCGATTCCGACGACCGTGTCGCATTGGTTCTCGAGGGCCAGGCGCGCCCCTTCGTCCGCCTGTTCCAGCGCCGGTTCCCCCTCGACGGCGTCATAAACGGCGACGGAACCGCCCGCCGCCTCCAGAAGCCGGCACACCCGTTCCCGAAGACCCGCCCTGGACAGGGCGCCGTCGAGAACGACAAGGGGCCTTTTCCCCTTCAACTCGGCAAGATGTTCGGGAAGGCGCTCCAGGGCGCCCTTCCCGAAAACGATTTTCTTCGCACCGGTAAACGTAAAAAGAGGGTTCATTCTTTTCTCTCCTTCCGGACCGCAGGGGCCGGCATCAGAGAATGGGAAGATATTTTTCGATTTCAAACCGGGAGACGTGCATCCGGTAGAGGTCCCATTCGACCCGCTTGTTTTCGATGAACTTGTTGAAGACGTGGTCCCCCAGGGCGTTCCGGACGACCCGGCTTTTCTCTACTTCCTGGACCGCTTCGACCAGGCTGCCCGGGAGGTCCTGAATCCTTTTTTTCCTGCGCTTTTCCGGTGTCATGGTGTAGATGTCCTCCTCCACCGGCGCGGGCAGGGGATACTTCTTTTCGATCCCCTCCAGCCCGGCGGCAAGCATGACCGCAAACGTCAGGTAGGGGTTGCAGGACGGATCGGGGCTCCGGTACTCGACCCTCGTGGCCTTTTCCTTCCCCGGCTTGTACATGGGAACGCGAACCAGGGTGGACCGGTTCCGTCTCGCCCAGGAGATGTAGACGGGGGCTTCGTATCCCGGGACCAGTCTCTTGTAGGAATTGACCCACTGGCTCGTCACCGCCGTGATTTCCCGGGCATGCCGCAGGAGACCGGCGATGTAGTGTTTCGCCAGGTCGGAAAGATGGAAGGGGTCGGAAGCGTCGTACATGGCGTTCTTCGTCCCGCGGAACAGGGACTGGTGGACGTGCATGCCGCTTCCGTTCTGCCCGAGGATGGGTTTCGGCATGAAGGTGGCGTAGCGGTCGTATTTACGGGCCACCTCCTTTACGGCTATCCGGTAGGACATGACCGTGTCCGCCATCTTCAGGGCCTCGCCGTACCGGAGGTCGATTTCGTGCTGGCTCGGGGCCACTTCGTGGTGGCTGTACTCCACGTCGATCCCCATCTTCTGGAGGGTTTTCACCGTGGTCCGGCGGATGTCCCCGCCCAGGTCGGAAGGGGAAATGTCGAAATACCCGCCCCGGTCGAGGATATCAGCCGACTGGTTGTTCATGAAGTAGAAATACTCCAGCTCCGGGCCCACGTAAAACGTGTACCCCATGTCGGTGGCCCGTTTCACCATCCTCCTGAGAACGTACCGGGGGTCTCCCTCGTAGGGAACAAGGTCGGGGGTCATGATATCGCAGAACATCCGCGCGACGGGACCGTTCCGGTCAAGCCACGGAACGATGCAGAACGTGGACAGGTCGGGCATGGCGATCATGTCGCTTTCCTCGATCCGGGCGAACCCCTCGACGGAGGACCCGTCGAAACCCATCCCCTCGGACAAAGCCGTCTCCAGCTCGGACGGGGAAACGGAAAAACTTTTCAGCATGCCCAGGACATCGGTGAACCAGCACTGGACGAAATCGATGCCCTGATCCTTTACGGTCCGCAACACCTGCTCGGCGGTGTATCCTTTCATGAAACCTCCTGAACGGGAACCTGGGAATTTCCCTGTTATTTAAACAGTGTTTTTTAGGATTCCCCCGGGGGAAAGTCAAGACCTTTGTTTCTGGGCAAACCAGTTCAACTGCCGGCAGACCCCCCGGAGGATCTTGACATCCTTGGAAAACATGGGAACCCGCGAAAGGAAGCGGCGGACGGCGACCATCCAGTAGTCGGGGTTTTCGTCTCGGATAAAGTCGATGTTCCAGAGGGCCTCCTTCAGGTGGGAATACAGGTCTTCCAGTTCCCCCGAGGTGGCGAGCCGCGGGGTGAACCGTCCCGTATGCTCCCGGGAGGCACGGAAAATCTCGTAGCAGAGAATCATCACGGCATGGGACAGGTTGAGGGACCGGAAACGGTCGGACGTGGGAATCGAAACCAGGAGGTGGCAGTGATCGAGTTCCTCGTTGGTGAGTCCCCGGTCCTCCGGGCCGAAGACGAGGGCGATTTCATTGTTCCGGGAAAGATCGACCAGGGCCTCCGCCATTTCTCCGGGTTCCACCATGATTCTCCGGAGGTTCGAGTTCCCCCTCCGGGCCGTCGTGCCCACGACATAATGAAACTCCTCCAAGGCCGGGGGAAGATCGTCGAAATAGCGGATCCGGTCCAAGACCTCCGCCGCCGCATGGGTGGCCATCTGCCGCATCGCCTCTTCGTCCGGCCGGGGGTGGCCGACGACGATGAGTTTCTCCATGCCCATGTTCATGGCGCACCGGGCGGCGGAACCGATGTTCCCGGCGAATTTAGGCCGGTGAAGAACGACGGTGATGTTCTCCAGCCTTGCCCTTTGCTTTTCCTTCATGTTAGGATCGGTCCATTCATTTCGTTTCACCATTCAAAACGGACGCATTCGTAAAAGTCCGGGAAACGCCTTTTCAAGCGACGAATGCAGAACTCCGGAGGAAGGGCGTCGCAGCGCATGGACTTTTACAAAGCCGTCGGACGGCCTAGAAAACGTCTTTTACTCCGCAATAATGACGGCTTTGTAAAAAGCCCATATGCTGTGTTGCCCTTCTTCCCTCGTCCCTGCGGCGTACCGGAAGTACGCCTCAGTCCTCGGGATTCGGGCGCCTTGCCTATGGAGCTTTTTCCTTTGCCGTTCGAAAAAGTGTTGATTCGGCTTTTTTACAAGTTCGCAAAGAACGAGAAGCGGTCGCTGAGATTTGCCCGGCATGTCCCCCTTTCCTTTTCGGCGTCGTTATCTTTTCTTTTTCCCGCCCGATCCCTGGAGTTTCTGCCGGAACAGGTCCCCGAAGGTCCCCAGGGAACCCGTCTGGGCGGTCTTGAGGGAAAGATAATCGTCCTTTTCCCGTTCCCCGGCCAGGCTTTCCTCCTCAGACGGGACCAGGGAGATCTGTTTCGCCGTCTTGTCGATTCTTTCGATCCGCACGTCGAGGACCTGTCCGCGGCTCAGGACGTCCCCGGGGTGCTTGATTTTCTTGCCGCCGCCGATACGGGAGATGTGGAGAAGGCCCTCGATCCCGGGTTCCAGCTCGATGAAGGCGCCGAAGCGGGCGAACCGGGTCACCTTGCCCTGGCGGATCGAACCTTCCGCATGGCGCTCGTCCACCGTCAGCCACGGGTCGGGCTGGGTTCCCCGAAGGCTCAGGGAGAGCCGGTCCTTTTCCCGGTCCACTTTCAGGAGGAGAAGGTCCAGTTCCTGTCCCGGTGAGAGATACTCGCGGATGTCCTCCACGTGGCCCCAGGAAACCTCGGAAATGGGAAGCAGGCCGTCGACGCCGCCCAGATCGACGAAGGCCCCGTATTTCTGGAAGGAGACGATCTTCCCGCGAACGGTCATCCCTTCCTTGAGGGAGTTCATGAGGGCTTCCCTCCGCTCCTTCCGTTCCGCTTCCAGGAGGGGTTTCCTGGTGACGACGATGTTTCGTCCCTTGCCGTCGAACTCCATGAGAAGGAACAGAAGTTTCTGACCGATCAGGGATTCGGGGGCATGGATCCGTTCGAGGGACATCTGGGAAAACGGGCAGAAGGCCCGGAACGAGCCGGCGATTTTGACGGAAAAGCCGCCTTTCACCTCCTCTTCCACGACGCCTTCCACGGGAATCCTGTTTCTCCAGGCCTCCTCGAGATGGGCCCTTCCGGCCTCGGTTTTCCCGATCCGGGTGGTGAATCGCTTCTCGTTGCGCGCGGAAGACAGGAAGTAGGCCTCGATGGTGTCCCCTTCCGCGTACTTCAAGGATCCGTCCTCCCCGACCAGTTCGGACCGGTCGATGATCCCCTCCGTTTTGCCCCCGAGATCGACGAACACCCATTCCGGCGTGATCTTCACGATCCGGACGGACTGCTTCTCGCCGGGCCTGAGACGACGCCGCTCGCCGGCGAGGCTCTGCTCCAGCATTTCCCGAAATCCCTCGTTTTCCTTGTTTTCCTTTTCTTCCATGTTCTCCATAAAGACATCCGATCCTCAAAAATTTTATCAATGCTCCCGCGCATTCCCGTCGCCGCGCCGGCGGAGGGCCGGGCGGGGACCGCCGCGGGACGGAAAATCAGTGAAACCGGCGGTCCGCCTCCCCGCGGGGGGTCTGCCACTCGTAACAGGCCCGAAGGTCGAGAAAATCCGCCCACAGATCCACCATCCGCACGTCCCCCCCATGACTGTCCAGACGGTTCTCCTCGGTGATTTTCACCAGTCCCTCCCCCTTCTCCCGGTACAGGGTTCCCAGGTAGGGGTTGACGTAATTCACGCCGAAATGGTCTCCGAGGACCCGGAAATACACGTAATTCATGAGGTGGGAGGCGTCGAAGATCCTGCCGGGCATGACCTTCCGGATCCTGTCGGAAAGGGAGAGAACGGCCGTCTCCCGTTGCTGGAGAATGGCTTTCAACTGAAGGGGCCGGAATTCCGGGAATTCCGTGAAGAGCCATTTCTCCACCATGATGTCCGTGGGCATCCGGGTCAGTTGAAAAACGATTCCGTCGTACCAGACGACGAGAAGCTGCCGAACCTTGTCCGCCCCGAGGGCGACGACGATTTCATCGATTTCCTCCTTCATCTCCCGCATGAAACGGACCATGGTAAGCTGGTTCGCGATGGGAATCCGCCGTTCTTCCTCTCCGGCGCGGAACATGCGAAGGAAGAAACCGCACGCGTTGGCGATGAGATGGTTCACCCCCTCGCCGGCGTCCCGGCGGTAGGAGAGGACGTGGCATTGCACGGCCTCCCCGGCGAAGGCGACGTTCGCCGCCACGGGAAGATGCTCGTTTTCCCGATATTCGATGGGTTTTCCCGTGATGGATTGAACTTCCGCGAGAATGGATTGAACCGTTTTGTCAAGCCGGAGTTCCATGACGACACGCTGAACGGGCGATCCCTCACTCAAGCCTCAGGACGGCCGACCGGATCCGCCGCAGGCCCTCCTCGATGTTTTTCGTCGATGTGGCATAGGACAGCCGGACGTACCGGTCGTCGCCGAAGGCCGATCCGGGAACGACGGCCACGTCCGCATCGTCGAGCAGGTAGGCGGCGAAATCGACCGAACTCCCGATCACCCGGTCCCCTTTTTTCCTTCCGTAGAGACCGGCCACATTGGGAAACACGTAAAAGGCCCCCTCGGGAAGCCGGCAGGTCACCCCCGGGATTCCGTTCAGGGCGGAAACGATGAAGTCCCTTCGTTTCCGGAATTCCTCGACCATCCGTTCCGTGGGTTCCTGGGTTCCGTTGAGGGCTTCCACCGACGCCTTCTGGGAAATGGACGTGGGGTTTGAAGTGTTCTGGCTTTGAATGTTCGAAACGGCGCTCATGAGCGCCTCCGGTCCCGCGGCATAGCCGATCCGCCACCCCGTCATGGAATAGGCTTTGGAAACGCCGTTCACCACCACCGTCCGCTTCTTCATGTCCTCCCCGGTGTTGGCCATGTTGGAGAACCGGAACCCGTCGTACAGCACTTTTTCGTAAATGTCGTCGGAGATCGCGAGGATCTCCGTATCCTTCAACACGTCCGCCAGGGCCTTCAGCTCTTCCGGGGTGTAGGTCGCCCCCGTCGGGTTCGAGGGGCTGTTCACGATGACCGCCCGGGTGTTCGCGGTGACGGCCTTCTTCAGCGCCTCCGCCGTCATCTTGAAACCGTCCTCCTCCCGGGTCGGGAGAATGACCGGCGTCGCGCCGGCGAGGACGACGATGTCGGGGTAGGAAACCCAGTAGGGCGCCGGCACGATGACCTCGTCCCCCTCCTCGAAAAGGGCCTGGGCGATGTTGTACAGGCTGTGCTTCGCTCCGCAGGACACGACGATTTCCTTCCGGCGGTAGGAAAGCCCGTTTTCCCGTTCCAGCTTCCCGATGATGGCGTCCTTGAGTTCGTCCGTTCCCCCCACGGGCGTGTACTTGGTGAACCCGCTCTCGATGGCGCGGATTCCCGCATTCTTGATGTGGCTCGGCGTGTCGAAGTCGGGCTCACCGGCACCGAAGCCGATGATGTCCCGGCCCTCGGCCTTCAGGGCGTTGGCCTTCGCCGTGATGGCCAGGGTGGGGGACGGTTTGATCAGGCCGACCCGCTTGGCAAGTTTCATGAATGGATTCCTTTCTATGAAAAATATTCTCTTCCGCTCACTTCAGGTTCGGAAACTTCTCCCTCAGTTTCTGCAGGATCGAATCGGGAACGAGACCGCGGACGGCCCCCCCGAAACTGGCCGCTTCCTTGACGATGCTGGAATTGCAGTAGAACCACCTCGATCCGGTCATGAGAAAAATGGTTTCGATCCCCCGGTCGAGACGCCGGTTCATGAGGGCCATCTGGAACTCGTACTCGAAATCGGACATGGCCCGAAGACCCCGGAGGATGGCACAGGCCCCCGCTTTGCGCACGTACTCCACGATGAGCCCCGAGTCGGAGTCCACCGAGAGCCGGTCATTGGACCCGATGACCTCCCCGATCATGGACACCCTCTCGTCCACCGTGAAAAGCGATTTTTTCGCCGGGTTGTAAGACACGAGAATGATGATCCGGTCGAATACGCGGAGTCCCCTGTTGATGATGTCGATGTGACCGTTGGTGATGGGATCGAAAGAGCCGGGATAAACCGCTGTCTTTTCCATAATCACCTCTGTTCGTCTTTTTCCATGCCATATAGCGAAAGAACGGTGTCACCGTATTTTTTGCGGTCCCGGAGAACCAGGGAACCGTACCGGTCTCCCACGGCCTCCCTGAATGAGTGCTCCACGACGACCACGGCCCCCGGTGCAAGCAGGGACTCCAGCCCGGGCAGGCAAAGCGTTTTTTCGGCCAGGCCCTTTTCATAAGGCGGATCGGCGAAGACGACGTCGAACAATTCCTCCTTTTCCGCTATGAACGGAAGAATCGTTTCGACGGGCGCCGAAATCACCCCCGCCCGCAGTCCCACTCCGCAGGCCGCCAGGTTTTCCGAAATGAGATCCACGAGTTTCGCGTCCTTCTCCACGAGGACCGCCCGCCTCGCCCCCCTGCTCAGGGCCTCGATGGCGACGTTCCCCGTTCCCGCGAAGAGTTCCAGGAAAACCGTTCCGGCGGGATCGGGAAGAAGATCGAACAACGCCCCCTTGACCCGGTCCGCCGTCAGGCGCATCGATTTTCCGGAAGGCGTTCGGAGTTTGCGTCCCTTTGCAGTGCCTCCGGTCACCTTCATGGTGCACCGGGCCGCGGGAGGGAAATTCGGTTCCGTGCGTGCTCGGCATCAAAGGATCTTTGACGGTTCAACCTTATTGACCTCTTTTTTTTTCCATACTTTCCTGAAGCACTTGAGGATGTACCAGCCGGGACCGGAAAGGGCGTATCCCGCGGCCAGCGAGAAAAAGACGATCTGCGGCTCGAGGACGAGAACGATGCCTGCAAGAATGATCCCCACCAGGGTCATGAAGGGTTTTCTCGAGAAGACGTTGAGGTCCTTGAAGCTGTAATACTTGATGTTGCTCACCATGAGGAGGGACAGGAACACCATGACGAAAACGAAGAAGGGTTCGTTCAGGGTGGTCCCGGCTCCCCGGAGATACCCGTGGAACAGGACGGACGAGGATACGACGATGGCCGCCGCGGGAATGGGGAGTCCGTTGAAAAGGTGGCTTTCGATGATGCCGATCTGGATGTTGAACCGGGCGAGCCGGAGGGCCCCGCAGGTGACGAAGAGGAAGGCGGCCAGCCATCCGTAACGCCCGAACGGCGCAAGGGTCCAGGTGTAGGCGAGGATGGCCGGGGCCACGCCGAACGCCACGAGGTCCACCAGGGAATCGTATTCGCTTCCGAATTTGCTCGTCGTGCCCGTCATCCGGGCGATCCTTCCGTCCAGGCCGTCCAGGAACCAGGAAAAAATGATGGACACGGCCGCGGGGACGAACATCTCCCGCATGGAAGCGATGACGGCGTAGAAACCGCAGAAAAGACTGGCCGTCGTGAACAGGTTGGGGAGAATGTAAATCCCCTTCTTCATTCGGTTCTTCTTTTCGGGCTCGTTCGGATTCATGGCAGATATCCTATGATCGTCTCTCCCGCCCGCACGGCGTCGCCTTTTTCCACGGCGACCCGGGCATCGGGGGGCATGAACACCTCCAGACGGGAACCGAAACGGATCATCCCGAACCGCTCGCCCCTCTTCACCGACATTCCTTCCTCCACCCAGCAGACGATCCTCCGGGCGATCAGGCCGGCGATCTGGGTCGTCAGGATCTTCAATCCGCCGTCCGTTTCGAGGAGAACGGCGTTCCGCTCGTTCAGCCGGGAGGCCTTGTCGAGATTCGCCGACAGAAACTTACCCGGAGTATAGCGGATCTTCCGGATCGTCCCCGAAAAGGGCATGCGGTTCACGTGAACATTGAAGACATTCATGAAAATGCTGATTTTTCTGACCGGTTCCCCGAGGATCTCGTCCTCGACCAGATCTTCCACCTTGAGGACCCTTCCGTCCGCGGGGGAAATCACGGCCTTTTCATCCTCCGGCACCTTCCGCTCCGGATTCCGGAAGAACCAGACCGTGAAGACCGTGGGGACGAGAAAGACAAGGGCCGCGCGGGGAAAACCGAAGAATGCGAACATAAGAACGAGGACGGTGAGGGAGAGGATGAACGGCATTCCCTCCAGTGCAACGGGAAAGTGTTTTTTATGCATCGGGGGATTCCTCCGCCGCCTCCATCGCTTTCCTTTTCTCCGCCTCGGAAAAACGAAGATACCGGGGTGTAAACACCGGCAGGTCCAAGATATCACCCTCATGGAATTTTTTCAATCCGAGAAGGCCCACCGATGAAGCCCTGACCTTGTGTTCCGAGGGCGGGGGGAACAGGGCGGTCCCCCGGAAAAGGGAACGGATCGCCGGTTCGTAGCGCACGGCGCCGTCGCCGACGAAAACGACCTCCCCTTCCAGCTCCCCGAGAAACGTTTCAAGGGCGACGACCCGCTCCGCCGAAATCCCGCGGACCCCGCCCCGGTCCTCGACCCGGAAAAGCCCCGTGTACACTTCTTCCTTTCTGGCATCCAGCATGGGGCACACCGGCCGTTCCCCCGGCCCCCCGTTCAGGGCCAGTGCGGCCAGGGTCGACACGCCCGCAACGGGGATTCCCCAGGTGAAGGCCAGCCCCTTCGCCACGCTCGCCCCGATCCGGAGTCCCGTGAAGGAGCCGGGGCCGGTGGTGAGGGCGATCAGGTCCGTTTCCCCGGGCTTCCGTCCCGCGATCCGGTAGAGGTCGTCGATCACGGGCAGGAGGGTCTCCCCGTGGTGCCTGTCCAGGTTCCACCCGATTTCCAGAAGGACCTCCTCGTCCCGGAGGAGGGCCGCACCCGCCGACTTCGACGCTGAATCGATGGCTAACGTAATCATTCCGAAGGGGTCAATATCCTTATGATGTCGTTATAAAACACAAAGATCATGAGCAGGATGAGAAGAAAAAACCCGACCTGCTGCGCCCGCTCCCTCCAGCGGATGTTCACTTCCTTCCCGGTCACGAGTTCGATGACATAGAACAGGAGATGCCCCCCGTCGAGGATCGGGATGGGGAGGAGATTGAGCACGCCCAGGTTGATGCTGAGAATGGCCATGAAAAAGATGAACGGCAGAATGCCCTGCCGGACCTGGGTGCCCGCCATCTGGGCGATCAGGATGGGGCCGCCGAGATTCTTCGGGGAAACCACGCCCTCGATCATCTTCACGACGCTGAGGACGGTGAGCTTCGTCATGCTCCACGTGTACGCCCCCGCCGAAACAACGGCCCGGAAGGGGCCTTCACGATGGGTCACCGTCTCCGTGGACGCCATGATGCCGATCTTGTAGGACTCCACCTCCTCGCCGAAGAGGTTCTGCGATTTCATGGCCTCGGGAAGAACGGAGAAACGGAGTTCCCGGTCGCCCCGGCGGACGGCGATGGCGAGTTCCCGGCCCTTGCTCCCGTGGACGTGTTCCACGATGTCGGCCCACAGGGACACGGGACGGTCGTTGATGGAAACGATGAGATCGCCCTTCTGGATGCCGGCCCGGGAAGCGGGCGTTCCCTCCGGCACGTCCCCGACCCGGGAGGTCAGCTCGGGGATTCCCGCCATGAAAATCAGGATCAGGACCAGGAAGGCGAACAGGAAATTGAAAAAGGGACCCGCCGCGACGATCCCGATCCTTTTCAGGACCGGCTGTTTCTGAAAGGAGCGCTTCTCGTCCCCGGGAAGGAGCCCTTCGTCGCCGGACTCGCCGAAAAGCCGGACATACCCCCCCAGGGGAATGGCGGAAATGCGGTATTCCGTCTCCCCCACCTTTTTGCCGATGAGACGGGGCCCGAAGCCGAGGGAAAACTTGAGGACGCCGACGCCGCTCGCCTTGGCGGCGAGAAAGTGCCCGAGTTCATGGACAAAAATGAGAATTCCCAGGAGAATGATTACGGAAACGATATCGATGCCCATCAGGAATGCTCTCTCTTCTCTTCAATCAGCCTGAGCGCCTCTTCCCGGCTCCACCGGTCCGCCGACAGGACCTCCCCGATCGTCCGCGGCTCGAAGGATTCATGGGCGTCCAGCGTTTTTTCGATGACCGCCGGGATGGCGGTGAACGAGATCCTGCCGGACAGAAAGGCCTCCACGGCGATCTCGTTGGCCCCGTTCAGGACGGCGGGGAGCGACCCGCCTTTCCGGACCGCCCGGAAGGCAAGCTCCAGACAGGGAAACCTGTCCCGGTCGGGGGGGAGGAATTCGAGGGGCCCCGTTTTCAGGAAATCCGGGGCGAAGCGGTCGTCTTCGAGCCGGTCGGGATACCCGAGGGCGTAGGAAATGGGGACCCGCATGTCCGGGACGCCGAGCTGGGCGAGCACCGAACCGTCATGAAATTCCACCATGGAGTGAACGATGCTCTGGGGATGGATGATCACCTCGATCCGCCCGGCGTCGACACCGAAGAGCCATCGCGCCTCGATCACTTCAAGCCCCTTGTTCATCATCGTGGCCGAGTCGATGGTGATCTTCCTGCCCATGACCCAGTTGGGGTGGCGGAGGGCGTCCGCGGCCGTGATCTTCCCGAACTCCTCCCGGGGAAGCCTGAAAAACGGCCCTCCCGAGGCGGTGAGCAGGATCCGTTTCAGGTGCCTTGGGTCGCGCCCCTCCAGGCATTGAAAGATCGCGCTGTGTTCGCTGTCCACGGGAATCAGCCGGACGCCCCTCCCGGCGGCCCGTTCCATGACGATGGCACCCGCCGTCACCAGCGTTTCCTTGTTCGCCAGCGCGACGTCCTTTCCCGCTTCGACGGCCGCCATGGTCGGGACAAGCCCCGCGGCGCCCACCATGGCCGAAAGGACGAGGTCCGCCTCCTTCAGAGACGCCGTTTCCCCGTATCCCTCCGGTCCCCACAAAATCGCCGTTCCCGATCCCTCACGGCCGAGAGCGTCCCGGAGCCGCAGGGCGTGTTCCTCGTCGATCACCGCCGCCACGGCGGGCCTGAATGCGAGGATCTGCTCCTTCAGGAGGCCGACGTTCCGTCCCGCGGCGAGCGCCGCCACCCGGAACCGGTCGCGGTGTCTCCCGATCACGTCGAGGGCTCCCGTTCCGATGGAGCCCGTGGAACCGAGGAGAACGAGGTTCTTCAAGAGATCACCAGGGTTTGGTAATAGTACACGAAGGGAATCATGAAAACAAGGGAGTCCAGCCTGTCCAGAACCCCGCCGTGTCCCGGAAACAGGAATCCCGAATCCTTCACCTGGGCGCTTCGCTTGATGGCCGATTCGAAGAGGTCGCCGAGCTGGCAGAGGAGGCTGCCCAGGAAAGCGAGGACGACCGTGTCGACCGCGGACAGCTCCGGCAGAAAGAAGGTGCGGTAGATCAGGCACCCGATGATGGTTCCCGCGATGAGCCCCAGCGTCCCCTCGACGGTCTTGCCCGCGCTCACCAGGGGCATGAGCTTCCTTCTCCCCCATTTCCTCCCCACGTAAAAGGCCGTGATGTCGCCGGAAAAAGCAAGAATGACGACGAAAAAAATCCAGGCGATGCCGTTGTCCAGGGAACGGATCAGAACGGCATGGCCGAAGAGAAAGGGCAGGTAGACGATGCCGGACACGACCTTCATGAGATCGGCGATCTCGGGAAGCGACTCGCCCGCCCGGAAGAGATACAGGAGAAAGACGACGATGAAGGAAAGGACCGCCGACGCCGCCAGAAGCCCGGCGCCGCCGACAAGGGCCGCCATGGGGAAGAGGATTGCGGCGCAGATCCCCTCCGCCATTTCCAGGGGCCGGCCCTTTCCGAAAACCATCCTGTGGTACTCGAACATCCCCCCCGCAAGAAGCAGGGCGATGAGGGCGGCGAACAGGAAAGGCCCCCCGAAACAGACGAGATAGAAGAGAATGGGGACGGCGACGATGCCCGTGATCCATCTTTTCAGGTGCCCGGTCATGAGTCCCGCCGTTCGATCTGGTCGCTTGTCATTCCAAACCGCCTTTCCCGGTGCTGGTAGTCGGAAATGGCGCGAAGGAGGTGCTCCCGATTGAAATCGGGCCACAGGACTTCCGTGAAGTAAAGTTCCGTGTAGGCCAGCTGCCACAGGAGAAAATTGCTGATCCGGAATTCCCCGCTTGTCCGGATGAGGATGTCCGGGTCGGGCATGCCGGCGGTGTAAAGGAACCGCGGGAAGGACTCCTTCGTGACATCCGATTCCGACAATTCACCGGCGGCCGCTTTCCCGACGATTTTCCGGACCGCCGAAACGATCTCGTCCCTCCCCCCGTAACTCAGGGCCAGGCTGAGGATCATTCCGTCGTTCCGCGAGGTTCTCTCCTCGATGTCCCTCAGGGTGTCCCGGATGACGTCGGGAAGGATCCCGATGTCCCCGATGCTTCGAAGACGGATGCCGTTTTGCACGAGTTCGTCGAGTGTGGAAAGGAGATAGTCCTTGAGAAGAATCATCAGGGCGGACACTTCTTCCTTCGGCCGCTGCCAGTTTTCCACGGAGAAGGCGAACAGGGTCAGGTAGCGGACGCCGATCTCCCGGCAGGCCCTGACGATTTCCCGGACCGCCTCGGCGCCTTTCCTGTGTCCCTCGATCCGCATGAGGGAACGCTGTTTCGCCCAGCGGCCGTTACCGTCCATGATTACGGCGATATGAGCGGGAACCCTCGTCTTGTCGACCTCCGCGTGCATCACGAAAATCCCTCCCCCCGTTCGGGTTTGCGATGTACCACAGCCCCCTTACATTTTCAAGGCATCTTTTCCGGGGTAGCATGGGAATCTTTTTGACGATTTCATCGTTTGACGGCTCCCTTCGACGTCCCCGCGCCGCGCAACGCGCCGTCCCTTCCCGCGGCCGGATTCGCCGTAGAAAGGAAGGGGGATTTGTGGTAGGATGGCCGCCATGGACAAGGACAGGTTTTCCGATTTTCTATGGTGGGTCCGGCAGCTTGCAATCGCTTCCCTCACCCTGTTTTTCTTCGTGGAGGGCATCTTCGTTCTCATACGGGCCTACGGGTCGGACAACCCGCTCGTTTTCATCATGCTTTTCTTTTCCTCCAATCTCATCATCCTGATCAGCGCCATCGGCTTCCTTTATCCCGTTCAGAAGGTATTCCGGAGACTGAGGGGGAAAGACGTCCTCGCCGTTCTTCTCCTGCTCGTCCCGCTGCTGTGTCCTCCGGCGGGGCAGGGCGCGGCCGGGGCGATCGATCTCGAAAAGACGGTCCACCGGTACACCCTCCCGAACGGGCTTCGGCTCCTCGTCGCCGAACGGCGGATCAGTCCCACCGTTTCCTGTTACATCCGCTACAAGGTCGGCTCCGTCGACGAACGGGAGGAATTCTCCGGGACGGCCCATTTCCTGGAGCATCTTCTCTTCAAGGGAACGGAAACCATCGGAACGACGGACTGGAGCAGGGAACGAAAGCTTCTCGCCGCCGTCGAGGATCTGAGCGGCAGGCTGGACGATGAACGGCAACGCGGCGCCGCCGCGGACCGGAAGAAGATAGAAGACCTGGAGGAACGCCTCCGCGCCCTAGAGGAGGAGTCGGCCCTGCTGGTGAAGGCCAACGAGATCGACCGGCTGTACACGGAAAGCGGGGCGGTGGCCCTGAACGCGTCCACCGGATGCGACCTCACCACCTACCACGTGAGCCTGCCGGCGAACCGGCTCGAACTGTGGGCGCGGATCGAGGCGGACCGCATGGCGAACGCCGTCTTCCGGGAATTCTACAAGGAACGGCAGGTGATCGAGGAGGAACGGCGCCAGACCGTCGAATCCGTTCCGGAGAGGATGCTCACGGAACTGTTTCTCGAAACGGCCTTTGTTTCGCACCCCTACAGGCGGCCCATCATCGGCTGGCCGTCCCGGATCCCCTTTCTCGACATCCGCTACGTCCGTGATTTCTACAGGACGTACCACGTTCCCAACAACGCCGTCGTGGTCGTCGTCGGGAACGTCGACCCCGACGAGGTCCTGAGCATCGTGACCCGGTATTTCGGCGCCATCCCGGCCAGGGAACTCCCGCCCGCGGAAATGGCCGGCGAACCCGCCCAGGCGGGGGAGCGCCGGGCCGAATACCGGGGCGGCGCCAACGGGAAGGTGATCGTCGGGTTCCACAAGCCGACCCTTCCCTCGCCCGACGACACCGTGTTCGACCTCGTCGACCTGATCCTCACCGGCGGACGGACCTCGCGGCTTCACCGCATCCTCGTGGAGGAAAAGGCGATCGCTTCGTCTGTCGAGTCGGGGAGCAGTTTCCCCGGCGTGCGGTATCCCAATCTTTTCGTCTTTTTCGCATCCCCCCGGGCCCCCCATGGAACGGCGGAACTGGAAACGGCCCTCCTGGAGGAACTGGAACGGCTTCGAAGGGAGCCCGTCTCCGACCGGGAAATCGAAAAGGCGAAGAACATCTACCGGGCGCAGCTCCTCCGGGAAATGAGTTCCAACGAAGGATTTGCGAGTCTTCTGTCCTACTTCGAAATCGTCGCCGGCGATTTCCGTTACCTGTCGAAGCAGCTGGAGGCGATGGAGAAGGTCACCCCGGACGACATCCGGAGAGCGGCGGCGGTTTATTTTGTCGAAAAGAACCGCACCGTGGCCGTCCTGAACGGAAAGGAGGCGCCGTGAAAAAGCCCGCCCTGCTCCTCTGCCTCGTCTCCTTTCTTCTGCTGTCCTGCCGGCCCGCCCTGCTTCAGCCCCCCGGGGATCTTCCCTCCCCTCCCCTGGAGGTCAGGATTCCGTCCCTCGACAAAACGGTCCTGGCGAACGGCATCACGCTGTACCACCTGGAGGACGGGGAGCTGCCCCTCGTTTCGGTGTCCGTCCTGATCGGAGCCGGTTCGGCTTTCGATCCCAAGGGAAAGGAAGGGGTGGCGGAACTCACCGGAGGGCTTCTCCGGACGGGCGGAACCCTGGGCATGGCAAGCGCCGCGTTGGACGAGGAACTCGATTTCATGGCCGCGGAAGTGAACGTGGAGGTGGAACGGGAGGTCACCTGGATGGGAGCCTCCTTCCTGAAGGAGGATTTCGCCCGGGGGCTCTACCTTCTTTCGCGGATGATCCAGGAGCCCGCCTTCGAAAAGGAAAAGTTCGCCCTGGCGAAAAACCTGAAAAGGGACGCCCTCCTGAGGATCCCGGACAACCCCTCCCGTCTGGCCTTCCGGGAGTTCTTCGGAATTCTCTACGGGGACGATCCCCGGGGCCGTCTGGAGACGATGAACTCCGTCGAAGGCATCCGCCGGGAGGATCTGGTCCGGTTCTACGAATCCTCCTTTTTCCCCGGGAACGTCCGAATCGCCGTGACGGGGGACATCGACGCCAAGGACGCCCTGAAGCAGGTGGAGCAGGCCTTCGGCTCCTGGCGGCGACAGGGGTCGATCCCCGTTCTGCCCTTGCCGAAACCCCACGGCGAAGGGGTTTATCTCCTCAGGAAGGATCTTCCCCAGTCCGTGATCGTCACCGGCCAGATCGTCTCCGGAAGCCTGGACGAGGACCACTATGCCTTCGAAGTGCTCGATTTCATCCTGGGAAGCGGCGGCTTCCGCTCCCGCATCTTCGGCAGGGTGAGGAACACCCTCGGGCTCGCATACAGCGCGGGAAGCTTCTACGTGCCCCGCGGGGGCTACGGGGTCTTCGCCGCGTACGCCATGACGAAAAGCGGCGCCACCGCCAGGGTGGCCGGGGAAATCGCCGTCATTTTGAAACAGTCGGGGATTCAGCTCATGGAAGGGGAGGAAATCGACTGGGCGAAGGAATCCCTTGTGAACCAGTTCGTTTTCTCCCTCTCCAGCGTCGGGAAAATCGCGAGGCAGCAGATGCTCATCGACTACCAGGGGCTCCCGGGGGATTATCTCTCCCGCTACCGGGAAAACATCCGCCGCGTCACGGCGGAGGACGTCGAGCGGGCGTCCCGCAGCCGGCTCGGCCTGGGGGACGACCTGCCCATGCTGGTACTCGGGGACGACAGCGCCTTTGACGGTTCCCTCGATGTCTTCGGCCCCGTCCGCGTCATCCAGGCCACCGGTCTCCAGGAAAAGGAATGACAAAGCGCTTTCGCAGGCGCCCAGAAAACAGGAAAGGAACCCATGACCGTCGACAGTCCCCTTTTTGACAGAATTTCGAAACGAATCGACTCCTACCGGGAACAGATGATCGCACTCCAGGTCGACCTCACCGCCATCCCCGCCCTGGGGCCGGAAAACGGGGGGGACGGCGAGCTGGAAAAAGCGGTCTTCCTGGAATCCTTTCTCCGCGGCGCGGGGTTCGGGGAGCTTACCCGGTGCGATGCGCCCGATTCCCGGGTTTCGTCGGGCATCCGCCCGAACCTGATCGTCCGGCTCCCCGGGAAAAATCCGGAGAGAACCGTCTGGATCCTGACCCACACGGACATCGTGCCCCCCGGGGAAAGCGGCCTGTGGGAAGGAGACCCTTACGGCGCCTTCGTCAGGGACGGCAGGATCTACGGGCGGGGGACGGAAGACAACCAGCAGGACCTCGTGGCCTCCCTTTTCGCCGCAAAGGCCTTTCTCGACGAGGGGATTTCCCCGGAGTCCGGCGTCGCGCTTGCCTTCGTCGCCGACGAAGAGACGGCCAGCATCTACGGCCTTCCCCATGTCCTCCGGTCGATGCGGTCCGTTTTCCGGACGACCGACTGGATTCTCGTGCCCGATTTCGGAAACCGGGAGGGAACGCTCATCGAGGTCGCGGAGATCGGAAGAGCGTCGTGTAGGGAAAGAGTGTAGATCTCGGTGGTCGCC
>ENA-ORXD01000663-ORXD01000663.1-sediment-metagenome-genome-assembly--contig:-NODE-663-length-39665-cov-4.921491_pt1 | contig 39665 bp, 34 predicted proteins | sample MGYA00237862_ERZ511471 | MGnify/ENA metagenome assembly ERZ511471 | reverse complement strand
TTTTGATGAACGTACCAGATTTTTTGATGAATGCACGGATCTGGTATGTGAACGATCGATTTTGGCTAAACTGTTTTTACGTCCCGAAGGGACAGCTTACTTCAGCCCAATGGCAAGGCCTTGTGAAAAGAAATAGAAGCAATCGGTTCAGCGTCCTGAAAGGGCAGGTTAACAGAATCGGAAATATTTCCAATCAATTGTCTGCACCATTGCGATCGAAACAACACTACCATTTCAATCATGGCATCGCGCGACCGCGACCAAAAACATTCAACATTCCAACCCGGGGCGCTGCCGCCGGGCTGAATTAAGCCGGGTTTTCAGCCCGCAACACGTTTCACGTCATCCACCCAAATTATTGTGATAAACCAGCTTTGAAATCTAATTCATCATTTAATCCCGAGACTTCGGGACAACATCCATAATTCCCAATAACCAATGTCGGGGTTTTCAACCACCGACAGGGAAATTGGCCGCCAACAAAAACGGGCCATCCGAAATGGACAGCCCGCTGACAATATATTCACAAGGTGATTATTCCCATTCGATGGTGGCCGGCGGTTTCGAGCTAATGTCGTAAACCACTCGGTTAATACCACGCACTTTGTTAATGATGTCGTTGGAAACTTTGGCCAGGAAATCGTACGGAAGGTGTACCCAGTCGGCCGTCATGCCGTCGGTAGAAGCTACCGCGCGGAGAGCGACCACATTTTCATAGGTCCGCTCATCGCCCATCACACCGACCGATTGTACCGGAAGCAGCATCACGCCGGCCTGCCATACATCGTTGTAAAGGCCCCACTCTTTCATGGTATTGATGAAAATGGCATCGGCTTCCTGCAGGATGCGCACCTTCTCGGGTGTAATATCGCTGAGAATTCGGATACCCAAACCCGGTCCCGGGAACGGATGACGACCAAGTAACGAAGCTTTAATATCGAGCGCTTTTCCTACTCTGCGTACTTCGTCTTTGAAAAGCAGCTTCAGCGGTTCTACCACTTTCAGATGCATCTTCTCAGGCAATCCACCCACGTTATGATGCGATTTGATGGTAGCTGACGGTCCGTTCACCGAAACCGATTCGATAACATCGGGGTAAATGGTTCCCTGGGCCAGCCATTTCACATCCTGTATTTTGTGCGCTTCCACATCGAACACTTCGATGAAATCGCGACCGATAACTTTGCGTTTATGCTCCGGCTCGGTAATACCTTTCAGGTCGTTCCAAAACTTCTCCTTCGCATCAACGCCAATTACATTCAGTCCCATGTCCTTGTACGACTCGAGCACATCTTCGAATTCATTTTTCCGCAACAATCCGTTGTCCACGAAAATGCAGGTGAGGTTTTTCCCGATGGCTTTGTGCAGGAGTACTCCGGCCACACTCGAATCGACGCCGCCGGACAAACCGAGCACCACTTTGTCGTCACCCAGTTGATCACGCAATTCCTTCACTGTAGTCTCGATAAATGATGCAGGAGTCCAATCCTGTTTGCATCCGCAGATATCCACTACGTAATTCTTCAGTAACTCGCGACCTTCGGTTGTATGATACACTTCAGGATGGAACTGGATAGCATAAGTGGTTTCACCTTCGATTTTGTATGCAGCATTCTGCACATCTGAAGTAGACGCAATTACTTTATAATTCTCAGGCATCTGCACAATGGTATCGCCGTGCGACATCCAAACCTGTGTATCCAGGTTAATCCCTTTGAAAAGCTCATTGCTTTGGTCGATGTATTTTAGGTTGGCACGGCCATATTCACGACTATCGGAAGGAGCGACTTCGCCGCCAAAGAAATGCGCCATATATTGCGCGCCGTAGCAAACTCCCAAGAGCGGCATCTTTCCTTTTATTTCCTCCAGGTCGATACGTGGAGCGTTATCATCACGCACCGAAAACGGACTTCCCGAAAGGATAACCCCTTTCACCGATTTATCGATTTCAGGAAAATGATTGAAGGGATGGATTTCACAATAGACGTTCAGTTCGCGAACACGTCGCCCGATAAGCTGGGTGTATTGGGAACCAAAGTCGAGAATTAGAATTTTCTCCTGCATGGTGTGGAATTAAGTGGATTGTGAATTTTGCCGCAAAGATATGGATATTTTACCGATGCGAAAAAAGAGGGGGAGAGAGGGGAAAAATCTTTGCAATAATTTCACACGTACCACCATTTTGAAGTTACTTCGTCCGGATTTCGCTGCATTTTTTTTCATCCTCACGTAAGGGAAATGGCAGGAATAAAAAAAGGTCCTACCGACAACCCGGAAGGACCTTTCACTAAAAATCTATGTCAATAACTCAAATTAAAAAGCAGCACCTACTGCGGCACCAATTACGACTCCAACAATGATGAGAACGTAAAGTCCAATAATAGCAATGGTCATGATGCCCAGGAATTTAAACGTGCGCCGAAGATTCGACAATCCTTCAGTAAGGCTTCGCTCATCGTTTCCTTGCAAAGCCGTGCGGGTTTCGGTCGAGAACTTGTACAGGAACCAACTGGGAACAAAATAAAGTCCGCCCAGTACAACATAGAGGAACGACAATCCCATCATTGGGAATTTGGCCATTTCATTACCTCCCAGCTGACCGAGTGTTGACATAACGGTTCCCATAAACAATCCAGCAACTACGATTAAAGCTGTAAATACAAAGCCCATTATCGCCAGAAATTGTGCCCATTTAGCTGTCTGACCAATGTGATTCAGGGCTTCTTCTGTCAAGACAATTCCTTTGTTTTCTATCTCTTCCATCGAAATATTTGATTGAGGTTAAACAATATAAATGATTATAATTTACGAATCCATATATTCCGGTAACTTACCGGGTTGCCGTGGTCCTGAAGAATCAACGAACCGTTACCGTGTGGTTTGTACTGCGGAATGCCAATGTATTCGGTCGGGCCAAGCAACTGTACATTATTCTGCACCAGCACGCCATTCTGCAAAACCGTAAAACGGGCAGGAGTAAATAATGTTCCGTCCTCTTTAAAACGGGGAGCAGTGTATATCACATCATATGTTTGCCATGTGCCCGGAGCCTTACACACATTTACCAAAGGCGCATACTGTTTGTAGATAGAACCAGCCTGGCCATTTCGATAGGTGCGGTTGTTGTAATTATCAAGCACCTGAAGTTCGTAACGCTCCTGCAGAAAAATTCCGGAATTGCCACGTCCCTGACTTGTTCCGACCACTTCGGCGGGCGTCCGCCATTCGATGTGCAACTGAACGTCACCAAATTTCTCTTTGGTTTGAATAACACCCGTTCCACGTGCCACGGTCACACATCCATCAGCAACGTTCCATTTGGGAGCATTGCCATCCTGTCCTACCCAATTGGCAGCTAAACTACCGGGCGTTCCATCAAATAAAACGGTAGCGTCTGATGGTGCATCGGAAGGTTGAGCGCCGGGTGTAACCACGGTCACTTCCGGATCCCAAAATTCAGTCATCTCGGGTTTCATTTTCATCGGTTCCTGTGCAAATGCCTGCGACATAAAAAACATACCCGCAGTCAGCGATAACAGGTTAGTTGTTTTCATGAGTTGATTATTTAGTTGATAAATGAGTCTGGCCTCCCGGTTAACCCGGAAAGACACATTTTGATTAGGTTATTGCTTTCGTAAAACAGCGTTTACTTAACGTAAAAGTAAAAAAATATCATTGAGTTATTGCCTTGAATTTGAGAACATATTCTGGTCCACCTTCACTCCAGTGTGAAAAAGATAGGTCACTATTACTTCCCTCCATTTGAGATTACATGACATAAAAAAGGCCTCCGAGAAACCGGAAGGCCTTTTTTTATTATATCTGATTCGGTAATTACAAGCCCATATCGGCCATCACCTTATCTACTTTTTCATTTGCTTCAGCATCCAACTGGTCATACTGTGCGCGCGACTCCAGTTTGCCTTTTACTTCGATGTAGAATTTGATTTTCGGTTCTGTTCCCGATGGACGAACAGAAACTTTTGAGCCATCTTCGGTAAAGAACTGGAGCACATTGGAGGTCTCTTTCTCGTCGATATCGGTCTCCGAACCATCGAGCATATTTTTCGCTTTCAGGGTACTGTAATCTTTCACCAAAGCCACTTTGGAACCAGCCAGTTTTTTGGGTGGATTTTCACGGAAGTTGACCATCATCTGCTGGATTTCCTCAGCTCCGGCTTTTCCTTTACGCACCACATATTTCATGCGCTCTTTCGAGAAACCATACTCTAGGTAAATATCCTGCAATAATTCGAACAACGATTTCCCACTGTCTTTGGCCCAGGCAGCCACTTCAGCCATCAGGGCACAGGAAGAAACCGCATCTTTATCACGGACAAAGTCGGCCGGAAGGAAACCAAAACTTTCCTCGCCACCGCCAATGTATTTCTTCACACCTTCGTTTTCACGGATGACGTCGGCAATGTATTTGAAACCGGTGTAGCAATCGTAATACTCCACATCGTTACGACGGGCGATTTCGGCAACCAGTTCGGACGTGACAATGGTTTTTACCACGAACTCATTCCCGACAAGGTCTCCCTTTTCTTTCCGCTTGGTAATGATGTAATAGAGGAAAAGTAATACCGTTTGATTACCATTTACAATGAAGAACTCGCCTTTATCATTTTTCACTGCCACACCAATTCTGTCGGCGTCCGGATCAGTAGCCATCACAATATCGGCGTCCACTTCTGCCGCCTTTTCCATCGCCAGTTTCATGGCTGCCGGTTCTTCCGGGTTCGGAGAAACCACCGTTGGAAAATCGCCGCTGACCACATCCTGTTCGGGAATGTGAATCACGTTAGTAAATCCCATCCGCTCGAGCGCCATCGGCACCAGTTTTACACCGGTTCCGTGAATGGGCGTATAAACGATTTTCAAGTCTTTTTGCCTTTTCACAATATCTGGCGAAAGCGAAACCGTCACTACTTTGCTGAGGAATTTCTCGTCCATATCAGCTCCCATGCTGATGATATTCTCTTCACTTCCGTTAAAACGGATATCATCAACTTTCACTTTCTCCACTTCGCTGATAATGTTCACATCGTGCGGAGAAACCACCTGTGAACCATCGTCCCAGTATGCTTTGTATCCGTTGTATTCCTTCGGATTGTGTGAAGCAGTGAGGATAATTCCGCTCTGACATCCCAGTTCACGAATGGCATAAGAGAGTTCCGGAGTTGGACGTAAATCTTCGAAAAGATATACTTTGAAACCGTTAGCCGAAAAGATTTTGGCAGCTGTTTCGGCAAACAGACGGCTGTTGTTCCGGCAATCGTGGCCAATAGCCACTTTAATTTGCTCCAGATCCGCAAAAGCGATTTTCAGGTAATTACTCAAACCCTGGGTAGCAGCTCCTACCGTATAAATGTTCATACGGTTCGAACCGACACCCATGATACCGCGCAATCCACCGGTACCAAATTCAAGGTCTCTATAAAAAGCGTCGATTAAATCAGTATTATCGTCATTTTCGAGCAAGCGTTTTACTTCCGCTTTGGTCTCTTCATCGTAATTTCCGGTCAACCATTCATTAGCTTTGGCTTTGACCATCTCCAGAACGTCATTTTGCTTCATCCGGATATTATTTAAGTTTTGTTATACACTCCTTCAAACTCTCACGCCAATGGGGAATTGACAGGCCGAAGGTTGATTTTATTTTCGTTTTGTTCAGAACAGAATAATGAGGGCGCGGCGCTTTGGTTGGAAACTCTTCCGAACCTACCGGATACACCTGGCAGTCAATTCCTCCATAAAGCTCATGAATCGCCAGGGTAAAATCGTACCAACTGGCCACTCCTTCGTTGGAAAAATGATAAATGCCACGCTTGAAATCTGCCGGATCATTCACCAGTTTATCGGCTATCGCAATGACGGCTTTTGCCAGATCGCGGGCATAAGTGGGTGTTCCAATCTGATCGAAAACCACGTTCAGTTCATCCCTTTCCTTGCCCAACTTAATCATCGTTTTCACGAAATTATTTCCGAACGATGAATATAACCACGATGTGCGGATAATAATCCCTTTGATTCCGGCCAGCAACAGTTCGCCTTCACCTTCCATCTTCGTTCGTCCGTAAACCGAAGCCGGGTTCACCGGATCATTCTCTACGTAAGGTCGGAAATTTTTTCCGTCAAACACATAATCGGTAGAAATATGAATGAAACGCGAGCCTGACGAATGGCAGGCATACGCCAGATTCCGGACAGCATCCCGGTTGATAAGCCCTGCTAATTCCTGATCATCCTCAGCTTTATCAACAGCGGTATAGGCAGCACAATTTACAACCAAACCCGGATTTTCTTTGGCAAAATATTCAGCCAGCGCATCCGGATTGGTAATATCGAGATCTTCTACATCGGTAAACAGAAACTGGTGCTGCGGAGTTTCCTTATCCAGTTCTTTGAATTCACTTCCCAACTGCCCGGAGGCTCCGGTTATAAGAATCTTCATAATGGTATTTACTTCTTCTCCAAAAGGAAATATTGCAAGCAGATCAGTCTAAAACCTGTGTGCCATGAACCTTCTGGAACGATTGGCTAATATTCTTAGATTTGATTTTCAGCAAAGATAAAATTCATTTCCGCATCGCGGAAAAACATGCCTTTTTTGTCTTTTTCCGAAACAATGAATTCATGGGAGGAAATTTTCCAGTCAATATTAAGCTCTGCATCATCCAGCGCAATACTTCTTTCCGATTCCGGATGATAAAGCTCGTTACATTTATAAGCCAGAACAGCTGTCTCGCTTAAAACAGAAAATCCATGGGCAAATCCTTCCGGGATGTATAACTGCTTTTTGTTTTCAGCGGAAAGCTCGATACCAAACCATCGTCCGAAAGTCGGCGAATCCTTCCTGATATCCACGGCTACATCGAAAACGGTTCCTTCGAGTACGCGAACCAGTTTGGCCTGGGCATGCGGCGCCAGTTGATAATGCAATCCACGAACCACGCCGCGTACCGAACGTGATTCATTATCCTGAACAAAAACGGTATCGATTCCTGCCTCCTGGTATTTTTGCTGATTGTAACTTTCATAAAAATATCCGCGCTCATCGCGGAAAATTTTCGGGTTTACAATCAACAATCCCGGCAGGTCAGTTTTTTCAATCTCCATATATCTTTTAAAAAGGTGCAGTTTTTTGATTAGCCAGACGCATCAGGTACTGGCCGTATTGATTTTTACTTAGTGGTTCAGCCAGTACACGCAATTGTTCCCTGCTGATCCAGCCTTTGTTGTAGGAAATTTCTTCCAAACAAGCCACTTTTAAACCCTGACGTTGCTCAATAGTAGCTATGAAATTCGAAGCCTGAATCAAACTCTCGTGCGTTCCGGTATCAAGCCATGCCATTCCGCGTCCCAACAGCTTCACACGCAACTTCTCTTCGTCGAGATAAAGGCGGTTCAAATCGGTAATTTCCAACTCACCACGTGCAGAAGGTTTCAGCGTTTTGGCTTTTTCAACCACATCATTCGGATAGAAATAAAGACCGGTTACTGCATAATGTGATTTTGGTTCGGCAGGTTTTTCTTCCAGACTAAGGACTTTCCCGTTTTCGGCAAACTCAACAACCCCATAACGTTCCGGGTCGTTTACATAGTAGCCAAAAACCACAGCGCCCATTCTATAAGCGGCAGCATCTTCCAGCATCTGGCTGAAACCATAACCGTGGAAAATATTATCTCCAAGAATCAGGCAAACATCGTCGTTCCCGATAAATTCTTCACCAATGATGAAAGCTTGTGCCAAACCATCAGGCGATGGCTGTTCTGCGTATGATATTTGCAACCCCAACTGGCTACCATCCTCCAACAAATTTTCAAAATAATTTTTATCGGATGGCGTGGTGATGATTAGTACCTCCCTGATTCCGGCCAACATCAGCACTGACAAAGGGTAGTAAACCATCGGTTTGTCGTAAATGGGCAGCAATTGCTTCGAAATGCTTTTGGTAATCGGGTAAAGACGCGTGCCGGAACCGCCGGCCAAAATAATTCCCTTCATATATTAGTTTTGTTTTGTCTGATCACTCACACGTGTTTCAATTATGGTAAACGGAAATCGGGGATAGACTGTTACAATTACGAACCTGAAATATTGAGAAATCTTTTCACAACAAATCCCTTCTACTGCCTAAAGGTACAAGTATTGAAAAGAGTTAGGATGATAAAAATTCTTAAAATATGGTGTCCAAATTCTGATCATAAAGTTAATTCACCTTTACAAAGCAGTTTTTCGAAATAAGCAATGGTGTATTCCAATCCTTCCCGAAGTTGAATTTTGGGTTCCCAACCATTCAATTTTTCTTTCGCCAGAGAAATATCAGGTTGACGTTGCATCGGGTCATCCGGCTGAACCGGAAGATGAACAATTTTGGAAGACGAACCGGTAATATCCAAAATCTCATTTGCCAGTTCAAGCATCGAAAACTCATTTGGATTACCAACATTTACAGGCCCGATAAACTCATCAGGTGTATTCATCATCCGGACCATTCCTTCAATCAGGTCGTCCACATACTGAAAGCTCCTTGTTTGATGTCCGTCGCCGTATACCGTAATATCTTTCCCGGTTAATGCCTGAACAATAAAATTGGAAACCACCCGGCCGTCTCGCGGATTCATATGCGGGCCATAGGTATTAAAAATGCGAATGATTTTGATGCGGACCTGGTTTTGCAAATGGTAATTCATCATGAGCGATTCTGCACAACGCTTGCCCTCGTCGTAACACGAACGTGGCCCGATAGGATTTACATGTCCCCAGTAATCTTCTGTTTGCGGATGAATTTGCGGATCGCCATACACTTCGCTGGTGGAAGCCTGCAAAATTTTTGCTTTGATGCGTTTGGCCAGGCCACACATATTGATGGCACCCATCACCGATGTTTTGATGGTTTTAATCGGGTTCACCTGATAATGAATCGGTGAGGCTGGACACGCCAGGTTGTAAATTTCATCCACTTCGATAAAATAAGGCATTGTCACATCATGCCGTATCAATTCGAAGTAAGGATTGTCCAGCAAGGGAAGCACATTTCGCTTGGAGCCGGTAAAGTAATTATCGAGGCAAATAACCTCGTTCCCCTCGTCGAGCAGTCTGCTGCACAAATGCGAACCAAGGAATCCGGCTCCGCCGGTTACCAGTATTTTTTTCACAAAACCAACTGTTTTAGTAAACCATTGCGCCTGTCATCTTGTTGCAAGATTTAGAGGGATTAACCCAAGGCAGTCGTGGAGTAGCAAAGTTACAAAATAAAGATACATTACGTAAAGCGACGCAGTACCAGGACAGGAAAGGAAGACTACCGGTTAATTCTACCGCCAAAATCTCTGCAAACCTCCGACTTTCAGTAAAAAACAAACCTAAAGATTTGATTTATTAGGTTAATGTTCTAATTTTGCGGCGCATTCAAAATAATGTCTAATTTATAAAAAGTTACAAGCTTAACATTACATGAGCGAAAACAAAGAAAATCTGGAACAAACAGAAGCAGTAAGCCAGGCTGCAGAAGAAACCAAAGCCGAGAAGGTGGAGGCAAAAAAAGTTACCTCGAAAGAGGCTGACGAAGATTTTGATTGGGATGCCTTTGAGGGAACATCTCTGGAAGCAACAGGCACGAAAAAAGATGAAATGACTGCCCTTTACAACGACACTCTCTCTGTATTGCAGGAAAAAGAAGTTGTAGATGGTAAAGTAATTTCCCTGAACAAACGTGAAGTTGTTGTTGACATCGGTTACAAATCGGATGGTATCGTTTCACTGAACGAATTCCGTTACAATCCTGACCTGAAAGTGAGCGACACCGTAGAGGTTTATGTCGAAAGCCTTGAGGATCCAAAAGGTCAGTTAGTCCTTTCACACAAAAAAGCACGTGCACTGCGTAGCTGGGACCGGGTAAACGCTGCATTGGAAAAAGACGAAGTCATCACCGGTTACATCAAGTGCCGCACCAAAGGTGGTATGATTGTCGATGTATTTGGTATCGAAGCCTTCCTTCCCGGTTCGCAAATCGACGTGAAACCCATCCGTGACTACGACATTTATGTTGGAAAAACCATGGAATTCAAAGTGGTTAAAATCAACCAGGAATTCCGCAACGTGGTTGTTTCACACAAAGCACTTATTGAAGCTGAACTCGAGCAGCAGAAGAAAGAAATTATCTCGAAACTCGAGAAAGGTCAGGTTCTCGAAGGAACTGTCAAAAACATTACCTCTTACGGTGTATTCATCGACCTGGGTGGCGTAGATGGTTTGATTCACATTACCGACCTGAGCTGGGGCCGCGTTTCGCATCCGAGCGAAATCGTACAGCTCGATCAGAAAATCAATGTGGTTATTCTTGACTTCGATGATGACAAGAAACGTATTGCACTCGGTCTGAAACAGCTGACTGCCCATCCGTGGGATAACCTTGATGCCGAACTGAAAGTGGGCGACATCGTGAAAGGTAAAGTAGTTGTTCTGGCTGACTACGGCGCATTTGTTGAAATCGCTGCCGGTGTTGAAGGTCTGATTCACGTATCTGAAATGAGCTGGTCGCAGCACCTGCGTTCTGCTCAGGATTTCCTGAAAGTAGGCGACGAAGTAGAAGCTATGATTTTGACCCTCGACCGCGAAGAGCGCAAAATGTCATTGGGTATCAAACAGCTGAAACCAGATCCATGGGAAAAAATCGACGAGAAATATTCCACTGGATCTCAACACACCGCACGTGTACGTAACTTCACCAACTTCGGTGTATTTGTTGAAATCGAAGAAGGAGTTGACGGTCTGATTCACATCAGCGACCTGAGCTGGACCAAGAAAATCAAACACCCGTCAGAATTTACGTCCATCGGTGCCGACATCGAGGTAGTGGTTCTCGACATCGACAAAGACAACCGTCGTTTGAGCCTTGGCCACAAACAACTGGAAGAAAACCCATGGGATGTATTCGAAACCATCTTCACGGTAGATTCTATCCACGAAGGTACCGTTATCGATATCTTCGATAAAGGAGCGGTTATTTCACTGCCTTACGGCGTGGAAGGTTTCGCTACTCCCCGTCATCTGGTAAAAGAAGACGGTTCGCAGGTAAAACTCGAAGAAAAACTGGAATTCAAAGTAATCGAGTTCTCCAAATCAGCTAAACGCATCATCCTGTCGCACTCACGTGTATTCGAAGATGTGAAGAAAGCTGAAGATAACGCCAAGAAGAAAACTGCTACCAAGCAGGCTCAAAAGGGTATGAAAACGGTTAAAGATAACCTGGAGAAAACCACCCTTGGCGACATCAGCGAACTGGCTGCACTGAAAACTCAGATGGAGCAGGATGAAAAAAAAGACAATGATTAAGAAATTGTAATTCATCATAATTTCTTATCTTGCATCTATGAACTTTGGTACGCAAAAAAAAGAAGGCTACACCGTCATCCAGGTGCACAACGAAAGACTCGACAGTCTTATCGCACCCGATTTGAAATCGGAACTGGTATTGGCCACCGAAAACGGGCAGAAGAACATTGTTCTCGATATCAGTGAGTGTACATATTGTGACTCTTCGGGTCTGAGTGCTCTGCTGGTAGGTAACCGGCTTTGTGAAAACGCGTCAGGACAGTTTGTGTTATGCGGACTGACCCCGATGGTTGACAAGCTGATAAAACTGGCCATGCTCGATACGGTTCTGACCATCACAACCGATGAAAAGGAAGCCAGCATGCTGCTTAAGAAAGATGCATAAGTCTTTTAGATATAGGGGAAAAGCCCGGTTTGAACAAACCGGGCTTTCTTTTTATATTTGGTCAAACACCTTTGTATGATTCCGTTCACCGTTACCATTCTTGGAAGCAGTTCGGCTCTGCCAACAACCAAACGCTTCCCCACATCCCAGGTTGTTACCCTGAACAACCAGCCATATTTAATTGACTGCGGTGAAGGCACGCAGATTCAACTCAGAAAATACAAAGCCAAAATCGGCAAAATCAATCAAATCTTTATTTCTCATCTTCATGGCGACCACATTTTCGGGTTACCCGGATTGCTGTCCACCATGTCGTTACTCGGACGAAAAACCGACCTGCACATTTATGCCCATTCACCTTTACAGGAAATTCTGGACTGTCATACTGCATTTTTCCGCGGTGACATGGATTTTCGCATTGTCTTCCATCCGTTGAATTTCAAGCGCCCACAGGTGATATTTGAAAACAAGCGGATGAAAGTCGAGTCCTTCCCTTTAAAGCATCGGGTTCCATGTTGCGGATTCCGCTTTAGCGAACAGGCAGAACTTCCACACCTCCGGAAAGACATGCTGGAAACGTATGACATTCCACTGAAAGAGCGTGTAAAAATCAAAGAAGGTGGGGACTTTACCCTTCCCGATGGCCGAATTATCAAACACGCTGACCTGACAACACCGGGAAAAAAATCTCGCTCTTACGCCTTTTGTACCGACACGCTTTATCACGAGCCGGCTATTCCCTCTATTCAGGATGTGGATTTATTATACCACGAAGCCACTTTTGCCAACGACATGGAAGACTGGGCGCACCAAACCATGCATTCCACAGGCGGTGAGGCAGCTACCATCGCGCAAAAATCCAGAGCAAAAAAGCTTATCCTGGGACATTTTTCAGCTCGCTATAACGAAATTACCCCAATCATCGAAGATGCACGAACCATCTTCCCTGAGAGCTATCCGGCAGAGGACGGGACAACATTTGAAATATTCTGAGCATTTTCTTTCATCTGAAATATCTATTTTTAGAATCTTTAAAAATAAACCCCTGACGAACCAGTCATAATATCCGGTGCATTATTCTGCTTGAATATTCTGACCAGTTTCGGGGAAAACGATAATCTAATACAAATTTGCATGAAGAGATTAATTCTTGTAGCAGCTGTTTTGCTGGCTTCGGCCAATTTGTTTGCACAGGATCGCGACAAAGGTAAAATGGTTGAAGTTCCCCAGGGGAAAGGCTATTATTACGAGACCATCATGAAAGATGTGACGGCTGTAAATGATTCACTGGAAAAGAAGGAGCCTTACTATCATTTCGAGATGGACCAGTCGGGATACAAACTTCCCAATAAAGTAAGCCTTTACAAACGTTACTGGGCCAATCCGCCCATCTCGCAAGGAAATACCGGAACCTGCTGGGATTTCTCTACGATTTCGTTTTACGAATCGGAAATATACCGCATGACCGGCAAAAAGGTGAAGTTATCGGAAATGTACATGGTTTACCGGGAGTATGTTGAAAAGGCGCGTCGTTATGTAGAAGAACGCGGCAATTCGCTTTTCGATGAAGGCTCCGAAGGAAATGCAGTAGCCCGTTTAGCCAAAGTTTATGGTTTGATGCCGGAATCAGCCTACACCGGCTTGATTGATGGTCATAAATTCCATTCGCATGCCAAGATGTTCGCCGAAATGAAGAACTATCTCGAATCGGTGAAAAAGAATAATGCATGGAATGAGAAAGAAGTACTTGCCACTATCCAGGACATCATGAATCACTACATGGGAGTTCCTCCAACACATTTCATGGCTGATGGTAAAGATTACACGCCCATGGCTTATATGAAGGAAGACCTGAAGCTCAATCCCGATGATTTTGTGGAAATTCTTTCATACAAACAAAAACCTTTCTGGCAAAAGGTTGAATATGAAGTGCCGGACAACTGGTGGCACAGCAAAGATTATTACAATATTCCGCTCGACGATTTCATGAAAGTATTGAAACGTGCCATTCGTGAGGGTTATACCGTTAGCATTGGCGGCGACGTTTCGGAACCGGGTTTATCGCGTAAAACACAGTGTGCTATGATTCCCGATTTCGATATTCCGTCGGCTTACATCAACGATGATGCACGCGAATTCCGCTTTGCCAACGAAAGCACGACGGATGACCACGGCATGCACCTGGTTGGATACCTTGAAAATTACAACGGTGACGGCAAAGACTGGTACCTGATTAAAGATTCCAGTTCAGGTTCGCGCAACAACGATCCCAACGCGCCTGAATTCGGATACTACTTCTTCAGTCAGGACTATGTGAAGCTGAAAATGATGGGTTTCACCATCAACCGCGAAGCAGTAAAAGATATTCTGAAGAAATTTGACGAAAAGAAATAACAAAAGAAAACGGGGGCAATTGCTCCCGTTTTTCTTTTACCCGAACACATTTGCTCAGACATTTTCTATTTAGAAAAACACCAAAACAGGTCTGCCCAGACATTTTCTATTTGAAGATATACCAAAACAGGTCCGCAAGGGCAATCTCCTATTCAGAAGAACTCCTAAACAGGCTTGCACGGGCAATCTCCTACTTAGAAGAACACCAAAACAAGTCTGCTTGAGCAATCTCCTATTTAGGAGAACACCAAAACAGGTATGCTTGAGCAATCTAATGAAAAGTCTTCCGGGCCACCAAAACGCAGCAGTCCGACGGTCAGTTCGATTCCCCAAAAAACTCCTTTTTGAAGTTCACCAGGTAAAGTCGTTCGGTAGGGCGCGTAAAAGCTGTGTACATCCAGCGCAGGTATTCGCGGTCGATCATCTCTTCGGTCAGGTAACCGTGGTCAACAAAAACAGCTTTCCATTGTCCACCCTGGGCTTTGTGGCAAGTTACGGCGTAAGCAAATTTCACCTGCAACGCATTAAAATATTCGTTCTCGCGGATCTTTTCCCATCGCTGACGTTTATTCCGAATATCAAGATAATCTCCGGACACTGCTTCGAACAGTCGCTTATTTTCAGCAGAAGTAAACGATGCTCCGTCGTGCATCAACGTATCCAGAAAAATCTTGCATTCGATTTCCACATCTTTGTAATCAATAAACCGCAACGTCACATTCGCAAAGCGGAAACCATACATCTCTTCGTATTTCCGTATCCTGATGACTTCAGCAATATCGCCGTTGGCAATAAAATCGAGCTCTTCAACCTCTTTAGGCCAATAGTAGTTATTCTTCACCACCATCAGCAAATCTCCGGTCGAAAGTTCCTCTTCACGATAGAGTACTGTTCGTCGGATGCCTTCGTTAAACTTGTTGGCCCTTTTATTGGAACGGGTGACAATCATGGTCTCTTCCATTCCATATTTCCCGTAGCAAGAAGAAATCTCCTCAATTAAATCTTCACCGCTCAATCGAACGATATCAGGGTAACCTTCGGTCACAATTGACCAAAATCCAAAATCCTCTTCCTCTTCCAGCATGGTCCTGATTTGAGTCGCATTGTGCAAAATCCCGGAATCTGCCTCCTGTCTTACTACATCAGTAAGCTCACTCATCAGTACTTCGAGATTGTAATATTCGAGTTCCTGCGGGTACAGTGCCGGGCTCATATCCAGTCCAACCGGAGGTAACTGAGCCACATCACCCACCAGAATTAACCGGCAATTTGTTCCTGTGTAAACATATTCCACCAAATCGTCAAGCAAATGTCCCGAACCAAAAATTGAATTTTCCTGCCCAATATTCGAAATCATCGAAGCCTCATCCACAATAAAAACAGTGTCCTTATGAAGATTACGATCAAGTGAAAATCTTCCGGTCCCATCGGCGGTGGATTGTTGCCTGTAAATTTTTTTGTGTATCGTTAAGGCACCGGTGCCGGCATAATGTGACAAAACTTTGGCGGCTCTTCCGGTTGGAGCCAGTAAAACCGTTTTTATTTTCATGCCGGCCAAAACTTTTACCAGCGCACTTACTACTGAGGTTTTGCCGGTACCCGCATATCCTTTCAAAAGAAAAACACTATCGCCATGAGGGGAAGTAATGTACCCTGAAAGCCGGTCAATCATTTCATCTTGACTTTCAGTTGGTTCAAATCCGAGTACCGTGCGAATAGAATTCTTTACGTGGTTTTTTAACATATCGCAGAAATTAAGCGAGTTCCAACGCCCAAGATTTATTTTTTTTTTTAAATTTGCAGGCAAACCAACAAATTCATTCAGAAAAAAAATGAAGAAAACATTATTACAAGTTTTTCTTATTGTCTTGGCATTATTGCTGACTTATAAGATTTACGATACCGTTCGTAGGCCGATTGATTTCCAGAAAGAGAAAAAAGTGCGCTATGATGCAGTCGTAGATAAACTGAAAGACATTCGTAAGGCAGAACTGGCTTACAAGGACGTGAATGGTAAATTTACCGGAAGTTGGGATACATTGATCAATTTCGTAAAAACTGATTCATTGCCGTTGGTGCGTAAAATTGGTTCCTTAACTGACTCAATGGTTGACGCAGGCTGGACGGAAGAAAAAGCCTTAAGAGAAGGTAAAATTATCCGTGACACTGTAAAAGTGGCTGTATTGGATTCGGTTTTCGGTAAGAGTTATCCTATCGACAAACTACCAATCATCCCTTACACAAACAACCAGAAATTCTTCCTGGGTGCGGCCAAAGTTAAAACAGGTTCAGGTGTAGACGTTGCCGTTTTTGAAGCACGTGCACACAACAACACCATTTTGAATCAGTTGGAAGGTGAGTTCGGACAGGAAATTATCAATCTGAATGAAAAGAGCAGGGTTGACGGAAAATATCCCGGCTTGAAAGTTGGTTCACTTACTGAAGCAAATAACAATGCAGGAAACTGGGAATAATGTTTAGCTGATGCGAGATATTCGTTTTATCGACAAAACATTTGATAGTACCCAGACTTTACTATATCATTTATCCATCCAGATCAGTCTGGATGGATTTTCTTTTTGTATACTCGATATTCCAAAGGGCAAATATGTGCTGCTCCGAAATCATCCGGTTTTTCTGAAAAGGCCGCGTCTTTTGCTGAATCGGTTAAGGGATGTAATTGAAGGAGAGGAACTTTTCGGCCTCGAATACAAAAGCATCGATATTCTTTATTCCACACGAAAATCCACGATGGTACCGGAGGCGATGTATTCTCGTGGTACCGCCGAAAAGTTTTTCGCGTTCAACCATCCGCTGGAAAAAAATTTCACTATCGAAAAAACGCATTTACATAAAGCGGAGGCTTGGGCACTCTATGAAATTCCAGTCAGTTTCCGTGATTTCCTGCTTTCAAAATTCCCAAAAGCCACCCTGAAGCATCATGCTTATCCGATTATTGAAAGTGCGTTAAAACGCAACAAATCGCAATCGGACCGGGTTGAAGTGCTCCTGAACTTTTTCAGACATGATTTTGATCTGATTGTAATTGAGGGACCAAAGCTCAAATTGTACAACAACTTTACCTACCGGGATGAAAATGACGTGCTGTACTATGTGATGTACATATTCGAGCAGTTCAAACTAAATCCCGAAAAGGTGAATGTGACAATTTCCGGGTACGTTTCGCGAATGGCTCCGCAATATCATTTACTGAAAAAATACATCAAAAAGGTGTCCTTTGCCAAGCTTGACACCACCTATCAGTACAGTTACACGTTTAATGAAATTCCGGAACATTACTACGCTCCTCTTTTAAGTTTATATCGATGCGAATAGTTGGCGGAGAATTCAAAGGAAGGCATTTCAGTCCCGGCTCAAGCTTTAAAGCGAGGCCAACAACTGACTTTGCCAAGGAAAACCTATTCAATGTTTTGATTCACCGAATGGATTTGGCAGACATTTCTGTTCTGGATCTGTTTGGCGGAACCGGCAGCATCACACTGGAATTCGTTTCCCGCGGATGCGAAAAAGTTACTTGTGTGGAAAAAAACTACCGCCACTTTTCTTTCATCCAGTCAACTATAAAGATGCTGGGTATTGAAAAAGCTGTTCGCCTGGTGAAAGGTGATGTTTTTCGGTTCCTTGAAAAAAGTCCCGGTAAATACGATCTGATATTTGCCGATCCACCTTATGATCTTCCACATCTGGAGACGCTTCCTGATCTTGTTTTTCAGCATGAACTTCTGGCACCTGAGGGGATTTTCATTCTGGAACATGGCAAAACAAATGATTTTAGTACTCATCCCCGGTTTTTCGAATTGCGAAAATACGGAAGCGTGCACTTTTCACTGTTCTCACAACAAAAAGATTGACTATCTTCAACGGTGTAATCCACCATCTCTCTTCATAAAATTGGTAAAAAAAAAGAGGGATAGATTTGCAGTTAAAGAAACAAGCTATATATTTGCATCGCCTTTAAAAATAAGGCAGGGCGTTATGCCAGGTTCTTACATATTTTGAAAACGTTTTCCGGAAATACGGTCTGGTAGTTCAGTTGGTTAGAATACATGCCTGTCACGCATGGGGTCGCGGGTTCGAGTCCCGTCCAGACCGCGAAAGCTTCGGAGTTATTCCGGAGCTTTTGTATTTTATACACTTCCTTACCTTTCAGTTTTCCGGATAAAGAACACACCACAACACGGGAAAAGGCAGCAAATCCTCGTATTTACGCGATTTGAACCAATCACTCAGTTTTGCACGGAAACCAAATGTTGTTCGGTCAGTTGTTTCTCACCTTTCCAACGGTAGGCGGTCAGTTTTCCGGTAGTTGCCACACAACTGTCTACGCAGCACAAATTATCCTGTGGAATGGCACAACATCCCGAAAGACAGTAATGACCAAAAAATACAGGAGGATGCTCTTTGGAATAGGGTTCGAAACGGGGAAGAATCTCCGGTGGAATGGAATAGTCGGGCAGGACAAACTTATTCCCGAAGGAAAGTCCCCGAAATGTTTTCCCGGCAGGTGACTCCCACCAGTTCATCCGAAAAGTCCGGCGGGCCATGCCACGCGTATCCTTCACTATTAAATCGGCGGGGGTACGGTATTCAAGCCCTTTTAACAGACGGTAAATCACTTCAGCAGCCGGATGTCCATTCTCGTGTATTTCACGCAGGAAACGCTTCTTTAGCTTATCCTGTGGCAGAATCTCCTTCAGGTAATCAATTTCGGCATCATTCCAGTAAGCATGAGCTACCCTTATTTCACCCAACTCAAGGAAAAGCGGCAACGTACGGAGCCATCTGAGATGGTCTTTCCAAAGTTCTTTATCATCTTTGAACTGACTCAGTGTTTTAATAATTTGATTCCGGTTGCCCGAGATATGCCTGCCAAGAAAGGTTCCACCAGCATCTTTAATGTGGTACAATATCGCGGCATATTCATGGTTCCCCAGAATAGCATAAGCGCTTCCGGCTTCCACCATCTTACGTATTATACCGAGCGTTTCCCGTATCTGAGGCCCCCGGTTGATAAAATCGCCCACGAATACAGCCACTCGTTTTTTATGCCGCCAAACTCCATTGATTGGTTCGTAGTTCAACTTCCTCAATAATCTTGTCAGAAGTTCAGCGTGGCCGTGAACATCACCAATTATATCGTAGAATTGAGTATCAGTCTTCATTGGCAGTAAATTTAAAAATTATTGGCAATGGAAATAAAAAAGCAGCCCCGAAATACGGAGCTGCTTAACTGCTGTCCTGTCATTTGTTTACTACCACCAAACGGTGTAAAATACAATCAGGATGAGGCTGATGATAATTGCCCCGATATTAAATCCTTTGGAAGTTTTGAAATAGTCTTTTTTCATGATTAATCCTTTGGGATCATCCATTCTTGACTCGAGTAAACTCACCAGAATCAATATACCGGAAAGAATCAGGAATACAATTCCCATCCGGTCCATAAACGGAAGATTGGGCATAAAGGCCTTAAAGGCGAATCCCAGCGGAATAGTTAAAACGGCTGTTATTAGTGCTCCGTTGGCACGAGCTTTTTTCCAGAACATTCCCAAACCGAAAATGGCCAACACGCCAGGGGTAATCATTCCGGTAAAATCCTGAATAAACTGAAACGCCTGATCGAGCCCACCAAGCAAAGGTCTTGCAACAAATACAGCAATAACCAGTGCAATAAATGAAGTCAATCGTCCAACGGAAACCAAATGAGTGGATGACGCTTCCGGTCGCAAATATTTTTTGTAGATATCCATCGTGAAGATAGTCGATGTTGAATTAAGCATGGAAGCCAGTGATGATACAATTGCCGCAGCCAGAGCAGCAAAGGTCAGTCCCTTAACCCCGGTAGGTATAAAAGTATGAAGCAACCAGGGATATGCTTTATCCGAAGGTTCGATTACGATATCGGTATTTCGTGTCAGCACATAGGCAGCGATGCCGGGAACCACAACAATCAGTGGAGTCAGAATCTTCAGAAAACCTGCAAAAATCATCCCTTTCTGGGCCTCATCTACGCTCTTGGCAGCCAACCCACGCTGAATAATGTATTGGTTAAAACCAAAATAGGCCAGGTTAGCCACCCACAATCCACCGACTAAAACCGAGATTCCGGGAAGATCCTGAAAAGCATCACGTGTTCCTCCAGTACTTCCGTTAGGAACCAGCAGTTCACCGCGATGAATAATCATATTAAATTTTTCCGGGGCTTGTTTCATCAATTCCACGAAACCATTCAACGGACCATTAACGCCAAACTTATCGGCAACAGCATCCAGTGCCAGCCAGGTAGTAATCAAACCGCCTGCGACCAGAAACACAACCTGTATAACGTCCGTCCAGGCAACTGCTTTCAATCCTCCGTAAATTGAATAGAGGGCAGCGAACAATGCCAACGCCATGATTCCGTACAGTAACGGTACGCCCATGATGGTTTCCAGTGCCAAAGCACCGAGGTACATAACCGAGGTGAGGTTCACGAAAACATAAACCAGCAGCCAGAAAATAGCCAGTGCCAGACGCACACGACTATCATAGCGTACTTCGAGGAATTGGGGCATCGTGTATATTCCCTTGTCGAGAAAGATAGGAAGGAAATATTTTCCAACAATTATTAAAGTTGCTGCTCCCATCCATTCGTAGGAGGCAATTCCCAGTCCGATGGCAAAACCAGAACCGGACATACCGATGAACTGCTCGGCCGAAATATTTGCGGCAATCACCGATGCACCGATGGCCCACCATGGTAATCCTTTACTAGCCAGAAAGTAGTCTTCCGCATTCTTTTTATGGCCTTTCTTTTCTCTTGAAACCCATAACCCTACGCCTAAAATTACGACGGCGTAGAGGATGAAAGCCATATAATCCCAAAATGTAAACATATGAATTGGATTTAGTATCGATTTATGATTTCTTATCTCAATTTATAATGAACGGTCGATAAGGACCGCAACATATTTGTGCTTGTCTCTGCCGTAATATCACGTTGAGGTGTGGCCAGCATTTCATAGCCAACCATGAATTTTTTTACGGTAGCCGAGCGCAACAAAGGTGGATAAAAGTGCATATGGAAGTGCCATTCCGGATGCGGTTCATCATCGGTCGGACTTTGATGAATACCTGCCGAATACGGGAATGATACCTCGAAAAGATTATCGTACATAATCGTCAAACGCTTGTACATATCGGCCAACGCCAGTTTTTCTTCTTCAGAAAATTGTCCCAGATGTTGAATTGCCCTCCGGCTGATGATCATACTTTCGAACGGCCAGACCGCCCAGTATGGAACCAAAGCAACAAAGTGTTCGTTCTCGATCAGGATACGTTCGTTCTTTTCCAGTTCACTTCTAAGATAATCACCTAGCAATGTTCTGCGATGATTATTGTAATACTGAAGTTGAGCCATTTGCTCTTTGGCCGGTTCATTCGGAATGGAACCGGACGACCAGATTTGTCCGTGTGGATGCGGATTAGAGGCTCCCATGACCGAACCCTTGTTTTCGAAAATCTGAACATAATTAACAAACTCTTTCGAACCCAGTTCCTGGTACTCCCGCTGCCAGACATCAACCACTTTAGCAATCGCCTCCACCTCCATTTCGGGAATGGTTAAATCATGCCGCGGGCTGAAACAAATTACTTTACAAACGCCCCGTTCACTTTCGGCACGAAATAATTCACCATCTTCAACTGAGCCCTCAGGCGTATCCACCAGTAACGCGCTGAAGTCGTTCCGAAAAACGAATGTTGACTGATATTCCGGATTCTTTTCTCCTTCTGCACGAGCATTTCCGGGACAGAGGTAACAGGTCGGATCATATTGCGGGCGAATTTCCTCCTGCACTTTCTCAACCTGTCCTTGCCAGGGACGTTTAGCCCGGTGCGGTGAAACCAACACCCACTCACCAGTTAAAGCATTATATCGACGATGCGGGTGATCGATTAAATTAAAATCAGACATAATAATATTGGTCTTTTAGAATTAACACACCTTATGACTTCCCTCTCCCACTTCAGCCACATAAAACTCAGGCTTTAAACCTGTACGTTGCTCATAATTCCTGCCAACCTGCTCGATAAAAGTATCCACTGCTTCCTCTTTCACCAACGAAACTGTGCTGCCACCAAATCCACCGCCGGTCATCCGCGAACCAATCACTCCTTCAATTTTTCGGGCTTCCTCCACCATGGTATCCAGCTCATTTCCGGTAACTTCATAGTCGTCACGAAGGGAGTCATGTGAACCATTCATCAACTGACCGAACACTTCCAGCTTTCCGGCTTTCAATGCATCTACCGCATCACGGGTTCGTTTGATTTCTGAGATCACGTGGCGAGCCCTTTTGCGAACAATCACGTCATCAATTTTATCCTCGAGTTCGAGAAAATCCTCCCAGGTCAATTCACCTAACTGACTAATCGATTTGAAAGGTTTGATGGCTTCTACTGCGGCCTTGCATTCAGCTACCCGCTGGTTGTACATTCCGGAATCGAGTTTGTGTGGACTGTTGGTGTTTCCAATCACAATTTTTACGCCATCGAGTTTAACTGGTACCTGTTCATAATCCAGTGTGTCACAATTCAGAAAAAGGGCGTGATCTTTATGAGCCATTCCGGAAGCGAACTGGTCCATTATTCCACAATGAACGCCGGCAAATTCGTGTTCGGCCATCTGGCCCATCTTCACCAGCTCCACCCGTTCTTCATGGTAACCGTAAACATCATTGATGGCTACTCCGGTCACCATTTCGAGCGCTGCTGAAGAAGAAAGTCCGGCACCATTGGGTACATTTCCCCAGAAGAGCAGATCAGCACCGACATCAGGTGTCTTCCCTTTTTTCACAAACTGGGCAATAACACCCAAAGGATAGTTAAACCACGCATTTCCTATCGGCCTGGTGAGTTTATCAAAGGTGATATCCGCTTCATTCTCCATATTCAACGAAGCAAAATGAAAGCTCTTTTTCTCGTTCTTCCTGATTAGGCAATAAGTTCCGAAGGTAAGAGCACAGGGAAAAACAAATCCTCCGTTATAATCTGTGTGTTCTCCAATAAGATTTACCCGGCCTGGCGAGAAATAAACAGATACTTCCCCCTCACCATATCTACTGAGAAATTGTTCTTTTAATTCTTCAATATTCATTCGTGTTTGACTTAATCAATTCATACTGGTAGGTACTGGTCGGTAAAAATATCTATTCTTACTTACATGGCAAAATGTTTTGCCAGTGATTTATTGCCCGTTTGATTTTATAATGAATTTCGACGGATTAGAGCCGATGGATTGCGTAGTTTACCTGTTTTCTTTCGCTCAACAAGTTCGGCCAATGTTTCGCCCATAAGTTTAAAATCAGTAGAAACAGTGGTAATTCCACCCGCTACAACCTCTTTTAATACCGTGTCATTAAAAGAAACCAGTCCCAAATCAACTCCTAAAGTCAGGTTTTCTTCCGTTGCTTTCTTTACCATTCTCACCAGGTTGCGATCGGACATCACGAAATAGGCTTCTCCTTTTTTCACCTTCCGGTTACTGAGCGAGTAAATTACTTCGTATTCAATATTATTTTCCTCACAAAACCGCTTGAAACCATCTACCCGACCTTCCGGTTCTTTTCCTCCCGGAAAATGCATGACAAGTCGCTTATATTTTTCCAGTAAATCTTTACCATTCTGCAGCGCATCAAAAACGTCTTGTTCAAAGTCCTGGTAAATCACCGGATATCCTTCCAAATCAGGCTTTTCACGGTCGAGAATATAAACCTTATCATTGGGAAGGTGGCGAATCACCTGGCTCGTATTATCGAAGGTTGCCGGCATAATTACATAAGCGCTGTATTTTCCGGCCGCCTCGGTTACCAGTTTTTCAAACAAATTGAAATTAAAGTGATGGAAGTAAATATCAACACTCGTCTTGTTATCCAGCTGGCTTGTAAAAGCGTTGTACAAATCTTCCTTAAAGACATTCAGCTCATCGAACAGGACAAATATTCGCTTCTCATAATCGAGGACCGTACTGTCGATGTAATAACCTTTTCCAGGCACAGACGATACGACTCCTCTCGCTTTCAGCTCATTCAGCGCAACCATTACCGTATCACGGGATAGATCGAACGATTGGCAAATTTCATTCAGTGAAGGAATTTTGTCTCCTTTCTTTAAATTACCCTGTTCAATCGCTTTATAAACCGAACTAATGATTTGACGGTATTTAGGAATTCCAGCATTTTCATCAATCTGGAATATATGCTTCAATTTCACTTGATTCATGAATAAAAAAGATAAATTTATGAAATACAAAGTTGAAAAAAATCACCAAAATTACTACTGGTCCCCACCAGTATGTTTACTTTTATGTGAAATTTCTAAATAATAAATCCATTGAACCTATGGAATTGAAACGCGAAGTATTTGGAACCACGTCCAAGGGAGAAAAAGTATTTCTATACAAATTAAGAAATGATAATGGAATATCCATTAAAATAACCAATTACGGCGGTATCATCACCTCTATTGAAACGCCTGACAAGAATGGTAAGACAGCCAATATTGCACTTGGATTTTCGGCGCTAGAAGATTATTTGAGTGAGGAATATCTATCGGAATGTCCATTTTTTGGTTGCATTGCCGGACGGTACGCCAACCGGATTGCCAAAGGCAAATTTACCCTCGATGGACGGGAATTTACATTAGCAGTTAATAATGGCCCCAATCATTTGCACGGCGGATTGCTCGGTTTCGATAAGATGCTTTGGGCACCACACAAGATTGAAAAACCGGACATGGTTGGTGTAGAGCTGAAATATCGTAGCGTACATATGGAGGAAGGTTATCCGGGCAACCTGGATGTAACAGTTATTTATACCCTGAATCACAAAAATGAACTCCAGATTGAATACCGGGCTGAAACAGATCACCCAACCGTGGTCAACCTGACGAATCATACATATTTCAATTTAACAGGCAACCAGGAAAATATTCTGCATCACAACCTGAGACTTCATACCAATCGTTATACACAAACGGATGAAACCCTCATCCCTACCGGAAAAATCAACGAAGTAACAGGAACACCTTTCGATTTTACCGAAGAACATGAACTCGGAGCCAAAATAGGCGAACTGAAAGATGGTTACGATCTGAATTTCGTTCTGGGAAGTGATTCAGATAAGCTGAAAAAAGCAGCACTATTGTCAGAAGATTCAACAGGTCGAACACTGGAAGTACTGACAACAGAACCCGGAATACAGCTTTACACCGGTTATTACATCCCGGAAATAAAAGGGAAAAATGGTGAACAGTTCGGTCGGTATGCCGGTGTGGCACTCGAAACTCAGCACTATCCTGACTCTCCCAACCATCCCGATTTTCCCTCAACCGTATTACTGCCGGGACAGCAATTCCATTCAAAGACTATTTACCGTTTCGGATTGAAATAAGTAAAACACTCATACACAACTGCCTGAATGCATTCCTTTCAGGCAGTTTCACGTTTATTTCAGGCTTTAAAACATTTTTCTGATTAACAGAAATTTCCATAGCTTTGAATCTTGCTTAACAAAAAGATTCCTTTACTCCGGTTATCACCGACTGAAAAAACGTGTAAAATGAAGACACTTATTGAGCTCTTTGAGCAAAGCGTCGCGAAGTTTCCCAACAATACATTTCTATGGGAAAAGAAAAAAGACAAATACGAATCATCCACTTATCGTGATATCCATGAACTGGTTCATCAGTTTGGAGCGGGCCTATTATCTGTAGGATTGGAGATGGGCGACCGGGTCGGGCTGTTAGCTGAAGGTCGCAATGCCTGGTTAATTAGCGAATTGGGAATATTATACTGTGATGCGATTAATGTTCCGTTGTCGGTAAAACTGGAACCTTCTGAACTCAAATTCAGGCTGGAGCACTCAGGGGCCCGAATGGTTATTGTTTCAAGTCAACAGGCTGAAAAAATCGAAAGTATCCGCGATGAAGTTTCCACTCTCGAAAAAGTGATTTACATTGATGGGAAAGATAATCCCGGACCGAATGATCTTAATTATGAAGATCTGCTTAAAGCAGGTCAGGCTTATCTCAGCGAGCCTGAAAAAAGAGCCACCTTCGAAACCATCTGGCAAGGCATTCAACCCGATGACCTGGCGAATATTTCCTACACTTCGGGAACCACTGCCGACCCCAAAGGTATTATGCTTTCGCACCTTAACTATGCTGCCAATGTGGCCCAGTCCAATTCGTTAATGGAAATCGACGAAAGCTTCCGGACACTGGCCATTCTGCCCTGGGATCATTCTTTTGCTCACACAGCTTGTCTGTATAGTTTCATGGTCAATGGTGCCAGTATTGGTTCTGTCCAAATTGGACGTTCGCCGATGGAGACCTTGCGCAACGTCCCCAACAACATTAAAGAGTTAAAACCAAACATTCTGATGAGCGTTCCGGCACTTTCCAAAAATTTCCGGAAGAACATCGAAAAAAATATTCAGGCTAAGGGAAAAACAGCTGAAAGACTTTTCAAACAAGGACTGAGTGTTGCTTATGCATACAACGGCGACGGATGGAACAAAGGAAAAGGCTGGCGTGCATTACTGAAACCGGCTGTTTCTTTTTACGATAAGATCCTATTCTCCAAAATCAGGGAAGCTTTTGGTGGCGAACTGAAGTTCTTTGTGGGTGGTGGCGCCTTGCTTGACATAGAGCTTCAGCGTTTTTTTGCAGCCATCGGGGTACCAGTTTGCCAGGGTTACGGACTCTCCGAAGCTTCCCCCGTTATTTCTTCAAATGCTTTACATGCCATTAAATTCGGTTCATCCGGACGGTTGGTGAAGGACCTCGAACTAAAAATCAGTAACGAGGATGGCAAAGAGTTACCGGTCGGCGAAAAAGGCGAAATCGTCATCAAGGGCGATAACGTTATGGTCGGGTACTGGAAAAACCCGAAAGCATCGGCCGAAACATTGAAAGATGGCTGGCTGCATACAGGCGACATGGGCTATATGAGTCCCGATGGATTTCTATATGTTCTCGGGCGTTTCAAAAGTTTGCTGATTGGCAACGACGGCGAAAAATTCAGTCCGGAAGGTATTGAAGAGGCTTTGGTTGATCAGTCTGAATTTATCGATCAGGCGATGCTGTATAACAATCAAAATCCTTATACATCCGGAATGCTGGTTCCCAATATTGCCGCCATCAACCGGAAATTGCAAAAAATGAACATCGAACCGGGAACGGAAGAAGGCAATCAGAAATCGCTGGAGATTATCAAACAGGAAGTGGATGCATACCGCAAAGGAGGAAAATACGAAGGCGAATTTCCCGAACGTTGGCTGCCTACCACCATTGCCGTTCTTCCGGAAGCCTTTACCGAGCAAAATCATTTAATGAACAGTACCATGAAAATGGTGCGTGGTAAAATTACTGAATACTTTAGCAAAGAGCTGGAATTTCTCTATACAGCAGAGGCTCGTAATATCATTAATCCAATGAATATGGAAGCCGTTGCCAAATGGAACGGAACGCTGTAAGTCATTAATTCGTATCCGGAATATGTCAACCTGAATTTGAACTATTCCGGATATGTTTTATTTATTAAACCGGAAAAGCAATAGAATCATGATACGAAAAGCCGTCATACCAGCCGCCGGATTTGGGACTCGCTTTCTTCCCATCACCAAAGCGCAGCCCAAAGAAATGATTCCAATTGTCGATACACCGGTTATTCAGTACGTGGTAGAAGAAGCTGTTGCCTCCGGAATGACCGATATTCTGATGATCATCGGTCGCGGGAAACGGGCGGTAGAAGAACATTTCGATCGATCGTTTGAGCTGGAGCATCTGCTGGAGCAAAAGAAAAAGTTCAACGAACTGGACGCGATTCGCCGTATTACCGACATGGCCAACATTCACTTTGTATGGCAAAAGGAGATGAATGGACTGGGAGACGCCATTCTACATGCTCGCGATCATGTGGGCAATGAACCTTTCGCTGTTTTGCTGGGAGACACTATTTTCAGAAGCAAGATACCAGTTACCCGCCAGCTCGCTGAAGTCGCAGAAAAATATAACAGCTCCGTGGTCGGACTCGAAGAGGTGAAGAGGAATTTGGTCAGTCGTTACGGTATTTTTGATGGAACTCACTTACAGGATAATATCTGGCAGGCGAAACAATTAATTGAAAAGCCTACGGTTCAGGAAGCACCATCCAATCTGGCCATTGCCAGCCGCTATATTTTCATGCCTGAAATTTTCAGTTACCTGGAAAACACGTCGCCCGGAAAAAACAATGAGATCCAAATCACCGATGCCATGCAGGCACTTCTGCAAAACGAGAAAATTTACGGAGTGAAGTTGCAAGGTGAACTTTTCGATATCGGAGACAAGCTCGAATTCATCAAAACCAATGTTCTGTTTGGCATGGAGCAGGAAGATATCGGCGAAAGCCTGAAAAACTGGCTAAAACAGCTCGCAAAAAAACTCTAACCAACTTCATCAACTCATAGCCTTCCGAAAAAGAAAAAGAGAGAAGCCAATTTCTTCGCTCCTCTCCTTCGAACTATAAATCAATCTATCATCTGTTTGTCAATATCCAAATACGTGAGGCAGCCACAAACTCAGTTCAGGCACATAAGTTACCAATAGTAATGTGAGAATCATGACCACAAACATGGGCAACAGCGGTTTGATGACATGCTGAATCTTCGTATTCGCCACACTACAACCAATAAACAGTACCGAACCAACAGGTGGTGTACAAAGTCCTACCGACAGGTTCATTACCATGATGATTCCAAAATGAATAGGGTCCATTCCCAGTTGCGAGGTAACCACCGGCAGGAAAATTGGCGTAAAAATCAGCACCGCGGGTGTCATATCCATAAATACGCCAACGAACAGCAGGATAAAGTTAATGATCAGCAATACGATAATGGGATTACTGGAAACGCTCAACAGCGCACTACTCACTCCCTGTGGAATATTCTGATACGACATGACCCAGGAAAGCCCCATGGAAGTTGCCACCAGCAAAAGAACAATGGCAGTTGTACCTACCGATTTCAGCAAAATCCCAGGCAAATCACTAAACTTGATCTCCTTGTAAGCCATTGCCAGGATGAAACAGTATAACACCGCTACTGCCGATGCTTCGGTAGCGGTAAAAATACCACCAATAATTCCTCCAATAACGACAACCAGTAACATCAGACTTGGAATAGCCTGAATAAAGACCTTTATGCTCTGACGGAAGGTATATTTTTCGCAAAGCGGATAATTCTTTCTGACAGCCACTACAGCGCCGACAATCATCAAGGCTATACCAGTAAGAATTCCGGGTATATATCCCGCCAGGAATAGTGCAGCGATGGAAGCTCCTCCGGATGCCAGTGAGTAAACAATCAATACGTTACTGGGCGGAATGCTCAATCCCGTTGTGGCGCTGGTAATATTGATAGCCGCACTAAAGTTTTTATCATAGCCCGATTTCTCCATCTCTGGTCCCATAATGCTACCGATAGCTGAAGCCGAAGCAGCAGCAGAACCGGAAATGGCACCGAAAAGCATATTTGCCAATACGTTCACGAAAGCAAGTCCACCTGGTAACCTTCCCACCAGCACCTTTGCAAATGAAATTAACCGGATGGCAATTCCACCCCGGTTCATGAGCTGCCCCGCCAGAATAAAGAACGGAATCGCCAGCAAGGCAAAACTATCAAGTCCGGTTGCCATTTGCTGAGCAAGGGTGGTTACTGCAGGCAACGCTCCAACACTCAGAAGCAAGGTAAGTAAGGCTGCCAATCCAATGCTGAAAGCAATAGGCACACCAATGGCCAGAAAAATTACGAATGAAATAACCAGAACAAGTATTCCTAATGTTTCCATGAATCAAATATTATCAGCGTTTGGATTTTTAATCAGCCGGACAATCTCATATAGGTTAAAATACATAATGAGAAATCCGCTCAACGGGACGACCATGTATACATAGCCAATGGGAATCTGCATGGCAGCCGATATTTGTCCCAGATAAAAACGTGTATATACAAGCCAGATGCCGCCAACCACCATTACTGAAAGGGCAAATAGCATCACCATCAGATTAATGACAATATCAAGATAGCGTCTGCGTTGAGGTGATAGTTTCTGATAAAGCAGATCGATCGCGAGGTGATGTTTCATTCCCGCGGCCCATGCGGCACCTAGCAAGCCAACCCAAATCAGCAGGAATCCGGCCAGCTCATCGGTAAAAGAGCTGGGCTTTTGCAAAAGATAGCGGCTGGCAACCTGCCACAACACATCCAGTACAAGTGCACCCATCAGGATAATCACCGCCCGCTCCAACATTTTATCTAAAATTTTTCGGAATTTCATTTCGAGTACATTTAGTCGTGAAATATCTACTGCCAGAAAAACTATTTCCCATTATCAGTTCCTGACAAATCCATTTTATCTACTGCCTGAATCCTTTTAATCAGCGAATACAAGGTCGAATCATTTCTGTAATCTTCATACATTCCTTTCACCTTGTCGATAAATGGTTGCTTATCAGGATGGATGATTTTCACCCCCGCTTTTTGAACTGCTTCCAAACTCTGTTTTTCTGATTCAGCCCAAAGTTTACGCTGAACAGGAACCGATTCATCGGCCGCTTCCTGAAGCCATTTCTGTTGCTGCGGAGTTAACTTATTCCAAACAATGGTACTGATGAGCAATACATCGGGAACCATCGTATGCTCGTCAAGCGAGTAATATTTACATACTTCGTAGTGGTGCGAAAGATAAAAGCTGGGAGGATTATTCTCTGCACCATCCACCACACCACCCTGCAAAGCCGTGTATAACTCTCCAAATGAGATAGGAGTTGGAGAACCACCAAGGCGTTTCACCATTTCAACCGCTGTATTACTTTTCATTACCCTGATTTTCAATCCATTCAAATCACTTGGAGTGTAAATCGGAGTATCCTTGGTATAGAATGAACGACTTCCGGCGTCGTAATAACACAATCCGCGCAACCAGAATTGCTGGGCTTGTTTCAACATATCCTTCCCAATCGGACCATCGAGAACTTTATAGGCATGTGCCTTATCCTTAAAAATATATGGAAGACTTAGTACCTGAAATTCCGGCGCAAATCCTTCGAGCGCTGCAGCAGAAACTTTGGTCATCGCTAACGAACCAATCTGAAGAAGCTCAAGGCATTGACTCTCACCTCCCAACTGACTGGAAGGATAGATTTCGATTTTCATGGTGCCGCCGGATAGCTCTTGCAATCGCTTATCCATGTAAACCATTGCTTTATGTACTGAGTGCGTAGGTGCTAAACTATGTCCCAGTTTCAGTACGGTAACTTTCTGATGTTGCTGACATGACGAAAAAATGAATAATCCGATCAGCAGCAGAAAGGAAAATATTGGTTTGGATTTTATCATGATTTATTGGTTTTCAAAAGGAAAATAGCTGACCGCTCAACCCCTGATTTCAGCCAGTATTTCAAATACCTGCTCAACTTTCTTCGTTAATTCCGAATATTTTCCCTTGTGAATAATTTCCTTTGTTATCAGCTGTGAACCCATTCCCACACAAGTGACACCGGCACCAAACCAGTCCTTCAGGCTTTCTTCGGTCGGTTCTACACCACCGGTCGGCATCAGGCTGGTCCAGGGACACGGTCCTTTTATAGCCTTCACAAATGAAGGTCCGCCAACCTGTGCACCGGGGAAAATCTTACAGATTTCTGCACCATACTCTTCTGCTTGACTGATTTCGGTTAATGACCCGCAACCCGGCGACCAGAGAATCTTCCGACGGTTACACACCTTAGCCATATCAGGGTTCAGTACGGGCGACACAATAAAGTTGGCCCCTAATTGAATGTAAAGCGAAGCAGTACCGGCATCCACAATGGAGCCGACGCCCAGCATCATATCAGGCATTTCGGTGGCTGCCCAATGATTCAGTTCAGCAAAAACTTCGTGCGCAAAATCACCTCTGTTGGTGAATTCGAAAACCCTGACTCCACCGTCATAACAAGCTTTCAGCACATGTTTGCACACACCTGCATCCGAATGGAAGAAAACCGGAATAATTCCAGTTTCCTTCATCTTCAGTGCAACTTCAATCCTTGAAAATCTAGCCATTTCTATCTGTTAATTTCTTTTTTATACAATTTCCTTAACGGGATACACGACCTGATGCATCACCCGACATCAGTTTCATGACTTCATCAACGGTAACCTGATTATAATCACCGTAGATGGTATGCTTCAGACAAGATGCAGCTACCGCGAAGTTCAATGCTTTTTGTTCATTTTCCGGCCAGGTCAAGAGTCCATAGATCAAACCACCCATGAACGAATCGCCACCACCAACGCGATCGACAATGTGTGTTATCTGATAGGTTGGTGCTTCGAAAAGCTCTTTCCCATTCCACAACACACCCGACCAACTATTGTGGTTGGCACTAACTGAACCACGCAGGGTCGTAATCACTTTTTTCACCCGTGGAAACTTAGCCATGATTTGTTTGGACACCGATTCGTAAGCCGCCCCTGAAACGTGACCTCCGGTTACATCTACTCCTTCGGGTTTGATACCCAAAACCATTTCGGCATCTTCTTCATTTCCCAAAACAATATCTGTACCAGCGACCAAATCAGGCATCACTTCTCCGGCCGTTTTTCCATATTTCCAGAGATTCTTCCGATAGTTTAAGTCACACGAAACAGTTACACCCATCTCGTTGGCTTTGGCAATTCCTTCGGCCAGAACATCGGCAGCTCCCTGCGAAATAGCCGGCGTAATTCCTGTCCAGTGAAACCATTGCGCATCTTTCAGCACTTCTTCCCAGTTGATCATTCCCGGCTCAATTTCAGAAATAGCCGAATGCGCCCGATCATAAACCACTTTCGAAGCCCGACTCACGGCACCTGTTTCCAGGAAGTAGATTCCCAGACGCTCTCCCCCCCAAATCATCTTACTAACACCGACACCGTATTTTTGCAAATCCATCAGGCACGATTTTCCGATATCGTTTTTGGGAAGCCGGCTCACAAAATCAACCGGGATGCCATAGTTCGCCAGCGAAACAGCCACGTTTGCCTCTCCACCTCCAAAGGTGGCCGTAAACTCATTCGCCTGGCTAAACCGCAAATATCCCGGAGTAGCCAATCTCAACATGATCTCACCAAAAGTGACCACTTTTTTATCCATTGTTAAGCAACTTTTCTTATTTCAGTTAATATTCTTTGGTTTGTATTTTCTTCTTAAAAGCGGAAATAATTCACCGCATTATTGAAACTGATGTTCTCCACCATCTGTCCAAGAAGATCCATATCTGCTGGAATTTCACCTTTTTCCACGTCATTCCCGAACAGATTGCATAAAATACGGCGGAAATATTCGTGACGACTGTACGACAGGAAGCTTCTTGAATCGGTTAACATACCTACAAAACGGCTCAGCAATCCAAGATTTGACAAGGCATTCATTTGCTTGGTCATGCCGTCTTTCTGATCGAGAAACCACCATCCCGAGCCAAACTGGAATTTTCCAGGTACGGAACCATCCTGGAAATTTCCCAGCATGGTAGCCATCACCTCGTTATCGCGTGGATTCAGGTTATACAGAATCGTTTGCGTAAGTTTTTCTTCGTAGTCGAGACGGTCAAAGAAGCGAGACATGGGAGTTGCCAGTGCATAATCGCCAATCGAATCGAAACCGGTATCAGAACCAAGATTCTCAAACAAACGGCGGTTATTGTTACGCATAGCTCCCAAATGATACTGTTGCGTCCAACCCCGTTTGTGATCCATTACGGCAAACTCATATAACATCGCCGAACGGAATTTCAGTAATTCTTCATTATTCACGTTTCTACCACTACGTACTTTGCTAAAGATGGTTGCAATCTCAGCGGTTGTATACGGTTCGGCATACAAGGTTTCCAGCCCATGATCAGACAACCTGCATCCATTTTCATGGAAGAAGGCATGGCGCTTATCCAATGCTTCGATCAACTGGTCAAATTTCGAAATATTCATTCCGGCTACAGCCGAAAGTTGATCGATATAAGCATTGAAGGTCGCTGAATTTTCGATAGCCATGGCCTTGTCAGGACGCCAGGCCGGCAACACATTTACTTCGAAACCGTCAGCTTTGATTTGCCGGTGATATTCCAGCGAATCGATCGGATCATCGGTAGTACAAATGGTATGTACGTTAGCTTTGCGAATAATTCCACGACAGGAGAATTCGGGCGTATTCAACTTTTCATTGGCTTCTTCCCAGATTTCCTGCGCCGTATTCGGATTCAGAATTTTATTGATCCCTAAAGGTTTTTTCAGTTCCAGATGCGTCCAGTGATACAATGGATTCCTTAAGGTATGTGGCACGGTTTCCGCCCACTTCATGAACTTTTCCTTATCGGTAGCATCGCCGGTACAATAGCGTTCGTCTACACCATTGGTGCGCATAGCCCGCCATTTATAATGATCACCTGCCAACCAGATTTCCGTCAGGTTACTGAATGATTTATTTTCTGCAATTTCTTTCGGAGAGATATGACAGTGATAATCGAAGATGGGCATCTTAGCCGCATGCTCATGATATAACTGACGCGCCGTATCGGTTTCCAACAAGAAATCTTCTCCCAAAAAAGGTTTCATCTATCTATCCTTTTACAAATTAAACAGTCTTTTCAAGTGGCGGTCAAACAGGTTTTCCTCCACACAACTTCCCACCAGTTCCTTGTGTTTTTCAATCAGACCTGTATAGGTTTCACCATATTCAGCGGCAACTTTGTAGCCAACATGAATTAACTGACGGAAGCTTGGATTATATTCCGGATGACCGGGAATGTGACGTAACGCATTCGCGTATTGCTCGTTTGTCCAACCATCGACATCGGAAACAGACGGCAACATTTTATCATCGATATCTATCACATCAGCATAGGGTGCACACAACTCATCTTTGCGCTCCAGCGCCTTTTTATAAATATTCTTAGCCAATTCGAGTGCATCGCCGCCGGCTAATGCAAGGCCAATCACCTCCTCGAGCCAGGTAGTTCCGGCAGTTTTGACATGTAAGCCTTTATCATATTTGCGAATGATTTCAGCCATCACCGGATAGATAGAAAACTTATCGGAGCCGGAATGCACACTCAGTTTTAGTGTTTCCGGGAGACCGAATTCTTTCACAGCGAAATCAATAACAAGAATATCCTCCTCAAACTCACGGGCAAACTGTTTCACATCGCCAACATAATCGACACCTTTATTAAAACGGCCTGTAAACTTTGGAGCAATCGTTTGCACAGGGATGCCCTCGTCTGAGATCATTTTCAGGATGAAGAACATCTCAATAGGAGTTTGAGGTGCTTCCACTTCATCCATTGAAACCTCGGTGATAAAATCATTCTCCCCTTTTCGCGCTTTAATAAACCGATATATATTTCCAGCTTCAGTAATCGCTGCCAAAAACCGGCTGGCCATTTCCTTCAGGAAAGTATCATCTACTTCGAAAGGCGAATCAATTCCGGGAATCTGCCATTCGCCTTTATACTTCTCACATGCTTCCAGAAAATCTTCAACATCGTCAGAAGAAGAAGCTTTACCGATAAACGCAGCCACATCCAGTGTGAAGAAGTTGGACGATTCGAGAAAACCCTTCACGTTCCCAAGACCAATATGATCGGCATCGACAAAATATGCACCTTGATAGCCTAAAGTTACTACAGCGGCGTCGGCTTCTTTTCTCGTATCTTCCGGCTTCGAATGAACAATGGAATGCTCTCGGTTAGACTTATTCCAGACCGGACTGATATCAATGCCTGTCTTTTGCGCTTTCAGGATGGCCCGGAGCTGTGCTTCACCCTCTCTGGCGAACCGATCGCCAATACCAAAGCTATATTTTCCAAGTTTCATAATCAACTAGTTTTCAGTCGTATTTACAGAAATACATTTTCCGTGTTCGTTCACGAAAGTAGTAACTTTTTCCTGAACTCAAAATCTAAAACCCCATTAGATCGCCTTTTTATGTTTTAAAATAGTTTTAATCCGTTATCGTACACGACAAATCATTTTTTTCATAGATTTGCTGTTGAACTGAATATTGAATCACAAAAAATTTAGCATTATCAAACAGGAACGAAAAATAATCCGCATAAAAGACATTGCGGAAAAAGCAGGCGTATCCATTGGTACGGTTGACCGTGTGTTACATAACCGCGGTGAGGTTTCGGCCGTGACCAAAGAGAAGATTCTGGCCATTGTTAATGATTTGGATTATCGTCCAAATTTTTTGGCCAGCACCCTGGCATCAAAGAAAGAGACAGTATTTGCAGTTTTGGTACCCAAAGCGCCATCGGAAGATTCGTACTGGACACGGCCGATGTCAGGCATTACACGCTCGGCTGACGAGCTGGCTCAATTTGGGGTGAAACTGGAACTCTTTCTTTTCGATACCGAGGGAGCCGCCTCGTTTACTGAAAATACCGCCAAAATTTTGGAGAATCCACCGGCTGGTGTGTTGCTGGCACCATGGATAAGCCGAGAAGCCAAGTCATTCACATCGAGGCTGGACGCGTTGGAAATTCCATACGTATATATCGATTCCAACCTCAAGGGTACCAATCCGGTTAGTTTCATCGGGCAAAACTCTTTTCAAAGTGGTCATTTAGCGGCAAAATTGCTCAATTACGGTCTGCCGGAAGAGAGGATATTTTTATTGGTACACATTGGCCGTGAGTTGGACAATCAAAACCATCTGCACCAGCGTGAACAAGGATTTTATGACTATTTCAACGAAAAATCGATTCAACAGAATATTATCAAGATAGAGATTCAGGAAAGTGAAACTGAGTTGAAACAACAGATGGCTGCAAAGGGATTATCTCCTGAAAAAGTTGATTGCATTTATGTCACCAATTCACGGGTTCACCTGATTGCAGGATATTTTGCCTCGCTGAATTTGCATCCGCGGATTGTGGGCTACGATCTGATTCCGCCCAATGTGAAAATGCTTGAAAAAGAAGCCATTGATTTCCTGCTTTGCCAGAATCCGGAAGAACAGGGATACCGGGCGCTAAATGCTCTATTTGATAATGTATTGAGAAAACAACCGGTGGAAAAGGAGAATTTCACTTCTATCGATATCATTACACGGGAGAATCTGCAGTATTATAGCGCTGTTTAATCGGCGATGAATTTTATTATAAACTTAATGTTATACGTAACAGTGCACCAATGATTGATTTCAATCGAAAGTGCTGCTAACCAAGAAATACAAATTCATGAGAAATTTTTCGTTCGACGACCTTCACGGGAAAGTGTGTGTCATCACAGGTGGAGCCGGTGTAATCGGAAATGTCATTGTTTACGCACTGGCATCGGTTGGAGCTAAAGTTGCCATTGTCGACTATAATGAGGAACGAGCGATAGAGGTCGCCAATGAAGTTGTCGCAAATACCGGAGCAACAATCATTGGTGTAAAAGCCAATGTACTCGATAAATCAGATTTGGAGTCAGCGAGAGAAGTAATCGTTGAAAAACTGGGGCCTATCGATATCTTGATCAACGGCGCTGGTGGAAATTCTCCACAGGCAACTACCAGCGTGGAACAAATGCAAGATGCAGATCTGAACAACCTGGAATCCACCTTTTACGGGCTGGAAATGGAAGGATTCGATAAAGTTTTTTCGCTCAACTTCAAGGGAACCGTATTGCCTACCATGGTTTTCACACGCGACATGTTGCAGAAAAAATCAGGCGTAGTGTTGAATATCTCGTCGATGAATGCCTATCATCCCTTAACCAAAATACCAGCCTACTCGGCAGCCAAAGCTTCGGTAAACAATTTCACCGAATGGCTCGCTGTTCATTTGGCAAAAATGGGCATCCGCGTTAATGCGGTCGCTCCCGGATTTTTCATCACCAATCAGAACCGCTTCCTGGTACTGGATGAGAAAACCGGTGGTTACTCGGAACGCGGACAAAAGATTGTCACCAATACCCCCATGGGAAAATTCGGTGAGCCGGAAGATCTCCAGGGAGCTGTATTATTCCTGCTTTCTGAACTATCTTCATTCGTAACAGGAGTTGTTATTCCCGTCGACGGCGGATTCAATGCCTACAGCGGCGTTTAAAAATCAGTAAAAACAAATAATAAAATGAATCTCCAACTCAAACAAAACTGCCAATATTCGCTGCTGGTTCCAACGAGCATGGGCGTGCGTATCACACCTGCCAACGGACAACCTGTACATAGCAGCAACCTGTTCGAAATGCAGGCTACCAGCGCCGAAACAAATGTGGCCAGTATTGCATCCTATCTTGGAATGCCAGTCAAAGTGCTGACAACTTTCGTCAAGGGAAGCCCGATTGCACAGTTTATCAAAAGCAATCTGAAAAGCCGTCACATGGATTACGAAGGACCGGAAGTTGCGCAAGGCGACCCATGGGGCTATCGTCATCAGTTCAATATTGCTGACAGCGGTTATGGTTCCCGCGGGCCGCGCGTACAAAACGACCGTGCCGGAGAAGTAGGACGTACCCTTAGTGTAAAGGATTTTAATTTGGAGCGAATTTTCGGCAAGGAAGGTGTTCAAATCGTTCACCTTTCGGGACTGATTGCTGCACTTTCTCCTGAAACCAGTACGTTCTGTCTGGAGATTGCCCGCGCCGCAAAAAAACACGGAACCCGCATCTCTTTCGATTTGAATTACCGCGCTTCTTTCTGGAAAGGCCGCGCCGAAGAGTTGCGTAAAAACTTTACAGAAATTGCATCAGTTGCTGATATCCTTATTGGGAATGAAGAAGATTTTCAGCTTTGCTTTGGCATTGAAGGTCCCGAAGCAGGCGGCAAAGGCATCGAAGCAGAAATTGAAGGCTTCAAAGGCCTTATCGCGAATGTGAAAAAATCATTCCCAAATGCTTCGGTGTTTGCCACAACATTGCGTCAGGTAATCAGCACGAACGAACACCTGTGGGGTGCTGTCATGCTGGCCGGTAATGAATGGCAGGTCATCGAACCCCGTAAAATCAATGTGCTAGACCGCATTGGCGGTGGCGACGGTTTTGTTGGTGGTCTGTTATATGGCATCCTGAAAGGTTGGGAAGCCCCAAAATGGCCGCAGTTTGGCTGGGCAACCGGTGCGCTGGCTACTACTTTCCTGACAGATTATGCTCAGCCTGCCGACGAGGAGATGGTTTGGAGTATTTGGGAAGGAAATGCAAGAGTTAAGAGATAAGGAATAGGCGAAGGCAAAGGCGCAAGCAGAGGAAAAAGAAAAGAATCATGGCAAATCGATTTTACCAGATATGAGATGAGCTATAGAGACAAGAAATACAACGATTTCAGAGACATGCCCGTTTGGCAGAAAGCCTTTGTCTTGTTAATCGAAGTTTACCAAACAATCAAACGTTTCCCGGCAGATGAGCGATTTGCTTTGACAGATGATTTAAAACGGGCCGCCAATTCTATGGTTCACAATTTAGCTGAAGGTTACGGACGTTACGAACCCAAAGATAAAACCCG